>Ga0315273_10004155_pt1 | contig 17645 bp, 28 predicted proteins | sample YL17G02_0_MG_FD_205753 | JGI IMG/M metagenome (GOLD analysis project Ga0315273, IMG submission 205753) | Sediment microbial communities from Yellowstone Lake, YNP, Wyoming, USA - YL17G02_0 | ecosystem: Environmental > Aquatic > Freshwater > Lake > Sediment | place: USA: Wyoming | collected...
CCCGTCTGGAGCGACAACGTCGCCGCCACCACGGCCGCCTTTGCCGCCATCGCCGCCCTGCATATCCGGCGGAAAACGGGGAAGGGCCAGTTCATCGATATGTCCCAGGCGGAGACCTTCCTACCCCACATGGGCGAGTCGATCATCGACTATACCATGAACGGCCGGGTCGCAAAGGTCATGGGAAACCGGGATCAATCCATGGCCCCCCAGGGCTGTTACCCCTGCCAGGGAGAGGATCAGTGGGTGACCCTCTCGATTTCCACGGACCGGCAATGGGAGGGCCTTTGCCGGGCCATGGGCAATCCTCCCTGGACGAAGGAGGAGCGATTCAAAAGCGTGATGGGAAGGCTTTCCAGCCAGGATGAACTGGACAAGCATATCGGAGAATGGACAAGCCGGCACGGCCACTATGAGGTGATGCACCTGCTGCAGAAGGAAGGGGTCCCGGCCGGTCCCGTGCTCACCTGTACGGACCTTTTCAACGATCCTCACTTGGAGGCGCGGGGCTTTTTCACGGAGCTCAACCACCGCGAGGCGGGAACGCATCGTTATCCGGGAATGGCTTTCCGCTTCTCGAAGACACCTGCCAGCATTCGGATGGCGCCTCCCTGCCTGGGCGAGCACAATGATTATGTTTACGGTAAGCTGCTCGGCCTGTCGAAGGCGGAAATCGAGGCGCTGAAGGAGGAAAATCTGATCGGAGACGCCTACCTTCCCGGGGTTTTCTAAGGATCCGGCAGCATCCCGCGGCGTTCCGAAAATGGCAGCTTGTTTTCAGAGGCTTCCTGAGGTCCGGGTTATCGGCTTGGGCCTGGGGATGCCTTTTTATTGACAGTTCCATCGGTCTTTAATATACTTGCGCCCCAAAAGGCTGGGTGCAGCCAATATCATTGGAAAGAGGGGGACAAGATGAGTCTGGAAGGCAGAGTAGCGATGGTCACCGGCGGCGGAAGGGGCATTGGCAAGGGAATATCGATGGCGTTGGCCGAGGAGGGGGCCTCCGTGGCCATCATCTACCGGCGCGACGAGGAAGCGGCCCGGCAGACGGCAGGGGAGATTGAGGCCCTGGGATCCAAAGCCGCGATATATGGCGCCGATGTGACGGATTACGAGGCGATCAAGCGGGCCGTTGACGAAGCGGTCCGGACCTTCGGCAAGATCGACATCCTTGTCAACAACGCCGGCATCGCCTCCCGGGGACGTGCCGTATTGGATACCGAGGTGGCCGAGTTGCGGCGGGTCATGGAGACGCACACCATCGGCGCCTTCTGCATCACCCAGGCGGTTCTGCCCATCATGCGCCAACAGCCCCGGGGAGACATCATCTTTATATCCTCCGTGGCCACGGAACTCCTGAATCCCTACGGCGCCCCCTACAACATGGCAAAGGCCGCCCTGGAAGCCCTGGCCATGACCCTGGCCAAGGAGGAACGTCCCAATAATATCCGGGTCAATGTGATCCGTTCCGGACTCGTCGAGACCGTAATGGGCGAGAGGCTGGCCAAGGCCACGATGGGGGTCAAGGACATCAAGGACCTTTACCCCGTCTCACCCTTCGGCCGGGTCGGTATACCCTCCGACGCCGGCAAGACGGTCGCATTTCTCTGCTCCAAGGGGGCCGAATACATCACCGGCGCCACCATCAAGGTCAGTGGCGGGATGTAGCCGGTTCTATCGCCATATCGGAGAGGCCCGGCATGGCTTCCGTAGCGAGGTCGTTCCGGACAGAAAGGACGTGGCTCCAGAGATATTTTCGGTTTTCGGTTATACGTCATAAGCGGGTGAAGGAGAACCGTAACGCATGGGCCTGCCGGCGTAGCCCTCCGGCGAAAGGAGTCAACGGCGATGGAGAATGAGAGGGCCTTCGATCTGATCTTGAATATCGAAAAGGTCATGATGGAAAGTCTCCATGGGGGGTTCCTGGACCCGCATATCTTCAAGATACTCGATGATCCCGATGCGAGCAGAGAAGTCATCGAGTCGATGAAATCCAGGATCGCTCCGGTTATCTGGATGCGGCTGCTCGACCACGCCAATGCGATCTACTTCGGCAGCCTCCGGCGGGGCCAGATCGACAGCTTCTACGATGTGGTGATCCGCATGGGCATGCACCAGACCAAGGCCCTGATCTTCACCCTGGCGCTGCACCTTTTCGGCAGAAACGACCGGGAAGTGGAGACCGTCTTTGCCAGGAGATTCGCCACCTCCGTGATGGCCCATATGCTCGCTCTCCAGATGGGTTTTCGCGAACAGGCCGCCCAAAAGGCGGAGCTGGCGGGCCTGCTCATGGAGATCGGCCGGACGATGATGCTGGTTTACAGGAAATTCACCGCCCCGAAGGAGGAAGGAATCGATGACGAATTCATCGACGCCTTCCATTCCTACCTCGGGGAGCGGATCGTCTCCCGTTTCAACATGCCGGAATATGTGAAAACAGTTATCCTCAACCGAACGATCATCCTGGAGGAAAACTATATCTCACTGCCGGGCGTTGTTTACCTGGCCTATGAAAACGTCCGCAGCAGCTTTGCGACCCACGACAACCGGCTGGTGATCAGCTGCCAGACCCCGAAGCCCGCCACCGATGTCAGCCGTACCCTGGAGGCCATCCTGCGGGATAAGTTCCGGGCGGCCGGGCTCGATGAGTACCTGCACATCATCCCGATCCAGAGCATCAACGGCCTGTGTGAAAGCGGGGAAGTCGCCCACCCGGTATCGACAGGCGCGGAATAGCGGTTTCATCGTGCCTCGCCATTGGTTCTAACCCTCATGATTGCCGGCAATCACAACGAAACATGAAATCCCCCTGGCCTCCCTATGACAAATGAGGGATGAAGCGAAGTCGTCGAATGGCTGTCCTGACTTGATTCGGTTAAGCCAATTTACCGACGGCTGTTGCGCAAACACCTCGCCGCAATACAGCAACAGCCAGAGAACCAGCGTCAATGTCTTCATCGTCTTCATCGTCTTCATCGTAGCCTCCCTCAAGATTTGCTCGATTTGTCCAAAAAGCTGATCCGGCTTCTTATGTGATTCCCGGACAGGCTTCAGCGTGCCGATTTTGCGTCATTTTAACGCTCGAACACGCTTGCGTCCAGGCCTGCTCCAGGCCTGCTCCAGGCGCCACCCTCCGGGGACGGCGAGAATAGCTACGGTGGGCCCTCAGCAGACAGGCCGGCGGCCCGCCAAACCAAAGGAAAGGATCAAGCTCCAAAGTGGAAGGGTCGAACATTACCCAAAGCACGCAACCGCTGCGCTTGCGGCCAAGGGCAAATTGAAAGCATAATCAATGCGACAAATCCTGCGACGCAGAGCCATGCGAATACATCCCCTACCCGTGCATAGAGGGTTCTTGTCCCTGTTGTCGGAACATCGGCATACATGATTTCGTTGGAGGTCGTGAAGTAGTACATGGACGACAAGATTCTTCCATGATAAGCAACGGCAACGGACAACCCGTTATCCCCTTATTCTTTGCACCATAAGTCGGTCCGCAATATACGGCAGTGCTAATACTATCGCGATAAGCACACTCCGTATCGTGTTAAAAAGAAGGGAGAAGAGCTTGCCTTCAAAGGAATATAGCCCCCACAGGGAGATTGTCAGGGATGCTACAAACCCGAGCAATGTCAGTAGAATACCTTTAACGGCCTTTTGCGTTCGCAAGAAGCGAAGAATAAAGAGCGGGGCAATTACCATTGCCAGAGGGATAAACGTGACCGATCTTGTGAAGATGAAGAGGGCAAATCCGACAAAGAACCATACAAAGGGCATGTCCCTGTCTTTTGCCATGTTAGGGCGCCTCGCATATTTGACTCAATGTGTTTCTTGTGAAAATCCATAGAAGTCAGCGGCTAACATGAAGCTCACCGGGAGCCCGCTTTTGGGTGGTCCGGTGGAGCGACTCGTTACCCGCTCTCCTTTTCAGGTTCATCAGGTAACTGGGCTCCATGCCATACAGCAACGATCCACACGGTCTTATCCTTGGTTCTATAGAAAAAACGATAAGGCCTCACAATCACCTCGCGAAAAGGTAAGTCTGGGAACTCCGGTAGCAGTCTTCCGTACTCGGGAAACTCCCCAAGACGGGAAAGAGTTTTCTCTGCCTTTTGGCGAAAGCTTACCGCCGCCGCCGGATTATCTCGGTGGATATAGGCAATAGCTTCAAGAAACTGGCGACGACCTGTGGGTGTAAATAGGATTTTCAAGGTTTTGCCGTCTCAAGAAAACGATCAGCCTCTTTCAGCACGTCGTCAAGCTCATGGCCTATACCTGCCTCTATTTCTTTCTCTCCTCTGGCCAATAAGTGCAAAACATCCATTTCGTGCTGTGAGTTCTCATAGACTTCCATGCTGACCATGACTGCAGCCGCTCTCCCTCGTTGGGTGATGAAAACAGGTTCTCTCGAAGATGACACACTCTTGACGACATCGCTGGCGTTTTGTCTAAGATCGGAAATTGGTATAATTTTGGGAACGGTTGGCATTGGTTGTACCTCCTATGATGATACTAACAGTACTACCAACGTATAATTTCGTCAAGAGTCTGTTTCATTTATTTACGGCCATCGGCTAAAGTCACCTGCCGGTGTGAAGTGTTGCGAAATTACCTGAATACAGGCGTCCACACAACCGAGAAACTCTTCCCCCAAACCAGGTCGCCGATCTTCGTACCAGTTATGCGCCTCATCGACGTCTTGTTGTGCTTCGGGCGCGATTATTAGTTCAGCGGCCATAGCGGCTTTGAATCCTGCGTTTGACTTCGTCCCAGGAAATCCCCGATGCCGGCTTGCTCATCAAGTTGGCCTTTCGACGCGCCAGCTCCTCCTTCTGCCATTCATGCACAGGAACCTCTGACGGGGTAGCCGCCAGGTCGTCCCAGAGATCTTCCACCAGTTGCAGCTTCTCTGGTGGACTAAGGTTGAATATGGAGACAGCATTCAAATCCATCTCTCTTACCTCCTGATTGTAGGGCAATCCCTACGTTCGAATTGATTGCTTCGGTTGCTAACCTGCAGGAGATATATTTTTCGCCGAACATCAAAATCAGGCGCGGGGCTACTGAGCTTGCCCGCAAGGCCCCCGTGCTCGTTCCCGTCGCCTGAATTGACTGGTTAGCAGAAGGGTTTTCTTGATATACTTATTTTATACTCCTCAAACCTCACGAGGTTCGGTAAGCAATTTAATGCCGTTAAGAATCTCTGTTATTCTTTTTTCTGAAACCTGCCCTATTTTCTCAACCAAATCACTTTTGTTGACTGTGAAAATTTGCGAAATATTGACAACGCTTTTTTTAGGAATATTTGCTTCACCTTGGTTCAACAGGATATTGCCAGGAGCCTTTGCCCGTTTAAGGTTTGAGGTAAGGGAACAAACTACAACTGTGCTTATTCGGCTGGCATTAAATAAATTGTTTTGAATTACGATATGTGGATGACGATATCCTGGTTCCGAACCCTTGGGTTCAGTAAGGTCAACCAAATATATTTCACCCTGCTTAATTACCATGACTCCTGCTCAATAATATTATTGTGTTTGATACGCATGGATTTTGAAATTCCCCTTTCTTCTTCGCTAGGGAAATCCTCATACGCCTCGTTCAACTGAGCAAGGAAGGATTGATTCTCTTGTTTTTTCAGATAGTCCTGCACAGCCAGGGTAAAAACCTTGCTTCGGGAAACATGCAAATCATCGGCTAATCTACTGACTTTTATAAGTAATTCTTCATCGAGCGATATTGCTGTTTTGACTCCGGGCATAAAACACCTCCAAGCTAATAAACCATCCTCCATATTTTATTATGCCCATTTTTCATACCAATGTCAATACCATTTATAGCCATATTGGTATACTTTCTTTTTCCACCTGATAACGAAAAGACTCAGCCGCCGCTAGTATCGCGGTCGGCTGAAGTGACATGTTGGGCCACAACCATTGCCCAAGGTCTGATTTTTATCAGCACCGGACCAAGCTTTCGCTCCGCGACTTCAGTGTCGTGCGCAGCCTGTGCGCGCAACCAATAGCCGTTGGATAGACCGAAGAATTTGCACAATCTAAGATCTGTGTCCGCCGTTATGGCGCGTTTACCGGCAACAATATCACCAATGCGCTGGGCAGGGACACCAATCTCCTTGGCCAAGCGATACTTGCTTAACCCCATCGGCTTAAGGTACTCTTCCAATAGAATCTCGCCGGGGGTAATGGGTCTGAGCCTGTTCATAATTGATTCTCCTCAATGGTAATCTACGATCTCAACATCCTCTGCGCCTGCTTCTTCCCAATTAAAACAGACGCGCCATTGATCGTTAATACGAATGCTGTACTGGCCGGAACGATCGCCTTTGAGTGCTTCGAGTCGATTTCCGGGTGGCACTCTCAGATCATCCAGCCGGTCGGCAATCTCGATTTGTCTCAACTTCCGTCGTGCCACATCTTCGATATTCACAAACCGCCGTACGCGGATCCCCTTTGAAAGGGCTTCAGTATCGGCACATTTGAATGATCTGATCATATCTTGTATATTAACGCATTACGTGAATAACGTCAAGCGTGATTATGAGGCCAACGTACGGCTCACCTGGAGCCGGCTTTTTCGGCGATCCGGTGTACAGACTGGTTGGGGGTTTTATTGTCTTTTTGTTTTTTCCACATTTGAGCAATCTCGGCAAAGCTTCCGACACCCTCAAGACGCTTCTGCTGGCAAAACTCCTGCCAGGCATTCAGTTTCTTTGCCGTCTTGATCTGCGTGTCGATCTGTTCGGCATCACCCATCAGCGACGAAAGCTCTATGATCTCGATTTCTTTAGGGTAGTCCATCCAGTTGTGTCGCCAGCACACAATCAAATCCACGCCGTTGGGGTCGTGGCCATGTGAAACAAAGGAACGGCTGTCGTATTCAAATTCAATTCTGACTTCTTCCCAACGGTTCTGGCCAGCACGGCGCCGTGCAATGCAATCCGGGAACCCTGCCTGAATCGACTCTATCTTAAAATCGAAGGTGTCGTGTAAAACACCGAACAGATAGACGACGCCAAGTTCGTTCACTGGCGCACATGATAGGGATTTGAATGCTACTTTGTCACCAAATACACGCTTTCGATTACCTGTCGTCATTTATCTTTCTCCCCCAACGGCGGCGGATGAGCCGCGAGCATCGCAAGTCTGAGAGCACGCGATAGCGTCTCTCAGACTGAGAAGTGGAGTCGGCTCCATTGCCCTTGATAGGCGGAGCGTGAGCGTAGCCGGTCAAGGGCGATGGCGAAGCATCCGCCGCCGATAAGGCCTTTAGCATAAATAAATTGAACAAATAGGTTGACATTTAGTTGCTGTGATGATATGTGTAATGCATGTCAGACACCGTTGAAAAAATCAAGGTGAAGTATGGGCATCTAAGTTCATATTTGGACGAGAAGGTTCTTCGACTATGGGCGGCTGTAGAAGCGCAGTCGCTAGGCAGAGGAGGTATTACCCAGGTAGCAGAGGCCACTTCATTATCGAGAACGACTATATATGTAGGGATGTCCGAACTTGAATCGGGCGGACCGGGCGTTGAATCGCGATTGCCTGGGAAGATTCGAAGGGCAGGCGGCGGCAGAAAGAAGCTAAAAGAGAAAGACTCTTCCCTGCTTCAGGATCTTGATGAGTTATTAGAACCTGCCACCCGTGGAGATCCTGAGATTCCCCTTCGCTGGACATGTAAGAGCACGACGAAACTTGCCGAGGAATTGACGGCAAGAGGTCATCCTGTGAGTCAAAGGACGGTTTGTGATCTATTGGATGAATTGGGTTACAGTCTTCAGGGGAACCGTAAAACCAAAGAAGGTTCATCGCATCCGGACCGTGATCAGCAGTTTATGCATATTTCCGAGAAAGTGAAGGAGCTTCAGTCTATTGGACAGCCAGTCATTTCCGTAGATACGAAGAAGAAAGAGATGATTGGCGAATTCAAGAACGGTGGCCAGGAATGGGAGAAGAAAGGGAAGCCTGTGGAGGTTAATGTTTATGATTTTCCTGATCCCGTGCTTGGCAAGGCGATTCCTTATGGCGTTTACGATATAACCGCCAACAAGGGCTGGGTAAATGTGGGCATTGACCACGACACATCGGAATTTGCCGTAGAGTCGATTCGCCGCTGGTGGCGCGAGATGGGCAGTCCCTTATATCCTGATGCGAAGGAGTTGCTGATTACCGCTGATGGAGGTGGCAGTAATGGCAGTCGCGTAAGACTTTGGAAGCTGGAATTGCAGAAGCTTGCTGACGAATTAGGCATGGCCATTAATGTTTGTCATTTCCCTCCGGGTACCAGTAAATGGAATAAAATCGAGCATAAGATGTTCAGCTTTATATCTCAGAACTGGCGGGGACGTCCATTGATCACCCGAGAAGTGGTCGTTAATCTTATCAGTAACACTAGAACGAAAAAAGGTCTTGAGATCACAGCAAAATTAGACATCAACTCCTACAAGACCGGCATCAAAGTCTCTGATGAAGAGCTCCAAAAGATTTTTATCGAGAAGGATGATTTCCATGGCGAATGGAACTATAAGATAAAACCAAAGTCTTCACACTGAATGGAATGTTCATGTTATATTTTCTAATTTCCTAAGCTGTGCCGCGCCGCCCAAGTAAGTGGCAGCAAACAGACCGCTGCTTTTCGGCGTCGGCACCAGCGACGTGTTATGCGCCCTTTCGAGAGCGCCGTTTTCCAATAGTGCGCCCAGTACCATACTCAGAATCAAGACGCTTTTTAGCCAGTTTTGATGCTTCAGGATAATCCTTCTCCTCACACCATTCAACGCGCACATTTCCCTCACGCATACCGCAGACCACGACGACCCGTCGATCCACGGGATAGCTTTTTTCCTTTGCCTTGCGCATTGTTTCGATGAGTGTTTCGGTGTCACACGAGCAAAGCTCCGACCACAGGTTAGGGTTCGAACGAAGGAAAACTTTTAAAAGCTTCCTGTAGTCCCGTATGTCATTCCCCAGTGCCCGATTCCATGCTACATGCGCCAACAGAAGTGCGGCGTGCGCGGCTTCGGAGGATGGAACTGTTTGAGGGTCGCGAAAACTCACAAGCGCAAGCTCTTTCATAATATCGGACATTTTTGGATGAACGGTCATTTATTTATAGCTTCCATTGTAGGGCGAGTGCATAACGCAAAGCTAACCGGCGAGCAACCACGCCGCCGATGAAGCACAAAAAAGGTAAAAAATAAGTCGGCGTGGTTGCTCGTCGGGTTGAGCGCCGGGTTAGGCATTTGGTATTACTCATTATTTAACTTCACGGAAGATCAACCCGCTAGAATTCAATACTTAGCATCAAATTTCTTGCAGCCACCCATTCTTTATGCCAAAGGCGCAAAGAAAATTCATCAACACCAGAAAACTCTTCCGTCAACTGCTGAAGATTGAAAGGAGAAATTTTTCTGTTTTCAACAATGGCATGTTTGTCCAAATAGTTTATTACATCGATTTTTATATCGCTCACCACAATTCCTTTTTTTGAAATGCCCGAAAGTTACAGCGCAAACCAATGACATGCGCGGCAATCAATGATTCGGTATCTATTTCATTTATGCGCAATTAACGTTGGAAACGCTTACCCAAACTTGATAACACTTTTTGCATTGAAGATGAAGCTCCCGAATGCCTAACGTTTGAACTCACGGGGAGGCGGGGGTAGTTTCCCGCCGATCCCGTGAAGTGATTCGTTAGGCTTTCTGTTTTGTATCAATTACCATCTTGATAATTCAGGTATATCATAGCCCATTTCCTGCATGAACCGTACCTCGTAGTCACCTATACCCTTAGTACCACCAGCATAGGCGTAGGAAACGGCGATAACGAGAAGCGGCCAGAAAAAGGCAATAAAAGAATTCAGCCACATGCTTTTATATAAGAAGAATGCACCCATAACAATTGTCAAAGGCCATTTTGTGAAGGCTACAAAAATCGCAGATGCACTCGCAATAGGAATGCTTATAAAACGCCATCTTATGGGACGCCACACAAATGCTGCTAAAATAATCCCAATCATTATTACATACCAATTAAAGCCTAAGAGTAATACAGAGGCTATTGGCTGACTAATGAACGCTGGGAATGCCTTCCATTCAATAGCTCTTAGCCTTGCCCAGTATGCATTTTCTTCAAATGAGTGTTCTGAAGGCGTCCATAGTAGAGACATAAACATCCTCCGTTTAAGCCTAACGAAAAGCTAAGGGGCGCGGCGGCTTTTTGCCGCGTCCCTCTTAAGCGACTGGTTATGCGGTCTTTTGGATCAATTTCTTGTCGATTTCGAGCTCATAAGATAGGATCGTTTTAATGTTCATCTTTTTGGAAGCGTTAAGAATTTCTATTCCGACTATTCTATTCTCGGATGTTGTATCTAAATTGATACCCTCAGCGATCTCAACTACCCCATCCGGTTTCTGTGTCCCCAGTTTGATATATACAGCATCAATCTCGGCATCATAATGTACTTTCATTTCTTCCTTCCTTTTTTCAATGGATAATTTGTTATGACCGTCACTGTGTCCCCAGCAACGGAAACGACTATTTTTAAGGGATACTGCAAACACTCAACATCTTTTATGATTTCATGTTCTCCCTGACGTAAATTCATACCAGTCAAAATGGTAGATATTACTGACTCCGGAATTTTGTAAAGACTCGCCCTTCTTTTAGCGTGTCGTGAGAATTTAATTTTCATGCCCAATCACGTCTTTTTTATGGGTTATGTTCTAAGCCTGATTTAGTATGATATCGCTCCAATCCCCAAAGTTCTAAATATCTAAATTGTTTATCATAATATCCGCACTCTCAATTTATGTCAAAACGAATTTTTCCGGCAGCATCCGTTACGATTTTGAGGCGATGAGGTTCCTGTAATCGGTCTCTTGAATTGCCGGTCTGCAGATGTTCTATATGATCTTCAACTCTTTTCACAGAGTCTGAAACACCTGGAAACGCGTTTTCAACTTTTATAGAAATTTCTTTTAAAGAATAAATCCCCTCAAGAATCAATAAATCTATTAATCCGGACTGCCTATTCTCAAAGTGGCCTAACCAAGTCTTTCCCCGCGACAACTTCGGTATTACGCACTTCGCTACTGATTTTGTGTTGCTAAGATCATCCTTATTTCCGCTGCTCATGAATTTTTATCCCCTTTCATTTCAGGCATAACGCTCCGCATAACCGGCTGGCAATGGAGCGCAGCGGAATTGCCAGTCCGAGTTGATGCGGTTGTTAGGCATGTTATAACAAGGGAGAATTCTGGAGCGTACCTCTTTCTGTTCACCAAAATTTCCACCAGGGCTTAATCTTGGGTGTTTCCCAAATAGATTCTCGGCGTGATAGAACACCCTTGTGTATTAGGCGGGCTTGCACTTTAACGTGGGTGTCCAGCAACTGCACGCTCTTTAACGCTTCCTGCCCACCAGCCTCCCTTATCTTGTTGACGAATGTTCCAAAATTGAACTCAATGTGACCCATAATGCGTATAATCTCGTCCTGCGTTTCGGCAGCGTTGTCTAGCAGACTTTTTCCCCTTGCCTTGCTCGTCAGTGACTTCAGGAGGTCGCCATAGGATTTGGAACCGTAAACATCAGCTCCAGTCTGGACCCTTGGACCAGGGGTAAAATAGGTGAGCTTCTTGCCGGCAAGAAAAACAAGGGCCTCCTCAACGATTGCGAGAGATTTCCTCTCACCCTGACTTGCGAGTGTAAGAAGCTCTTCTGCGGCATCATCTCCTTTCGAGCCACGGTGCAGCAGTGCACCGGCCAAGCCTTCCGGGTATATACCCCCTTTTTTACTACCTTGCCTGCCGGTTTGATTATTAAAGCCACAAGCTGGGCAATCTGGCATTCCTGTCGTCGATACTTCGTTATCCCAAGCAAAGCGGCTACCGCAATTTGAACACTCTGTTACTAACTTCATTGTCCTTCCCTCTTTTTGCCTAACGCGGCAGTTGAGCAGTGCCCGAAGGGCATCTGTCTCGAACTCCTGGTTCTCCCCGCAGCGTAGCGGAGGGGTGAATCAGGAGTTCACTGCTCAACTGCCGCGTTCTCCCCGTAGCGAAGCGGAGGGGAGAACGACTGAAATCAGCGGTGGCTGTAAGCCATCCGCTGGAGTGATTTGTTAGGCTCCCTTACGTTCATATCATCTTTAAATGGTCAGTTTCCCTATTTTTATAATATCATTATTTTAAAACTGGCCATCTGACCTTTTGAGGATCTGCACCCTCGTAAAGCTCTTTTATGGTCATTGTTGGAGCAAACATGTTCAACAATTCTTGAATACCCTGACGACGTAAATTTTCAGGAATCTCGTTTGGACCTGGGGTTGGGAAAAAGGCTCCTGCCATTTTTATTTCCACGCTTCTTAAAAATGAATCAATATAATAAACATTTCCGTATCCATGTTTTAAAATGTTAATTTGTCTATTTTCTTCCAATTTAATATTGAAAGTCCAGTATGCGACAAATAGCCGGTAGTAACCTCCTGACGAAATACCTATACGTTCTTCTGGGGTCTGATCAAATTCTTTTGTAATCCTTTCGATAGGACAATATGATTGCCCTGTTTTAACCTTTTTGAAAAATTGGCGATGCAAAGCTTTAATAGTCTTTATCATAATTTGCTCTTCTTCAGGATTCTTAGGTTTCGGCAATTCTGATGAAAAACCCCTCTGTTCAAACAAAGCCTGCGGTTTCGGCAACTTACTATATAATATGCGTTCTACCTTAGAATCATAGGTTAATCTTGAGTCTTTGTATGCTTCTTTGACATCCCCGTAAAATAAATGACTCACTTGGGCAAGACCTTCTATCGATACACATAAAAACATTAAAGCTGCTATTCCTGTAAGAAAAAGGTATTTTAAGCCCTTAAGCTTCATAAGCATTTCTCCATGACGCGGTGTGCCAAAATAATGAAATAACGCACGCCCCACAGGCTGGGAGGTGCAAGTGGTTTTTCTGCAGGCGCATGCTACGCAGGCCCCTGCCCTTCATTTATTATAGCCTTATAGGGAAGGTTTAGTTTCTGCATGTGGGCTGTAATCACCTCTGAATAGAAACCTAAGCCTACTTGGCAGGCTATTTTGTGAGCTTGTGTATCAATCGAGGCGTCGTCAATCCGAACAGACTCAGGTGACAAGAAGATTCGGGGTCTCTTTTTGTTTATGTCATCCAGTAGTCTCGCATCTTCAATCATCAAATCGTTGGCAGCCTTTTCGATTAAGTACTCAGGTACTCCATTTTTTATCACATTTGATAGTCTATGTGGCATGGATAGGATGTCCAACGTGTGCCGAACCTCTTCACTTAATTCTTTATAGACCTGCAAAGCTGCAGTCCCAGCTCTTAACCAATCATCGGATGAACTTCCTTGGCGCGGGATTATGTGGCGTTTGATTCGCTCAACCAGCCATTGGTGATTGGGACAAAGGGCTATTAAATTTAGATAATGATTAGGACCTCCGTCATCCCTTGCAATGATATGGTGCAGGTGCTTGCGCAAGGCAAGTGGATAGTTACAAAGTAGACAAGTATTCTTTTGTGCCCAATTGATGAAATTTTCTTCTCTGCTTCTACAAAATTGAGTCATCTCTCAATCATTCATTTAAATGAGCCTAACGCTGCTTCTCACCGGTGAGGGCCGCGAAGTGGCCCGAATCCGGTGCAGAAGATTGTTAGGTTGCTAAGTAAGCATTTTCAATCCATATCTTCTTGGATGCTATGGCGAAGTTCTTGCTGCATTCTAATAATTCGAGCATCTTCGGACTTGTCTACCCTTTCGGGGTCCTTATTCATCGCACGCTCAATCGTTTCTTTCTGCGCATCCGAAAGACGGCTCAAAGCCGCGTCGCACTTCCTTGTCAGCTCTAAGAGATTTTGAAAATACCCACCCCATCCGATGCCAGCAGGGCTAACAACGCCAAACGTCTGATTTGGATACACCTGCGTTCCCCGGGATACCGGCAAATCTGGAGGAGAGATCATCGAGATAATCTGAACTCCAGCAAGGTTTGCAAATACATAGGCCTTTTCGAATTTGTCAAATATATAATAGACAGAAGACCTCAGAACGCTATAGATGAGGTTAGGGCTACCCTTGAGCCCCACGGCGAGAAGATCCTCGTTACACAAGAGGATGTGGTGGCTATGGTTTCCCATGATGAAATTCGGCCTCCGCAGGAGATAGTTCCTCCATTCGGTTTCAAGGTCGCATAGCTTTCCCTTCCACTTCTCTGCAAGTGGATGCTCAACAAGCTGCATAATCCAAAGAACCCTCAAGCTAACTGATACCGCGAACCTTCCAAGACGATTGTCAACGGGAATAGTCTTAAGTCTATTTTGTTTGAATGGATAAAAGACCTTATTAGCGAAGAAGGTCTCCTCTTCGTTCAAAACTGACTCGCAACGGTTGCATAGGAGTTTTCTCTTGTAGAGGTCTTGGGATCTACTTGGGTTGCCGTTTTCGTCAACTGCAGTTAAGAACCCAGTCGCGGACGTCTCCTTCAGATATTTACCAAGAAATCGAGGCAGTACGTGACTAACCCGGAGGTCGTCACTATCTTGACAAAGTTTGCAGAGAGCGCTCACTGACTTCATCCTTTCGGTAACCTAACGACTGAAGTCAGCGGTGGCTGTAAGCCATCCGCTGGAGTGATTTGTTAGGCGCTGCTCAGTTTTTTTAAAACTCAATTGTCAAGTCTGACGCAAACTTTTTCTCCTCTCCGACTCCAAGACTTTGGAGCATCTTTCAGAGGAGGGATTTCAAGAATTCGATATCGGATTCCAGTTGGTCGGCTGCTTCGTCGAGGCGGCTTGCGGAATCGTACATAGGGTCGGTGTGTTTGTAGGGATCGCTGGACCTTGAATACGGGTGTTCGCCCGAGTCGATTTTTGCTACAAGTTCATCAGCTTCTCCCCTGAGTTGCTCCGCCTCACTCCTAAACTGCGCGATTTGCCTTCGCAAATCTGAAATCTCTTCCTTTATGCGGTCCTTGGACCATGTTGGTGCGACCGTTCTGTGTATTGCCACAACTGCCTCCTTTCTGAAGCGGCAACTTGTTCTCTGCGTGGCCCCCGAGGGGACGCACTTAGTTCCCCTACGGTATAAAACGATACGCGTCAGCCGTTTTGCAGGCCGCCCCGGCATGCAAAATCGGCTTGAAGCGCGGGTTGGGCGTAGGCGTTTGCTTGCACCCCCCGTCACATTTCTCCTCGCGCCACTTTCCGGTATTTCAGAAATTGGTAAATTCCCCCACCTAAACAACCATACATATAGGCCCCTATGAAGGGAATGTAAAAGAACAAAAGCATTACAAATAACCACGTCATTGGGTTTGCTATGAGAAAGCAACCAATTCGACCTACTATGTTGCGCCACCATGGCCATACAACTTTCCATCCCCAGAAGGTTGACCACGCAGCGTAGACGCAGAACAAAGACAGAAAGAACTTGGCAGTTGCAGAAAAATCCTTGGCATCGGCGATAAGAGAAATGATGAAAACACTCGCGATAGCCGTGAATACCCAGGACCATACCAGGCTTCTCTTAGCCTTTGCAACGGATGCTTCCACCTCGTCGGCTACGGCCTGTTTGGCAGCAGCCACGCAGTCCTTGCACAACAACGCGCCACCAACATCCTGGATGCAATCACGGCAAGCGGCCTTTGAACATTGAGAACATGTACCGACAGCATCTTTGTCGGTATGGTAATAGCACTTCATCGGTATTCCTCCTTGTGTGGTATGTTTTCTTTCCTACAAATCCCCGTACCCGGACGTGCGAGCCCGCTTCTTATGCAAGATGTTGTCACCTCGTTTCTCGCGCCTAACGCAGCCATCACCGGGAGGCAGGCGCCGTTTCCTGCCGATCCGGTGCATGGCATGGTTAGGCGTTTTACCATCCCGCAGAGCCTTCTTTCACTTCAAATTCCGCGATCATGCTTTGAATAAACGTATTGTTTCTCATTCGGATGTTCTTGCCACCCTGAATCCTGATCCCTCTGCCCGAAGAACCCACCAAACTTCGGTAATACTTTTCCGCTGCGTCTCGAAAGGCTCTGTAGTTGAAAGGCCCTCGGTAGTTTTCTGGCTGACCGACTTCGATCGGTCCGGTTTCATAATCGCTACCAACAGTTTGTTTTATGTCAGCGTACAAATCAAATTTCTTTCCGCCAATCTCAAGAACAAAGAATACCCTTGACACCATGTGTTCATCATTGCTGCCATAGTCTTGAGAATCCTGGATGCATTTAAAGAAAGTTACTTTTGCATTCTCTCCCACTTTACACCTCCTTTGATTCTAGTTGGCTAATATGCTTTCATTACGCCTAACGCGGAGGTCACTGGGAGCCGGCTTCATCGGCGATCCGGTGCACCGCCTTGTTCGATCATTTTCCCGCCTTCATTGTAGTTGTAAGCAGTTCGATGGCTGACTTGGCAACTGGTCCTTCGGAAGTCGCGCCGCCTGAGTAGCCCGTGGGTTGTGGGGCGAATATGCAGGCCGAAGCGTGTGTAAGAATGATTTCTCTATTTGCGACGTCCTTTGCAGCATCAACAAGCGCTTCATACGTCATTAATGCATTCTGGCGATGCTTATTGATCACCGCATTATGCTTTTGTGCCAGATAATTCTTGGTTGACAGATAAAGTACGTAGGACAGTACAGCGAATATGAGTACCTTGCTGATGGCCAACTGCACAGTCTGGTAAAGATCATCGGGTTTGATCCAAGGTATTTTATGTAGTCCAAGAGTTAGAACCGCGTAAGCCCCTAAAATGAAAGCCAGTCGAATGGTCTGCTTTCTCCAATTCTCGGCCTCAGTTTCATGCTCCTTCGCTGCATCACGAAAGTAGGTCGCTTGCTGTGATACGCCCTGCTCAGCTGCTACCTTTCTTATGTCCTCCAGTATTTGCTCGGAGGTTTTCTTATCGTCTTCAAGTTGTTTCGTCAGTTCGGCTGCCTTGTCTTCAATTATTTGAAGCATTGCACGGGCTTCGGTTTCCAGCCTCTTGAAATCGGCAGACTTGCTTGTCGAGTAGGTGATTATCGGCTGAAGGGTGTTGAAGGTGCCTTGATAAGCTCCGTCGATTTGCTGGATTAGGCTGTTGTGGGTATTGTATGCATTCTCCTGTTTGGCGGAGAACTTCAGGATTTGCTCGAAACGGTTGTAGTCAGCATCACATTGGGTCTTCAAGCTGTTCAATTGCGACACAGGAAAGTCCTCCAGAACAGTCAGAGATACTTGATTGTATAGCGCGATCAGTCGCTTGGCCGCCGGGGTAACCTCTTGAAAACTGAAATCGCGCCCAAGCTCCTCTTCTCGAGCAAGCGTGCGGGGGTCAAATTGCTGGATGCGCGCGAGGGACTTCTGACATTCTTTCCTAATACTGTCTTCCTGTTGGGTTGCCATTCATTTCCCTCCTTCATATTTATATTTTTGATCGAACGATAAGGGTCAGGGGTGGCTCTTAGCCATCCACTGCACCCGCTGGTTATGCAGTCTTTGAGTTGCATTAGTAAAAATTTGGAGGTTTAATATGAACACTCTTAAAATCATACTCTTGATTGTTCAATTAGGAATGATTGGATTCCTCCTATTTTATGCTCTTCCTTCGATGATA
>Ga0315273_10004158_pt1 | contig 17642 bp, 15 predicted proteins | sample YL17G02_0_MG_FD_205753 | JGI IMG/M metagenome (GOLD analysis project Ga0315273, IMG submission 205753) | Sediment microbial communities from Yellowstone Lake, YNP, Wyoming, USA - YL17G02_0 | ecosystem: Environmental > Aquatic > Freshwater > Lake > Sediment | place: USA: Wyoming | collected...
TATAATATCAAAAATCCTACTTGGCTTCTGATACATTAAATCGACCATACATTCAAGTCCGGGCGGGTAAACTTTATTCTTCTTTGTCCTTACACAAAGCCTATGTCCAATCTGTCTGCCATCAGCATTATACATGTGAGGAAATTCAGCTTTTGGACTACTTCTTCTCCGAACATCAAGTCGATATGTGGCATAAAACTTCAACGAACGACCGCCTGGAGTTTTTTCTGGATCTCCATAAAGTTCTCCCACATTATCTCTAAGTTGATTAACAAAAAAGACAACAGTCTTACTTCTTTTAATGGCACTACTCACTCTTGGAAGGCATCTGGCAATAGAGTTAGCTAATGGACTATAATTGTTTTTACCAAGGTCATCATCCGCCATTTTTTGAGGGACTAATGCTGCCAATGAATCAATTCCAATTATATCATATTCATTATTTAAACAAAGCTGTTCTATTTCTGAAAGAATTTCTTCACATCTATCGTTATCGCTATAATGAAGCTTTGAAACATCAACTCCATTCATTGAAGCGAATATTTTATTATATGTGCCTTCGGCATCATAGTGAAGAACTTTCATTCCAGAATCCAACGCTTTTGCATATGCTTTAGAAAGAATCCAAGTCTTACCCGCCCCTTCAGGTCCATACAATTCAACCATTCTACCCCTGGCATAACCAAAATTACTGTCTCCAGACAAAATTACATTAACATCAGACATACCGCTATCAATAAAAGTAAGGTTGCTTATATTGCTAGTTCCAAATGTAACTATTGATGTTTTATATTTCTTATTTAATTTTTCGAGATCTTTTAAAGTTTGTTCTTCTACTTTTTTTGATTCTTTTTCAGCTTTTTTAATAGCGTCTTCACGCTTCTTTTTCATTTCCTGTCTTTTTTTATGAATATATTCTCTAGCTTTTTTTTCTTCTTCTGATTGGACTTTTTCTGGTTTAACTTCGTCAGATTGGACTTCATCAGATTTAGAGTTTTCTTCTTCATCTTTTTTCTCATCAACCAAGTTATCGTATGTGTTATTCTTTTTAACCATGTTAAAAAAACCTCCTTCCTAATCGTGTGTGGGGATGTTACCCCCACACACAACTGGTTTTAACCAACAATTTAACTTTTTAGAATAAAACAGAATCAAGATCTTTATCGACATCTTCAACATCGTCAACATCAATGTCGACTGAATCATCAGAAACTACCGATTCTTTACCTTCCGACTCGACCTCTTCTCCAGATTTTTCGGCAATAAGAGCTTTAACATCGTCTTCGTGTTTATTTGGGTCGTACATTGCATCAAGATCAATAAGACCCTTCTCACCAAGTGGAAGGTCCTTATATTTTTCTGCGTATCCAGTATCCACAATCTTTTTCAACAGATCTGCTGGAATCAAAGACTTGACTTTTTCAACATTAGGAGTTTTAGCAATAAGAGCCAATTCTTCTTTTGTAAAAGGAGTTTCTTTTAGATTGGTTGAGCTATACTCTGTACTGCGAATATCCTTTACTCCTTTAACAACTGGAACAGTAACCTTTATAACCCAATCACATCCCTTTGGACCACCTGGATGAACTTGTTTTCCGTTATCATCCAAAACCTCTTCATAACGAGTAATGATGTTCTTGAATAGTTGATTCCCTTTTTCAAGAATCTTGAAACGAGGCAGAAGTCCTTCTTCTTTGCGTTTTTTTTGATCTTCTCTGTCGAGAACATTTGAAACAATTGATTTACGGATATCAATTTTAAGAGCCCGCATTTTTTGAACATGTTTTGGATCTACATTAAATTTCTTTTTGTCAGCAGTCCAATGAGTGTAAACAACTTTTGCATCTCCAACTAATCTAATCTGGTGTCTTCCCTCTGGTGTCTTCATGAAAAGATCACCAGCTCCAGCCCCCAATCCTTTGTTCCCACTCTTCTCTTCTTTTTTCTTGTCTTCCAACATTTGATCGTAAGAATTTGACATTTTTTTCTCCTTCGGAGGTACCCTTTTGTACCCCGTTTGTTTGGTTTCTATGGATAGGAATTAAAGACCCCTACCTGGTCTAAAACGGCAGCTTTATAAGCTACATTTACATTATACGATATCATTTCAAAAAACACCTTTATATTTTTAGCCATCCACATTCATCAGATATTTTATCTTTAAAATCTTCAGAAATTGGTTTTTCAGATATATTAGATTTAACTGTAGAATTTGGATATTCTAAATATTGTCCCTTAAAATGTTTTGCGGACTCTATTTTAATTGTTATTTTTCTACTAAGAGATTCTAATTTAGAATTCATAAGATAAAACTTATTTTTTATAATTTCATAAAGTTCTTTTCTCTTTATTTTTTCATCTAAAAGAAAGGCTATAATTTCTTTCCCCTCTCCTTCTCTTTTATCTACGGATTTTAATTCTGAATATTTTCCAACCCAAACAGATAAAAGTAAATCATAATATTCATTAACAAAAATTAAATCTGCGGAAGATTTGCTTAATAAATCAGATAGTCTGGATCTCACCATATCCACATCCCCAACTAACCTACCATAAAGCTCGATCTCATCATAATCTATTTCATAATCTTCCGCCCGAATACTTGTATTCTCTATTTTTTTAATTTCTGCTATAGATGCATCAAAATCCAAGAAATCCCGATCAGATAATTTTGATACAACTTTAACCAATAAAGATTTGTATGCAAAATTACTAGGAATATCCAATAGCTCATTAATGGCGTCGGAATCTATAAAAGATATTTTTTCAATCATCTAACATCCCTCCGGTAAAATCATCAAATTTAAAGTCATCAAGATCCACATCTTTATATTCTTTTTTATCTTTTACCTTAGTTTCGGATTTTTTCTTTGGCTCTTCTAAAACTGGCTCTTTATTTTCTTTTTTAGTGACCGGAGTTTTCTCTGTTTCTGCCTCTACTTCAGAATCATCGTCTCCAAAAAGAAGATCAGATAAATTATTGTCTGTTAATTTTACATGATTATTTGAAATATCTTTATTAGCAGAAGGAACAGACTCATCAATCTCAATCTCCACATTCCCTGCTTCTGTTCTTCCAAAAAGATCTTCTATATCTTCGTCCGATTTCGCCTTTTGTTCAGCTTTTTTTAGAGTCTTCTTTTCTACTTTCTTCTCTATTCTTTTACTATTATTTTCTACAGAAGAATTTTTAGAAATAACAAAACGATCAACAAGAGATTTTATCCTCTCTTCTTCTTCGTTTGTATATTCAAGATTTGAACCCATCCCGATTAAACAATCATTATCAACATCGTCAGATATAATATTAAGCATTATTAATTCATTCCTAATATCCCGCTCAGTCGCTAAAGCGGCCATATCAGACAATTCCTGCATCTTCTTTTCAAGCTCTTTGTCTGTTAAATACTCAATCTCAGCAGATATAATTGTTCCTCTGCTAATATTATCATATTCACTTGAGATCCCTCTCAAATTTACCTTACGATCTGCACATTTCGTAACCTTAATTCTTTTAAGCTCGTCAGACATTTTCGTTATCTCCCTTTTTCTTAGAAAGTAAATTACACTCACGGTTACAATCATCGGATCTGCGTTTATTTTTCGCATCCGATTCATCTTTGTAGAACTTAGCCATCCTTTCATTTATTTTTTTAGCTATTTCATTTATTTCTATAGAACGTTTAAATCGATCCAACAATGCTTGATAACCGTCCTCTATTTTCCAACCCCACTTTATAAAGATATTTATAGGAGAACCATTGTTCCACACTATATCCCACAGTATCTTATCTTCTTCACTTAGCGTTTCTCGGAATAACACGGAATCTTCTTCGCTACAGTCTACCTCTTCTGTAACTTTAAATCTCTTTAATTCATCAGACATTTTTCTTTCCCTTTTTCTTCAAAATTTATACCACAATATACGATATTAGAACAAGGGATCTGCAGCAAGCATCGGATCTGCATATCTCTTCTTGCCCTTTGCTACTCTCTTTTTCAAAGACTGATACATTAATATTTCTTGCTCTATTTCTTTTTCGCTTCCAAACGATTTAAAGCTCCCAATCTTTACAAGAATTTCCGCTATTGCATTTGAAATTGTTGTTTTCCCAGATGAATTAACAGCACGAAAAAAATGATCAACTGATGCATATGTTCCAAGTCCACTGTTTCTAACATCAACAATTGCATCTGAAAATTTATTTCCAACACCCTTGATACTCATAAACGGTGCAATCAATTCAATTTTTCTTTTACCAGAATTCTTTGATGGAGTATATGTTTTTTCGCTTAAATTAACATCTGGAGGAATTATAGTAAGTCCATGATATTCTTTTTTCAAATTAGTAGCTACCGTTTCTAATTTCTCATCACTTTGCATTGCTGCACTTGTCAAAAGAGCAGATAAAAACTCCGCTGTATAATACGTTTTTAAGTAGGCTGTCTGGTAAGTTATATAACCATAGGCTGTCGAATTTTTAGAAATAACAAAATTACTGCCACATTCTCCAAAAACGGCATAATTATGCTGACGAGATTTCATTGATATATTATAAGTGTGTTTTTTACCGACTTTTTTAATTGATAATATTTTACATTTTCCATATTCATATTGTCTTATATTATATATATCATAACATATAAGATCACAATCATCTTTTTCGTTTATTTCCTTAATTGTTTTATATTCTCTATTAGAACATAAAAACTCATGTTCAAGAGTACATTCTATTTTTTGTCCATTAGATAATTCAACCTCATAAACATCTTGAACTCCAGAATATATTAATTCATCAACAACATCACCTACAATATTTCCATACATATAAGAATCCAAAACAACACCAGGGCAAACATCCTTAACTTTGATAAATTCTTTTGTTTTCTTGTCAAAAAGCAAAGTGTCTTCAGAGAGACAGTGAGACTCGTTGAACGCATAAGCTCCAAACTCAACGGCAATAGTCCACATAGCATCAACAACACCCACAGGTATGTTGTTTTTCTTACAACCTTCACGGAATTTTGGTTCAATATCGTTGAGCATTTCTGCTTTTTTCTTTGCACAAGCTTTTCTTAAGGCATCTGCCTCAGAGAAAGTAAAGCCCGCAAGAACTTGTGCCATTTTTATGAGCTGCTCCTGAAATATCATTTCCCCGTAAGTAGGCTCAAGAATTTCTCTTAGTTTTTCTTGTGGATATTTAATATTGTCTATATCAGCTTTCCCACGAGCATATCTTCTAGGCATATCACACGCTAACGGACCTGGACGACCAAGGGCATTTGATGCAACAATATCATTGAAATTCGAACATCCAATAATTTCCATAACTCCTTTATTATGCCAAATTAAAGGGATTTTTTTACCTTTCTCATCTAATATTTCTTTCCCATCATCATCTGTTTTGTATAGCTTTTCTCCCGTTACTTTGTCGTTCCTGTGCCAATCTTTACCAACAAAAGCATCACCAGAAATTTGGAAAAGACCTTCAAGTTTCATATCATTAATTGTCTTAAAAACATTATCATCGTTTGTTTCTAGATTATCTATATCAAAATCAAGATTTCCATATCTCTTTTTAATAAGATCTAGTGTTAAAGATATTTGTCTAAGGTTATTTAATTGTAAGAAGTCAAACTTCAACAACCCCAAGCTCTCTACCTCGTCCATGTCATATTGTGTTGTAAATAAATCCTTTATTAAAACTTCATCATCCCATCCCATTCCGGAATCCAAAATAGATTCTCGCTGAACCTTGGCTACGTGCAATGGTACTGTATCTGTAATATTTCCAGAAGAAATTACAACTCCAGCTGCATGAGTACCGTATGCTTTTATTCTTCCCTCAAGTTTTTTAGCTAATTCAAAAACATGTGGATGTTTCTCTTTTTCTTTTTTAAGCTCGTCCATCCCCTCTTGTACTTTTTTATTCGGAGGAGTAAAATTAGAATCTTACCCAAGCCATTGCGATAAAGTAACATTTGGAATATTAATCATCATCTTCGACAAGCGTTTTCCCTCTTGATCGTTCAATGAACTAAAACGCTTTTCGTCTGGGTTGTTTGTTTTTGTAACATCTGCTGCCTTTGCCGCAAATTGAACGGATGCTTTTGGTTTATATGTATTTGTAGTACCGATTAAAGCAACTCGGTCTTCTCCATATATTTTACATAAATGCTGAAGAATTGTATCTCTTTGTTCAAAATCTATATCAATATCAGGAGGACTAATTCTACTTTGTTTACGATCTACAACAAAAGTAAAATTAAAGTCTTTAGATAAATCAGCTTTTGCGTCAGTAATCCCCAAAAGAGAAAACAAATAAGAATTACATCTATTAATATCTCCGTTTAATTGATAGCTTTGCTTATATTTCATTACTTCCATTAAGTCGTCAATGAGAGTTAGATTCTTTGTAAAAAACCTTAATTCATCTTTCAGACGATTTTTCTCAGTATCAGATATTTTTATATCTGATATTTTTTTCTTACATGTATTTATTAATCTTTTCTCAAGATCTTTTTCTTTCTCAGTTTTCTCTCGTGTTCTACATCCTCTATTTTGCGACTCCCATTTTGGATTTTCTTGATTAGAGAAAAAATCTCCAATTCCAGCTCGATACTCGGCCTCACAATAAAGAAACCTCTCCATACTCAAACCATATTTTATAGGATCAAGACCAGTAACACCAAGACAGTAAAGAACCAAACTCCCCACACAACTTCCTCTTCCCGCTCCCAGACGAACCCCCTGGCTTCTTGCCCAATCACAATATTCAGAAACAATAAGAAAATACCGATCAAATTCTGTAAAACGAATTGTTTCCAATTCATCTTCTAAACGCTGAAGATATCCGGATTTTGTATCAAGTTCTTTTTCTTTCAATCCTTCTAAAGATTTGAAACGTAAATATGATTGTTCATCTGTTTTACTGAATTGTGTATTTTTGAATTTTTCAAATTCCTCAGAAACAGGGATGTTAAACAACGGAAGATTTGCTTGACCAAATACAATTTCTGCTTCACATTTATCTGCAATTTCTATTGTATTATGTAGACACTCTATCCAATTCTTTTTTCCATTGAAAACTTTTGACATTTCCTCATAAGACTTTACATAATATTCATTTGGATCTCGTTCATTATCCGCAATTGGACGACCAATTGAAATAGATTTTTTATATTGTTGAAACTTTGCGTCATTTTTACTTACATAATGACAGTCGTTTGTTGCAATAACCTTAATACCTAATTCTTTTCCACATTTTAAAATATATGGAATAACCTTTTTTTGATCTTCAAGTCCGGTATAGTTAATTTCAAGATAAAAATCATCACCCCAAACTTCCTTACATTTCTTTGCAAACACAAAAGCTTCTTCAACCTTATCGTCAATAATCATCTGTGAAAATTCGCCCGCAATACAGGCGGTAGTAATAATAAGTCCGTCTTTATGTTTTTTTAGAATATCAAAATCAATTCTCGGAAAATTATATGCTGTATTTTTATGTCCAATAGAAACTAATTTATATATATTTTTCAGACCTTCATTGTTCTTTGCTAAAATAATAATATGGTATCTTTTTATTTTCTTAATACTTAGATCGTGACTCATATACATTTCAACGCCAAAAATAGGTTTAATCCCGTATTTTTTACAGGCTTTACTGAATTTAATAAATCCAGCAACCTTGCCATGGTCGGTAATAGCAACAGCTTTCTGGTCAAGTAGAGCAACCCGCTCCGCAAGACTCTCTGGAGACATAAAGCCATCATACAAAGAATAATCAGTATGGCAATGCAAATGAACAAATTTTACCATAAATTTTCCCTACGATCTACTTAGATTTTTCTCTTCTTCTTTTTTTGTTCGCAAAAACCTTATCTATAATTCCAAATTTTCTTGCTTCCGTAGCAGTCATAAACTTGTCTTTGCTTCCATAAAATTCTTCTCTTATTTCAGCCAAGGTACGACCAGTGTTTGAGCTAAATATTTTATTGAACTTTTTCTGAACCCTCTCTGTCTCTTTTTTATAATACACCACATCAGAAGTTTTTGACTCAAAAGTGCCAAAAATTTCATGAAACATAAATTCAGAATTTGAACCAGCGTATCTTTTGCCCTTTGCTCCGTTTGAAGCAATAAGACAAGCTGCACTTGCCGCAGTTCCTAATACGGTAACCTTAAAATCACATGGAGATACATTCATAGTATCAATCAAAGCCAAACAATCGGTTACATCTCCACCTCCACTATTGATAACAAGTTCAATATCTTGCTCTGAATTAACACTTTCCAATATATGAATTTGATAAATAACAGCAACAATAATCTCTGTACTAACATCTCCAAACAAATATATTTTTCTACTTCGTTCAGATAACGAAGATTCATCAACTTCCTGTTCTTCGTTTTTATCACATAATAATTTACTGGTTTTACTATTCATTTTTTTCTCCGAAATCAGATCCTAAATAACTCATTATAGTTTCTTTGTCCATTTTTCTTTTTTTTATTATCTCTTTGTTTATATAAACTGGAAAACTTATAGTATTTTTCAAATTAAACACGTCAGATAAAGGGAGATCAACTACAGCAAAATGGTCATCCTTTCCAATTACAAGACATGTCTTAAAATAATCCCCTATAACATCTGTAATAATTGCACAAATAATGCTTATTTTAAATTCATTAGAAAAAACATTTAATAATGTATAAATCGTATTTTTATTAAAACAATGATTATCTCCGACATGTTTAAACATCAAAAACGATTTCAGACTAAGCGGAACATTTACACATTTATCTTTATATTCTTCTCCTTCAAAAAACATAATAACCCCAAAGCTGTATGTACTATCTAAACGTTCATAATGAAAAAGAAACACGGTTTCAATTTCATCATATTCTTCTTCGAAATTATCAGAAAAAGAAATATCTTGTATAATACCTTTAATATCTTTTATTTTAACAAAATCCACAAAACACCTCTTCCCTTATATATTATCGTTCAAACCGCCTCTTGTTTTAGCTGTGTTGATCTTTTTTCTTTGATTTTTTCAATTAAATCTTCAAGATGTCTATTTACAGCAATAAGATAACACCTATCCTCCATCTCTACCGCCTCATCAATTTCCTTCAAATAAGGCTTTATCATCATAAAATCCACCAGTGGATCGGTAGATCCATCTAAAAAACGTTTAACAAGACAAGATACATCTACCGTTAAAAATGGAATTACTGGAAATTTTCCTTTTTTATCTATTACTCTTGATACTAATTTGTCTAAATCAACAAATCCTTGTGCAAATTCAAGATTATAATTTTTACAAAAATATCCAATCGCCTCTGTTAAATTGAAATTATTAAATTTCATAACAAAATCAATAACAGATCCCTTTTCTCCACATCCAAAACAATAGAATAATTCTATCTCTGTGTTTAATGACACTGATAATGATGGATCGGAATCATCATGAAAGGGACAAATACACTTCATTCTATTTCTACCACTTGATTTTAATGAAAGTCCATGCTTTTCCATCTCTTCCGTAAGACTTACCTTTGCCTTAATCTCGTCACAAATATTATCATACTCGAAAATTTTTTCAGACATTTCCAATTCCCCCAAAAGAAGACTCGGTTGAATCTGAACGATCAGACTCAAATTTCTTTAATCTGTCTATGCCTCCAGGAATTTCCTTTTCTATATTTTCTAGTTCTTCTTGTTTCTTTATTTTAGTTAATGAATTATCAAACAAAATATCATCAAGAGATTTATCTTCTTTCTCCTCTTTTTCATTGGTTTCTTTTTTTTCATTGGTTTCTTTTTTAGGGACACCTAACAAATCATCCAACCCTTCTCCAAAATCTTTAGTTGGATCTATATCTTCTCCAATTTCATCTAATCCGCTATCAGTAGACGCTATCGTAGAGGTCTCTTCTGTTTTAGTAAACCCAGGTTCTTCATCGTCGAAATATGTTGCATAGTCTAAATTTTGTCTAATAATAACACTCTTAGATTCACCTTCCCTTTGTTTTACTATTTTAATTAAAGCCTTTTCGTCATCCATTTTATGAATAGCAATTACATTTTCAGCATAAGCTCCGACTTTATTTGAATCCTCAATATTTTCAATATTTATATCTATTTCTCTTTTGCCATTTTTTGCTCTAACAATAGAAGCTCTGTTTGCTTGTGCGGCAAGACCCATTGCTATTTTCCTTCTCTGTCCAAACGAATGAATGTCTCTTGTGATATTTCCAAGGGCAATATCTCTACGTTCGTTAGGATAATCTTTTGTGCTAAGTAGCGATAGCTGATCAATATACCATACATCTGGATTATATCCTGGAAATCTCTTATCAACCTCCAAAACAACATCTTTCCATGAATAAATCTCACTCGGCATAAAGAGAACTTTATATCCTCCAGTAAGATCTTTTTTCCTTAATTCCAGTCTGTTTCTTGTTTGGTTTAATTGTTTTTCAGATAAATCTCCTCTAATAGTATCTGTATAACTCATCTTAAAATCCATACAATTAAAGCGTCTAACCCATTGAATCGCTGGCATTTCAAGAGTTACAATAATAACTTTTTTTCCAGCATACAATTGATGTCTGCTGAAATTCATCATCAGTGTTGATTTTCCGTGACCAATCAACCCCATGAAAACAGTAAGGGACCCAGACTCTCTTTCCATCCCATTAAAAATATCATCTATTTTCTTTATTCCGCTTTTTAAAGTTTTATCTTTATGTTTATCATGATCGGTTCTATCTTTTATGTCTATATATTGTCGATCAATATCGTGGATTAAATCAATTGATTCAACCGCATCATAATGTTCATCTGGCTTAGCTATTTTATCAAATGCAACCTGCATATTACTAAGAGCTTCGATACCACGAAACTCGTTTATAGCATCTATATTTTTTTCAATAATTTTACGAACTTGCGGAGCTGCCTCAATATTTAGCCACGAACTAAATATTCTATTAAACTGTTCGTCTTTTAATGATGTGAAATCTCCATCAGTAATAATGTCGTTTATTACTTGGAGTATGTTATTGTATTTTTCTACAGAAATAGATTTTGCTGCAATTTTCGCATCCAAATAGGCTACTAATTCTTCTTTAACCAGGCGAGTTTGATTTTGTCTATAATTAGAAAGTGCAACATCCACAATAAACCGAATGTCTGGATCTTTAAAAAGATCAGGTTTAATCTTTTCTCCACTAAAAATTCTAGTTAGATATCTTACATCTTTTAATATATAATATAGTATCTTTTTTTCATACTCTATAACTATATCTGGAATTTTGTCCATTACTTTTTCTCCCACGGTTTTTTATAAATACTCCCATTTAATATGTTTAACATTTGAAGACTTGTGATTGTTGGTCCTTGTTTTTCTATGAATTGTTCAAGTCGATTCTTTACAACAGAAATATCAAATTTTGTTGTCTCGTTAAAAATATCTAAAGAAACATTTTCTTCTTTGGTTAAAATATAGATTGGCTTTTTATATGCATCATTTCTCTGGATTACTCTAAAAGCAGAATGTCCTAATATTTTTTTAATATCAAAAATCTGATCTACACTCGCCGTAATAATAGTTCCTTTTCCTTCTTCTGCTCGACGAGCTAATACAATAGAAAATAAACTTTGAGTTTTTTCATTTATTTTATGACCGTGCTCAACTTCATCAATCATTAAAAACTCTGGTTCAATATATTTTTCAAGTAGTTTATCTATATGCTCTTGAAAATTAGCAGAGAAACAATCAATTACCATGCTATTAAAATTTACATATAATATAGATTCATTTAGAATATTAACAACTTCTCTTAAAATTAATGTACCAAGAACACTTTTACCAGATCCACTTTTACCCATTATAATAAAAGAAATATTTTTTCTTTCTACTGATGGATCTATCATTTTTTTCAAAGACAAACAATAAGCAACACAATTATCCCTTGCTTCTTTTCTTGATTTAATTATTTGTTCTGGAAGAGAAGTTTCTCTGGTATCATTATCTGTTTTATAATCCCTCCATGTATAATGTAAATAAACATCCGGGATACAACTATTTTCTATTTTTTCTTTTTTTTGTCTTTTTATTCTCTCTATATGTCTTTGAATTATTTCTTCTTTTTCATTATTGGATAAATAATCTTGTCCAACACCAACTTCTTCTACTTTTTCACTCATTTTTTTCCCCCTAATACAAAGAGATCTTTTATTGCTCCGATGATAGCCTCACCATATGTCTCTTCTTTTTTTCTCCACCATAAATTTAGATCCATTTTATTGTTTTTTATAATACCGGAAATCTCTTTTCTCCAATCCATTACAATTTTATTTTCACCAACAGTCTTCCGCATCTCACTGTTACTATACGGTTCCCATAAAATCGTGTTACGAACCATCCCTTCTAAAAATCTTTTTCTATCTTCTTTATTGTTTCCAAGTCCAATATATAAATGTTTTAACTTTTCCTTCATTAAATTAATTGATTCAAAAAAAGAAATATTATTTTTCACTTGTAGATATTTTTGGAAACACACTATTCCATAATTGAAAATAATTTTACTTTCAGAAATCTCGTCAAAAATTGCAATAAGGTCTCTTTGGTTTATTGTTAATGGATAGAATTTTACATAAATAAGACGCTCATAAAAATCCACTTCTTTAATAGATTCTCTTTCTTTTGAGAATTTATCAACAATAGAATTTATATTTCCATCAGATAACATTGCTAATGATGGGAAAAGTCCTTTTTTAATAGCAACCTGAATAAAATACTCCAAGAATATAGCAAATTCTCTAGCACTCCACTCTCTTATATAAAAAACACTTTTATAAATGTCCTGAATATATAATATTTGTGTTTTTGTATTTTTATAGATGTTTTCTTGACCTGTATATTTCTTATATAAATAACAAAACAAAAAATACCAATCTCCCTCAGAATACCCACATAAAGGCAAACGATCAGCTGCCCTTCTTGTTCGTGTTCTTCTCCCTTCTATAAACAAAGTTTCTTCTCCAATCTATCTGAGTTTAATTGTTTTGCTAGATGGTATACAAGATTTTGTTCTATTTATTTAAAAAGTTCTTCTTCTGTTTTTTTTTTTTTTTTTGAACAAGCCTTGAGTCTAGGGATTAGTCTAACCTGTATACTTTTTTTTTCTTAAAATCTTTAATTAGGAAACACTTTCAAGCAATTGACCCGTTGTATGGAGAGCAACTTGTTGCTCGGAGTACAACTATACGGTCAATTGCGTACACTTCTAACCCCTAGACTTGGAGCCTGTTCGCTGTTGAGACTCTTTTCTTAGACTCAGAACCCGTTCTCTGTTTAAACTCGTTTCCTAGACTTGGGACCTGTTCAGGACCTGTTTGTCTTTTCTCGAAGCGTCTCTTAAGTTATCGTGTTTTTTTCTAGATCGTTTAGCTATAAAATGCATTTTTATTAAATTTTTTTTCATAACATTGATTTTATTGTCTTTAAAGAGACAATATGTTTATTGAAATATTTCCATATCAAGCCTAAAACATTTGTCCGACTTGACAATAACCTAGGTTGAACTACCCCACCCACAAGGGGTGGGGATTCCTATCGTTTCATCGATTCTGTTATCTACCAGACATCTCCACGGGCTCACCGGGGCGTTCCGCCCCTGAATAGTTTTTATATTTTTCATATCTTATCAAACCAAACTTCTTAATATTAGCAGCTGCATTTAAATCTCTATCATGTTTAACCCCGCATTTGCAAATCCACTCTCTATCTTTTAAAGTCAACAATTTGTTGACTTCTCCACATACAGAACATATTTTACTACTTGCTTCAAATCTACCAATTTGCAAAACATTTTTTCCATACCAATCTGCTTTATATGTTAAAAGCTCCACAAACTTACCCCATCCTACATCGGATATACTCTGAGCTAAACAATGATTTTTCATCATACCACTAACATTAAGATCCTCTAAACATATAGTTTGGTTTTCACTTATTATTTTAGAAGATAATTTGTGAAGAAAATCCTGACGGATATTCTTCACATACTCATGCTTCTTTTCCACTTTTTTATTCTGTCTAAATCTCCTTGTACTACCTTTCTTTTTAACATCTTTTCTTTTTTGTAAAACCTTAATTCTTTCAATATTGTTTCTTAAATATTTTGGATTTGATATTTTTTCTCCATTGCTTATTATACAAAAATCTTTAATACCTAAATCTATACCTATAGTTGTTTGTTCTTCTACCCCTACTTTCTTCGGAAGTTCTACTAAATTATCCACTAAAATTGATACATAATATTTGTTTGTTGATGTTTTAGAAAGAGTTGTTGTTTTTATTTTACCTTCAAACTCTCTACTAAAAACAGTTTTTAAACCGCCTATTTTAGGTAATATAATTCTTTTCTTTTTAAATTCACATCTTACTGATTGTGGAAATTGACAAGATTGTATTGATTTATGTTTACTCTTAAACTTGGGAAAGCCTTTCTTTTCTCTAAAAAATCTTGTAAAAGCATTATCAAGATTTCTTAAAGACATTTGTAGAGATTGTGCTGAAACTTCTTTTAGCCAAAGATGACTTTTGTCATCTTTTAAGTCCATAAGCATACTATTAGTTAATTGTATACAAGATGGAGACTTTCCAGTTTCTTCGTATGATTTTATTTTAGTAGCAAGTCCTTGGTTATATATAAATCTAGCACATCCAAAATGTTTTGATATCAAAACCTTTTGTTCTTGATTTGGGTAAACCCTATATTTGTATGCTTTTAACATTTCTATAAAAACCTCAATACTTTTATAGATACTTATACGATATTTCTTGTCAACATTCCTTCTTTTTTGAAAAATATTTTCACTTTTTTTTACAGGGGTCGATTCATCCCCACCCACAAGGGGCTTCGCCCCTGCTAACGCAGGGGTGGGGTTCTCTCGACCCATCCTATATAGAATTAGACATAAGACTTTGTTCGAAACAAGATCCATATGCTGTTGGATTTATTAAGTTATTTTATAAAATTTTACCGAAGTTGCTAGAGAGGTAGGCCGATTTTGTTATAAGGTTGGGTCGAGAAAACCTCGCTGAGGGAGCAAAGCGACCGAAGGTAGGGCTTGCCCCGAGGATGAATCGACCCTATAATCTAAAAAAGGTATTAATTTTCAAAATATCGTATAAAGAAAAAGAGGAGTTTCATATAATAACTTAGAATTTATAAATTATGGATAGATATACAGCTAAAAAACTCACAAAGAAAAGAAGGCAAACGCAAGTTTGCCATACTTTTGAGATTAAAATAGATAAATCACATTTATCCAAATCTACCATAAATCATTTTGATTCTTTATTCAAAGAATCAAAATGGTTTTATAATTATTGTTTATCTCATAAAAATGTTAATGATGCTGATTATACAGTTAAATCAGTACCAGTTAGAATAAGCAAAAAAGGTGAACCAGAACTTTATGAAGATAGAAAATTTAAAGCTTTAAGTTCTCAAATGAAACAATCTATTAGAACAAGGTTGTTTAACAACCTTTCTTCACTAAAAGCTTTAAAAGACAAAGGATTTAAAGTTGGTAGACTTAAATTTAAGAAACTAATAAATTCTATTCCTTTGGTTCAGTACCAAAAGACTTTTGATTTTGATATGGAGAAATCCAGAATTCGTATCCAAGGCTGTAAGCCTTGGATCAGAGTCATAGGTTTAGACCAAATAAAAGATAATTATGAAATAGCAAACGCAACTTTAGTGAGAAAAGCAAATGATTATTATTTTAATATAACAACATTTGAAATGAAACCAGAAAAGACTTTAGAAGACGATTCCATAGGAATCGACTTTGGATGTGAAACACAATTAACTTTTTCAAATGGTATTAAAATAGAATTTCAAGTACCAATATCAAAAAGACTGAAGCGTTTAGATAGAAAGATAATGAAGAAACTTAGAAAGAAATCTAAGAAGAAGATTAAAGATCAGATAAAAAGACAGAAAGAATATGATAAAATTAATAACAAGAAAAAAGATATTAGAAAAAAGATTGTTTCAGCTGTTGTAAATTCTTATAAATATGTATGCTTTCAAGATGAAAGCATATATGAATGGAAGTCTAGTGGACATGGAAAGAAAATACAGAACTCTTCAATAGGTTCTATTCTTTCTGATTTGAAATCCAAATCAGAAGTTCCTATTGAAGTAGATAAGTATTTTCCATCAACTAAACTTTGTCCTATTTGTAAGAAGAAGAATGAGATATTCCAATCAGAAAGAATTTATTCTTGTGATTGTGGATATGTGAATGATCGAGATTTAAAAGCTTCGATTTGCATCGAATCTGAAGGGATGTTGAAAATACCTATGGACCATAGGGATTTTAAGACTAGGGAGATTTTATCCTCTACTTTCTTTGATAAGTTGATGAAAATCAATAATATCAAAGTAAGCAAGATAGAGTCGATGAACTAGAGAAGCCTCGGGGCTTGCCCCGAGGTAGGTCACGTCTCAGATGTTTTGATAGAGCACATGCATCCAAATTTCGATAAAGCAAAAATGGATGATGTATATTTAAAGCAGATAAGAATGGTTGGAGAGAAGAACGCTACTCAGATGTTTATTGAAACAAAACAAGAGAGGATTAATAATGCTGAAAAGATATTGAAAAAAATAGAATATATAAAAGAGAAATTATGAAAATAAATATAGTTATGCCAGCATACGGTGAATCAGAGCTAACAAAAAGATCTGTTCGCAGCATATTGCAGAATACTTATCATAATTTTAAGCTTATAGTTGTGAATAATGGTTTACCTGAGACGGATTTTGCAGTTAAAGAGTTTTTGGATCATCCGAATATATTATATCTTGTCTCAGAAACAAATACTGGATGCGGAGGTGGACGAAACATAGGGATGAGGGAAATGGATGAGGAGTTTGATTATTTGTTCATTGTAGATAGTGATATTTATGTACCAAAGAACTGGGATAAGAAAATGGTTAGTTTTATGGAAAACCATAAAGAAGTAGGTTTAGCTGGTCCTTCTACCAACTATGCTGGATCTCCTCAGCTAGTTAAAAACTGTCCTGAGCTAAAGACAGATGAGGATGTTGAGATGTATGCTGTTGAGTTCGAAAAAACTGGAGGGCATCAAATTGTTCCAATACGTTGGCCCGTGATAGGTTTTTGTATGATTATCAGAAAAGAAACTTTTAATAAAGTAGGCTTCTTTGATGAGGTTTTTAAGTTTTATGGGTGTGAGGACAACGATTATTGTTGGAGGGTTCAATGTGCTGGTTGGCAATTATCGTATATTACAAATATATTCATTTATCATCATGGGCACGGAGGGTTCAACCTTCTTAACGGAGACGAGGTAAATTATTGGGGTAAGAATCAGGAATATTTCAAGAAAAAACATGGGTGGATATAAGTTCTATTATGAAGATATTGATAACTGGTCATAAAGGTTTTGTAGGACGGTATTTTTACGATGAATTATGTTTTCGTGGGCATAATGTTATTGGTATTGATGCCATTGATGGAATTTCATGTGAAGACTTTTTTAAAAAAAACAATGAAGTGTTTGATTATGTGTTTCATTTTGCC
>Ga0315273_10004163_pt1 | contig 17623 bp, 32 predicted proteins | sample YL17G02_0_MG_FD_205753 | JGI IMG/M metagenome (GOLD analysis project Ga0315273, IMG submission 205753) | Sediment microbial communities from Yellowstone Lake, YNP, Wyoming, USA - YL17G02_0 | ecosystem: Environmental > Aquatic > Freshwater > Lake > Sediment | place: USA: Wyoming | collected...
GTAACCGGAAACATCAGGCTGCCGGAAGGGGTAGAGATGGTGATGCCTGGGGACAACGTGAACCTGGAAGTGGAGTTGATCGTGCCAGTGGCGTTGGAGCAAGGCTCAAAATTTGCTATTCGCGAAGGTGGTCTGACGGTTGGCGCCGGCGTGATCACTAAGATCATTAAATAGGTGAGCAATGGCTAAACAGAAAATTCGCATTCGCCTCAAAGCATACGACCACCGTGTCTTGGATCAGTCTGCTAAGCGCATTGTAGAGACTGCTGAACGTACAGGTGCCAGAGTAATTGGTCCAGTACCCTTGCCAACTAAGATAGAACGGTTTACAATACGACGCTCGACTTTTATTGATAAAGATTCACATGAGCACTTTGAAATCCGTACTCACAACCGTCTGATTGACGTCCTGGATCCTGATTCCAAGACGATCGACATGTTGATGCGTTTGAACCTGCCTGCGGGCGTGGATATTGAAATTAAAATCTAAATAGTTAAACCTTTCAGTTCTGGGGTTTAGAAACTATGCTAAACTCCAGAGCTTGTGAAAGCAGTTTTACGGGTAGAGTAAGAGCGGTCCTGTACGCAAACGTCACGACAAATGGATTTGCGGCAGGCTGGCTGACTGCTCTGCAACCAGGGATGATGCAACCAAGCCCAAACGATGCCTGCATTTGCAATGCTCCATCTTGCGATGCCTGAATCGTAGTTGACAGTCCCCTATTATATTGACAAGGAGTAAAAATTGAGATGAAAGGGCTAATTGGCAAGAAAATCGGCATGACCCAGATTTTCGATGAAGCCGGGCACGCACTGCCTGTGACGGTGATCGAAGCTGGGCCATGCTATGTTACCCAGGTACGCCTTCCCGAAACAGATGGTTATTCGGCGGTGCAGTTGGGTTTTGGAGAAGCGAAGCCGAAGCGCCTGACTGGCGGCCAATTGGGGCATCTGAAGCGCAATAATTTACCTCCATTGCGCTTTTTACGCGAATTTCGCGTGAAGGATCCCGAAATCAAAGAAGGTGACCAGGTTACGGTAGCTTCCTTTGCAGTGGGTGAGCGCGTGGATGTTTCTGGCATCAGTAAGGGTAAGGGCTTCCAGGGTGGTGTCAAACGCTACCATTTCAAGGGCGGTCCGAAGACGCACGGTGCTTCAGATCGTACTCGCGCCCCAGGTTCGCGCGGTTCAACAACCACGCCTGGACGGGTTTATAAGGGTGCGCGGGGTCCTGGCCATATGGGTCACGATCACATCACCTCATCGAACATCAAGATTGTCTTGGTCGACCTGGAGCGCAACTTGTTGGGTGTAAAAGGCGCAGTACCCGGTCCGAAGGGCAGCCTGGTGGTTGTCAAAGAGGCCAGGAAGCAGTAGCCGGTTTTTGGCGCTGATTCTCTCACAAGTGGAGTACAAGAATATGGAAGTTGACGTTTTGAACATGGAAGGCCTGAAGGTCCGCACGGTTGAACTGCCGGCTGCGATCTTTGAGGCCAAGATCAATGTAGATTTGATGCACCAGGCTTATATTCGCCAGATGGCAAACGCGCGCCTGGGAACGCACAGCACTAAAACTCGCGGTGAAGTAGCGGGTGGTGGTCGCAAGCCTTGGGCCCAAAAAGGCACCGGCCGGGCGCGCCAGGGTTCCACCCGCGCCCCGCAATGGGTGGGGGGTGGTCGAGCACACGCTTTGAAACCGCGTGATTATTCCTTGAGCATGCCGCTGAAGATGCGCCGGGCAGCGCTCCGTTCAGCTTTATCGGTAAAAGCTCAAGAGAACAACGTTGTGGTATTGGACGAGTTAAAGTTGTCTGAGCCGAAGACAAAGCTGATGGCTCAGGCTTTGAACCGGTTGATTGGTGAAGATAGTGCCTTGATCTTGATTCCAGGAAAGACTCTGAATTATGATCTGGTTGCCCGTTCTACCAATAATCTACCAGATGCCAAGACGCTGTTAGCAAGCTATTTGAACATCCGTGACCTGTTGGGCTATCAGAAGGTGATTTTACCGCTGGAAGCCTTGGATGTTCTGACAGCACAGTTGGGATAACAGGAGACTGGTATGGCTACGATTCACGATGTTCTCCGCCGGCCTTTTGTTACAGAAAAGGCTAACTATCAGAATGCACTCTTTCACCAATATGTGTTTGAGGTTGCTACAGATGCGACCAAGACACTGGTAAAAGACGCCGTGGAAACGCTCTTCGACGTGAAAGTGGTGCGGGTCAATGTGATCAATGTTGCGCCAAAGCGTGCGCGCCGCTGGCGAAATCGCCGCATGCTTGTACGCCGCAATGGATACAAGAAGGCGATTGTTACCCTGGCAGAAGGCAATACAATCGCGGCCTTTGAAGGGGTGAAGTAATGGCTGTTAAGACTTATAAACCAGTAACACCCAGTCTGCGGGGGATGACTGGTTACACCTTTGAAGAAATAACGAAGAAATCCCCCGAGCGGTCTTTAATCCGCTCGCGCAATAAACACGGCGGACGGAATTCTTATGGTCGTGTGACGGTTCGTCATCGTGGTGGCGGAAACCGTAACAATGTTCGCCTTGTGGATTTCAAACGCGAGAAACATGGTATCCCGGCTCGCGTGGCAGCTATCGAGTACGATCCAAACCGTACAGCTCGCCTGGCTTTATTGTTTTACGCCGATGGCGCGAAGCGTTACATTATCGCTCCCCTCGACGTAAAGGTGGGAGACACAATTATGTCCGGGCCTACGGCTGAAGTTCGAGCGGGTAACTGCCTGCCCATTTCGAATATCCCCGTCGGTACTTTGGTACATAACATTGAGCTGCAGACCGGCAAGGGCGGTCAGATGGTGCGCTCCGCTGGCAGCGCAGCCCAGCTGCTGGCCAAGGAAGGGGATTACGCCCAAATCAGGATGCCCTCTGGTGAAGTTCGCCTGGTTCGTCAGGCGTGCTTCGCTACGGTTGGCCAGGTTGGGAATGTCGATCACAGCAATGTGAAATTGGGCAAGGCAGGCCGCAAACGACATTTGGGTGTGCGACCGACTGTGCGTGGAAGTGCAATGAGCCCGCGCGATCACCCACATGGTGGTGGTGAAGGGCGCCAGCCAATCGGTATGCCCGGGCCGAAAACCCCCTGGGGTAAACCGACACGTGGTTATAAAACCCGCCGGAACAAGAAGACGAATAAGTTTATTGTCCGCCGCCGCGGGAAAGTACGCCGTTAGGTTATTCGAGGTGACGAGCTTGGCGATTTTGCTGCCGAGTGAGTTACCCAGGCTTGAGTTGGAGATAGGATTATGGGACGATCTCTGAAAAAAGGTCCATTTGTGGATCCGAAGTTACTGAAAAAAATTGAAACAATGAATGAGCGCGGCGAGAAAAAAGTGCTGCGCACCTGGAGCCGGGCGAGTACGATCTTTCCTCAAATGGTAGGTCACACGGTTGCAGTGCATGATGGCCGCCGGCATGTTCCCATCTACATCACAGAGAACATGGTCGGTCATCGTTTGGGAGAGTTCGCTCCAACGCGATTGTTCCGTGGTCACGTTGCAGAGAAGAAGGCGAAGAAAGGTACTTAAACCATGGCCGGTGAAGATATTCGTGCACATGCGAACTCCATCTCAATCTCTGCACAAAAGGTTCGTTTGGTATGCAACCTGGTGCGGGGAAAGGGTGTTATTGAAGCGCTGAATATGTTGAAGTTCACAGCCACACAGGCTGCTCGGCCTGTATCGAAGCTGCTGGCTTCTGCAATGGCAAACGCCGAAGAAAATTTCGGTGTCAGCCGCGAAGATCTCTTTGTTTTCCGCATCTTCGCCGATGAAGCCCCGACGCGGCGCTGGCGCAAGTTCGGTGCGCGGGGACGCACTAAACCGTGGCTGCGACGGTCTTCGCATATCACGGTCGTTTTGCGGGAGCGGGAGTAATCAGGAGATACTATGGGTCGAAAAGTACATCCAATTGGTTTTCGTTTGGGAATTAATAAGACATGGGAAGGCCGCTGGTATGCAGAAGGTAAGGATTATGTAAACCAGTTGCACCAGGATTTTGCTCTGCGCAATCTGGTACGCAATGAAGCCCCACGCGCCGGCGTCTCCCGCATTGATATTGAACGTTTTCCTGGCAAAGTGAAAGTCATCGTCCACACCGCCAAACCGGGCGTATTAATTGGGCGCAAAGGTGAAAATGTAAAAAAGATGCGCACCAGCTTGGAAGAGATGGTTGGTAAGAAGATCGATCTGGAAATCAAGGAGATCAAGTCTCCTGATCTGGATGCGTATCTGGTTGCGGCCAACATTGCCGATCAAATTGAGCGCCGGATTAGTTACCAGCGTGCCATGAAGCGTGCCATGCAGCAGGCCATACGCCAGGGTGCGCAAGGTGTGCGCGTTGAAGTGGCCGGCCGTTTGAGCGGTGCAGATATGGCGCGGGCGGTCAATATGCGCGAAGGACGTGTGCCTCGCCAGACTCTGCGCGCTGATATTGACTTCTGCAAGACCGAAGCGTTAACCACCTATGGGCAGATTGGTGTCAAGGTTTGGATTTACCGCGGCGATGCCAAGCCAGAGGTAGAAGAGCAGGTTGAATCTACCGAAGGTGTGTATGTGAGTGAATAATCCAGAGCGATCAAAGCTGCCTTCGTAAGAAGGTCAGCTCACGATCGCAGGTTGAATGAGGTGCAAAATGTTATTACCTAAGCGCGTGAAATATCGAAAGACGATGCGCGGCCGTATGAAAGGAAGAGCGTCACGCGGCGCGGAGGTTCACTTCGGAGATTTAGGCCTCCAGGCGTTGGAACCTGGTTGGGTTTCAGCAAGGCAGATCGAAGCTGCCCGGCGTGCGATTGTGCGTGGAATGCGCCGGCGTGGAAAAATATGGATCCGCATTTTCCCCGACAAACCCATCACCCATAAAGCGGCTGAAACCCGCATGGGTAAAGGGAAAGGTGCTGTGGAATATTGGGCGGCTGTGATCCGGCCCGGACGGATCATGTTTGAAATCGGTGGTGGATTACCAGATGATATTGCCCGTGAAGCTCTTCACCAGGCGCAATATAAGCTGCCGATTAGAACCAAGATCGTGACTCGTTATGACCGAGTCGGAGGAGAATTATGAAATCGGTAGAAATTCGCGCTCTTTCGACTGAGGCTATCCAGGCCCGTTTGAACGATGCCAAAGAAGAACAGATGAATCTGCGTTTCCAGCAGGCGACGGGTGAGCTGACCGATTACACCCGCCTGCGCTACACCCGGCGCACAGTCGCCCGTCTTTCTACAATCTTGAAAGAGCGTTTAGAAGCCGGGATGACGGAAGGTGAAGCATGACAAATCGTCGACATATTACTGGTTTTGTGACCAGTAACAAGATGGAAAAGACTGTGGTGGTGGAGATTTCCCGTACCTACCAGCACCGCTTGTATAAGAAAACAGTCCACAGCCGCATGCGCTTGATGGCGCACGATGAATTGGGCTGCCAGATCGGAGATAAGGTCATCCTTGTGGAAAGTATGCCGATCTCTCGCCGCAAGCGCTGGGTGGTAGAAACGATCGTCCGTCATGATGTGGCGGCTGCGGATACCAGCCTGGAGGCATTGGCATGATCCAGCAAGAAACGATCATTAAAGTGGCAGATAACACTGGGGCGCGGGAGCTGTTGGTGATCCAGGTGCGGGGCGGCTCGAAGCATCGCTATGGGCGTGTGGGGGACATTGTGGTTGGCACAGTGAAGGATGCTGCTCCCCAAGGCTCGATCAAGAAGAGTGAAATTGTGCGGGCGGTTGTGGTGCGCTGCGCCAAAGAATGGCGACGTGAGGACGGCTCTCATATCCGTTTTGATGATAATGCAGCCGTCATCTTGGACCAGGATGGACAGAACCCAAGAGGGACACGCATCTTTGGGCCTGTGGCGCGTGAGCTGCGTGAAAAAGGCTTTATGAAAATTGTGTCGTTAGCCCCAGAAGTATTATAGGGTTGACGAGGAGTGGGAACTGTGAAAGTAAAAATTCGTAAAGGTGATACTGTTCAGGTGATCAGTGGCAAAGGCGATGATATCGGCAAGCGCGGTGAGGTGATTAGAGTGTTTCCACTCGAAAGCCGGGTCGTGGTGCAGGGTGTCAACATGCGCAAGAAACACCAGGGTCAAGTTCAGACTCAGGGACGACGCAACCTGTCGCCAGGAATTATCGAGTTTGAGGCTCCGATGGATATTTCCAATGTCATGCTGGTTTGTCCGAAATGCGATGAGGCCACGCGGGTGGGTCTGCAGCGTGAGGAAGATGGCAAAAACCAACGCATCTGTAAAAGTTGCGGAGCTTTAATCGACTAAGTCGATTGTGGAGCAAGAAAATGAGTGAAGTACTAAAAGAACGTTATAAGAACGAGGTCGCACCAGTGTTGTTTAAGAATCTCAAATTAAACAACGTCAACCAGGTGCCGCGTGTCTCGAAAGTGGTCGTGAACATTGGAGTAGGTGAAGCGTTGGAAAATGCCAAGGCGCTTGATGCCGCGGTCGGTGATCTGACCAAGATTACCGGACAGAAGCCCGTGATCACAAAAGCACGCAAAAGCATTGCCAACTTTAAACTGCGCGAAGGCCGGGCGATTGGTGTGAAAGTTACCTTGCGCGGCGAACGGATGTGGTCTTTTCTGGACCGGCTGATGAACGTGGCTCTGCCGCGCGTGCGTGACTTCCGAGGGATTTCACCGGATGCTTTCGATGGACGTGGGAACTATACCTTAGGCTTGCGCGAGCAGCTCGTCTTCCCTGAGATCGAATACGACAAGATTGATAAAATTCGCGGCCTGGAGGTCTCGATTGTGACCACCGCACGCACAGACGATGAAGCCAGGCAATTACTGGGTATGCTCGGGATGCCGCTCAAGAAGGAAGGAAAGTAATGGCTAAGAAAAGCATGATTATCCGCGAAACTCGGCGGAAATATTTGAACCGGGTCCGCAATCGCTGCATGAAATGTGGACGCCCGCGAGGGTATATGCGCCGCTTCGGGCTCTGCCGAATTTGCTTTCGTGAATTAGCGCTGGAAGGTAAGATTCCTGGCGTGGTCAAATCTTCCTGGTAAACCGGGTGAAGGAGTGAAGTATGCTTGTATCTGATCCGATTGCTGATATGTTGACCCGGATTCGCAATGCTGTGATGGCTGGGCACAATATGGTTGCGATGCCCAATTCGAAAATTAAAACTGCCATTGCAAAGATATTGAAGGATGAAGGCTACATCAGCGGCTATGAAGTGGTAGATGGCGAAGTGCCAGGACATAAGGTTTTGCGCATTCGCCTGAAATACGTGGGTGAACGACGCGAAAGAGAACCGGTGATTACGGGCCTGGAACGCGTCAGCCGTCCAGGGCGTAGAGTGTACTCTGGCAAGCGTGAGATTCCCTGGGTATTATCGGGGTTGGGGATTTCGATCCTCTCGACTCCCAAGGGTGTCATGACCGGACAGCGCGCTCGCCAGCTCGGTGTGGGTGGCGAAGTCATCTGCAAGGTTTGGTAAGGAGTTGAGCTGTGTCTAGAATCGGGCGTAAACCGGTGGTTGTGCCACCGAATGTAGAAGTCAAGGTCCAGGATACGACCGTTTTTGTCAAGGGGCCAAAAGGTGAGCTGGAATATACCTTTCCCCCTACGGTGAGCATTTCCCTGGAAAATGGAACGGTCCTGGTAGGCCGTTTTACAGACAACGGTCAGGAGCGTTCCTTACATGGAACAGTCCGGGCTGTGATCAGTAACATGATTACGGGTGTAAACACCGGCTTTCAAAGGTTGTTGGAAGTCAATGGAGTCGGTTACCGGGCTGAAGTAAAAGATAAAAATCTGGTGCTCAACGTGGGCTATTCGCATCCTGTGGTCATTGAACCTCCGGCTGGGATTGCATTTGATGTCGATATGAAAACCCGCCAGATCAAGGTATTAGGGTTTGATAAGCAGAAAGTCGGTCAGATTGCTGCGAATATCCGCGAGGTGCGTCCTCCTGAACCCTACCAGGGTAAAGGAATCAAGTACCTGGAAGAGATCATCCGCCGCAAGGCTGGTAAGACAGGTAAGGTTTAGAAATATGGCAAACACAAAGTCTCGTTCTGAAGCACGATTGAGGCGTCATGCTCGGGTTCGTAAGAATATCCTCGGCTCTGCCGAACGCCCGCGCCTCAATGTTTTCCGTGGACTGTCGCAGATCTATGCCCAGGTTATTAATGACCAGGAGGGCCATACCCTGCTCTCGGCGTCCACAATTGATCAAGAGCTGCGAGCCAAATTGGAAGGTTTAAATAAAACTGAACAGGCCCGCCTGGTTGGCCGCGCCATTGCTGAGCGCGCTAAAGCCAAGGGGATTTCTCAAGTCGTTTTTGATCGCGGCGGGTATCGCTATATCGGTCGTGTGAAAGCTTTGGCAGACGGAGCCCGCGAGGGCGGCCTGGAGTTCTAACGGTTCGCAAATGGAGAAGGAAAAGATGGATTATCAATCACCTGAATTTGAACAGGAATATGATGAGCGCGTGATCGAGATTGCCCGCGTATCTAAAGTTGTCAAGGGCGGTCGCCACTTCTCATTTCGCGTAACCGTGGTAGCGGGTGATAACCGCGGAAAAGTGGGCGTGGGGATTGGCAAGGCCAATGCCGTCCCAGACGCGATACGCAAGGCTACCGAAAAGGCGCGCCGGAATATGCATTCGGTGGCTATTTTGGGCACAACTATCCCGCACCAAGTGACTGGCAAAGTAGGCGGAGCGAAAATCCTGCTCAAACCTGCCTCGCGTGGAACTGGCGTAATAGCGGGTGGCGGCACGCGCGCTGTGCTGGAAGCGGCGGGTATCTCGGATATCCTGACCAAGTCATTGGGCAGCAGCAATATCCTGAACGTCGTTTATGCTACGGTGGAGGCTTTGGAGGCGCTCAAGTCTCCCCAGGAAGAAGCAGCCCGGCGCGGGAAAAACATCCTGGATGTCACGCCGTTTTGGGAGCGGAGGAAGAATGTCTAAAACCCCTGAAACGAAGGCTAAAATTATCCGCATTACTCTGGTGAGGAGCCCGATTGGCTACTCGAAAGAGCATAAGGGTACCGTACGTGCGCTGGGCTTGCGGCGTATGCACCATACTGTTGAGCATGTTGACTCACCCAGCCTACGCGGCATGTTATACAAGGTGAGTCATCTGGTAGAGGTGGAGGAAGTTGTCGAATGAAACTGCACGATCTGAAGCCACAGGATGGTTCCAAACACCGCCGAAAGCGGGTTGGCCGCGGTATTGCGGCTGGACAGGGTAGAACATGTGGGCGGGGCCAAAAAGGCCAGGGGGCCCGGGCAGGAGGTGGCACGCGCCTGTATCACCAGGGTGGCAACGTGCCTTTCTTCCGCCGTCTACCGTTCAAGCGGGGTGAGGGTTTCACCCCGATAAACCAGATAGATTATAACGAAGTCAACCTGGACCAGTTGTCTGTTTTCCCTGCCGGTAGCGAGGTCACCCCAGAAAGCATGGCTGAGGCGCGCCTCCTGCGAGATCCTCGCAACCCTGTTGTTGTACTGGGGCGGGGGCTGGTAAAGACGGCTTTGAAGGTGCATGTCCATCGTATCAGTGCCGGTGCCAAAGCCAAGATTGAGGCTGCAGGCGGTACGGTAGAAGTGATTGATCTGTAGGATAAGGAGCCGAACCTATGAAACGGTCCCCCTGGCGTTACCTTTGGATCTCGGTTGATATCCGCCGCAAGCTGTTGATCACGATTGCGATCCTGGCGGTGTATCGCTTTGCCTCGCATGTGCCCGTTCCCGGGGCCGATCGAGAAGTGATCCGAAGCATTTTGTCGGGTGGCGGAGCAGCCGGAACGCTGGTCGGTTTGTTGGACCTGCTTTCGGGTGGTACGGTTTCGAATTTCTCGATCATGGCCATGGGGGTTTACCCTTACATCACAGCCCAAATTATCCTGCAGCTTTTGACCCCCATTATCCCTGCCCTGCAGAAGCGTATGCAAGAGGATCCCCGCGAGGGCCAGAAGTGGCAGGAGAAATGGACCTATATTCTGGCTGTGCCTATGGCAGCCCTGCAGGCGATCGGGCAGATTAACTTGTTCTCCTCTTTTGCAAACCAGCAGGTGATCCCGAACTTCGGTTTTACAGGTTCCGCACTCTTGCCTTCTATGACGATTTTGTTGAGCATGACGGCAGGGACGATGTTTGCGATTTGGCTGGGTGAATTGATCTCGGAATTTGGTATTCGCAACCAGGGTCTTTCCTTGATCATCTTTTCTAGCATTGTGTCACGTATTCCGAGCACCCTCCAGGCTGTTCTGGCTGATAAGGAACGGTGGTTCTACGTCTTGATCTTCACATTGGTCATTACCACGCTGACGATTTTTGCGATCGTATTTGTGCAGCAAGGCCGGCGAAACATCCCTGTGCTCTATCCAGGACGCCGGGTGGGGGCACGCATGTCGATGCCTGTGCGCGGGACGCTGCCCCTGATGGTAAATATGGCTGGCATGATCCCGATCATTTTCGCCCAATCCTTCCTCACCTTTCCAGCAATCATTGCCAGCTTTTTCCTGGCCTCTAAGATTGGATGGGTGGCTAATTTTGCTTCTGGTGTGAAAGATGTTTTTGGCGGCAACAGCTCTGCCTATTGGATAATGTATTTCTTAATGGTGTTCCTGTTCTCTTTCTTCTATACGGATGTGCTGTTTGCCCAGCAGAACTATGGAGAGAACCTGAAGCGCGTGGGCGCGCAGATCCCCGGCGTTTCACGCGGAGCACCTACCCAGAGGTATCTTACCCGAGTGCTGCGCCGTATTACGCTGCCGGGGGCGCTTTTCCTCGGTCTGGTGGCGGTTTTGCCCTGGCTTTTGGGATTGATCTTCCCCTTTGGTCAAAACACAGGGCTTTTGCTGGTCTCTTCGGCTGGCTTGCTGATCGTGGTTGGTGTGGTTCGCGATACCTTCTTCAATATCGAAGCCGAACTCAAGCTGCACGGTTACGATGAATCCCTGCTGATCAAGTAAATGGGATTAGGCATGCACACTTTCATCGTCTTACTCGGTCCTCCCGGCGCTGGCAAAGGCACCCAGGCGCAGGTGATTTCGGAAAAAATGGTTTTACCTCACATTTCATCGGGCGATATTTTCCGCGAAAACCTGAAGAAAAACACCGAGCTTGGAAAGCTGGCAGCGCAGTACATGAACAAAGGCGAGTTGGTGCCAGATGATGTCACGATTGCCATGATCCGAGAACGGCTGGAGCGTCCGGACTGCGCCCGAGGGGCCTTATTGGATGGCTTTCCGAGAACCCCTGCTCAGGCGCTGGCACTTTCGGACATGCTCGCCGAGCTGAACGGAGAGGTCGAAGTTGTTCCTTATATCAGCGTTCCTGAGGCTGTCCTGGTTGAACGCCTGATGGGACGCTGGACATGCCGGGCACAGGGTCATGTTTATCACGAAAAGTATAACCCGCCCAAAATAGCTGGGCAGTGTGATGAAGACGGATCCGAACTTTACCAGCGTGAGGATGATAAGGCTGAAACCGTTACGCGTCGGATCCGGGTGTACCTTGAACAAACACAACCCTTGATTGCCTTCTACCAGGAGCGCGGTTTACTGCGCGAAGTCGATGGAAGAATGCCGATCGAGCAAGTAACGGCTAATTTGCTGGAAATATTGCCGGCAAGTTCTGAACATTTACAAAAGGTTGAATGATGGGCTGGGAGCGTAACATCGTCATCAAGAGCCAGGCCGAGATCGCCCAGATGCGTGCCGCAGGGCGCGTGAATGCGCTCGCTCTGGCTGCGGTGCAAGAAGCTGCTCGTCCGGGAGTGACCACGGGAGAGTTGGATGCAGTGGCTGCCGAAATAATTCGGAAGCATAACGGTAAACCAGCTTTCCTGGGTGTGATGGGCGCCTATCCATATCCGGCGACGATCACCGTCAGTATTAATGACGAGCTGGTACATGGTATCCCCGGTAAGCGCAAGCTGAAGGAAGGCGATATCCTTTCGATTGACTGTGGGACGATCCTGGATGGCTTTGTGGCTGATTCGGCTTTCTCGATGGGCATTGGGAATATCTCTCCCGAGGCGAAGCGTCTCTTGGATGTGACGGAGCAGTCCTTATCGATCGGGATTGCCCAACTGAAGGACGGCAACCGGATTGGCGATGTGGGGTTTGCCATCCAGCAATTCGTGGAGGGGCAGGGATACCACCTGACCCGCGAATATACCGGTCATGGCGTTGGACGGGCCATGTGGGAAGGTCCCCAGGTGCCCAATTATGGCATCAAAAGCCGTGGGCAGGTACTCCGCACCGGTATGACGATTGCCCTGGAACCGATGGTTCTGGTTGGAACCCAGCGCACAAAAGTGCTGGCTGACCAGTGGACCGTGGCTTCAGCCGATGGCTCACTGACGGCTCATTTTGAGCACACCGTGGCCATCACAGAGGGAGAGCCTTTGATCTTGACAGTAATATGAGACTGGACGAGAATGATAAGGACAGGTATAATCAACGGTTTGGCTGTGCTGATAAAGCCAGCACCAATGAGGTAAGGAAGGTAACAAAATGAAAGTTTCATCTTCGATTCGCGCACGCTGTTCTAAGTGCAAAGTGGTCAAGCGCAAAGGCCGCTTGTATATTATTTGCGAAAATCCAAAACATAAGCAGCGACAAGGATAGAGTGTATGGCACGTATAGAAGGCGTTGATTTACCGCGGAATAAGCGGGTTGAGATTGGGTTGACTTATTTGTTTGGCGTCGGACGCCCTCGGGCGAACGAGGTTTTGGCTGCCACGGGTGTAAATCCGGATACGCGCGTCAAAGACCTGACCGATTCGGATGTAAACCTTTTACGCGATTATATTTCTCAGCGTTTTAAGGTCGAGGGCGATTTGCGCCGCGAGGTTCAATTGAACATCAAGCGTCTAATCGAGATCGGCTGTTATCGTGGCTTGCGCCATCGCCGGAATTTACCGGTACGTGGCCAGCGTACACGCACGAATGCTCGCACCCGTAAGGGTCCGAAGAAAACGGTTGCTGGTCGCGGCCGGCGGCGTGGTGCAACGAAGAAATAATTCATTCAGGGAGTTCCTGCCTGAGGTCGCTTTCGCCCGGTTGGGTACTTTCCACCCAGCGGCTACCCGGCGAAAGAGGATCGATGGCGGTTGGCTGAACAAGAAAAGATTGTTTTAAGTGAGGTGTTATGGCTCAAACTGGAAGTGCTACGCGCCGAAAAAGCGCACGCAAAGTAAAGCGCACCATGTCCTCCGGACAGGTGCACATCCTGGCTACCTTTAATAACACGATCGTCACTGTCACAGATCACCAGGGCAACGCGGTGACAAGCAGCAGTGCCGGTCAGTCGGGATTCAAAGGATCGCGTAAAAGTACGCCATTCGCGGCACGTGTGGCGGCTGAGCAGGCGATGAAGAATGCCGCCGGATTAGGCATCCAGGAAGTGGAAATATTTGTGAAAGGCCCAGGACCTGGCCGAGAGTCTGCCATTCGGGCTGTTCAAGCTCAGGGCATGAGGGTGACTTCGATCACCGAAAAGACGCCGGTGCCCCACAACGGCTGCCGGCCTCCAAAGAAACGCCGCGTTTAGTTCAAAAAGGAAGAGGTAAAGTTCTATGGCTAAGTATCGTGGGCCAGTGTGTAAATTGTGCCGGCGTGAAGGCGAAAAGTTGTTCTTGAAAGGTGCGCGTTGCTTTTCTCCGAAATGCGCTTTCGAGCGCCGGGCATATGCTCCGGGAATGCATGGGAAATCTTCTCAGTTCCGCAACAAGCGCGAATCAGACTATCATCGCCAACTGCGCGCCAAACAAAAAGCACGCCGGGTTTATGGTGTTTTGGAACGCCAGTTCCGCCGTTATTATGAAATTTCGCTGCGCCGCCGTGGTATGACTGGTCTCATGCTGCTGCAGATCCTGGAATCCCGGCTGGATAACGTTGTTTACCGCCTGGGATATGCTGAAAGCAGGGCGGAGGCGCGTCTGTTGGTTACGCATGGTCACTTCACCGTCAATGGTCGTCGCACGGATATTCCCTCCATGTCGGTAGGGGTCGGGGATAGTGTTGCCGTTCGAGAAGGCTCCCGCAGTCGGACCTATTTCAGGAATTTGCCCGATCTGGCGGAAACTCGTACCATGCCCAATTGGCTCAACCGTGATCTCAAGCAGTTGTCTGGGTCCGTACTGCGGCTCCCAGAGCGTTCTGAGATCGACGCCAATTTGAGCGAACAGTCGATCGTTGAGTATTACTCACGATAATTAGGTGGCATGCTGTGGGTCTGCGGGTGCCGGCTAGCAGCATGCGCCTCGCAGGGGAAGAGGTGAACCGTGATTGGATTAAGTAACATGGTAACGCCAAAAATCGAGCGAGAAGCAGAAGCTCGTAATTATGGCAAGTTTATCATTGGCCCGCTGGAGCGTGGTTATGGGATTACGCTGGGCAATGCCTTGAGACGGGTTTTGCTTTCGTCGTTGGATGGCGCAGCGGTTACCTCCATCCGGATTGCCGATGTGCAGCATGAATTTAGTGACATCCCAGGTGTACGCGAGGATGTTATCCGGGTTATGCTGCAGATCAAACAATTGCGGATGAAACTGCACGGCGTTGATTTATCTCACGTCCAGTTGTCTGTCCAGGGCAGCGGCGTGGTCACTGCCGCGGATATCATCACCCCGTCGGAGGTGGAGATCATCAACCCTGACCTCTACCTGTTTACAGTGGATGACAGCAAGGCTAATCTGGATATCGATTTGACCGTCGAGCGTGGCAAAGGCTATTCTCCCGCCGATGACCGGGTCGGTAAGCTGCCGATTGGTGATCTGCCGGTGGATGCTATTTACAGCCCGGTACGGCGTGTCAATTGGGAAGTCGGTTATGCGCGTGTCGGCCAGAGCACAAACTATGATCGCTTGATCATGGAAATCTGGACGGACGGCACCGTCTCGCCAGAAGAAACGCTCAGCGCCGCCGCTCGGATCTTGATCGAGCACCTGCGTCACCTGGCTGGGATCAGCGAAGAGACGCTGGCTACCATCACCGAGCAGGTCGATGAAGGTACGCGCCTGACCAGCGAAATGATCGAAACCCCTATCGAGAATCTCGATCTTTCGGTCAGGGTTTTCAACTCGCTGAAGCGGACGGGTATCACCACGGTGGGTGAGGTTTTGGAGCTGCTGGAGAAGGGCGAAGAAGCCGTTATGTCCATCCGTAACTTCGGTGAGAAGAGTTTGGATGAATTACGCCAGAAGATGCGCGAAAAGGGTTATCTTCGGGATATAGATGAAATTAGTATAGCGGAGTAGTTAGCATGCGACACAGAATTGCAGGACACAAACTAGGCCGCGAGAAAGATGAGCGGACAGCCTTGCGCCGGATCTTGATCGGGCAATTAATTGACCACGAGCGCATCCAGACCACGCGGGCGAAGGCTGATGCAGTGCGAGGACAGGCCGAACGGTTGATCACCCTGGCCAAGCGCGGCAACAAAGCTGGTGACGCCCAGATGGTCCACGCACGGCGCCTGGCGGCTGCCCGGTTATCCAACCCAGTAGCGGTGAAGAAGTTATTTGATGATATTGCACCACGTTTTGCAGAACGACCGGGTGGATACACCCGCATCATCAAGCTGGGTAAGCGCCAGGGAGATGCTGCTGAAATGGTGCTCTTAGAGTTGGTTGAAGAATAGTACGTTACCAGGTAGTTCTCGCATACGATGGAACCGGGTTTGTCGGTTTCCAGCACCAGACCAAGGGTCGCACGGTGCAGGACGTTGTGGAGAAAGCATTACGGAAGCTGAACTGGCAGGGCAAATCTCTGCAGGCGGCTGGGAGGACAGATACGGGTGTGCATGCCACAGGTCAGGTGATCGCTTTTGACCTGGAGTGGGACCACCCGTTGGAAAACCTCCGGCAAGCGTTGAACGCTTACCTGCCGCCCGATGTGGTTGCCAGGCAAGTTCATCCCGTGCCAGCGAATTTTCACCCACGGCGTGATGCCATCTCTCGCACGTATCACTACCATATCTTCTTTCAAGATATGCGTGATCCTCTGCGAGAGCGGTATGCCTGGCGGGTGTGGCCGATTGCTGATCCGCTGATCTTGCAGCAAGCGGCGCAGGGGCTGGTTGGGAAGCACGATTTTGCGGCCTTTGGCACCCCGCCCCGCGCCGGAAGCAGCACCGTGCGAACGGTTTTCAAGGCTGAGTGGCTTCCTGAGGTAGGCAGAGATTGTAATAGCTGGCGCTTCGAAGTCCAGGCAGAGGCTTTCCTATATCACATGGTGCGCCGGATGGTGTGTTTGCAGGTGGAGATTGCACATGGAAAATTGCCTATCAGTGTGCTTGCGCAGTACCTGCAGCCACTTGATCGGAAACCAGGCGAGCCCCCGGTTTATGTTCATGGCCTGGCGCCGCCGAACGGCCTCTTATTAGCCGAAGTGCGCTACCCGCCTGGGAAAGTTTCTTTGTAGAGACGGACGTAATAACGTAATCAGTCGTGCGATGACTTTAGTTGATCGAAATAAAAGTGGAGTTGTGAAAGTGCAAAAAACATACATTCCTAAAGCAGATGATCTTAGCTCCGAGTGGATTTTGGTGGATGCCAATGACCAATACCTTGGGCGTTTGGCTACCCAAATTGCCAGCCTGTTGTTGGGCAAGCATAAACCAAGCTTCACCCCGGGTGTGGAGGGTGGAGATTTCGTGATTGTGGTGAATGCCGAGCGCATCCGCGTCACCGGGAACAAACTGGATGATAAAGTGTATTATCACCATTCCGGATATCCCGGCGGTATCAAGTCCATCACGCTGCGCCAGCAGTTGGTCAAGCACCCTGACCGGGTGATCAAGAGCGCCGTGTGGGGCATGATTCCGCACAGTAAATTCGGGCACAGCCTGATAAAACGGCTGAAAATATACGCGGGTCCTGAGCACCCGCATGAGGCACAGAACCCCAGGCCGCTGGCATAGGCCGTTCTAGCGTTTGTGGATAGATTGGTGAAGGAGTAATTATGGCACAGTATTACGAAGGTGTGGGTCGCCGGAAAGAAAGCACAGCCCGTGTGCGCGTGGCGAGCGGGACAGGCACATTCACCGTTAACACAAAGGGGGCTGAAGAATACTTCCCCCGTGTCGGTGATATGGAAGATATCTTGTTAACGCTCCAGGCTGCTGAAGAAGATCGCAGCCGTTTGGATATCACCGCAATCGTTAATGGCGGTGGGGTTACCGGACAGGCGGATTCTGTCAAGATGGGCCTGGCGCGCGCCCTGCTTCTGATGAAGCCCGATGTGCGTCCTGCTTTACGCAAAGCTGGCCTTTTGACCCGCGATGCGCGCGTCAAAGAGCGCAAGAAACCCGGCCTCAAGCGCGCCCGCAAAGCCCCTACCTATACCAAGCGTTAATAAAATTGGTTTAATACCAACCGTAGTGCGTAAAGACGTATCGTCTGCAGATCACCCGTCTGCAGAGCTTGCCCAGGCAAGCAATGCGTCTTGCGCATTACGCTTTTAAGGATAGGAAAGCTTACACTTATGGACAAGACTGGCATCGTACTGCTCGGACTCGGCCCGGGCGACCCGGCACTTTTGACCCGCCAGGCCTGGGAAGTTTTGCAAAGCAGCTCTGAGATAACTGTGCGCACCCGCCATCATCCG
>Ga0315273_10004164_pt1 | contig 17623 bp, 14 predicted proteins | sample YL17G02_0_MG_FD_205753 | JGI IMG/M metagenome (GOLD analysis project Ga0315273, IMG submission 205753) | Sediment microbial communities from Yellowstone Lake, YNP, Wyoming, USA - YL17G02_0 | ecosystem: Environmental > Aquatic > Freshwater > Lake > Sediment | place: USA: Wyoming | collected...
AATGGATTTATAAACCTCATTTCAATGTTAGTTTCAATAACATATCATTCTCGAAATCGCTGGCCATAAAATAACTGCTATTAATTTTTGTAAGAGAGGGTGAAGAATCAACGATTTCAGAATTTCCCGGTTTAGTCACTTTATATTCAAAATTACCTATGTCTAACCCGGGTTGCTTTTGAATATACAAGGCATAATCGCTTTTTGCAAATTGGGGCGGTACGGTATATGTTAACTCGATTGTCTTTGATTCGCCCGGATCAACAATCATCCAAAAACCAAACCCCGTCTTTTCTGATTCTCTATATATTGAGACCCCCTTCTCTTTGTCAAAAAATGTACTTGACTCAAGCTTAGAAAGGTCTTCGTCTTTTTTAAAACCCAATTTTGAATAATCAATCAATGGTTTGAAAGTCGGACTTGAATTGCCGCTAATATCGGTTAATTGCGAACCTTCCGGCACAAGCACCCGAACATAAGTCGGACTTTGTTTATTGAAAAATCCGTATTTCATTGATCCGCCATTATGCTTTCTGGTGATTATCACTTTATGGGTCAGACCATCACTACTAAAATTTGTTTCAACCTTTAAAGAAGTATCGATAACCGTATCCGTCTTTGATCCTTTTATATTGGTAAGGTTAACGGTTAAGTAATCGTTGGCATCCGGTTTTTTAACATGCCCGCCAAAACCTTTTTCAACTGCGAAACTTTGAAGATTTAAATCTTTAAAATACATCAGTATGTCTTTTCTTTCTGTGCTGGCAACCAAAATATTAAAAATACTTAACCATTGGTCAGAATTCGCAGAATATATCTTTTTCAACATTATTGGCGCCATATCAACGAGAATTTGTTTCGGCTGTACTCTGTTTTTACCATATTCAACTTCGTTTTGAATTGTCGTTGCAAAATTGTCGCTATTTATTTGAAGCCCGTAGGATGGCATATCTATGGGTCCAATTATTTTTAATATTTCTGAAATAATTTTTGGGCTGAATGTTATAACGCCGTCAACATCGTAACCGGCTTCCTTTTTGAAAAAGGACAGAACCTTTTTTGCTGACGTTGGAAAATCAATAAACCAATTTGCGTCTCTCATTGCCCAATTGGGTGTTATATGCTGCATCTGGATAGGAGGGATTATGTTTTCCTTGATTTGCCCATCTAGATTATAGACATCGTCAACTTTAAATTCCTTAAGCTTGCCGTCTTCAAAAGAAATGACCGCATAACTGCCCGGAAAACCACCGGTTGGACGTAACTCGGCGGGGTTTTGGAATAAAAACAAATACTTTCTCGATCCCTTGATGCTTACTAAATTTTCTAAAAACTTAGCATAGTCGGTACTATCTGAAATTAATTTCTCAAACAGCGGTAATTTTGAATTAAATTCATTAAATAATTCTTTCTTTTCTTCGGGAATCACACTAACATCGACTTCCGCCAATAGCTCGCTGGCACCTTTAATATTTTTATTTGCTAAAACTAGGGCGTTTTTAAGTGACGCCATAATATTAAAAATGGAAGATTGAGAAACAAGGGTTGGGTTTAAAATAATGGCGGTTTTTGAAATTGCATTTACCGCTTCCGACATTGATTTACCGGCATCGGCAATCAATTTGCCCGCTTCAATTAAATTGTTAGCGGACTTTAATTTGCCAGCACCCGGCAGGTCAGCCAACAGAGAGCCTATGCTGGCACCCATAAAATTTAAATTATCACTGGCTTTTGAGAATTCGTTATAGGCCTTAATAAAACTACTGGATGCACCTGAGAAATTAAAATTTACCAATTCGTTTTTCGCGGTTTCGAGATTCTTTACCGCGGAGTTTCCGTCTTTAACAACTTCATTCCTAACCCCAAAGCCATACTTACCAACCCCAGCTATAACAATAATAACTACCAACGCAACAAGACCAAATTTGATAAATTTATTTGATGAAAACTTCTTTAATATAGATTTATCTTCAAATTCGGCGATTTCGCTTTGATTTTTATTGTAAAATAAATCAATTTGTTCTGATTTTACCGGTTCAAGATCGGCCGGTCCAAGAGGGTAATCTTCCGCAACGGCTTCTACAATTTGATATTGCTCCCTATCGATCGGTAAGGGTTTTCTAATTTCTCTTAAAATATTTTCAAAGTTATCATCTATAACATTTTCAAGTTTATAAAAATTTCTGTTAATAATCGGTTTTCTTCTCGGTCGTAAGTCTACTGACCAATTCGAAATAGAGCCACCTATATTTGTAAGTTCGGCCTCGGTATTATAATTATCATTAAGAAGTGTCTCTAACTCGTTTAAGGGACTACCCCCGACCCTTCTATTAGTCATATTTATCTTCGGGCTTGTGTTAGATACTGCAATTATCTGCTCGCCTCCATCTTCCCATTCCCTAATATAGAAACTCCTTCCCTTATTCTTTGTACTTAAGTCAATTATCGACGGTAAATCGCTAATTTTCCCAACGTCAACATGGCCAGATTCATTCATCGGCCTAACATCAAACATCGCCCCTGCCACATTAAATCTTTTAGGGGGCATATAGACATTATACCTTAAAAGATCCGCTAAACGCTGTGGAGAAATAATAAAGAAGTCCTTGACCTAACAATTAGACTTTGATGATTGTTTCGAGCGTCTCCGTCGCGGCTTTTTGCCAGGAAAATTTTGCCACTCTATTAATCCCCCTTTTGGCTAGATCGTGCTTAAGGGCATCGTTTTCTAATACTTTCTTAATCGCAAAAGTTATTTCCGATATATTTCTCGCATTTACCAACATCCCCGCGTTGCCAACCACCTCTGGGAGTGACGAATTATTGGAAACAACAACTGGAGTTTCGCAGGCCATCGCCTCAAGGGGTGGAAACCCGAACCCTTCAAAGAGTGAAGGATAAATAAATGCCTCCGCCAAACTATAATAATAAGGCCGCTCATTATCATTTAGCTGATTAACAAAAATTATCTGGTTTTTAAATGGAGATGCTTTATATTCTTTAAACAAATCTTCATTTAACCAACCGCTGGCTCCAGCGATAATTAAATTTAGGTCGTCAAACCCGTCGTAATTTTTTAATAAATTAAAAGCCAGAATAATCGAGGCGACATTTTTTCGAGGTTCTAGTTTGCCAAGAGATAATATGAATTTATTAGGCAAACTATGGCTGACCTTGAAATTTATAAGATCATCATCGGTATGCCTTTTAATCGTTTCAGAAATGCCAGAATATACGACTTTAATTTTACTGGGATTAATTTTGAATTTTTCCACCAAATCGCTCTTCGTCGATTCAGAAACAGAAATTATCCGATCAGAAAATCGAGATTGCCACTCCGGCATCATTTCAAGGCGGTGCCATATGTTCTTTCGCCATGAGAAATACTCCGGAAAACGAATAAAGGATAAATCATGAAATGTTGTTACTCTTTTACAAAGACGAGACAGGGAGGCCAAAAAGAAATGCGGGAAAAAGAATACGTCGGCTCCCCCAACCAGTTTGTCCAGATATGGCCTATTAAATATCCTCGATGTTCCAAAAAGTAATTTGTTTGAGAAGTTATATTTTTTTAATTCGACGTTTTGTAGGTGCAACCAATCAAAATCGGGCAATTGATCGTTATACGATGAATAAAATAATTTATACCTGATGTTTCTATCTAGCGGTAACATATGAGAAAGTAAATTTTCGGTATATTCTTCAATACCGCTTTTCACCGTATTCCCAAGAACTCTTATGTCTATCCCGACTATCATAGATTAATTTTTTCTAAAATATTTCTTTTAAAAACTGGGATATCAAATTTTTCAGCTTGTTTTCTGCAGATATTATGATCAAATTGTCGTTCATCGAATTTTTTGACAGCTCTTATCATCGAGTTTTCGTCCTGCTCATCAAAAAATATACCGGTTTCATTTTCAGCAATTGTTTCTACCGCGCCTCCACCGCGATAAGCAATGACCGGCCTTCCAGATGCCATTGATTCAAGTGGTACTATGCCAAAGTCTTCCTCTTGGGGGAATATCAGAGCTTTTGCCCTTGAATATTGTTCTGCTAATTCTCGATCTGATATTAATCCTAAAAAATGAATATTTCTTTGCGCAATTTTTTTTAATTTTTTCATTTCCGGACCAATGCCGGCAATTCTAAGGGGTAATCTAAGTTTATTAAATACATTTACTGCTAAATCAAATTTTTTATATGATACAAGGCGTCCGGCCATTAAGAAATAATTTTCTATTTTGTCAGAAATATAAAATTTTGAAACATTCACCGGAGGATAAATCAAATCGGAATCCTGTAAATAATATTTTTTTACTCTTTCTTTGACAAAATTTGAAATTGCCCAAAACTTGTCCACCCTCAAAGACGCCTCTCTGTCCCATACTCTTAAATAAGTTATGAACGGCGGTAATAATTTTTTTATAAATCCGGGGAAACTAAAATCTTCAACATATCTTTGACTATTATCCCATAAAAATCGAGGCGGTGTTAGACAATAACAAATATGAGTCGTGCCGGGTTTGGTTATTATCCCTTTTGCGAAAGAGGCTGAAACTGAAATAACGAGATCGAAGTTTGAAAAATCGAATTGTTCCATCGCTAAGGGCATCAATAGGGGGAATAATCTATGATGTTTCATTGCGAATGGAATATTTTGCAAAAAAGAGGTGCGGACTATTTGATCTTCGAAGATATGGCCGGTCGCATCTCTATCATATAGCAAAGTATAGATCGGGGCATTTGGGTAAATAGAACACAAAACTTGAAGCATCCTTTCGGCGCCCCCAAATTGATTGAGATATTCGTGAACAAAAGCAATTTTCATTTTACACGGCCGATCTGTCTTTAATCATTTTGGTCATAGTTTTGAAAATTATTTTTATATCTAAAGCCAATGACCAATTTTCGATGTAGAAGCTATCAATTGATACTTCCTCATTAAAAGATAAATCAGAACTTCCTGAAATCTGGGCAAGACCAGTAGCTCCGGCTTTTATTGCTAAAACTTTTTTGTGAGTTTTTTCATACTGGCTAATCTCGTCAGGTTGATGCGGTCTTGGGCCTATCAAGCTCATCTCGCCCTTCAAAATATTCCAAAATTGAGGTAGCTCATCGAGTCTGTATTTACGAATAAATCTGCCAACTTTTGTTAATCTTGGATCCTGGCTCATTTTAAATAGAGGCCCGTCTTTTCTTTCATTATATTGGCGTAGAATTTCTTTGAGTGAATCTGAAGAGCCGTCGGGATCCGTCGCAATCATTCCTCTAAATTTATATAACGAAAATCCTTTATTCTTGCTCACCCTCTTTAATCTCACAAAAACCGGGCCGGCAGTTTCCCATTTTATGGCAAAAGCGATTATCCCAAATACCGGAGATAATATTATTAAACCGAAAATACCGGTCATAATATCAATGAGTCTTTTAATCACCTTCCCCCAGCCATCAAGAGGAGTCCTTTTTAATTCGATCATCGGGTATTGATCGATGATATCTATGTCAAAATTTGAGGTAAGGGTTTGATAAATGTTGGGAACAAATTTAAAAATAATATGGTTCTCGTGGCAGTAGTCAACAAGTGAAGTAATTTTTTCAGCAGGATAATTTGGGTCAGCTAGAATTACTTCATCGAGATCTTCTTGGTTATTAATTTTGCTTATTTGTGATATTTCAGGACTGGGAATGTGCCCGACAATTCTATACCCAGAAGATATATCATTACTAATTTCATCATATATCGCGTTTGCAACTGTATCTCCGCCAATGAGCAATAATTTATGTGTACCAAAATTATATTTTGATACAGAATAAATTTGGATGAATCTTATAATCTGGCGGCCGATTGAAACAAAAAGGACGGCGATAAACCAAGCGCCCAAAACCAAAAATCTTGAATTAAAAAGTTCCTGTTTTAAAAATATATAAACAATGATAACCATGACCCCGGCGGAAGAAGCAACTAATATTTTCGAGAATTCCTCGCCTCGGCCAATTCTAGTTTTCATTGAATAAAGACCCGAGATCGCGTAGGCACCCAAAAAAATAAAAGACACCGCTAATACAATATAAAAATACCTGACTAATGGAAGGTTAAATTCAAAAAGAACCGGCCTTATGGAAGATAGAAGTTCGGTTCTCATCAAATACGTAAATACGCCTGCTAATAACAACATTGCGAAATCCATCGGCAGGCGCAAAACATTGAAGAATAAATCAGCTTTTTTCATCCTTGGAGTTATAGTTTAATCTGGCAAAAAGCTATCATATATTACCATTTATTTCAATTAAAAACCCCGCCATAGGCGGAGTCTTTAATGTCTTTGCAAACAATAAGCCGAGTTCTGTCTATCCCCCGCCTTAAAAGCGAGGGACGAGATAATCATTTATCTGGGATCGATATTGCTATCAACCTCAAGCTCTTTAATTACTCTTAGAGCATTAGCGATCTAACTTTTCGAATTCGTCCTTTCGGACAAAAACGCTGATCTTGCATCCCGGTAAGGATTTGGCCGTTTCATCGTAGCCTTTGGCGAAGATCCGCCGAAGCTTTACGCGTAGGCGGACCACATTTTTTATAGCTACGCTCGCCCTCCTTCGCATAAAGCTTCGGAGGGCGTTTTTCAGTTTTCACCGAAAAACGTCTCTGTTCGCACCTCTGTATTGCTACTGAAGGGTATTACCTCCCGACCTCCATTTTATATATATTAGAAGTCGCGGATCCTCGATTCTGTAAACAGAATCGGGACTCTACCGTTTTATCCGCTTCATACTGAAGCAGAGTAGTGCTCGGACTTTCCTCCATCGCCACGCCGAAGTCGATAGACATGGGCGGGCAACAGTGATTATCTAGTTTGCAAAGACAAGGGTATTATATCACATTTCGCACATCAAAACAAGCATATTATATGTCGAGTTTGCTGGTTTCTTTGTCTAAGATTTGATTAACAATTCTGTCGGCATTTTCATTTTGTTCCCGAAAAACATGTTTAAAAATTACCTTCCCGAAATCAAGCCTTAAATTCCAAACTTCTAAAAATAGCTTCTGAATATTTTCTTCTTTAATTTTATATTCTCCGTTTAATTGTCTTTCAACTAGTTCGCTATCAATGTGAAATTCTACAATCGCCTCGCCAGATTTTTTAGAGCCAACTAATTGTTTAATTTTTTTAAGCGCAAAGATTACCGCCTTGTATTCGGCCTCATTATTGGTCGCAACTCCCAAGAATTCCCCGTACTCTTTTTTGCCAGTTACATCGCTATTAATTACGACCCCGATCGCTGATGGCCCCGGATTGCCTCTTGATCCACCGTCCGTGTGAACTATAATTTTATTTAAATTTTTTTCCATCCCTCACCTATAAAGAATATATTTCTGACGCGGTTGTGACAGAAAGATACTTATATAGTTATTATTCTATACTACTGACATATGTGAATCCTACACCCAGAAATACCGAAACCGCAAGTTCTTTATAGGTGAGGGATTCATTATTTATTCTAATGCGCTTATACCTGGCAAATTATTGCCGGCTAAAAATTCGAGCATCGCTCCCCCGCCAGTTGAAACAAAACTATATTTATTCAATAATCCCAACTTATCAATCGCTGAAACTGTATCGCCTCCGCCGATAATAGAATGGCTACATGCCGCGACTGCTTCCGCTACAGCAGATGTACCTGCGGAAAATTCATTCTCTTCAAACTTCCCCATTGGCCCGTTCCAAATTATCATTTTCGCCTCAGAAATAATTTTCTTGAATTCTTGAATCGTATTTGGGCCAATATCTAAAATTTTGTTTTCAGAAATATTAAAGTCGGAAGGTATTACTAATTCTGGACTATTAATATCAAGACCGCTAAATAGTTCTTCTACATTTTCATCTACTTTTGACTCGCCAACATCAGTTCCTTTAAGTTTAAGAAAGTCGTTAGCCACCACTCCGCCGATTAAGATTTTATCGCATTTACCGATAAACTTTCTTATGACAGGAACCTTTGATTCGGTTTTAGCTCCACCGATTATCACTACCTTGCCCTCTTTGGGGGAATCCATAGCCAGTGATAGATTAAAAATCTCTTTTTCTAATTGAAGGCCGGCATAACTTGGCAAAAATTTAGTTATTGCCGAAACCGACATATGATTGCGATGAGAAACGGCAAATGCATTATTAACATAATAGTCAAATCCTTTTGAAATGTTCGAGGCAAGTGCCTGATCGTTACTTTCTTCGCCATCAAATTTTCTAATATTATCGAGAAGGCCAATTTGTTTATCAGAAGAAAGAAATGCCTGAATATTTTCTATTTTTTCAATAAAATCAATTTTTAATCCTAAAATTGTCTCAAGCTGACTTAAAATACTAGAGAAACTATCGACAGCAGAAATATGGGCCATTAAAACTACTTTCGCGCCATTGTTTAATAAATAATCCAATGTCTCTTTCTGCTTGATTATTCTAAATTTTTCCATTATCTGCCCATTTTCGACAGGAATATCAAAATCGGCCCTCAATAAAATTTTCTTGCCATTTATATTTGTGAGTTCTTTTAAAAGTTTCATCCCGTTAGAAACAGTATGATTAGCTCTGACAAAACATTGGAGTTAATACATAATGCATCATAATTATTTACAATATGATATTTAGACCCGTTAGGGCTGCTTCTAACGGGATTCATCCCGCACCTATAAAGAATATATTTCTGACGCGGTTGTGACAGAAAGATACTTATATAGTTATTATTCTATACTACTGACATATGTGAATCCTACACCTAGAAATATCTAAACCGCAAATTCTTTATAGGTGAGGGATTCATATTTTATATGTCTCTGATAATATTTTTACGAATTCTTCTTTGTCGGTGCTGGCACGACCGATAAGAACCCCGTTAATTTCTTCTTTGCTTAAAAAATCTAAAATATTGTCAGAATTTACTGAACCGCCATAAAGAAAATAATTTTTGGGAGTAATCTCGAATTTACTTATTAGAGCTTCTTTAATAAAATTAATTTTCTGAACTGCATTATCAGGATTATCGGGCTCTGACCCGGGTGTTACACTAATCGCCCAAACCGGCTCATATGTAATGATGCATTTTTCGATCTGGTCAGCATCTAAACCGCTGAAGGTACCGTCAATTTGATTTTCAATAAATATTTTAAAATTATCGTCTCTGCTTTTTTCTCCTAGGCAAACGATGGGAATGAGCTCTTTCTTTAATGATTCTTTTAATTTCCCGTTCGTAATCTCGTTTGATTCTCCGTCTTTCCATCTTCGATCAGAGTGGCCGATAATGACATATCCAACGCCGGATTGAATAATTCTTTCGATATTAATATCATTTCTTAAATCTTGAATACCTAAAAAAGATTCATGTTCCAAATGAGATTTTTTTAAAAGATTAGCCACGGGATCAATCAACTCAAAAGAAGGACAAAAAATTAACGAGCCCTCAGTTGATTCACCCCTTGATTCTAAGAAGTCATTTGTAAAATCCAAAATTTCCTGAGCTTCAGCCGGAGTTTTAATGTATTCTTTCCAGTTTGATGCAATTATTTTTTTCACAATATTCTTTCTCCCGATTTTGCCCCAGCAAAGCTGGGCTGCAAAATCGAGGATCCTCGACCCCGCACCATTTTTTTAAAAAAATGGTGCGGGGTCGGGACAGTTGGATACAATGAGTTTTTTATGCATTATTAGTTTTGAAATGTCTGTATAAATACCATGCGATAAATATTACCGCCAAAACTAGAATTATTATATCGGCTTTCTTAAAGTAGCTGCCTAGTATATCCCATTTTTCTCCGATTTTAAAACCAACCAGTGCAAGTGCAAAATTCCATGGGAGCGCGCCAATAAATGTAAAAATTATAAATTTGCCAAAATTCATTTTAGCTATGCCGGCTGGCAATGATATGAAAGTTCTAACAATGGGCAGAATTCTCCCAAAAAATACTGCCTTAACTCCATGTTTTTTAAACCACTCATCGCCAACTTCGATCTCGTGTCTAGAGATAAGAATATATTTACCGTATCTATCCAAGATCCATCGTCCACCCGATTTTCCGATAAAGAACAGGATAATTGAACCGACTAAATTGCCGACTGTAGCCACAAGAACTACCACCCAAAAAACAAACCTTCCGGTTGAAGCCAAGAAACCAGAAAAAGGCAAAACTACCTCAGATGGGATTAGAATCCCTGCACTTTCAAGTAAAGATAAAAATCCTAAGCCAAAATATCCGGTTTTATCAATAACGGATAGCGCCCAAGAACTAATTGTCGAAATAATAAACAAAATTCAATAATTATTTTACGTTTCTGAATTTCTCAGCAGCTTCATCGGGATCAATAACATTTATTTCCATCCCGCTCGCTAATTCAAAAGCTCCGACCGTGGCAACCTTGGGTAAAATTTCTATATGCCAGGAATAAAACTCGTGAGCTTTCAGCAAAGTAGGGCTAATCGGCGAAGTATGAATAAAAAAATTATAATCCGGTTTATCTAAAGCTTTGCCCATTTTTTTGAAAGTCACACTAAGCACGTCCCCCAAATCATTAAAAAGCTCCGGGGATATCATTTCAAAATGAGAATAATTCTCTTTGGAGAAAATTCTGATTTCATATTCGTTCTTAGAAACAAATGGACAGAAAGCCAAGAAATTTTTATTCTCATAGACTATTCTTTTTTTCTCGCTCATTTCCCACTCAAGCATTACGTTATAAATCTTCTTCCCATGCTTGCGATAAAAATTCTCGGAACCCACAATACTCCTTTCGACATCGGGAGGTAAAATCGGAAGAGAAACAATCTGTGAATGGGGATGTTGGATAGTGGCTCCTGCTTGAATGCCGTGATTATGAAAAACCAGAGTATATTTCCTGGAACCATGATCAAGCATTGCTATATATCGACTTTGGTAAACTTTAAAAATCTCTACAATTTCTTCCTCGGAAAACTCATAAAAATTTCGTTCGTGATCTCTAAGTACTATGACTTCATGAATACCTCTCCCCTCAAACACATTAAAGGGGCCGGCTTGCTGCATATCCCCGGCTTCTCCTTCTGCAACCGCTGGATATTTATTCTTGATTGCCTTAGCAATCCAATCGGTTCCAGTCTTATTCAAATAAGTTGCAACGACCTCATTGCCGGATTCTTCGGGGTTTTCAAAAGCACAGCTCTCTCTGGGCTGTAATAATCTTCTTACTTCTTGCCCCTGCCCCAATCTTTTTGCACGATTCGTAGCGAATAAAACCCATTCGCCGGAAACAAGATCTTGTCTAAATTCGTTTAACATATTTTTTATTAATACGTATACGCTTACGTGTACGTAAGCGTATACGTATTATTTGTATTTCCCTGTCCAAAGATTCCATCTGACCTGCATGGTTTCAAATAATACTTGTACGTATGCTTTTAAGCCAACGTGAGAGTTGGGATTATTCTTCCAGTTTATTGCAACTTCCTTTATCTTATAGCCAAAGCGTCTTGCCAGTGCCAGTGCTTCAACGTCAAACCCCCATTTGGCAATCGTTATTTTGGGGAAAATATCACTTGCGGCCTTTGCTGTAAAAATTTTAAATCCCCTTTGAGTATCGTAGATCCCGGGGACTGCCATTATTCGAATAAATAAATTGCCCATTTTGCCAAACAATACGCGCCAAAATGGCTCGCTCCCTTTTTCAATTTTATGCCCCTTAGCGGCGATAGATGCGATTACCACTCCAAAGCCCTGATCAAAGTATGGCATCATTTTTTCAATATGATCGATGGATGTTGAGTTATCCGCGTCAGTGAATAATTGAAAATCTCCGCTTGCTTCTTTCATCCCTTCCTTAACTGCAAATCCCTTTCCACCGATTGGGAGATTAATTATTCTTAAGGTCGGAATTATCTCAACAAGAGATTGAGTTATCTCGGCAGTCTTATCAGAAGATCCGTTAACAACGACGATTATTTCATGAGTTAGTGTTCTCCCATCTAAATAATTATAAATACTCTCGACGGTCGTCTTAATATTATCTTCCTCATTGTGCGCCGGAATTATAACAGATAGATACATGGTTATATCTGAATTAATAATACGCTGGTTGAATTATATCATAATAGTAATATTATTATCCCAATTAATCAAAAGTCTTATATATGCCAAAAGCAACCGATACCATAATAAAAGTCAATTTGGGGGATGAAATTTACCCCGGGATTTTAGCACAATTGAATAATGCACCAAAAATTCTTCACTGCCGAGGTAATTTAGAATTATTCAAAACAACTTGTTTTAGTGTCGTCGGGACTAGAAGCATGACTACCTATGGCCGCGAAACAGCTCAATTAATAACCGCCGGCTTGGTTCAAAAAGGATTCACGATTGTCAGCGGTTTGGCTCTTGGCGTCGATGCAATCGCCCATCAGACTACCTTAAATAACAGAGGTAAGACAATTGCTGTTTTAGGAGGCGGCGTCGACGATGAAAGCATCGGCCCCAAAACAAATTTTAAATTGGCTATGGAAATTCTTAAGAATGATGGCCTCTTAGTATCGGAATATGAGGAGGGCTCAACTGGCCACGCCAAGAGCTTCCCTGAGAGAGATAGGATTATTAGCGGCCTTTCCGTAGGAGTTTTGGTAGTTGAGGCCCCTGAAAAAAGCGGCGCATTAATTACCGCCCAATTTGCCCTTGAACAAAACCGCGATGTATTTGCAGTACCGGGAAATGTCTTTTCGCCAAATTCTATCGGTTCTAATAAGCTCTTGCAAAAAGGCGCAAAGCTGGTAATATCGTCCGATGACATTATTGAAGAGTACCGGCAATTATCCTTTTTGCGTGATTTAAAAAGAGATATCATCGGTAGAAACGAGACGGAAAGCGAAATTATTGATATACTTAAATTCAACGGCTCATTGTATATCGATGATATAATTAAACTATCAGGGCGAGATGCATCTGAAATAACAACTTCTTTATCAATAATGGAAGTGGCCGGCCAGATTAAAGATGTAGGCAACGGAAAGTATATTCTTCAATCTTAAAAATAATATCTAAAATCTCGAAAGTATTTCGTTCTGAAGATTTTATATTTAAGATTTGAGATAATATTTAGCTCATGAATCCCGCACCTATAAAGAATCTGCGATAGCCCTATTTCTGGGTTTTAAAGATATACAATAATAAAATATTAATAACTATTAAGAAATCATACTTCTGTCACAATCGCGTCAGAAATATATTCTTTATAGGTGCGGGATGAATCTAGTAATTGTTGAATCTCCAACTAAAGCAAAAACTATTTCCCGCTTTTTAGGCGGAGATTTTATTGTAAAATCATCTTTCGGCCACGTTAGGGATTTACCCAAGAAAGACTTAGGAATCGACCTTGAAAATGATTTTGAGCCCAAATATGTCATCCCCACGAAGGCCAGAAAGAATGTCACTGATCTTAAAAAAACTGCAGGGAAAGCCGATAAAATTATCCTGGCAACTGACGAAGATCGCGAAGGAGAGTCAATCTCTTGGCATTTGGTTGAGGCGCTTGGCATTAATAAGCTAAAGAAAGCAAATAAAGATTTAAAAGTTGAGAGAATTGTTTTTCATGAAATCACTAAATCGGCGATTGAAGATGCATTAAAAAATCCTCGCGATATTGATCAAAATTTAGTTGACGCACAGCAAGCCAGAAGAATCTTAGATCGCCTTGTGGGCTACAAGCTTTCGCCATTTTTATGGAAAAAAGTTGCCCGGGGTCTTTCAGCCGGACGTGTTCAGTCGGTGACTGTTCGATTAATTGTCGAAAGAGAAAGAGAAATAGAAAAATTCAAGCCTGAAGAATATTGGAGTATTACTGCTAAATTAAAATCAGATGCCCCCGATCTGAAAAATTCTGAATTTGATGCTGACCTTATAAAAATTGACGATAAGAATATCGATAAGCTAGAAATCAAAAATCAAAAAGAAGCCGACGAGATATTACATAATTTAAATTCTGCGAAATACGTTGTTGAGAATGTTGACAAGACAGAATCTACAAGATCGCCTTTTGCGCCGTTTACCACCAGTACCCTTCAACAGGACGCTGCCAAGCGGCTTCATTTCTCGTCTAAACAAACAATGATGCTGGCCCAGAGATTATACGAAGGTATCGATATCGGCGAAGAAGGATCAACCGGTTTGATAACTTACATGAGAACTGATTCGGTAAATTTATCCGAAGAATCATTGGCTAAGGCAAAAAGCTTTATTACAAAAGAATATGGCGCCAAATATTCAGAATTGAAGAAGTTTAAGACAAAATCAAAAAACGCTCAGGAAGCCCACGAAGCGGTAAGACCTACCGATCCCTATAGAACGCCGGAGAGTATTCAGAAATATCTTTCCCCTCAAGAATTTAAACTCTACAATTTAATTTGGCAAAGATTTATTGCTTCTCAAATGCCCAAAGCCATATTTGACGCAACCGCAATCGATGTAAAAGCAAAAAATTATACTTTCAGAGCAAATGGCTCAACTATAAAATTTGATGGATTTTTGAAAGTTTATCCGGTTAAAATTACCGAGAATGACTTACCCGTCGTTAAAAAGGGAGAAGATTTAAATCTGATTGAATTAAAACCGGAACAGCACTTTACAAAACCGCCGGCTAGATTTAATGAAGCATCATTGATTAAAACCCTTGAAAAAGAAGGTATCGGGCGACCTTCTACCTACGCGCCTATTATTTCTACTATTTTGGCCAGAAATTATGTCGTCAAAGACCGCTCGCGATATTTCCACCCAACCGAAATTGGAATTTTGGTAAATGATGTCCTTGTCGCTCATTTCCCCGAAATAGTTGATATTAAATTCACTTCTAAAATGGAAGAGGAACTTGACGAGGTCGCCATTGGCAAAATTAAATGGGTCCCGGTTATGAAAGAATTTTACGAACCATTTGCAAAATTACTAAAAGAAAAATATGAAGAGGTTTCTAAAAATGATGTCACTAATGTCCAAGAGACCGGAGAACTCTGTGAAAAATGCGGAAGCAAAATGGTTGTTAAGATGGGACGCTATGGAAGGTTTGTCGCCTGTTCAAATTTCCCTAAATGTAAGAACATTTTAAAACCTCCAAAGAACGATAAGCCAGCCGTTGAGACTGACGAGATTTGTGACAAGTGCGGAGGCAAAATGGTTATTCGCCATAGCCGCTTTGGAGAATTTCTTGCCTGTTCTAATTACCCGAAGTGCAAGAACACAAAAAAAATTATAAAAGGCCAAATAACTCCAGAACTACCAGCTGAAAAAGAACCGGAAGAATCAGAAGAAGCTGCAGAATAACAAAAAGAATCAAAAAGGGCCTCCGCCTATTGGCGAAGGCCCTTTTAAATTCTAATCAATTATCGTTTTCGCAATCTTATTTAAATCTTCAAGATTTGCAAACTTGATTACTATCTTTCCCCCGCTTGATCCAGCTTGAATGACAACTTGAGTACTAAGAGTATTGCAGAGATTCCTTTCAAGTTCAATAAATTTATTATCTTTCTTTACGGCTGATTTTGAAGCTTTATGATCGGACGCAACCGCTTCGGCTTCCTTAGAGGTCATCCCTCCGCTTAAGATTTGGTTATATACTTCTCTTTGCTTGGCTTCATCACTAAAAGCCAATAGCGCTTTTGCGTGCGATCTGTTGAGTTTCTCGCTGCGAAGCGCTTCTTTTATATCTTTGGGTAAATTTAATAATCGAATTGCGTTAGCGACAACCTCCCTTGATTTGGAAACTTTTTCGGCAATTTCTTTTTGAGTTAAACTAAATTCGTCCCGAAGTCGATCGTAGGCTTCGGCTTCTTCAATCGGATTTAAATCTTTCCTCTGAATATTCTCAATTAAAGCCACTTCTAATCTCTCGCCCTTCTTTTCAAATTCATCTTTAACAATCACCGGGACATGGGGTAGACCGGCTTTTTGGGCAGCTCTTAATCTTCTTTCGCCGGCAATAAGAACATATGATACATCGAGGCCCCTTGATGTTTCTTCCTCAAATTTTGTGACCAAAAGCGGTTGAAGGACACCGTATTTTCTTATTGACTTGGATAATTCGGCAATTCCCTCTTCGTCAAAGTCTCTTCTTGGCTGATCGGGATTTGGTTTAATTTTGTTTATTTCAACATAAAAAACATTCTCCTTTTCAACATTGGGAGTAATTGTTTTACCATCCGGTATAAGCGACCCCAATCCCTTTCCTAGCCCAAAAAGTTTTTTCACTAATCATGTAACATAAAGCACGAAACATGTAGCAATGTTGTTACATGTTATATGTTATATGTTTGTTAATTTGTTAATCTAATAACCTCTTCTGCCAATTGGCGATATGCTCTTGCCGCTTTTGAATCCGGATCAAACTGCAAAATCGTCTTCCCAAAACCGGGAGCTTCTGCCAAAGAAATTGTTCTTGGGATAATTGCATCGAACACTCGGCCCGGAAAATTTTTAGAAACTTCGTTGGCAACCTGTCGCGATAATTGATTCCTTCTATCATACATCGTAAGAAGAACTCCCATAACCTGCAAATCTGGATTGAGACCAACTTTTACTAATTCGATTGTTTTAAGCAATTGGCTTAGCCCTTCAAGGGCGTAATATTCACACTGGACAGGAATAATAACTTTTTCAGATGCGACAAGGCCATTTATAGTCAATAACCCAAGCGACGGCGGACAATCAATCAATACATAGTCATAATTTGTCCTAATTGAATTTAAAACATTCTTAAGACGACTTTCTCTTGACTCCATATTGACAAGTTCGACAGTAGCTCCGGCTAAACTTTGAGATGCTGGCAGAATATCAAAACCGAAAAGTGAAGTTCTTCTCAAAATTGTTTCGGGATTTTGATCAACTATCAAAGCATGGTAAATATTTGAGTGCTCTTCTTTCAGGTGAACGCCCAAGCCAACAGTTGCATTAGCTTGAGAATCTAAATCAACAAGTAAAACATACTTGCCAAGAGCGGCAAGGTAAGCAGCTAAATTAGTACTTGTAGTTGTCTTACCTACTCCGCCTTTCTGATTGCAGATGCTTATGACCCGAGCCATGAAATTAAATTTAATTACAAATTAATCATATCAATTATACTAAAAGATGCAATAAGATTTGAGCTTGCTTCGCTCTTGAAGAGCTTCATAAATATAGAGTATAGTCCTATTATTATTTCGTGATCCATAACATATAGAATTTACAAAGAATTTTTAAATTTAATCGCAGAGCGATTAAAGCTCTTCAAGGGCGGGGTGGAAAAATAGGGTTAAAAATGATAAAATATGGGTAATGCCTAGGTGGCGGAATTGGCTATACGCGATAGACTCAAAATCTATTGACCTTTACTGGTCGTGTGGGTTCGACTCCCACCCTAGGCACAATGTCTTATTATCGAATTACGCCCATTAGTTCTGATATGAATCTAAGAGCTTACGTTATGGGACTTGCTATTGGAGATGGGAATTTATCTAACCCAAACGGAAGAGCAACTAGGCTTAGAATCACTTGCGATTTAAAATATCAATTGATATGATATGATTATGAATAAAACCTCATTTAAATTACTGAGTCAAATAATTTTTAATAAGACTAAATTGGACA
>Ga0315273_10004165_pt1 | contig 17621 bp, 14 predicted proteins | sample YL17G02_0_MG_FD_205753 | JGI IMG/M metagenome (GOLD analysis project Ga0315273, IMG submission 205753) | Sediment microbial communities from Yellowstone Lake, YNP, Wyoming, USA - YL17G02_0 | ecosystem: Environmental > Aquatic > Freshwater > Lake > Sediment | place: USA: Wyoming | collected...
TGCTCCTGGTGCTCCTGCTCGCCGTCGCTGCCGCCGTCATCGCCGCCAACCCGGGCACCCAGTCCCGCGCCCTGAAAGCGCTCCACGGCGCCGCCGCGCGCCTCGGCGCGGGGCGCTGCCCCGTCGCCGCGTTCGACCGGCGGCCGCCGTCGCCGGCGGTGTCGTCCGACGACAAGGAGAACAAGGGCGAGTGAAGAGACGTGGCGAGAGGGAAAGGGGGGCGCACGGTGCAACAGGGAGCGACAAAGGTGGTGGTCAGGGTTGGGGCGGGGGGCGGGGGTCGGCCGGCGCCGTCTCTTCTCTCACGCCGCAGCCGCCAGCCGGCGCGACCGCGACCGCGTCAGGGGCGGCTCATGGCGCCGCCCGCGACTATGCCGGCGCGGCGGGTCCGGCTCCCCCGCCCACGCCCAGAGCGCCGCGAGCGCGGCCACCCCCGCCGCCGCGCCGCGCGCGGCGACCGCCAGCCCCCGGAACCGCCGCCGCCGCGCCGCCCGCCCGTCGCCCGGCTTGACGGCGGGCGCCGCCACCGGCCCGCCCAGCGGGCGCCGGCAGAGCGGGCACGGAAACGCGCCGTTTGCGCCGCCGCGCGCGCACCCGGTCTGCAGCCACTCCCGCAGGCAGCGCGCGTGGAACGCGTGCCCGCACGCGGTCGTGGCGACGGGGGAGGGGGGGGCCAGGGGGTCGAGGCAGATGGGGCAGTCGGTGGACGGCGCGCGCGCGGCGCGCGCGCGGCCGCCCCTGCACGCCCCCTCCACCGCCGCCACCGCCGCCCGGTACCGTGCGTACGCCCCGCCGCGCGCCCACAGGCCCGCGCCCGCGGCGTGCGCGTCGACGGCGAGCGCGGCGTCGAGCAGGGTGACGCCGGCGCCGCGCGCGCGCCAGACCGAGAGCGCGTGCGCGAGCGACGCGGCGCGGGCGGCCGCGTCGGCGGCCAGCTCGGCGTGGAACAGGATGGCGCCCCGGGCGTGGGGGGGGAGCGCGGCGGCCGCGGCGGACGCGGCGAGCGCGGCGAGGCCGGCCAGCGCGTCCGCGGCGGCCGCCGCGGCGTCTGGCGCCCACAGCCCGGCCCCCGCCCACCCGCCCACGCCCGACGCGGCCGCGGCGCCGCCGCCCAGGGCGGGCGCCCAGGCCAGGATGGCGGCCAGGATGGCGGCCAGGAGGGCCGCGGCGCGCGCGCCCCCCGCGCGCGGCGCGCCGCCGCCCGCCGCGACGCGCTCCGCGCGCGCGCGCCCCGCGGCGGCCAGGCAGGAGGCTGACGTTGAAAGCGCGAGCCACAACGCCCACGCGACGAGGGCGGCGCCGTCGCCGGGGGGGGAGAGCGCGGCGACGAGCACGACCTTGAGCGCGGCGCAGCGCGCGGCCCTGTCGGCCACCGCGTCCCGCTCCGGCCCGCGCAGCGCCCCCAGGCCGACCCGCTTGGCGGCCAGGGATGTGGCCAGGGCGGCGGCGGCGAGGGCGGCGGCGAGGGTGGCGGCGGATGCGGGGGGCGGCGCGAGCGCCTCGAGGTCGGCCGCGAGCGCGGTCGGGCCGCCGCTGTGGGGAGAGGGAGGGTGTCGGCCGCCACGCGCCAGCGCCTGCGGACTCGCCCACCACCCGCCAACTCGCTCCTCACCGCCAGAGCGCGCGCGCGAGCGCGGCGCCGGCCTCGCCGCGCGGCGCGGCGCGTGGGTCGGCGACCGCGCCCAGCGCGGCAGCCGCCGCCGCGGCCGCGGTCAGGGCGGTGGCGATGTCGGCCTGGGAGGGGGGGGGGTGCGGGTGGGGGGGCGGGCGGGGCGAGGGGGGGGGGCGTCCGCCGGCCTGCATGCCGCGGCGTTCCCGGCACGCTCTCCACGGCCGATGCCCCCACCCCGGTACCACGGCACGCACCATGATGGAGAGTGCGCAGTCAGGTAGGCGGGCGAGCTAGCGGCGGTCGCCGCAAGCCGCGCGCTCTCGCCTCGGGTCGGCGCTGCGACCCAGCGGCCCCTGCCGCCGCGTCGGCCTGCTAGCCGCGGGTGGGGAGCGGCGGTCGCCCGCACCCGAGTCGGCGGGGTGTCGGGCTCGCGCCCGGCGCAGTGGCCAGCCGGCGCGCGACGGCGGCGGGCAGAGTCGCGAGCCCTGCCCCGATGGCGGCCCTGCGACTCCTACCTCGCCCGCGCGTCACCGCCCAGCGCCGCGGTTGGGCGCCATTGCGCGCCCGCGCGAGCGCCGAGCCGGCCGAGCCCACGGCGGGTCTTGTTTTCGGCCCCGCGCCCGGCGCCTGGGATGCCGGGGGGCTAGGAGCGCCCGTGGTGGGTAGAGAATGGGCAGTGGTGGCGCGGAGGGACTGCGCGCGGCGACCCTCGCCGACCGACCCTCGTCTTCCCTCCCCCCTCCACCATAGGTCCGGTGCTACGTGGGCGACGACGAACAACGCTGGTTCATGTGGTACTCCGCCGCGGCGACCCCGCCCACGGGCGCCCTCGCCGCCGTCGCCGACGGCGCGGGCGCGGCAGGCGTCGCCACCTCCGCCGACGGCGTCACCTGGTCCCGCGCCCCGGCCCCGGTGTTCCAACCGTCGGACGATTGGTGGACGCACGACACGGCCGCGGTCGCGGTGTCGGACGTCCAAATTCTGTCGAGCGGCGCGGTGGCCGCGGCGGGGGGGGGGGTCTACTGGATGCTCTACGCCGGCGCCTGCTTCGAGGCCGCGCTCGCGCCCGCGGGACTCGCGGGGCTGGAAGCGGGGCAAGAGGTGGAGAGCCTGCGGTGCGGCACGAGGGGGGCGAGGGGGCGCGGCGGGGCGCCCGAAACCGCGCGCCCACCCCTCCCCCCCACCCCAGCACCCGCCCCGGCCTGGCCCTGTCCCAGGACGGCACCCACTGGGCCCGCGTGGAGGCCGACCACCACACCGGCGCGTTGCTCGACGCGGGGGATGCAGGGGCTTGGGACGCGCACTTCGTCGCCGCGCCGCAACTCGTCGCCGCCGGCCCCGGCGACATGCGCATGTACTACCACTCGTTCGATGAAGCGACGCGCAAGTGGACGGTGGGCGTCGCGGCGTCGCCCGACGGCCTCAAGTGGGCGCGCGGCGGCGTGGCGTTTGCGGGCGGCGGTTCCACGTTCGACGCGGCCGGCGCGGCCGCCCGGCACGTGGTGCGGGACACGGCGTCCAAACGGTGGGTCATGTTTTACGAGGGCGTGGCGGCCGACGGCGGGAGGTCGATCGGGGTCGCCACGTCCGCCGACGGCCTCTCGGGGTGGACCGCGTCCCCGACCCCGGTCCTCACCCCCGGCCCGCCCGGCGCGTGGGACGACGGCGCCGTCGGCGCGCCCTGCGCCGTGCCCATGGCGGCGGGGCGGTGGCGCCTGTACTATGGCGGCCGGTCCGGGCGAGCCCGCGCGGGCGCTTTTTGCGGCGTCGGCCTCGCCCTCATGGACGCGCCCGCAGACGACGAGGCGCCGGGGCTGGCGGAAGCTGCGTGGCGGCGGCGGGGCGGGGAGCCGCCGGCGGGGGTGGCGCCGCGGGGAGGGGCGCTGTAGGGCGGGCACGCGCGCCGCGCGACCCGTCGGAGCGCCGCTCTCCTCTCCCCTCCCCCACCCCTCCTCCACCATGACCGGGCGCGTCACACACACCGCCCCGCGCGCGCGCCACCCTTCGCCCCCTCACGCCCGGGCCGTGGGCACGGCCTCGAAGAGGCGGGAGAAGTAGAATTTGGTGCCCGTCATCTCCTTGCGCACGACGGTCCACCCGCACCGCGCCAGCGCGCCCTCCACGTCCCCCTCCTTGTGCAGGTACGCGCGCGTCGCTTTCGCGCCCTTCGGAAAGAGCTCGCCGAACCGCTTCAGCGCTTCGAAGTAGGGGGTCGAGGGCGCGAACGAGAGCACGACGCGCGACGTCGCGCGGGCGGTGAGCGCCGCCAGCATGGCGTCCACCTGCGCCTGCGGGTAGTGGATGAGGACGTCGATGCAGCACACGGTGTCGTACGTGCCGGTCACGTCCTCGAGGCAGGAGGCCGCGAACGTGGGCGGGGTCGGCGGCGCTTGCGCCCCCGCGGCCACCGTCGCTGTGTACCGCCTCTCCGCCTCCCCCGCCATCGCGGCCGAGATGTCGGTCGCCGTCACGGCCGCGCCGCGCAGGGCGAGCGGGATGGCGAGGGAGCCGGTGCCGCACCCCGCGTCGCACACCGTTTCGCCCGCCGCGACGGCGGCCGCGCGGTCGTCAAACCAGGCCAACACTTTGTCCACCGTCTCCGCGTGCCCCGCCCGAATGTCGCGCTGCACGGTGTTGACGTCGTCGGTGTCGGAGTAGATGCGCGACCAGCGGTCGAAGCCGACCTCGTTGAAGTACGCCTTGACCGACTCCTTTTCGTTGCCGCCCGCGGCCTCGGCTTGCGCGGTGCGGCTGTGAAAGAAACAGGGGTGCATGGTGGTGGGCGAATGGTGGTCACCGCGGCCGGAGGAGCCCGGGCGGTGGGATAAGGGGTCGGGCGTGGCCGACGCGGCGCGCCCGCGCGCTTGCGGGGCGCTCCCCGCGTCCCACCGTCGCTCCCGCCCGCGCCCGCCCGCAGATCGCGCATCCGGCCACCGATGCGGCCGCCTGCCGGCCGTGGAGCCGCCAACCGCCGCCCTCCGGCGCCGCCCCACCCCCTCCTTTTCTCTCACTCACCGCCGCTCGGGGTCGGTCGCCACCAGGGCCACCCCCACGGCGCCCAACGCGCCCAGGCCCGCCAGCGCGGTGGGCAGGTTGGCGGCAGCGGCGTCGGCCAGGTCGCCGAGCGACGCGCGTGCGGGGGGCGGGGAGCGGCGGGGGGTGCTGCGGCCGGCGGCCGGCGGCGGCGGGCGCTGGGGGCGCAGGGCGCGGTGCATGGCGTGCGGCGATGGGCGGGAGGAGAGTGGGAACGACGGCCGACGGCGCCGTCGGCCGAGACGCCACACCCGCCGCCCGCGCATTGGGCGCCGCTCCCCTCTGGAACGCTCCATGATGGCCGCAGCTGCGTCTGGCGTCCGGCGGCTGGCCCTGCGCCGGCCGCCGGCGCGCCGCGCGGCGCACGCGCCGGCCCAGGCGACAGCCGCTTCGGACGCCGGCGACGAGTGAGATGGAGGTTGTGGTTGTTGGCACAACGGCGGGCGGGCGCAGCGCGACGCGGGCCGACGTGCGCCCCTCCACCGTCCTGCCAGCCCCGCCCGCGCGCGCGGCGTCAAGAAGCCCAAGCCGCCGCCCCCGCCCCCCGGCGTCCCCCATGTGCACAACCCGCGCAGGAGGCCGCCGCCCCCCCTGCCGAAGCCGTCGATCGCGGGCGCGCCGCCGGCTGATTGGTCTGCCGCCGCCTTTCTGATCGACAAGCCTCACGGCTGGACCTCGTTCGACGTGTGCGCCAAGCTGCGCGGCGCGCTCAGGGGGGTGACCAAGAAAGTGGGCCACGCGGGCACGCTCGACCCGGCGGCGACGGGTCTGTTGGTCGTGTGCGCGGGCAAAGCAACCAAATCGGTCGACTCCTTCGTCGCCCTGGACAAGGAGTACACCGGCACGCTGCGCCTCGGCCAAGCCACGCCGTCCCTCGACGCCGAGACGGCGGTGTCCGAGGAGCGGGAGTGGGAGCACGTCACGGACGCGGACCTTTCAACCGCCGCGTCCGCCCTCACCGGCGCCCTGATGCAGGCGCCGCCCATGTTTTCCGCGGTGAGCGTCGGGGGCGAGCGCCTGTACGAAGCCGCGCGGCGGGGCGAGACGCGGATGCGGGTCCCGCGCGCGGTGAGCGTGCGCGCGTTCGAGGTCTCGCGCTCCCCCACCTGCTCCGACACCGGCCCTCGCGGCTCCCGGGACATCAATTTCCGCATCGAGTGCTCCAAAGGCACCTACATTCGCGTGCTCGCCGCCGACCTGGGGACCGCCGTCGGGTCGGTCGCCCACCTTGTCGCCCTGCGCCGCACCCGCATCGGCGACGCGCGCGTCGAGGACGCGTGGTCGGTCGAGGCCCTGGTGGATGCCGCCCGGGCGGCGCGCGAGGAGAGGGAGAGGAGGGAAGAGACGGACACGGGGGCGGCGGACGCGGCGGCGGCCACGCCTCCGTAAGAGAGACACGCCACACACACCATTGCAAGCACCTAAAAACACGCAGGCCACGACTCGCCCATCAAAAGGGGCAGACCCAGGCCGCGAGCGTCACGAGCGCCCCCGGGCAGAGCGCGCCCTCGCCGCGCTCACCCGACTCGAGCGCGGCCGCCGCCGCCCCTACGTGCGCGCACACCGCGCCGGTCAACCCGTCCCGGGGCGGCCCCCGAAACGCGTCCTCGATGAGGGGGGACGTGTGGGTGCCGCCGTCGGCGAGGCGGAGGGTGGCGGACCCCCCCGCCCCGACCACGGCCTCGGCAAAGCGCGCGGCGTCGCCCGCGGGCGCGGACGCATCCGCCGTGCCATGCAGGAGCAGGATGGGGGGCATGCGCGCCACGGCGGCCGGGTGGGCGGCCGCGAGGCGGGTGGGGGAGAGCGCGGCGAGCGCGGGCGCGCCGCGCGCCGAAAAGAGGCGCCGCGTCAGCGCGGGCCGCAGCCCGCGCGCCGCCAGGTGCGCCTCGAGCCGGGCGGGGTCGTACACGCCCGACACGCCGACAAAGGAGGCGACGTCGCGCGCGCGCCAGGGGAGGGGGGTGGGGGCGAGGGGTTCGGCGCCGACGGCGTCGAGCGGGGGGGGGAGGGCAGAGGGCCAGGAGGTCTCCCCGTCGGCGCCGCCGTCGACCACCGTCGTGTTGTCGTCAAACTCGAGCCTTTTCCCGGCGTCGGCCGCGGCGCGCGCGAGGAGGGCGAGCGCCGCGACGTGCGCACCGGCCGACTGACCGACGACGTGGACGCGCTTCCCGTCCCCGCCCAACCACGGCGCGGCGGCGATGACCCACGCGATGGCGTCGCCCACGTCGGCCGCCATGCCGGACGCGGCGGCTTGGGGGAAGTTCCTGTAGTCGACAGAGGCGACGACCGCGCCGCGCGCCGCCGCCCTGTGCGCCAGCAACGCGCCCCACGCGCGGTGGCCGATCATCCAGGCGCCACCGGTGACGTAGACGATGATGGGAGCAGAAGTGGAGGACGGGCGGGGCGGTTTGGAGCCGGGGCGCGTCGCGGCGGCCGCCGCGGCCGCCGCCGCGCGCGCGTCGACGCCCGGCGGAAAGTACAGGTCCAGCGTGTTGCGCGGACGGCGGCCGTAGCGCACGCCGCGCGCGACGCGGGGCGAGGTGGCGTAGAGGTGGGCGACCTGAAGAGGAGAGACGCGCGAGGGAGGTCGTCCGAGAGGAGAGGGAGGGAGGTCGTCCGCGCCATGCCCGAGGCGCGCGCGCGCGCGCGCGGCTCCCGCCTCCACCCTCCTCTCTCACCCTCGCAAACCCCGGCAGCAGCAACACGGCATACACTGCCAACCGCGCGGCGGCCGCCAGCCAGACGCGGCCGACGCCGAGGAGCGCGGCGAGCCGCGCGGCGAGCGCGGCGCAGAGGAGCGCGTGCCGGGCCACCACGCGCGCCGCCGCGCGCGCGTGCTCGATGTCGGCCAGGCGCAGGGCGGTCAGAGAGGGAGCGGGGAGGGCGAACGGGCGCGCCACGAGAGCGCGCACCGGCTGCCCTCCGTCGGCCGTCGGCGGCGGCGACCGCGTGAACGCGGGCGTGCGCACGGGGTGCGCCTTGGGCGACGGCGCCGGCGGCGCCGACTTGGCCATTGCAAGGGGGAGGGAGGAGGGGGTGAGGGACGGAAAGTGAGGGCCAGCGCTCTCTGCTCGCAGACACCCGCGTCGACCCCCGGCGCTCGCAGCGCTGATTGGTGGCATGTTGCGCTCGCGCTGTGGCGCGCCGAGGCGGGCGGCCGGCGGCCCAATCGCCGGCCGGTCGGCTGCCCGCCGCTTGCCGCCACCGCGCGCCGCCCGCCCACCTCTGCCCGATTTCGTCGACGCTGCCGCGGCAGCCGAGATCCAGGAGCCGGCCGCGCTCGCCCTCCTGGCCCGAGTCGCGCGCACGCCACTGGCCGTGCCGGGCGTCGGCCAGCTGGAAACGGCCTGGGTCGGGCCCGAGGAAGGGTTTGAAGGCAGCGATCGTGCGTGTGGGGGCAGTGGGGGTGGGACGGATCGCTGCACAGTCCGTGGCCGACCTCCCCACCTCGTCCTCCTCCCCTCCAGTCCCGCCCCTCGTCGCCCTGCACGGCTTCGACTCGTCCCTCCTCGAGTTCCGCCGCTTCCTTCCCTGCCTCGCCGCCGTCGGCGTCGCCGGGCACGCGGTGGATTTGGTGGGGTGGGGGTTGAGTTCGTACGCGCCCTTTGACGCGCCGGCCGAGGCGAGGCCGCCGCTCGGCCCCGAGCAAAAGCGGGCGCATCTCTATGCTTTCTGGAAAACGGTGTTGAAAGAAAAACCGATGCTCCTGCTCGGCACCTCCCTCGGCGGCGCGGTCGCGCTCGACTTCGCGTCCGCCCACCCGTCCGCCGTAGCCGGCCTCGCCCTCGTCGCCCCTCAAGCCTACACCGACGGCATCGGACCGCTGGCGACGGTTGCGCGCGCGGCGCCGTGGGCGGCCGCGTGGGGGGTGAGGCTGCTGCGCACCGAGGCGTTGCGCGGGGCGGCCAACAAGATGGCGTACGCCGACGTGGACACGTACGCGACCGAGGACGCGATGCGGATTGGGCGGTTGCACACGCACGCGGCGGGGTGGGAGGGGGCCAACGTCTCCTTCATGGCCTCGGGCGGCTACTCTGTGTCGTCCCTGATGCCCGCCCTGGAGACGCGGGAGCCCAAGCTGCCCACGCTCATCGTGTGGGGGCGCCAGGACGAGATTCTGCCGCCCGGCGACACAGCGCCGCGCGCGCGGTCAGACGCGCCGTCGGCCTCGTTTGAATGGGTCGACGCGTGCGGCCACTGCCCGCACCTGGAGCAGCCGGCGGTGCTGGCGGACGCGGTGGCGGCGTGGGCGCGGCGGGAGGTCCGGGGGGTGGGCCAGTGAGCGAGAGCGACGGGAGGGGGTCGAGAGCTGCTACCGGAGCGACGGCGCGCCATCTCCCCACTCCTCTGTCTCTCGCCCCACCCGCCGCCCTCCGCCCGCACCCGCCATGGCCGCCTCCCCCCCGAGCGGGCGCTCGTTCATTCTGCCCGTGGACGACAGTGAGGCAAGCGCGCGCGGGGTTTGGCGCGCGCCCGCTGCGCCCGCCAATTCCGCTTCCCGCGCCCCCCACCGTGCGCTCCCGGCCCGCCGCACGCGTGTGGGGGAGCGCATGACACCCGCGTGTGGCGTGCATCGGGTCGGCGGCGACCGACGCACCCAACCCACCTTCAGGGCGCGACCAAGGCGCTCTGCTGGACGCTCGAGAACCTCACCCGCCCCGGCGACGAAATCCGCCTGGTCCATGTCATCCCAGTGCCGACGCCGGAGGTCATCGGGGGCGTCGGCGTCGGCGGAGCTGGCGACTTTTTGGTCCAACCCCCCGACCCGCGCGTCGACCGCGCCAACGTCGACCGCGCGGAGAAGTTCATCGCGGAGCGGTGCGTGCCCCTGCTGGAGGAGGCCAAAGCGCCGTACCGTGTGGAGATCCTGGTGGGGAGCGAGGAGAGAGGAGGAGAGGGGTGCCGCGCGGCCGTCTCTGTCCCCCGCTCTCACACACCCTCCTCCCACCCCCCCAGCACTTTGGCACCGACGCCGACTCTGTCGGCCAACTCGTCGCCGCGCGCGCGGCGGCGACCGACGCGGCCGCGGTCGTGCTCACCAAGCACGACGCGGGCGCGCTCAAACGCTTCTTCCTGGGTTCGACCGCCAAGTACCTCACCAAGCACTGCGACAAGCCGGTGGTCGTGCTGCAGGGGTGACGCAAGGAGAGAGGAGGGGAAGGCGGCCTTCCTCTTGGGGGTCGCGCGTGTGTGTGCGTCTCCTATCACGTTGCACGGCAGTCTCTCCCCCCCCGCCCTGACGACCGCCCCACCCCCATCCCTCTCGCCTCCTGGTCACACCGGCACGCAGTTGGCCGGGCAGCCGCCGCCCGCGCACGCGCCCGCGACGCCCGCGGTCGTGAGCGTGGCCGCCAGGCGACTCCCCGCGGGGCACGCCGTGCACCCCACGCCGTCCGCACACGCGCCCGGCGCGCACCCCAGCCTCGCGCACGCGTGGCAGGCGGCGACGCCGACGCCGACGCCGAACGAGCCGCCGCCGCCGCCCCAGGCCGAGGGCAGGAACGCGTAGCTGCCCGCCGCGCACGCCGCGCACGACCGGAAGCCGGGCGCGACGCCGGGCGACGCAGGCTCGCACGCGGCGCAGCGGGGGCCGGCGTCGGGGCAGGGGGCCGGGTGGCAGACGCCCGCGTTGTCGACCAGGCCGCCGGTGCACGGCGGCGCCGCGGCGTCGTCGGCCGCCGCCTGCAGGGCGGTCAAGGCCTCGTCCTCGGTCTCGTCCTCGGCGCTTTCCTCGGCGGCCGCGGCGTCGGCGGCGGCCGACACGACGGCGTCGACGTCGCCGGCGACCGACTCGACCGCGTCCTCCACCATCGCCTCATCCGCGTCCCGCCCCGTCCCCGCGTCCGCCACGGGCAGCGGCACGCACCCGGCGCCGCCGGAGAGGTAGTGGCCGGCGGCGCACGCGACGCAGCCGAGCTCGGGCTCGCACACGTCGCAGTGCGGGGCCGGGCAGGCGGCCGCGCCCGCCCCGGGCTCCACCGGCGCCCCGGTCGCCTTGCACGCGCCGTCGCCATCCATCGCATGCCCCGCCGCGCAGACGACGCACGCGGCGCCGTCACCGCCGCACACGACGCAGCCCGGCGCGCACAGGCGCTTGAGCGTCGCTGTCGCCGGGCGGCGGACGACGGGCGCCAACCCCGGCGCGAGCGACATGCGCTCCGTCTGCAGCGGGGCAAACGTCAGGGCGGGCGCGGCGGGCGCGCCCGCGCCGCCGATGGCAGCATTGCGCGCGGCGCCCGCGCGCCGCGGCGCGCCCTTGGGCGCGGGCGCGGTCGACGCCGCGGCGACGACCGCCAGGGTGGCGAGCAGGACGGCGGCCTTCATGGAGAATGCGCGGCGGTGTGGCAAGCCCAGTTGCGCAGCCCAGCCTGTGCTCCGCCACGTTCAAACCTCTTCGCCCGCGGACGCCGAGTCCCCAGACTCGTAGCCGCTGCCCTCTCCTTCCCTTTTGCCGCCCGTGGCGTGCAGGGTGACGAGGGTCGCGCCGGGCGCGGCAAACGAGCCCAGCGCGAGCGCCGCGGCGGGCGCGTGCGCGACCCGCCCCCGCCGCCGCTCGACAACCACCGCGCCCGTCACCGCGCCCAAGCTCGGCAACCCCGCCGCCAACGCCGCCACCAACGCGGCCTGCAGCGGGGGCAGGGATGGGTTGTGCGCGGCCGACTCGATCGAAAAACCGGCCGCGGCGCGAGGCTCTCCCGTCTCTGCGTCCACCCACGTCACCGCCGCGCCCGCGGGGCAGCGCGTGTGCGGCGCGTGCGACGACCGCGCGGCCGCCAGCGCCAGGGCGGCGGCCGGGGCGAGGGCCGGGGTTGCGGCGACGGTGGCGGCCGCGGTCGGCGTCAGCTCCAGCGCCCACGTCGCGCCCTCGAGCAGCAGCGGCGGCGGCGGCCCGCCCGGTGGCGCCAGGTCCTCCGGACCAAAGTGGCGCGGGAGGAGGGAGGCGAGGGTCGCGGACTCGCCCGCGAAATCGAACACCAGGGAATCCGCGCCCGCCAGCTCCCGGCAAAACTGGCGGCAGTGCCCGCACGGCGCGGCCGACACGGCGATGCGGTCCAGGACGGGCTCGCCACGCTGGGCGGCCAGGGCGACGATGAACTGAAGACGGCAGGAGGAGGGGTGGGGTGGGTGGAAAGCGGCCGCCCCGCGGCACACGCGCCCACCCGCTTCCCACCACTCGTCTCTATACCTGCTCCGCGTGCACCGACTGCGCGAGCGGCGCGCGCGGCAGCTCCAGGTTGGCGCCCAAGTAAATCCGCCCGCTCCGCCCCACGCCCGCCGCCCCCACGCGGTAGCCCGAGGTGGGGGGGAGGGCGCGGGACGACGCGGTGGCGACGAGGCGGGGGAGGAGGGCGGGGAGGGAAGGGGCGCCGACGGTCGCGGCGAGGTCGCGCGCCTGAAAAGGGAGGGTGGCGGGCGACCGTTGTCGGCCTCGCCCCGCGCTGCAGCACGCAACAGACGCCACCACAGCAACCCACACGCACCTCGTCCGGCTCGAGCACGAAGCGGCCGCGCAGCGCAGCGGCGAGCGCGGCGGCGCCGCCCGCGCCGGGCGCCGCCATGGTCGCGGCGGCGGAGCGCCGGTCGCGGCCCCCGACACCCGGGGTGGGGGTGGTGGCGGCACGCGGGCGCCCCAGCGGCGGCAGTGGCACACAACCATCGCGCGCAGCCACCGTCTGCACAGACGCTCGCGCGCCCGGGCCGCCCCAATGGCGGCCACGTTGCGCGCGCTCGCGGCGACCCTGGTCGAGCTGCGCGAGGAGGCCGAGGCCCAAGACGCGGCCGCATTCCACCCGCTTCCGCCCGCCAATGCCCCCACGCCCGCCACAGCCGCCGCGCGCGGCGCTGCCGCAGCCGGCGCTCTGACCATGGCCGCCCTGGCCGGGCGCGCCGCGGCCCGCGGCCACGTGCGCGCTGCGCTGGCCAGAGCGCTGCGCGTCGGCGCCGCGGCCGCGGCCGGCGTCGCGGTTGAAAGGTTGGCGCGCGCCGTGGCGGCCGCGCGGCTGGAGGGCGGCGACGGGCCAGCGGCGGCGGCTGTAGGCGCGGGCGTCGGCGCTGCGGTCGCGGGCGCGCTGCTGCCGCCCGCCGAGCGCCGGCTCGCCGCGCTCTACGCGCTGGTGCGCGCAGTGGAAGCTGCCGCCGTCGCGCGTGCTCCGGCCTCGTGGCGCGCGGGCAAGCGGGCGCCCACCGCGGCCGCTGTCGCGGTCGCCGCGCTCGCGGGCGCCGCGCTCGCCCTGCAGCGCACCCCGGCTCGCGCCCCGCCCCGGTGGCGCGTCATTGTCGTCGCGGGCGCGTCGTCTGCGTCCGGCAAGTACACGTACGGTTCTGTGCGGCTGACCGCAGCGCGCGGCCCGCGCCGGCCGGGCGTGCCCGACGCCGCGGCGGTCGCCGCGGCCTGGCTGCTGCCGGCAGCCGTCGCCAGTGTGGCCTGGCCGGCCGCCGTCGAATGGGCGGCGGGCGGGCGGCCGTCGGCGCGCCTGGCTGCCTACCGCGGCGCGCGCACCGCGGCCGCGACGGCGGCCGGCGCTTGCCTCGCCGCCGGCGTCGCCCGCGTCCTGGCCCGCAAACCGTCCCGCGCCCGCGTGGCGGCCGTCGGCGCGGTCGCCGCGCTCGCGCTGCCCCTGGAGCGGCGGCACTGGCAGCGGGAGGTGGCGGCCGCCGCGGCCGCCCTCGCCCTCGCCGGCGCCACGCCCGGCGCCGGCGCCGGCGGCGACACCGCGCTGCTGGTGGCGTGCGTCGCCTGGCTGGCGTCCGGCCGGGGCGCGCCCGCCCCTCTCGTCGCGGCGTCGCTCGCCGCGGCGGCCGGTCCCGCCACCGCCGCCGCGGCCTCTGCCCCCGACTGGAGCCTGGCGCGGGAGGATGTGCTGGGGCAGGGCGCGTCGCCCGCGTCGTCGTCGTTTGAGGATTTGGGCGCAGAGTCGGGCGGGTCCGGCGAGCGCGCGCGGGCGGGCGCCGGGTGACGCGTGTTTGTGCTTTGGGGGGGAGGGGCGTTGGTTTTGGGGGGTGTGCGGTTGGTTTTGGGGGGCGTGCGTGCGTGCTCGCCCGCGTGTGGCGACCTTGGCCGAGAGGCGGGGTCGGGTGAGGAACGGCGGCGTCAGCGTCTCCGCCGTCGTGGTTTGTGCCCACACTCCGCCCGCGCGCCACCCCCGCGCCGCCCCCCAGGTTTGCGCGCGTGCGACTGGGGCCCATCGCTGGGCCCCCAGCGCGCCCGCGGCCCCGGCCGACCCCTCCCCATTTCCCCCCCCCATCCCAGCACACAAATGCGCTCCTTCCTCCTCGCCCTGCTCCTCGCGCTGCTCGCCGCGATGGCGGCCCCTGTGTCCGCCTGGCGCGTGGGCCCCGGCGGTGAGTTGTTTGGGGGGCGGGCGAGGGCGCGGCGGCCGGCGTGGTGGTAGGGGCGCCCCGCCGCCGACCCCTCCATTCCCGCCAGGTCCCTGCGGCTGGGGCGGCTGCGCCGTCGTGCCGGGTGAGTGGTGGGAGGGGGTGGCAGCCGTGGATGGGCGGGAGGGCCGCCTCGGCGCAGCGACGCCCGAGCCGACGCCCCTCCTCCTCCTCTCCTCCAGCCTACCGCCCCGCCTGGGGCTGGCCCCGCGGCTGCGGCGTCGGCCCGTGCGGCGGCGTGGGGCGGCGCATGCTCCGCGCGAAAGCGGAGTGAGCGACAGGGCGGGAGCGCGGCCGTCGGTGTGGCGGGACGGCGGCCGGCCTGCGTGCCCGGCGTTGAACATCGCGCGAGCCACTGTGTGACGGAGTGTGCCGTGAACATGAGACAGGGTTGGATAGCGTCTGGAGTCGTCAGTGAGGCCTCTAAAGCGCGGCGGGCCTCTAAAGCGCCGACGGCGCGCCCCGCGTTACACTGCCCCCCCCCCCCTCGAAACCCGCAACCCCGAGCGTGCGTGTCGGACGGGCTCGCCCGCGCGCCCCAGGGCGGCAGCGCGGCCGGCCGGGCGCCAATGCCCGCCGCGCCGAACTTGGTCCCATCCCCCCCACGCCCCTCCCCCCCCATCCCCCCAGCGACATGCGCGCGCTCGCCTTATTCCTCGCGCTGGTGTTGCTTGCCATTGGTGAGCGTGCCAGCGGGGGGGGAGTGTCGGTCGAGGGTGGGGTGGGGGCGTGAAAACGCGCGCGCGTGGCGCGCACGACCGCGCCTGCCGACCCCGCTCCACCACCGTCAGCCGCCCAACCCGCCGACGCCACCTTTTGGTGGCGCCCCGCCTACGGCTGGAACGGGGGCGGGTGCGGGTGGGGCGGCTGCCAGGCGTGGCGCGGCCCGTCGTGGGGTTCTCGGCAAGGGTGGGGCTGCGGCGGCTGGGGGTGCGGCCGCAAGCTGATGATGCACGCGGCGGCGGCGGGCGGCGCGTGATCACGCGCCACCACCTCCCGGGGCTCCTCCCGAATGCGGGAGGAGGGGGCGTGTGTTGGGGCGTCGGCGCGGTTTGGGGGGCGGGCCGCGCGCGCGCGCCGCGCCGCCGCGGCCCGCCCCGCCCCTGTAGACCCACTCCTGCCTTGAGAGCCGACGGCGGGGCGCGCGCCGGGCCGGCCCGGGCGACCCTTCGCGCGCGGGCGAGGCACCTTCCTCCGCACGGCGCGCCGCGGCGCCGTCGCCGACCCCGCTCGCGCGCCCCCGCCCCCAACCCGCCGCGAGTGCGATCAGTGCGGGACGACCCCTGTCACACGCGCGCCCCGCCCGCGGCCCCGCCTCAACCACCCCCGAGCGCCGCGCGCCACGCAGCCGCCTCGTGCGGCTCCGCCTCCAGCCAGCACGCGACGCGCTGGGCTCGGGTGACGATGATGGTGCCCAGCTGGTGTGCGGAGCGAGCGGGGGCCGGCGGCGGCGCGCCGCCGCCAGCGGCGCCCGCGCTGTCTCCTCCCTCACCCGCCGTCGCCAGGCACGCCGCGTCGGCCAGCACCAGGTTGGCCTGCGGGTCCAGGCACACCAGGGTGCCGGCCAGGAGGCGGCCGTCGAGGATCGAGACCTTCGGGGGGACGGGGGCGAGGGGCGGCCGTCGGTTGAAGGGGGAGCCGCCGCCGCGTCCCGCCCCGCCACCCGCCCACCACCACACACTCACCCGCACGCGGCGCCCGACCATGGCCGCCACCGACCGCAGCGCGGGCGGAGTGTCGGCCGGCAGCGGCGACGGCGGCTCGCCCTCGGCGCCGACGTGGATGGCGGCGTCGACCAAAGGAGAGGGGAGGGAGGCCATGGCGCACTGGGCGCGGCGCTGGGGCGCGCGCGCAGTGGCGGCGCGAGTCTGGCCGGGCGCCGGCGCCGAGTCCGGCCACAATCGGCGGCCAGCCCGCCGCCGCACCCTCCATCCAATGACGGCGACCGCGGCCCCACCCACCGACCGCGACCGCGCCTCGTTCGTCGCCGACGTCGTCGCCGCGCTCGGCGCCGCGCGCGCGCCGACCGCGGCCGCGCGCGCAGCCGCCGCGCACGCCGGCCTGCAGTTCGACTATCCAGTGAGAGCGCATGAGAAGAGGAGGGGTTGGAAGAGGAGGGGTTGGATCAGGGTTGAAGACGCGCGCGCCAACCTTTTTCTTCATCAGACCGTCGACGCCGCGTCGGTCGCCGCGCTCGCCGCCGCCACGCACGCCGGCCTCAACGCGACGCCGCCCTCCCTCCCCCACCCGCCCATGACCCGCCTGCTGGCCAACCTGGCGGCCGGCCCGCCCGCGGCGTCGTCGGCCGACGCGGTGGCAGCGTGGGACGCGCTGGCCGCGTCCGCCGCCGCGCGCACGCTCGAGGTGGCGTTGATCATGGATTGCGTTGCCGCCGGCGAGCTGCTGGCGGGGTGTGGGGTGGAGGAGCGGTGCGAGCAGGCGCCCGCGGTCGAGGCACCGGCGGTGGCGTCGCCGGACCGCGACGACGCCTGCGGCGGCGCGTCGTCCGAGTCCGACTACGACACGCCGCTGCACCGCCCCAAGCCGGCGCCACGAGGGACCGCCCCGCTCGACCGCTCCCCGCTCGACTGGCCCGCGACCGCGCGCGCCCTGGCCGCCCTCGCCGCCGCCGCCGCCTCCTCCGCCCGGCGCGGCACGCCCACGTTTGCCACCGCGGGCGGCAACGCGGCGCTGACGGGCGCGCTGGCGGCCGCGCGCGTGCACGCGCGCGGGGCCGACCTGGGGCCTGTCGCGGCGTCCCTGCTGGCCGGCGTGCGGGACCGGGCCGTGGTGGCGCCTGGATGCGCGGGAGAGCTGTTGCCGGGCGCGTGGCGGGCGCTGGGGGTCAGGGAGGGTTCTGCGGCCAGCGCCCCTTCTGCCGGCCTGCGCGCCGCGGCCGACCTGACGGCCGCCGTCGCGGCCGCCTGGCCCCCGTCCGCCGTCGCCGCCCGCCGGCGCTTGTGGGAGGACGCGGTGGCGGGGCTGCTGCCCGCGCTGGCGGCGGCGCTCGACGCGGCGGGCGACGAGGGTGGGGAGGCCGCGGCGACGGCCGACGCCGGGGGCGCCGCCCTCGCCGAAATCATAAAAGCCGGCGCCGCGTGCCGCGCCGACGTGGCGGCGCCACTGCTGGCGACCGGCGCGTGGCGGGGCGTGGTGCGCGCGCTGCTGGCGGCGGGAGGGCCGCCGGCCGGCGCCGTCGCGGCGGCGACCGCCGGGGCGGCGGCGAGCCCGGGGCAGCTGGGAGCGTATTTGGCGCAATCGCCTGCCGCAGAGCTATCGGGAGTGGAGCCCGCGGAAGCGGCGGCTGTGCTGGCCGCGCTCGTCGGCCGCCCCGCCGCGCTCGCGTCCGCCCTCGACGCCGCGCACGCCGGCCTGACCGCGCCCGACGGCCATGCGGCCTTTAACCTGCTGGACGCCATGCGGGTGGCGTGCGCGGTGGCGCCGGGCGCGGTGGCGTGGGGGGGGGGCGTCGACGGCGCTGCCACGCGGCTCGAGAGCGCGCTGCAGGCCGCGGTCGACGCCGAAGCTGCTGTGGCGGTCGGTGATGGTGACAACGTGGACGCCAGCGCCCCCCCGCGCGACCCGGCGGCGGGGTGGA
>Ga0315273_10004166_pt1 | contig 17619 bp, 10 predicted proteins | sample YL17G02_0_MG_FD_205753 | JGI IMG/M metagenome (GOLD analysis project Ga0315273, IMG submission 205753) | Sediment microbial communities from Yellowstone Lake, YNP, Wyoming, USA - YL17G02_0 | ecosystem: Environmental > Aquatic > Freshwater > Lake > Sediment | place: USA: Wyoming | collected...
GGCGCCAGGCCCCCCGGCCCCGCGCCCGCCTTTTGCAGGAGCTTCTTGTAGAAGAAAGAGGAGAAAAAGTGAAAGCGGCGCGAGTCCGGGATCGACTGCTCAATGCGCCTAGAGAGGGAGACGGGGGAGGAGGGGACGGCGCGCGTCGGCGGCGGCACACCCCAAAGCCGCCCACCCTCCCCTCCCCCCCCCCTCTCCTCCTCTCTTGTCTCACTTCATGTGGAGGTCGATGATGGTGTCGTTCAGCATGGCCTCGTCGTCGAGGCAGGCGAGGTCGGCCGCGCCGAGCGTGACCGCGCCGGGGCCCGCGGCCGGCGGCCAGACGGCGGTCAGGCCGGCGTAGGCGGCCGCGGTGCCGCCGGTGCGCGACGCGCGGCGGCGGGACCGGCGGGAGTCGGACGAGCCGGGGCGCGGGCTGCACGCGGCGGCAGCGGCGGCCGCCGCGCCGCTCTCGTCGTCGTCGTCCGACGATGACAGCGTGATGGGTTCGCCCGCGCCCCGCGACGCGCGCGCCGTCGCCGGCGGCGGCGGCAGGCCGAGGCCGCCGAGGCGGGTCGAGGGGCCGCCGCCGAGGTTGTCGCGCCAACAGGCGGAGCACGCCAGCCCGCCGCGGTCGACGCCCGCGCCCGCCAGTCTGTCCACGAAGGTCGCGGGCGCGGACGCCAGGGGCCGCATGGCCGCTGCGGGGTGGTGGTCGCCGCAGAGCGCGCACAGCGCGCCGTCGACCGCGGCCGACGCGGCGCGCGGGCGCGGCTCGCGAGCGCGGGGGACGCCCAAGGCGTGGGCGAGCCACTGCTTGGACTTGGAGAGGTCGGCAGGCGGCGCGGCGGGGAGGGGAGGGGGCGCGGCCGCGGCCGCGCGCGCGGCCGCCGCCGCCGCCGCCGCGCGCTCGGCCTCCACCCGCTTCCGCTTGGCCAGCTCGGTGCGCACGCGCGCCGCGTTGGCCGCCAGCTTGGCGCCGCCGTCGGGCGTGCGCGCGAGCGTGGCGGCGTCGTCGGCGACGGCTGTTATTTTTCGCAGGCGCGCCCGCAGGTCCGGCGTCGACTCGGTCTCCCACCACGGCGGCGACGAGGGCGGGGTCGCCGCTTCAGCGCCGCCACCACCGACCCAGGGGGCGGGCGGCGGCAAGGGCGCGGCGTCGGTCAAGAGCGCGGCCAGGCGCGGCGCGCCCCGCCCGGTGCGCGCCGCCACGTCGGCGTCCAGGCGGGCGTCGTGGTCGTCCAGGGGGGTGCGCGCCATGGTGGCGGAGGCGGAAACGGGGGGGGCGCGGCAGAGTGCGCAGATGCGGGACCGCGCCGGGCGCCGGGCGATGCGGCCGCGTCACCCGCGGGGCGGGCGCGGCGGCATGGGCCGGCGGAGGCGACGGGAGCGGTGAGTCGGCAGCAGTGTGCGTGTCACCGACGCCGATTCGCAACCCCTCGCCACACCAGCGCCCGCGCCTCCATGGCGTCCTACGACAAGACGGGCGTGTCAAAGGCGCAAGCCGACGCCCACCGGCGCGAGCTGGCCGCCCTGCTCAAGCGGGACGACAACCGGCGCTGCGCAGAGTGCGCGGCGCGGGGGCCGACGTGGGCCTCGGTCAACCTGGGCGTGTTTGTGTGTCTGAACTGTTCAGGTCGGGGGAGGGGAGGAGGAGGGCGGAAACGGCCGCGCGCGGCATCGCGCGCGGCGCTGCGCGGGCGCGCGCCGGCGCCCGCTCTATGCGGGTGTCGGCGTGCCGTGTGTCGCAGAGCTGGTTCTGTGTGGCGGCAGGGCAGCGCCCCCGCCGCAACGACCCCCACCATTCCTCGCCCCAACCCCAACCCTTCCTTTTTTCAGGCGTCCACCGCTCGCTGGGCACCCACATCTCCAAGGTCCGCTCCGCCACGCTCGATACCTGGCTCCCCGACCAGGTCGCGTTTGCGGCCGCGATGGGCAACGCGCGGGCGGCCACGTTTTGGGAGGCGCGCCTGCCGCCCGCGTTTGCGCGGCCGGCGGAGGGCGACATGGCCGCCCTCGCCCGCTTCATCGGGGCCAAGTACCGTGAGCGGGCGTATGCGCCGGGGGGGGAGCCGCCGACGCTCGAGAACGCGAGCACGCACCCGTTCTTCGGCGCAGGGGGGGCGGGCGGGGGGGGCGCGGCAGCCGCTGCTCCGCCGCCCGCCACCGCGCCCGCGGCGCGCGCGGCGGCGCCGGTGGCCGACCTGCTGTGCATGGACGAGCCGGCGGCGGCGGCGCCCGCGGCGGCGCCCGCGGCGGCGCCCGCGGCGGCGCCTGCGGCGGCGCCCGCGCCGGCGCTCGGCGGGTGGGCCGCCTTTGACGCGCCGCCCCCTCCGGCGCCCGCGGCTGCTCCGGCAGCAAGCCCGCACGATTGGGACGCGTTCCTGGCTGCCGAGCCCGCAGCGGCGCCGGCCGCGACGCGCGCGGCCGCGCCCGCCGCCCCGCCGCCGCCGCCGCCCGCTCCCGCGCCGCCTCCCGCCAACCGCCCCCGCGCCGACCACGCCGCCATCCTGTCCCTCTTCGACACGGCGCCCGCGGCCGCGGCGGGCGAGTGGCGCCCGTTTTGAGGGTGGCGGGTCTTTCACGCTCCCCGTCTCCCTGCTGCGCGCCCTCCCCCCTCCCTCCCTGCAATCACTGTGCCGGTGGGTTGAACTCTCGCGGGGAGTGTGTGCAGCGGTGCGCGGGCCGGCGCAGGGGCGCGGCCCCTAAAAACTGATGACCGCGGCGGCGCCGACCCCGTCCCCCTCTCTCCCGCCTCGTCCCCTCGTTCCCTAACTCCCCCGGTACGTCGAGTAGCCGTACGGCGCCCACGTGAGCGGAACGTGGACGTGCCTCGGCGTCTCCGCCCCGACCTGGAACTCGACGGCGGCCGCCGGGAAAAACGGGGCGCGCCGCTCGGGCGCCCCAGGGGTGGGGTGGGGGTCGGCGGGACCCGCGCCGGCCCCCCACACCGCCGCCGCGTACGCCCCCGTCCCAAACTCGAGCCGGTACACGCCCTGGGGGAGGCCGGCGCCCGGCGGCAGCAGCGCCGTCGCCCGGCCGTCGGCGTCGGTCTCGCCGGCGGCGAGCGGCGCCCACACGCCCGCGGCGGCCGGCGCGCCCGGCGGCCGGACGCACAGGCGCACGGACACGCCGGCCGCGGGGGTGCCGGAGGCGACGTCCAGGACGTGGGTGGTGATTGGGGAGCGGAGGAGGTGGCCGGCGACGGCGGCGGTGCGCGCGGCGGCCGACGCGGCGGGCGACGGCCGCGCGGCGTCCGCGCCGCCCACCAGCAGCCGCAGCCGCCGCTCCGCAATCTTGATCTGCTCCGCCGCCGCGACGGCCAGCTCGCGGTAGGGCGGGTTGGTGTAGCTGCGGGAAGGGGAGGAGACGGTGAGCGCGCCGCCGCGCGCGCGCGCGCGCCGACCCGGGCCTCTCTCTGTCCCTATCTCACCGCTCCTGCAGCTCGGCCAGCATCGACTCCGCGGTCCGCCCCGCGGCGCACACGATGAAGGCGTGGCCGAAGCGGGCCTCGTAGCGCGCGTTCCACGCGGCGAGGCCCGCCCGCACGGCCGCGCCCGCCCCCGCCGCGCCCGCCTGCTCCGCCGCGGCCAGCGCGCCGCCCCGCCCGGTCGCCGCCTCCAAGTCCGCGGTCGACCCGATGCGCGGGTGGGAGGCAAAGGCTTCGAGCCAGCCCGCGGCGCCGACGTCTGCCCACCACGCCGCGCGCGCGGCCGCCACCAGGCCGTCGACGCTCGCGTGCTCGGTCGCCGCCAGCGACGCCGCCAGCGCGGCGCAGCCGGTGGCGGTCTGCGCGTCGGCGAGCGCGACGCGGACCATCCGGGGGGGAGAGTGTCAGAGGGATGCGGCGCCGGTGCGGCGCGCAGTCTACCCCGCAGGCCGCGCGCCGGCCCGGCGATCGCGGCGGTCGCGGCCGCCGCCCGCGGCCCAGGCCGTGCGCCGGCTGAAGCGATGGGCTGCGGAGCGTCTGCGCCGACCGTCGCCTGCGGCGCCTCCGGCCCGCCCACGCACCAGCAGCTGGCGGCCGAGACGCACTGTGCGCGAGTGGCGTGGCGTGGGGACCGTGGGCGGAGCGAGGGCGCCGTCCGAGCCCCAACCCCCGACCCCCTCTTGTTCCGCCAGTCTCTTTGGACGAGGTCTACGCCCTGGCCGAACTCTTTGACACCGTCTCCACCACGCACACGTCCGACGGCGTCATCCACAAATCCGAGTGGGCGGCCGCGATGCTGGGCGGCGACGGGCAAGGGGGCGGCCGCGCGCCGCGCGCCGCGCCGTCCCTCTTCGTCGACCGCGTCTTCGCCGCGTTCGACGCCGCGTCCAACGACATCGTGGATTTCCCCGAGTTTGTGCGCGGCCTGTCGGTCTTCCACCCGGCCGCGCCGCGCGCGGAGAAGGCGGGGTTTGCGTTTCGCGTCTACGACCTCGAGAAAACGGGGACCATCCTCCGCACCGAGCTCCGCGCGCTGCTGGCCGCGGCGACGGCGGACAACCCGGCGCTCGCCCTGTCCGGTGCCGACCTGGACGCCCTCGTCGACGCCGCCTTTGCCGCCGGCGACGCCGCGGGCGACGGCGTCCTCCACCCGTCGGAATTCCAGGCCATCGCCGCCTCCCGCGACGACGCCCTGGCCTTCATGACGCTGCCAGGGCTGCGCGCGCTGACGGCGCGGTACCCGGGGTACGTGTTCCGCAAGCAGGAGGGGTGACCAGGGAGGGGGGAAACGAGGGAGGCGGGGGCGAGTTTTGCGGCCGCCGCCGCCGTGCTTTTTGTTGTTGTCCCTGTATTGCCGTGCGAGATGGCACGTGGCGGCGCGATAGCACGCCCGCGCCCGCCCCGCAAGCGCCACCACCCTCTCTCCCCGCACCGCCCACACCCCGTCCCCTCTTCCTCTCCTCCCCGTCACTCGCATGTCAGCTTGCCGTCGAGCGCCGTCAGCGCGATGACGACGGCTTGCAGGCCGGTGAGCGGGTGCGAGTAGTCGAGCGCGAACGCGTCGTCGCCGCAGCGCCCAAACTGGAGAATGGGGGTCGGCGCAGACCCGCCCTCGCCGCCCTCGTCACCGCCGTCACCGCCGCGTTCGACGAGTTGAAAGTTTTTGACCGACGCGCGCGTGACGCGGCCCCCAAAGTCGAGGACGTACGCACCGGCACGCGGCGCCCACCGCGGCGGAACGTTGGCGAGGCACGCCACGCCCGCGTCCCCTGCCTCCGCCCGGGCGGCCAACGACCCGACACCGGGGCCGCGCGGGAGCAGGACGCGCAGGCGGCGCGGGCCGCGCCCGCCGAGGAGGGAGGCCGCGTACGCGCAGGCCGCCAGCTGGCCGCCGCGGGGGCCCAAGGCGAGGTAGGCCGACCGCGCCCAGTTGGCTTTGACGAGGGCGGCGGGGATTGGGGGAGACGAAGCGGTGGACGGGGCGATGGTGACGACCCGCGCGCGGCGGCCGGCGCGCGCGGCGACCGCCACCTGCCGGCCCGGCGACCCGGGCGCGTCCCCGTCGAGCAGGACGCGGATCAGGGAGGAACAGCCTTTGCCGCGGAGCAGGGTGCAACGGACGGGCGGGGCGCCGAGGGGGGCAGCGCGCAGCATGAACGGGACGAGCGCGTCGGCGGTCGCCGGCGGCGGACGCGGCACCCAGGCCGCCACGTCGCCCGACGCCGGCGTGAAGGGCGGACGCGCCGCGTCGACCGAGTCGCCGGCGAGCGCCGACGGCGGCGGCGGCGGCGGCGGGAGGTGCGCGGGCGGCGCGGCCGCGCGCGGCGTCGCGCCGGCGCCGCCCCACGGCAGGCCCGCGGTCGGCGGCCGGTCCCACACGACGGCCGGCATGTTCCAACCACCCCCAACCGTCGAGTCGGCGGTGCGCGGCGCGCCGGCCTCGGACGGCGGCGCGGTCAGCCGGCCGGGCGACGGCAGGTCCCCAAACCAGGACGGGCGCGCCACCACGGCCCCCGCGTGCGGCGGCAGGCGCAAGGGGGGGACGGGCGGGGGGGCGGGGCGGTCGCCGAAGAGGGGGTTGGCGACGGCGGCGACGGGGGCGCCCGCGGCCGCGGTCGCGGGGCGGGAGGAGACGGGGGCCCACCCCACCGACGCCGCCGTGCCGGGGCGGGAGACCGACCCCCAGCCGACCGACGCCGCGGTGCCGGGGCGGGACGCGGGGCCCCACGGCAGCGCGCGGCCGCCCGCGCTCGGCGGCGGCGCGCCCGCGCTCGGCGGCGGGCCGCCGGCCAACACCGGGCGCCAAGCGGCGCACGCGGACGCGGACGCCGACGGCGGCGGCGCGGGGGCGGGGGGACAGGGGCTGCAGGGCGGGGAGGGGACAGGGGTCTGCAGGTTAATTTTAGCAGGGACCGCGCCGCCGCCTTCCCGCGCCCGCCGGCGCGTGCGCCGCGCCCCACGCAAGCGTGCGACGCGGCCACCACCCGCTCGCCTGTGCGATTGGGGCGCGGCGGCCAGGGGGGTCATCGCGGCGGGGCGGAGAGTGAATGAAGCGCGGTCTGCGGCGCGCGCCGCTGCGCTCGCTCACTCCACCCCACGACCCCGCCCCGGCCCCTACCGGCCCCTGCTCCATGCCGGCCGACGGCGGCGCCCCAGAGGCGGCCGCGCCCGCGGCCGCCTGCGCCCCCGCGGCCGACCCCGGCGCCGCGGACAAGCCGCTCTGCCTGCTCGTCATCGGTGCGTGAGGTGGATGGAGCGCCAACTACGAGGCGCTTGGCGGCCGCGGGCCGGGTTGGCGGCACGCCGCGCCGCCGCCGCCACCCCATTCGCCCGCGCCCACCTCCCCCTCCACCCTTCCAGGCATGGCCGGCTCCGGCAAGACGGCGGTCGTCTCCCGCCTCGCCGCCCACGTGGCGACGGTGGCGCCCGAGGAGGGGCCGGCCTACCTGGTGAACCTCGACCCCGCCGTCGCAGACGTCCCGTACGCCGCCAGCGTCGACATCCGGGACACGGTGCGTGCTGTGGGGAGGGGGTGGAGGGGGGGAGGAGAGGGGGGCGAAGCGCGCGCCGCCGACCGCGGTCGACCCACCCCACCCCACCCCACCCCACCCCCTCCCCTCTCCACAGGTCGACTACAAGAACGTCATGCGCGAGTACGGCCTGGGCCCCAACGGCGGCATCCTCACCGCGCTCAACCTGTTTGCGACGCGATTCGACCAAGTCGTCGCCCTGCTCGAAAAGGCGCGCGACCCGCCGCTCCGCCTCGCCGTCCTCGACACGCCCGGCCAGATCGAGATCTTTGCCTGGTCCGCCTCCGGCTCCATCATGACGGATTCGCTGGGCGCGTCGATGCCGACGGCCGTCGTTTTTGTCGTCGACACGCCGCGCTGCGCGTCTGCCCCGGCGTTCGTGGCCAACATCCTGCAAGCCGCCTCCATTCTCTACCGCACTCGCCTGCCTTTGTTGCTGGTCTTTAACAAATCCGACGTGGCGGGCGCCGGCGCCGTCACGTCGTGGCTCACCGACTGGGACGCGCTCGACGCGGCGCTCGCGGGGGAGAAGTCGTACGCGGCCTCCCTCTCCCGCTCCCTCTCCCTCGTGCTGGACGAGTTTGTGGGGGCGATACCGCACGTCACCGTGTCCGCGGCGACGGGGGCGGGGTTTGACGATTTGTTGCGGGCGTGCGGGGCGCTGCGGGAAACCTACGCGGCGACCTACCTCCCCGACCTGCTCGCGCGGCGCGGCGCGGCCGCGGCCGCGGAAGCGGAGCGGCAGGCGGGCGAGCTGGCGCGGATGCGGCTGGACGCGGAGGGGGGGGCCGGCGGCGGGTGAGCGCTGGGTGTGTTGTGTCAGCTCGGCCAGAACAACCGCCGTCCCCCCCCCCACCCCCCTCTCTCACCGCCCCCGCCGCGCCGTCGCCGGCGTGGCCAACCCGTTGGGCCCCGCCACGGCGTCCACGGCAGCCACCAGGTCGGCCTCCCACGCCGCGACCGCGCGCGCGTGCGCGTCGACGGCGGCCGCCGCGCCGCCCGCCGACGCGGGCCCGCCCACGGCCGCCACGGTCGCCGCCACGCCCGCGCCGTCGGCGGCCAGGTCGGCCAGGCGCGCGGCCAGCGAATCCACGTCAGGCAGCAACCCCGCGGCGTCGCCGGGCGAGCCGGCGAGCGCCGACTCGGCCGCGAGCGTGGCGACGACGCCCGCAAGGCGGGAGACGCGGGCGGAGCCGGCGTCGGTGGTGGCGGTTACCTGGGCGAGAGTGGTCCGCAGAGACGCGCGCGCGTCGGCGCCGGGGCCGGGCGGCGAGGCGGGGGCGGCCGCCGCCCTCGACCGCCGCGACGGCGGCGCGCGGGGCAACCCCCGCCGCGGCGTGTCGAACGCGAGCGCGGCCACGACGGGCGTGCCGCGCCCCCCATCGTCGTCGCGGTCGATCACGGGCCCCCGCCCAAAGAGCTTGGCCGCGGCCGACGCCGCGCCGTCGCGCAGCGCGGCGGCGCGCGCCGCCGCCGCCTCGACCTCGCCCGCCCGCCCCTCGAGCGCGTCCGCCGCCGCCGCCAGCTCGCGCGCGCGCGCGTCCACGTCGGATTCGCGCGCCGCGGCGGCTGCGGCGCGCGCGTCGGCGGCGGCGCGGGCTTCGTCGGCGGCGGCCGCCGCAGCGGCCGCCGCCGCCGCGGCGCGGTCGGCCGCCGCGCGGTCGCACGCCGCCGCCGCCGCCAGGCGCGCGCTCTCGGCGTCGGCCGCCAGACGCGCGGCGTCCTCTTGAGCAGCTGCGCGGGCGCATGCAGCTTCCGCATCGGCCAGGGCGACTTCGCGCGCCGCGACGCGCGCTTCCCGGTCGGCGAGGAGCCCGGCCACTTCCGTTTCGGCCGCCGCCGCCGCCCGGGCCGCGGCCGCCACTCTCTCGTCCGCGTCCCGCTCGGCGGCCGCGACGGCGGCCTCGCGGGCGGCCACGGATTCGTACAGGGCGCGCACGGCGTCGGCGTCGTGCGCGCGCGCCTCGACGTCGGCCGCCGCGGCCGTCGCGGCGGCGGCCGCAGCAGCAGCAGCAGCCTCGCGCGCGGCAACGTCCGCCTCGCGCTTGGCCAGGTCCGCGTCCCGGCGCGCGGCGGCGGCGGCGGCCGCGTCGGCCGCAGCGCGCGCGGCGTCGGCGTCGGCACGCGCCCCCCGCGCCGCGTCGCCCGCCGCCGCCGCGTCGCCCGCCGCCGCCTGGGCGCGCGCGTACTCGGCGTCGACCGCGGAGACGCGCGCGGCGGCCGCGGCTTCCGCGGCCTCGCAGCGCGCCTCCCGGCGGGCGAGGTCGGCGTCCTTGGCGGAAAGAGCGTCGCGCGCGGCCGCCGCGTCGGCCGCGCGCGCGTCGGCCGCCGCCGCCTTTTCGTCGGCCGCCTTTTGCGCCGCGTCGGCGCGGGCTTGGGCGGTGGCGGCTGCGGCCGCCGCGGCACCAGCGGACGCGCGCGAGGCCGCGCCGGCTTCCCACTCGGCGCGCGCCGCGTCGAGCGCGGCCTGCTCGCGCGCCGCGCGCGCCGCCGCAGCGGCCGCCGCCGCCTCCTTGTCGCGCGCATCGGCGACCGCGCGTGCCGCGTCGCGAGAAGCGGCGTCGGCCGCGCGCTCGCGCGAGGCGGCCGCGTCGGCCGCCGCGCCGACCGCCGCCAGGCGCGCGTCGGCGTCGCGCACCGTGCGCTCGGCCGCGGCTTCCGCCGCTTTCGCGGCGGCCAGCTTGTCGTCCGCGTCGCGCAGCGCGGCCGCCGCGCGGGAGCGCGCGTCGGCGGCGTCGGCCGAGCCGGCTTCCCGCGCGGCGCGGGCGGCCTCTTCCGCGCGCGCGGCGGCCGCCGCTTCCGCCCCGCGCAACGCGGCGTCCCGGGCGGCCAGTTCCGACCGAGCGGCGTCGATCTCCGACCGTAGCCGGCGCTCCAGGGACGCCAGGTCGTCCTCGGCCGCGCGGCGGCGCTCGGCGAGCGCGGCTTCCCGCGCCTTCAGCCCGGCCTCTTGTTTCGCGAGAACGGTCTCTTGCTCCGCCGCCGCAGCGTCGAGCGCGGCAGCCTTCGCCAGCGCGCGCTCGGCCGCCGCCCGGTCGGCAGCGGCGCGCTGGGCGGCGTCGTCGGCTGCCGCGCGCGCGGCGGCCGCCGCGGCGCGGTCGCCGTCGGCCGCACTGCGCGCCGCCGACGCGACCGCGCCCGTCTTTTCCGCGTCGGCCGAGCGAGCGGCGGCGTCGGCTTCGGCGGCGGCCAGGGCGGCCTCGCGCGAACGGAGGCGGTCGGCAGCGGCGGCGGCGGTGACGCGCGCCGCAGCTTCGGCCGCGACCGCCTCTTCGGCCCGCGCGTCCGCCGCCACCTTGGCGCGGCCGGCCGCGTCGCGCGCGGCGCGCGCCTCGGCGTCCAGCTTTTGGGCGGCGTCGACGGCGGCCGCGGCGGTGGCTTTCGCGGTCGCGGCCGCCTTGGTTTCGGCGGCCGCCTCTGCCGCCGCCCTCTTGACCGCCTCGCGCTCGTTGCCCAGCGCGGCGGCGACGCCCGCCAGCTCCGCCTCGCGCGCCCTGCACGCAGCTTTCGCGGCGTCCAGCTCCGCGGCCCCGCGGCGCAGCGTCTCGCGGTCGGCGTCGACCGCCGCCTGCGCCTCGCGCGCACGCACTTCGGCCGCGGCCGCCGCCTCGGTCGCGGCGCGCGCGGCTTCCAGGCGGGCGTCGGCGTCGCCGGTGGCCTTGGAGGCGGCGGCTGCGTCGGCGGCGGCCTTGGCTCCCGCCGCCGCGGCCGCCGCCCCTTTGTCGCCCGCCTCGCGCTCGGCGGCCGCCAACGCGGTTTCCCGAGCTTTGAGGGCGTCGGCCAACGCCGCTCCAGCGGCCGCATCGGCTTGCAGCGAGGCCAGCCGGTCCATTTCGTCGGCGAGGCGCGCCGCGCGGTCGTCGGCGTCGGACCGCGCGGCCTCGGCCGCGGCCCGCGCGGCGTCCGCGTCGGCGCGAGCGGCTTCAGCGGCCGCAATCGCGGCCGCGACTGCCGCCCGGTCGTCAGCCAGCGCGTCGGCCTGCGCGCGCGCTGCGGCAGCCGCCGCCGCGCCTGCCGCGAGCGCGTCGCCAGTCGCAGCTTCCAGCGCCGCCTCCTTGTCGTCCAGCACAGCCGCCCGGTCGTCCAAATCAGCCCCCAGCCGCTCCACGTCGGCCGCCGCCCGCGCGGTCGCGGCCTCGGCATCCGCCAGCGCGTCCGCCCGCGCCTCGACGTCGGCGCGCGCCGCGTCGGCGGCCGCCACCCGCGTCTCCACGTCGGCCACCGCCGCCTCGCGCGCAGCCAGGGCGGCCGCAACTTCGGCGGCCGCGCCGCGGGCGGCGACGAGGTCGGCCTCGCGCGCATCGACTTCGGCGGCGCGCGCGAGCGTCGCCTTTTCGGCGGCCGCGACCGCGGCTTCGCGGGAGAGAGCGTCGGCGGCGGAGGCGGAGGCTTCGCGAGCGGCCGCTTCGGCTGCCGCAGCCGCGCGCGCCCGCGCCTTGAGCGCGCGGTGGGCGGCCGCGCCGCGCGCGGTCGCCGCGTCGAGCGACGCCGCCCACCGGATGAGGGCGGCCTCCCGAGAGGCTAAAATGCCTGCGCGCGTGGCCAGGGTGGCCGCCGCGTCGGTTGTGGGCGCGCCCGCGACGTCGAGAGCGGGCAGGCGCGCGGTGAGGCCGCCCACGGCGCCTTGCGCCACCGCAGCCGCCGCGTCGGCGTCGGCCCAGGCCGCCAACGCGCGCGCGGGCACAGCGGCCGCATCGCGGTCGCCGTCCTCACCGCCAGCGACCGCCGCCGCCTCGTCGGCGGCGGCGACCAGGGCCGCCCGCGCACTCGCGAGCGCCGCGTCGCGCGCGTCGAGCGACACCTTTGCCTCGTCCAGCGCGCCCAGAGCCCGCTCGGCCCTCGCCGCCGCGCCGTCGGCCGCCGCCAGGCGCGCGGTGGCGGCCGCCGCGGCGTCGGCGGCGGCCGCCTCGGCGGCCGCCGCCGCGCGCAGCCGCGCGTCGGCGTCGCGAGCTGCGGCTTCAGCCGCCGCCTCGGCCGCCGCCGCCGCGTCCGCGCGGTCGCCCGCGTCGGCGGCGAGCTCGCGGGCGCCGGCGGAGGCCGCGTCGGCGGCGCCCTCGGCGTCGGCCACTGCGGCTTCCCGCTCGTCGAGCACGGCGGCGCGCGCGGCGGCCTGGGCGGCGGCCGCGTCGCCGGCCATCGCCTTGGCCTCGGCCGCGATCTCGGCGGCATCAACATCCGCCCTGCGCGCATCCGCTGCCGCCCTTTCCGCACCGAGCGCTTCGGCCAGCGCGTCCAGGTCGGCCGCGCGCGCGTCGGCGTCGGCCGCGGCGGCGTCCAGGGCCACCGTGCGCGCGTCCGCATCGGCCAGGCGGGTGGCGGCGGCCGCTTCGGCGTCTTCCGCAGCCGCGAGGCGGGCGGCGGCGTCGGCGTCGGCCGCGCGCGCGGCGTCTTCGCGCGCCGCGACCGCTGCCTCGAGCTCGGCCTTGGCGGCCTCGATCTCGGCCCGCTCGCTGGCCAGAGAGGAAGCGGCGGCGGCCATTTCAGCGTCGCGGGCCGCGGCGCGGGCGGCGGCACGCTGTTTAAAGTCGGCCTTCCATGCAGCCAGCGCGCGCTCGTGGTCGCCCAGAGCGCGCTCTTTGTCGGCCAGGGCGGCGCGGTCGGCGTCCAGGGCGGCCCGGTCGACCGCGAGCGCGGCTTCGGCGTCCTCCAGAGCGGCGGCCTTGGTCATGAGCGACGCGAGGCGCGCAGCTTCGCGCGCCGCGGCCGCTTCGGCCGCCTCGACCGCCGCACGGCGGCCCGCGAGCTCGGCGTCCGCCTCTGCCAGAGCGGCCTCCCATGCTGCAGCCCTGGCGGCGACAGCATCGTCGTCGGCGCGCGCGCGGTCGCGCGCGCGCGCCGCAACAGCCTCGGCCTCGGCCCCCTCGCGGGCCGCGCCCCCGGCCACCGCCCGCGCGGCATCCCCCGCCGCGGAGGCAACGTAAGCCTCACGGCGCGCGGCGGCGACGGCGGCCCGGGCGGCGGCCTCGTCGGCGCGCGCGGCGTCGCGCGCGGTCGAGGCGGCGGCGGCCTCGCGCCCGGCCGCGTCGGCGCGGGCAGCGGCCTCCGCCGCGCGAGAACACGATTCATCGGCCTCCTCGCGCGCCGCCACCGCCTGCGCGCGCGCAGCGGCAACGTCGGCCACCGCCGCCGCCCTTTCCCGCGCCGCGTCGTCGCGGGCGCGCTCGGCGTCGGCCGCCGCGTCGGCAGCGCGCGCCGCGGCGGCCGCTTCCACGTCGGCCGCGCGCGCCTCGCGCGACGCGGCGGCGGCGTCGGACCGGGCGGCGGCGTCGTCGGCGGCGCGGCGGGCGGTCGCCGCGGCGCGCGCGTCGGCGTCGGCGCGCGCGACCAGCTCGTCCGCTTCCGCTTTGGCCGCGGCCGCCGCAGCATGAGTAGCGGAAATCACCGCCTCCCGGGCGTCGAGCGCGGCCTCGCGCTCGCCCAGGGCGGCCGCGCGCGGCGCGACAGCCGCCGCGGCCGCGTCGGCGGCGGTGCGCTCGACCTGGGCCTGGGCCAGCAAGTCGGCGGCGCGCGACTCGGCTTCGCCCGCGGCTTGCAGGCGGTCGCGCGCATCGTCGGCCAGCTCCAGGGCGTCGACCGCCGCGCGGTCGGCGGCGGCGCGCGCGTCGGCAACGACCCGCTCCGCGTCCACCTTGGCCGCCTCCAGCGCGGCCGCGGCGCGCGCCCGGATGTCGGCTGCGTCCGCGTCGGCGCGGGCGAGCAGGGCCGAGGCGTCCGCCTCGGCGCGCGCGCGCGCGTCGGCCGCGTCGGCCGCCACGCGCGACGCGGCCGCGGTCGCCTCCTCGGTCGCCCGCTTGGCGGCGGCTAGCGCATTGCTCGATGCGGCCGCGTCTTGGGAAGCCTTGGCGGCGGCCGCAGCGGCCGCCGCCCGCACGCTCTCCAGCTGCGCCCCAGCGTCGGCGAGCGCCCCCCCGAGATCGCCCAGGCGCCGCTTCGCGTCCGCCACCGCGGCGGCTGCCGCGTCCGCGTCGGCCTGTGCGGCGGCCGCGTCGGCGCGCGCCGCGTCGCGCACGCGCGCCCAGTCTTCGGCGTCGACCGCGGCGCGGGAAGGGGACGCGGCCGCGACCGCGCGCAGGTGCGCGGGCGGGCGCTTGCTGGGGCTGCTCAGGACGCGACGGGAGGGCTGGGAAAAGGAAGAGGAGAGAGGGGGTCGGCGAGCGAGCGCGCGCGCGCGCGCCCGCCCCCACCCCATCCCCATCCCACACCACTCACCGAGCCGTCGGGCGACGGGTCGGATGACGCGTCGCCGGCGCGGCCGGCCGCGATGGAGCCCCACTGCGGGAGAGGAGGAGGGAGGCGCACGGTCGGGCAAGATGCGCGCGCGCGCGCCCGCGCGCGCGCCTCCCCGGCTCCGCCTTCCTCCCCACCCTCACCTTGGGCTGCAGCCGTTCAAGCCGCGACAGCGCCTTGAGCGCGGACCGGGCGGGGGACCCGTCCCCGCCGCGTGAGAGGCGCGGCGGCGTCGGCATCGTGCGCGGGGCAAATGGGCGCCGCGCCCGGTTGTGGGAGGTGGTTGGGGCGGTGTGCCGGCTCGCCCGGGGGGGAGAGGCGGGCGCCGGGCGCGGCCGGACGCGGCGGTTGTGGGGCGCGGGGAGGCGAACGAGCGCGCGCAGAGCGGGAGAGGAGAGGCCCACCATCAACACGCCTCCCTCTCTCTCCCTCCCTCTCTCTCTACTCTTCGGCCGCCTCGACGCCGGGCTGGAGCGTGGCGAGGCGGGCCAGGTCGGCGGCTTGGCGCGAGCGGTCGTAGCGATACTCGAACCGGGCCGCGACGCCCCTCGCTCCCGCCGCCACGACCGCCGCGGCCACGGGCGCGACCAACCAGGGCGCGAGGCGGTCGGGCGGCGCGCCAGAGCCGGCCGCGCCGAGGAGGAGGGCGGCCGCGGCCGCGGCGGCCGCGGTCGCGGCCGCGTCCACGCGCCGCGCCACCCCCCACGCGGCGGCGGACGAGGGAACGATGGCGGTGTGTGTGGCGTACCGATCAAGGACGACGGCCCGGGGCGGCAGCAGCGGCGCGCCGCGCGCAAGCCGCACGGCGCGCCCCGGCTGGCTCCCGACCTTGGGCACCCACCACGCTTCCACCGCCGCCAGGAACGCTTCCGTGGGCGATTTGGGGCAAGGAGACCGTGGAGGAGGGGAGCCACAAGCGAGCGCTTCCGCTTCGCGCGCGAGCGCCGTCGCGCTCTGCGTCGCCAGCAGGAACGTGTCCTGGTCCACGAAGCCGTTTAAACCCATGGCCAACAACCAGCGGGGCACGGGGAGCCAGGGCGCGATGGAGCGGGCGTAGCGAACGAAGAGGCGAGAGCGCCCTACGGCGAGAGGGGAAACGTAGAAAGCAGCGACGAATGACGCGTCCTCCTCCCCTTTCGCCCCGCCATGGGTCGACCACCGGGTGTGGATGGGCGGCAGGTAGCGCAGGCGGGCGATGGAAGGGCCGCGGGAGGGTGTCGTCGTCGGGAGGAGCGTGCCACGCGACGCCGTTTCGCCCGCGACCGCGCCCGTCGCCGCATCGGTGCGCACGGTCATGGGAGCATCGGGAGAGGCTGTAAAAGTGTCGAAATTCGAGGTTTGGTGGGCAAAGAGGCCGTGGTCAGGGTCGGCGACGTTGGCAAGGAGGGCCCCCGCGTCGACGCCCGGCGCGTCCCGCACAAAGTCGGACGCGACCCAACCCGGGAGTTCGAGTTCGGGGAGCAAAGGGAGGGCGGAGAGAAGCGGTGGGGGCCCCCCCGGGGCTGGCGCGAGCCACACGATGCCTTGCGCCTCGACGACGGGGACCGCGGACGCCGCCGCCCGCGGCGACCCGACCGCGCGTGGAGCGTATGGAGCTGCGACGCATGCGCCGGTCGCGGAGAATGTGTACCCGTGGTAGGGGCACATCAGTTTCCCGCACGCGGTGACCCGCCCCTCGGACAGCGCCGCCCCGCGGTGCGGGCACGCGTCCGCGAACGCGAGCCACCCCCCGGCCGGCGTGCGGGCCACGGCGAAAGGTTCGTCAAACAGCTCGACGCGGAGGGGGGTGGAGGCGACGTCGGCCGCGTACGCGACGGGGTACCAACACGCGCGCCAGTCAAACCTCGACTCGACAGGGGTTGCCTTTGTGTCTGTGGCCGCCTCCTCGGGCGTTGTGGCGCGGATTGGGGCCGGTTTGGGCGCCCCGGGCCGGGCGGGGAGCGGGGCGCGTGGCCCGGCCGCGCGCCCGGGGCCAGCGCCCGCCGCTCGGGGCGTCGCCGCGCGACGCGGGGTGCGCGCCGACATCGCGCGCATCGGGCCGGGGCGGCGGGCGCTCGATGGAGGGAGAGTGGAGAGCAAACGGCACCGCGCTCTCTCTCTCTCCCCACACACCCCCACCCCACCCCACCCACCCCTCACCGCCTGCCGCCATGGCGGACGGTGCTGCCGGCCCTTCGGCGCCCGCGGACGAGTGAGTGAAGACGAGGGGGGGGATGGCGCGCCATCAAAACTGACGCCCCGGCGTGGGGCGCGCGCCGCGGCCGCCGGGACCGCGTCAGCGCAAATCTGCCCGCCTGTCGCGGGGGGCGCGGGCGCGGGAGCGGCGCGGCGCGCGCCACGGCGCCCCGCCGCGATCCGCGCCCGGGTGTCCCGGCCTGCGGGCGCGCGGCGCGCGCCCGCCCGCCCCCGCCCGCGGCACGAACGGCGCCTCGGCGGCCGCGGGTCGCGCGCGCGGCGGCGGTGGCCCCGCGCGCGGCCGCCCGCGCGCGCATCGGCCGCGCCGCGCGCGCCGCGCCCGGCCGCCGCGCGCCCGCCGCCCGCCGCCCCCCCACTTGGCGCGCGGCAATGCCACCACGGTCCCGGGAGGGCGACCGCAATCCAGGAGCCCCCCCCGCGCCCACCCTCCCCTCCCCCCCTTTCCCCCCCTCCTTCCCAGCTCCAAGGCCGACGTCAAGAAGGATTTCTCGACCGCCATCCTGGAGCGCAAGAAGTCGCCCCACCGCCTGATCGTGGACGAGGCGACCAACGACGACAACAGGTGCAGGGAGGAGGGGGGTTGGGGGGCGCGCGCGCGGCGGGGCGCCGTGGGCGCCTCGGCGATGCGGGCGCGGCGGCCGGCGGGTGGCGGGTGACGCCACCGTGCCCGCCCGGCCGAAAGGGGGGCGGGAGGCGGGCGGCGGGAAGGGGCACCGCGCGCGAGAGAGAGAGAGAGGCCGACCGCACCGCCCCGACCTCGCAGCGTCGTCGCCCTCTCCCCCAAGACCATGGACGCCCTGCAGCTCTTCCGCGGGGACACCGTCCTCCTCAAAGGCACGACGGGAGAGGAGGGGGGGAGGAACGGGAGGCAGGAAGACAAGGCGGCGCGCACACACCGCGCCCACCCCACCCCCACCCCCACGCCAGGCAAGAAGCGCAAGGACACCGTGTGCATCGTGCTGGCCGACGAGGGCACCGAGGAGTCGCGCGTGCGCCTCAACAAGGTGGTGCGCCGCAACCTGCGCGTGCGGCTCGGCGACGTCGTCTCGGTGCACCAGTGCACCGACGTCAAGTACGGGGTCAAGGTGCACGTGCTGCCCATCGACGACACGATCGAGGGCGTGTCGGGCAACCTGGTGCGGGGGCGGGGGGGGGGGGAGGGGGTGCCGCGCGCGCGCGCGGCGCCCCCCCCCCCCCCCCCCCCCGCGGCCCCCCCCCCCCCCCCCCCCCCCCCCCCCCCCACCCCACAACCCAGAA
>Ga0315273_10004167_pt1 | contig 17617 bp, 15 predicted proteins | sample YL17G02_0_MG_FD_205753 | JGI IMG/M metagenome (GOLD analysis project Ga0315273, IMG submission 205753) | Sediment microbial communities from Yellowstone Lake, YNP, Wyoming, USA - YL17G02_0 | ecosystem: Environmental > Aquatic > Freshwater > Lake > Sediment | place: USA: Wyoming | collected...
AAATCCGCGATCTTTTTATGGCTGAGGCGGTTTTTCTGACCAACAGTCTGAGGTTCGTGCGGCCCGTTACCCATATTAATGGTGAATCCCTGGTGACGGGTTCGCTCGAGGGGCTTAAAGATATGTTATGCACGCTTGCAAGGAAGCAATGCGGGATTGACCCGCGAAGCCTTATCTGATCGGAAGGATGAAGACATGAAATTTTTTGTTGATACAGCCGATGTGGCCGAAATCCGCGAACTTGCCGATATTGGCCTCCTGGATGGCGTAACCACCAATCCTTCGCTGGTGGCGAAGTCGGGTCGCGGTTTCAAGGAAGTGATCGCTGAGATCTGCAGGATCGTGGAGGGCCCGGTGAGTGCCGAAGTTACCGCCCTTGATGCGGCTGGCATGATCAGGGAGGGCAATGATCTCCGCAAAATCGCCAAGAACGTCACGGTGAAGGTGCCGCTCACTATCGATGGCCTCAAGGCCTGCAAAGCTCTGCGCGCCGATGGAGCCATGGTGAATGTAACCTTGTGCTTTAGTGCGAACCAGGCCTTGCTGGCCGCCAAAGCCGGTGCCACGTTCATTTCGCCTTTCGTGGGCCGCCTTGATGATATCCACCTGGAGGGCATGGATCTCATTTCTGACATTCGCCAGATCTACGACAATTACGAATTTGAAACGGAAATCCTGGTGGCCTCAGTGCGCACTGCCAACCATGTGAAACAGTCAGCCCTCATCGGCGCTGACGTGGTGACAGCACCTGCTGCGGTGCTGAAGGCCCTGTCGCGCCATCCGCTGACCGACAAGGGCATCGAGTCCTTCCTTGCCGACTGGAAGAAGACGGGCCAGACCATCTAGTGATCCTCGAACACGCCATACTAGATGTGGATCCCGCCGAACATGGGGAGTACGAGGTCGCACTCAAGCAGGCCTTACCCTTCATTGCGGAAACGCCCGGCTTCATCAAGTTGGAGATCCGCCCCTGCCTCGAAAAGCAAGGGCGCTACCTGCTGCTGGTGGAATGGCGGGAACTGGAAGACCATACCCTGAGTTTCCGCAACTCCGACCGTTATAGGGAATGGAAGTTCCTGCTGCACCGTTTCTACAAACCCTTCCCGCTGGTGGAACATTATGGGGAACCGGTTCTGAGCACTTAGAAAGCGTCAACCATTTTGGCGCTAGGGTCATCCCATGGGTGAACCACTTCAATTCGGCCTGGCGGCAGATGCTGGTGCAATCGCAGTGCGCTGGCTGCAAGCGCTGAGATCCGAGCGCCGCATGGCACCGCCAACGCTGGAAGCCTATGGGCGAGACATCACGCAATTTGGTGCATTCCTGAACGACCACATGGGTGAACCTGCAGGCATCGCCGCCCTGACCGCACTCACCGCCCTGGATTTTCGATCCTTCATGGCAAAGCGGCGTAAAGGCGGTGTTGAAAGCCGTACCCTTGCTCGGCAACTCTCGGCCATCCGTTCCTTCTTTCGTTTTGCCGAGCGTAATGACCATTTCAAGAATGTGGCATTGTCCGGCTTGCGGTCCCCAAAGATTGCCCATTCGGTGCCAAAGCCGTTGAGCATTTCCGCCGCCGCACTGGTGGCGGAAGGCTCGGTGCTTTCGACCGATGAAACGCCAAAATGGGTGGAGGCGCGAGACCGTGCGGTCCTTACACTTCTTTACGGTGGGGGATTGCGCATTTCGGAGGCCTTGGGCTTGACACTTGCACAATCACAATCGAACCCCATTGTCATCACAGGCAAGGGTGGAAAAACCCGCATCGTGCCGGTGCTGCCGCGTGTGACGGAGGTGTTGAAGTCTTACATCGCCCTGTGCCCATTTCCGCTCAAGCACCATGAGCCGATGTTCAGGGGCGTGCGGGGCGGGCCCCTAAATGCGCGCAATATCCAACTGTTGATTGAAGCCATGCGTGGTGCGCTGAACCTGCCGGACACTGCAACGCCCCATGCGCTTCGCCATTCCTTTGCCACCCATCTCCTCGGCAACGGGGCCGACCTTCGGGTGATCCAGGAACTTCTTGGCCATGCCAGCCTGTCTTCCACCCAGATCTATACCGAGGTGGACCGCACCCACCTGCTCGAACAATACCGCAAGGCACACGCGCAAAGCTGACGCTTGAAGGACGGCTGCTGTTTGACTAGCAAGTGATTATGCCCGTCATTGATTTAGTCACGTCTGATACAGAATTTCCAAAGACCACAACCGTCGTTGTTATCGGTGGCGGCGTCGTTGGTGTTGCAACTGCGCTTGAGCTGGCAGAACGGGGTATTCCCGTGGTGCTGCTGGAAAAGGGCGTTGTTGCTGGCGAGCAATCCAGCCGTAACTGGGGCTGGTGCCGCCAGATGGGGCGCGATTCACGGGAAATTCCGCTGATCCTCGAGTCGCTCAAACTGTGGCGCGGCATGAATGAACGGGTGGACGCTGAAACAGGTTTCCGCCAGACCGGCATCATCTATCTCGCAGAAACCGATGCTGAGCTTGCCATCAAGGAAAAATGGTACCTTGAAAATGTGAAGGCCTATGGCCTTGAAACGCGCCTGGTATCGGCCACTGAAGCCAATGTCTTGCAGCCCGGATCGATCAAGCCATGGAAGGGTGGGCTCTACACTGCAGCAGATGGCCGCGCTGAACCATTTGTCGCGGTTCCTGCCATGGCGCGTGCGGCCCAAAAGCTGGGCGTGAAGATCTTCCAAGGTTGTGCCGTGCGCGGGGTGGAGACTGCAGCTGGTCGCGTCGCATCGGTTGTGACGGAAAAGGGCAGGCTCTCCTGCCAGCAGGTGGTGCTGGCCGGCGGTGCATGGTCAAGACGTTTCCTTTACAATCTCGGCATTGAATTCCCGCAGCTTACCGTGGTGAGTTCGGTCATGCGTACAGCGCCGATTGATACAGGGCTCGATAAGGCCTGTTCAGGTGGAAAATTTGCCTTTTGCAAACGCCTTGATGGGGGCTATACGGTCACCCACCGTCACCAATCAGTGGCGGACATCATTCCTGACAGTTTCCGCCTGTTCTTTCAGTATCTTCCTGCCCTGAAAATGGACTGGAGCGGATTGCGGCTGCGCCTTGGCAAGCGGTTTCTTGAGGAAGCCCGCCTTAAACGCACATGGAAGCTCGACGAGCGATCGCCCTTTGAAGAGGTACGCATCCTGGACCCGGAACCCATTTACTCCATTCTCGACGAGGCGACTGCCAGCCTGAAAGCTTACTATCCGGCGTTCAAGAACATGCAGATTTCCGAGCGCTGGGCCGGTATGATCGACACCACGCCGGATGTCGTGCCGGTGATTTCACCACTGACTAAAATTCCTGGACTGCATCTTGCATCCGGATTTTCCGGCCATGGGTTTGGCCTGGGGCCAGGTGCAGGAAAGCTCATGGCTCAAATCATTGCCGGAGAGGCGTCTTGCGTTGATCCCAAGCCGTTTCGTTATGAACGGTACTTCGACGGCAGCAATCCACGTCCGGTGACGGGACCCTGATCAGGCCGCCATCAGGTTTGACTGGGCAAGCGCCCGTTCAATGGTGGCAAGCAATGACTCCGGGGCAACAGGCTTGCGCATGAATTCGAAAAGTTTGAGGTTGTGAGCGCGGGTCTGGGTGGAGTTTTCGATGTCCGCCGACACCATGACATAGACCGACTTGCAGCCCAGGGCCTGCATTGTTTCCACCACATCGAGACCATTCTTGAGACTGCCGAGGCGAAAGTCGAAGAGGCCAACGGAAAATGTTTGCGCCATGGCAAACTCAAGCGCCGATTCCGGATCGGCAAAACCTTTAACCTTGTAACCCATGTCGGCAAGAAGCTCTGCCGTGGTGGTCAAGAGGTCAAGATCGTCATCCAAAACCAGAATATCTACATGCTTGTCTTTGCCCGCCATGCTGTTTGCCCAAACCAAAATAAAATTAAGTTGAGCCTGACTATGACGAAGAAGATTTACAATTTACTAAACGGATAACCTACACTTGATCGATTTGGTTGCGAAAAAGTACCTATCAACTGTGGATTGAACGCCCGGCAACCGCCATGGCAGCTTCCTTCACAGCCTCCGATAGAGTGGGGTGGGCATGGCAGATGCGGGCAAGGTCCTCGGACGAACCGCCAAACTCCATCAAAACCGCGATTTCATGGATCAATTCGCCGGCCGCGACCGCGATGATGTGGGCCCCCAGCACCCTGTCCGACCGGGCGTTAGCAAGGATCTTCACAAACCCGTCGGTTTTCTGGTTGGCCTTGGCGCGGCCGTTGGCGAGGAAAAAAAACTTTCCAACCTTGTAGTCAATACCGGCCGCTTTGAGCTCTTCCTCAGTATTTCCGACACTGGCGACCTCCGGTGAGGTGTAGACCACACCGGGAATGACATCGTAATTCACGTGGCCGGCCTGCCCTGCGAGCAGCTCGGCCAAGGCCGCGCCTTCGTCTTCTGCCTTGTGGGCCAGCATGGGCCCGCGGATCACGTCACCAATGGCATAAACGCCCCTGAGGCTGGTTTCGAAATGGTCACCCACCTCGATGCGTCCCTTGGTGTCGCGCCTGATGCCGGCTTCATCGCAGCCAAGGCCATTGGTGAAGGGCGTGCGCCCCACGGCCACCAGCACGCACTCGGCCTCCAGCGCCTCGGCGGCACCGCCGGCCGCCGGCTCAATGGCAAGGGAAACGCCGGCCTTTGATTTTGTGGCACTCATGACCTTGCTTGCAAGCCTGAAGGCGAAGCCTTGCTTCTGCAGCAGGCGCTGGAAATTCTTGGCCACTTCCAGATCCATGCCAGGCAGGATGCGATCGAGGTACTCAATTACGGTCACCTTGGCGCCAAGGCGCGCATAGACCGAACCAAGCTCAAGGCCAATGACGCCAGCACCGATGATGGCAAGATGGCCCGGCACCTTGGCAAGCTCAAGGGCGCCGGTGGATGACACGATCTGCTTTTCGTCGATAGCGATGCCTTTGAGCTTAGTAACGTCGGAGCCCGTGGCGATGACGATATTCTTCGTTGCAATCTGCTGGCCTGCAACATCCACTTTGCCGGTACCGAGAATTTTTCCGGTCCCCTGGACAACTGTCACCTTGTTTTTCTTGAGGAGGAAATCAACGCCCTTGGTGTTAGCGTCGATAGCTTCCTGTTTGAAGACCATCATTTTCGCAAGATCAAAGCTGGGTGAAACGTTGATGCCCATCTTCGCGAAGGAATGCGCTGCCTCCGCAAAAAGCTCGGAGGTATGCAGTAGGGCCTTGGAGGGGATGCAGCCCACATTGAGGCAGGTGCCCCCATGGGTGGACCGCCTTTCGACGACAGCCACCCTCATGCCAAGCTGGGCTGCACGAATTGCGCAGACATAGCCGCCGGGTCCGCTACCAATTATCGTGACATCAAATTGTTCTGCCAATGCAATTCTCCCTGCCAATCCCACTAGTCATGGGCTGCGCCCTCCCGAAACTCCCAGGCACGTGCCTGTCACATAGGATGCCTTGTCGGAAGCGAGCCACACAATGGCCTCCGCCACTTCCTGGGCCGAACCTTCGCGCTGCATGGGAATAAGGCCACGCATCTGCGCCACCCGGTCTGGTTCGCCCCCCGAGGCATGGATATCCGTTGCAATAATGCCCGGCCGCACAGCGTTCACACGGATGCCCTCGGTGGCCACTTCGCGTGCAAGGCCAATGGTAAATGTATCGATGGCCCCCTTGCTTGCGGCATAGTCCACGAACATGCCGCCGCCGCCAAGGGTTGCTGCTGCCGACGAGAGGTTGATGATGGTGCCACCTGAACCACCATAGCGGGTCGACATCCGCTTCACTGCCTCGCGCGCGCAAAGGAATGAGCCGGTAATGTTAATGGTGAATATGCGCGCCAGCCGCTCGGCCGAAATTTCATCCACCCTTGCCTTCAGATCCACCACACCTGCATTGTTGACCAGAACCTTCAGAGTGCCGATGCTGTCGGCGTTCTTGAAAAGGCTCAGGATATCCTTCTCGCTGGCAACATCGCCCTGCATGGCAGTAGCAGCACCGCCCTTTTTTGTAATGTCGGTGACCACCGCTTGTGCGGCTGCGGGGTTTGACACGTAATTGACCACAACGTGATAACCCGCCTGTGCCAGCAGCAGGCAGCTGGCCGCACCAATGCCGCGGCTTCCGCCCGTGACGATGGCAACCTGTGTCATGGCCACGTCGCCCTACAGGTCCAGCAGGGCGCGTTGCGGATCTTCAAGGCCTTCTTTCACACGCACCAGGAAGGTGACGGCTTCCTTGCCGTCGACAATGCGGTGATCATAGGAGAGGGCGAGATACATCATCGGGCGGATCACCACCTGGCCGTTGATAGCCATCGGCCGTTCCTGGATCTTGTGCATGCCGAGTATGCCAGATTGCGGTGCGTTAAGTATGGGCGTGCTCATCAGAGAGCCATAGACGCCGCCGTTGGAAATGGTGAAGGTGCCGCCCTGCATATCGTTGATCTGCAATTGGCCATCCCTTGCCTTCTTGCCATAGTCGGCAATGGTTTTCTCGATGGAGGCAAAGGACATTTGGTCGGCGTTGCGCACCACGGGAACCACCAGTCCCCTCTCGGTGCCCACCGCCACGCCCAAGTGGTAGTAGTTCTTGTAGACAAGTTCATCGCCGTCGATTTCAGCGTTCACCGCCGGAACGTCCTTGAGGGCCTGGATCACGGCCTTGGCGAAGAAACTCATGAAGCCCAGCTTCACGCCGTGCTTTTTCTCAAAGATGTCCTTGAAGGAATTGCGCAGCGCGATCACGGCCGTCATGTCAACCTCGTTGAAGGTGGTGAGCATGGCGGCTGTATTCTGTGCGTCCTTGAGGCGCCGCGCAATGGTAAGCCGCAGCCTTGACATTTTCACGCGTTCTTCCAATCCTGTGGCTGGCACAATAGGCGATTTCACAGTAGGCGCTGGAGCTACGGCCAATGGCCGCGCCAGATGTTCAATGATGTCTCCCTTGGTGATGCGACCATCCCTGCCGGTGGCCGCAACGCTTGCAGTTTCAAGATTGTTTTCAGTCACCATTTTACGAACGGCTGGCGACAACACGCCTTCAGTCCTGAAAGGTGCCTCCGCCTTCACAGTAGCTTCAACTATTGCAGCTCCCGGCGCGGCTGCGGCAGGCTTGGGAGGCGTTGCCTCGAAACTGCCTTCCATGATGGCGCCAAGCACCGCGCCCACATTCACGGTGGTGCCCGTTGGTGCTGAAATGATCATGAGCTTGCCGGAAGCAGGGGCTGGCACTTCAACGGTTACCTTGTCGGTTTCCAGTTCCACCATCGGCTCATCGGCCTTGACCGTGTCGCCGACATTCTTGAACCATTTTGCGATGGTCGCCTCGGTGACGGATTCACCAAGAGCCGGAACACGAATTTCCTTGGTCATTATGATTTTCCTATTGTCCTAGCCCAATGCTTCTTCAAGGAATGCCTTGAGTTCCTTCAGGTGCCTGCTCATCAGGCCCGTGGCCGTGGAGGCCGATGCGCTGCGGCCGGCATAGCTCGGCCGTGTGTTCTTTGCCTTGATGAACTCCAGCACCCGCTCGATGTTGGGCTGGGCATAGCTCCAGGCTCCCATGTTCATGGGCTCCTCCTGGCACCACAGGAATTCGGCATTCTTGAATCGTGCCAGCTCGAGGATCAGTGCCTTATGGGGCCAGGGATAGAGTTGTTCGACCCTGAGCAGATAGATATCATTGATGCTGCGCCTCTCTCGCTCTTCGTAAAGGTCGTAATAGACCTTGCCCGAACACATCACCACCCGGCGGATCTTATCGTCACTCGTAAGTTTGATGAGTTGGTCCTTGAGCACCTCCGCATCATCCCACAGGGTGCGGTGGAAGGAGGTGCCCACGCCAAACTCCTCAAGCCTGGAGGTGGCCCGCTTGTTGCGCAGCAGCGACTTCGGGGTCATGACGATGAGCGGCTTGCGAATGTCGCGTTTCAACTGGCGGCGCAGCACATGGAAGTAATTGGCAGGCGTTGTGCAATTGGCAATCTGCATGTTGTCTTCCGCGCACATCTGCAGGAAGCGCTCAAGTCTTGCGGAAGAATGTTCCGGCCCTTGACCTTCGTAGCCATGGGGCAGCAGGCAAACGAGTCCTGACATGCGCAGCCACTTGCGCTCGCCGCTTGAAATGAACTGGTCAAATAGGACTTGCGCACCATTGGCAAAGTCGCCGAACTGGGCTTCCCAGATGGTGAGCGTATTGGGTTCTGCCAGCGAATAGCCGTACTCGAAGCCGAGCACCGCCTCTTCCGACAGCATGGAGTTGATGGCTTCAAGCTTGATCTGCTGCTCCTTTACCAGGTGGTTGAGCGGCGTGTAGAGCTTGCCGGTCTGCTGGTCCACCAGCACCGCATGGCGCTGTGAGAAAGTGCCGCGCTGCACATCCTGGCCGGATAGGCGGATCTTGAAGCCGTCGTTGAGAAGCGAGGCAAAAGCAAGGTGCTCGCCCATGGCCCAGTCGAGACCCGACCCATCCTCAATCATCTTGCGGCGGGCATCGAGAACGCGCTGCATGGTCTTGTGAACGGTAAAGCTTTTGGGCACCTTGGTGAATTTCAGGCCCAGTTCCTTGAGCCTTGATACTTCCACGCCGGTGAGGCCTTTTCGCGGGTCATCAAGATCCTTGGCAGAAGTGAGGCCCGACCAGCGACCGTCAAGCCAGTCTGCCTTATTGGCCTTATAGCCTTCGGAGGCTGAAAAATCCTCATCCAGCTTCTTGCGGTAATCGGCCTTCATGTCCTCGAAGTCCTGCGCGGTGATGACACCCTCGGCCATGAGACGAGCCGAATAGATGCTGACGATGGTCTTGTGGGTGGCGATTTCCTTGTACATCAAGGGTTGGGTGAAGAAGGGCTCGTCCGTTTCATTGTGACCAAAGCGTCGATAGCAGAACATGTCGATGACCACAGGCTTCTTGAACTTCTGACGGAATTCGGTGGCGATCTTGGCGGCAAACACAACAGCTTCTGGATCATCTCCATTGGCGTGGAAGATCGGCGCTTCAATCATCTTGGCCACATCCGATGGATAGGGCGAAGAACGCGAGTACTGCGGGCTCGTCGTGAAGCCGATCTGGTTGTTGACGATGAAATGAATGGAGCCACCTGAGCGGTGGCCCTTCAGGCCCGATAGCCCGAAGCATTCAGCCACGACACCTTGGCCGGCAAAGGCCGCATCGCCATGGATGAGCAGTGGAAGTACGCTGGTGCGTTCCTTGTCGCCGCGCTGATCCTGCTTGGCACGTGCCTTTCCCAGTACCACGGGATCGACAATTTCGAGATGAGATGGGTTTGCGGTGAGCGACAGATGTACGCTGTTGCCGTCAAACACCCGGTCCGAGGAAGACCCCAAATGGTACTTCACGTCGCCTGAACCTTCCACTTCGTCGGGTGTGGAGGAACCACCCTTGAATTCATGGAAGATAGCCGAGAAGGGCTTGCTCATCACGTTGGCCAGTACATTGAGACGGCCACGATGGGCCATGCCCAGCACGATGTCCTTGATGCCGAGTTGGCCGCCACGCTTGATGATCTGCTCAAGGGCGGGAATCATGCTTTCGCCGCCATCCAGGCCGAAGCGTTTCGTGCCGGTATATTTCACGTTGAGAAAATTCTCGAAGCCTTCGCCTTCGATGAGCTTTTTGAGAATGGCCTTCTTGCCCTCCGGTGTGAAGGAAATTTCTTTTTTCTCACCCTCGATGCGCTGTTGCAGCCAGGCCTTCTGGGCAGGGTCGGAGATGTGCATGAACTCCACGCCTAGCGTGCTGCAATAGGTGCGCTTCAGGATCTCGATGATCTGCCGGATAGTGGCCTGTTCGAGGCCTAACACCTTGTCAAGGAATATGGGCCGTTCGAGGTCCCGCATGGTGAAACCGTAGGAGGCAGGATCAAGCTCCGGCTGCGGCGAACGGACCGCCAGTTTGAGCGGATCAAGATCGGCGGCCAGGTGGCCGCGCATGCGGTAGGCGCGGATCATCATGAGGGCACGCACCGAATCCATGGTCGCCTTGCGCACTTCCTCAACTGAAAGACTGGTGCCGGCGTCCTTGGCCTTGGCTTCAATCTTGCTGCCCACGACCTTTTCAACGACGGGCCAATTGCCGTCGAAGGCGGAAATCAGGTCACCCGAGGCGGGGAGTGGCCAGTTCTTTTTCTGCCACGAGGGGCCACTGGCCTGTGCCTTGACAGCCTGCGGGTCGTCCTGAAGGCCTGCAAAAAATTGCCGCCAGTGACTATCCACGGCGGCCGGGTTTTCCAGGTACTTGGCATACAATCCCTCTATGAAATGCGCGTTGCCGCCATAGAGGAAGGAGGATTGTTCGAAAGCCGTAATCAAATCTGTTTTGTTCATTGCCGCTACTTCCAAAAGCCGCTAGCCCAGTCCGGCCTGAAGACTATATCATTCTAGTTTTTATGTCTTATTTACGTTTCAACTTTTTTAACAGGGTCTTGCCTAGCATTGCTGGTGAGTCGGATACCGCAATTCCAGCTCGTTTCATGGCATCGATCTTGGATTCAGCCCCACCCTTGCCGCCTGAAATGATGGCGCCGGCATGGCCCATGCGGCGCCCGGGAGGTGCGGTGCGGCCAGCAATAAATCCGGCCATGGGTTTCTTGATCTTGGATTTGCGGATGAATTCGGCTGCATCCTCCTCGGCCGAGCCGCCGATTTCACCAATCATGATGATGGACTGGGTCTTGGGATCGGCCAGGAACATTTCCAGGATGTCGATGAACTCGGTACCCTTCACGGGGTCACCGCCAATGCCTACGGCGGTCGTTTGACCGAGGCCCTCCTGTGTCGTTTGGAACACGGCCTCATAGGTGAGAGTGCCGGAGCGCGAGACGATGCCGACCGAACCCTTCTTGAAGATGTTGCCCGGCATGATACCGATCTTGCATTCATTGGGTGTGAGCACACCAGGGCAGTTGGGTCCGATGAGTCGGGTCTTGGAACCTATGAGAGCCCGCTTCACCCGCACCATGTCGAGCACCGGAATGCCTTCGGTGATGCACACTACCAACGGGATCTCCGCATCGATGGCTTCGAGGATGGCATCTGCTGCGAAAGGTGGCGGCACATAGATCACTGTTGCGTCAGCGCCGGTTCTTTCGCGCGCTTCCCACACCGTGTCAAAGACAGGCACCCCCACATGTTTGCTGCCGCCCTTGCCAGGGGTCACACCACCCACCATCTGGGTACCATAGGCAATCGCCTGTTCGGTGTGGAAGGTGCCATTGTTGCCGGTGATGCCCTGGCAGATGACCCTGGTCTTCTTGTTGATGAGAATGGACATCAGGACTTCCTGTTTTCCAATGACTGTTGAGTTTGGCTAAGCATCTGGAATGAACTCAGGCTTGTTTCATTGGCCTGCTTCAATTGCGTCGCTATAGCTCGTGTCTGAATGAAAATTCCTAAAATGAAGACTAAAAATACCATAGCTGGCAAGTAGTGGAGGATGCGCTCTGCTCCCAAGCTGGCTTCCATCAGGCAGCTTCCTTTACGGCCTTGACTATTTTACGTGCCGCATCGTCGAGATCGTTGGCCGAGATGACGTTGAGGGCGGAGTCCTTGATGATCTTCTTGCCGAGATCCACATTGGTGCCCTCAAGGCGCACGACCAGGGGCACCTTGAGACCTACGTCCTTTACGGCGGCGATGACGCCTTCCGCTATGACGTCGCATTTCATGATGCCGCCGAAGATGTTGACAAGGATGCCCTTCACACGAGGGTCAGCGGTGATGATCTTGAAGGCGGCCGTCACTTTTTCTGTCGTGGCACCACCGCCCACGTCGAGAAAGTTGGCGGGCTCGAGACCGTAGAGCTTGATGATGTCCATGGTGGCCATGGCAAGGCCAGCACCATTCACCATGCAGCCGATGGAGCCATCGAGAGCCACGTAGGAGAGGTCATACTTCGAGGCTTCGATTTCCTTCGAGTCCTCTTCGCTCAAATCACGGTAAGCCTTGATGTCGGGATGGCGCTCGAGGGCGTTGTCATCAAAATTCATCTTGGCATCAAGGCACAGCAGCTGGCCTTGGGTGGTGATCACTAGTGGATTGATCTCCAGCAGGCTCATGTCCTTGCGGGTGAAAGCCTCATAGAGCTGGCCCATTATCTTCACGCATTGCTTAACCTGGTCGCCTTCCAGCTTGAGGGCGGTGGCAATCTTGCGGCCAATAAATTGCGAATAGCCGGTTGCCGGATCCACATGAATGGTAAAAATCTTCCTCGGTGTCTTGGCGGCTACCTCTTCAATGTTCATGCCGCCTTCGGTGGAGGCGATGAAGGCCACGCGCGAGGTCTCACGGTCCACCAGCAGGGAGAGGTAGAGTTCCTTGGCGATGGCGGTTCCTTCTTCGATGTAGAGCCGCTGCACCAGCTTGCCCTGGGAGCCGGTCTGGTGGGTGACCAGGGTCATGCCCAGCATGCGGGTGGCCTCGACCTTCACGTCGGCCACGGATTCTACAACTTTAACACCGCCGCCCTTACCGCGGCCGCCAGCGTGGATCTGCGCCTTCACCACCCATACAGGGCCCGGCTGGCTCTTAGCGGCCATGACCGCCTCGTCAACCGTGAAGGCTGCACTGCCCTTTCCGGTCGGGACACCAAAGGACCGCAACACTTCCTTGGCCTGGTATTCGTGAATGTTCATGAGTGATAGCCCTATGCGAGGTCCGGAGCGATTTTCCTGGCGGCGGCCATCAGGCCTTCGACGGCCGCAAGCGATTTCTTGAAGCCCGCTTTCTCCTCGCTGTTCAGCTTGATTTCAACGATGCGCTCAACACCGCCGGCGCCGATCACCACGGGGACGCCCACATAGGTGTTGTTCACACCATATTGCCCGGTGAGGTGGGCAGCACAGGCCATCACGCGCTTTTTATCTTTTAAATAGCTTTCGGCCATGGCTATACCAGCTGAAGCTGGTGCGTAGTATGCAGAGCCGGTCTTGAGAAGGCCCACGATTTCAGCGCCGCCATCACGGGTGCGCTGGACGATGGCGTCGATCCGTTCCTTGGTTGACCACTTCATGTCGATGAGGTCGGGAACGGGAATGCCAGCCACAGTGGAATAACGGACCAGCGGCACCATGGTGTCGCCGTGACCGCCCAAAACGAAGCCTGTCACATCCTCCACCGAGACCTTGAATTCATCGGCAAGGAAGTGGCGGAAACGCGCACTGTCGAGAACGCCTGCCATGCCAACAACCCTATTGGCAGGCAGTCCTGAATACTTCTGCAGGGCCCACACCATAACGTCGAGCGGGTTGGTAATGCAAATCACGAAGGCCTGGGGCGCATATTTCGCAATGCCGGCACCCACCTGGCCCATGACCTTCAGATTGATTTCGAGGAGGTCATCGCGGCTCATGCCGGGCTTGCGGGCAATACCGGCTGTGACGATGCACACGTCAGCGCCAACAATGCCTTCATACTGGTTGGTGCCGGAGAGGCTTGCATTATAACCTTCAACAGGGCCCGCCTGTGACAGATCCAGGGTTTTTCCCTGGGGCAAGCCGTCCGCTATGTCGAACACCACAATATCGCCGAGCTCCTTGAGGGCTGCAAGGTGGGCTAGGGTGCCACCGATCATGCCACCACCGATCATTGCTATTTTCTTGCGGGCCATTTTTGCTGATCCTCTGGGGGCCCCTGAAGGGGCGTTTATTGCGCTGCGAAAAGGTAGGCCTGTTTAGGCCCGAAGGCGTTTTGCTTCAAGAACTTCTGACAGGCGTTTCCATATTTCAAGTCTCGACGATGTTCTGGCCCCACCAGGAGGCAGATTGCATTTCCTGCAGGCGTGAAACCGTGCGGGCAAATTCTAAGCGATGATCTCCCTTGGGGTATATTTTCTCCGGCGGCTTGGCGGATGAGGCAACGAGGCGAACATGGGCGTCATAGAGCGTGTCGATCAGCAAGACAAAGCGCTTGGCTTCGTTGCGCTGGCTAGTTTTAAGCGCAGGTATAGATTCGACAAATACAGTCTTGAAGGCGGAGGCAATCGCCAGGTAGTCTGCAGGTCCCAGGGGAGCCTCGCAAAGTTCTGCAAAGGACAAGCGCGCACAACGGTGAGCGCTTTCTGGTATATGCAGGCTGCGCCCGAGGACTACGAGTTCTATGGGCCTCCCCTTAGGTGTTTCGGCCAGACGCTCCCACAGGGCCTGCATGTGTGCAGTAGCCCGTGGCCCCAGGGGCGTGATAAAACTTTCGTGCGCCTTGACGCGACCCAGGCGGTAGTCCATCGGGCTTGGCAGGCATGCTACAACGAGGCGGGTGTTCAGCATCTCGATAGTGGGCAGGAACAGGTTGCGGTTGAGGCCATCCTTGTAAAGCTGGGAGGGGGCAAGGTTGGAGGTGGTCACGATCACCACCCCTTGCGCCATCAGAGCTTCGAAGAGGCGCCCCAGGATCATGGCATCGGCAATGTCGCTGACCTGCATTTCATCAAGGCACAACACATGTACCTGCTTTGCGATATCGTTGGCGATATCAGCGATCACATCATTGGTTTTCAGCGCCTGCCGCCGGCGGTGGACGTCCTGCATGAAGGCATGGAAATGGCTGCGCTGCTTTGCCTCAATGTCCAATGCGCCGTAGAACAAATCCATCAGCATTGTTTTGCCACGGCCGACGTCGCCATGGATGTAAAGCCCTTTGGGCACGTGTGGCTTGTTCAGAAATTTTTCTAGGAAGCCGCGTTGCTCTTGCGCTTTCAAATCCGTCGCCAGGCTGTTCAGCCTGGTCACCACCGCAGCCTGGGCCGGATCACCGCGCAGGTCTCCGCTCTCTAACTTTTCTGCATAGGCTTCAAGCAACCTGGTCATGCGACCAAACTGTCCTTCGGCGTCAGATCCGGCATCGTCCCTCAGCTGTCAAGTTGCGGCAATTGAAAAAGAATCACAGCCCTCATAAAAGCCTAGCATGTCTCAATCAATCGTTGTCGCCGCACTTTACAAATTTGTCACGCTGAAAGATTTCGAAGCGTTGAAAGCGCCCATGCTGGCAGCCATGAAGAAACTTGGGGTGAAAGGCACCCTGCTGCTGGCTAGGGAAGGCATCAATGGTACGATCAGCGGCAGCCGTTCGGGGATCAATGCATTCCTGGCAATCCTGAAGTCAGATCCGCGCTTTGCCGATGTTGATCACAAGGAATCCTATTGCTCTGACAACCCCTTTTATCGCAGTAAGGTGAAACTCAAGCGGGAAATCGTCACCATTGGCGTGGATGGCGTGGACCCCAACAGGGTGGTGGGCACCTATGTGGAGGCCAAGGACTGGAATGCCCTGATCGCAGACCCTGAAGTACTACTGATCGATACGCGCAATGACTATGAGGTGGCGCTGGGAAGCTTTGAGGGTGCTGCTGATCCCAAGACCAGAAGTTTTGGCGAGTTTCCAGATTATATTGCAAGGAATCTCCACAATGGGAAGCAGCAGAAGGTTGCCATGTTCTGTACGGGCGGTATTCGCTGCGAGAAGGCGTCAAGTTACATGAAAAGCCTGGGGTTCGCAGATGTGTTTCACCTCAAGGGTGGCATTCTCAAATATCTCGAAGAAGTGCCTAGAGAGCAAAGCAAGTGGTGGGGTGAGTGCTTCGTGTTTGACCATCGCATCGCCGTTGGCCAGGGATTGGTTGCAACGACGCTCGAAATGTGCCACGGATGCCGCAAGCCTTTGGGAGCGGGTGACAAGGGCTCACCACTCTATGAAGAGGGTGTGAGCTGCCCCAGGTGTTGTGCGTCTTTAAGTGAGAAATCCAAGTCTTCGGCCCGCGAACGCCAGAAGCAGATTGACCTGGCAAGGAAGCGGAACTTGAGAAAACCGATCGGGAGCTAGACAACTTCCAGCGCCAACACATCCGTCATTGCGGCCTACGCTGCAATTTCGCTCCGTATATATTTCAGACAGGTCCCCGCTTGCGCCGGAACGACGAATTGGTGAGTTCAACACTTCTTTTTCTTCCAGGCGGCCTTTTTGTCCTTGAAGGCGGGTTTTTCGCCTTCTGCCCGGACCTTGGTTGCGTCTTCGAATTTTGCTTTGAAGCCTTCAGCGCGAGGTTTCCCAGCAGCTTCGAACTTATGCTTAAGTCCGCCGTCACCGAAGGGTTTCTTGCCTTTGTAACCCGCGCCCTTTGGCATTGCGCCGGCTTCGTGGGGTTTGCGGTCTTCATAGCGCAGCTCGCCACCAGGCCGTGGCTTGAAGTTGGACTTGCGGTCGGTATTACGGGATGTCCTCGCCACGTCCATATGCGCGCCGACGCGCTCGATTTTCACGTCTTCATCGTCAGCCAAAAGGCTTGCCAGCGTAAATCGTTCCACCGCCGCATTGGCTATTTCAAAGCGTGTTTCGTTGTCGGTGATGCGAATGGCGCCAATGTCGACCTTGGTCACTTTGCCGCGTCGGCAGATCATGGGCAACAACCACTTGGGATCGGCATTGTTCTTGCGGCCGATATCGAGACGAAACCAGGTGTAGTCACGCGGATCCGAGGTGGAGGCGCGGGGCTCCTTGCGAGACGGCCTGGCTTCCCGCAGGTCGCGGCCCGGACCCGGATCAAACACATCCTCGGCGGCCGGAAGTTTGGAACGGTAAATGCGAACGAGGGCCGCAGCAATTTCCTCCGGGCTGCGCGAGGTCATGACTGACCGCGCCATTTCGAGATCTTCTTCGCTGCTCATTTGTGTAAGGATAGGGTCCTGCAACATCCGTTGCTGGTCGAGTCTTCGGATATCCTCGGCCTGCGGCGGCCCGCTCCAGGCGGGGTTGACACCTGCTGCCTGCAGCATTTGTTCAGCCTTGCGGCGCCGCGAGAGGGGAATGAGCACGACGCTCACACCCTTCTTGCCGGCCCGTCCGGTGCGGCCGCTACGGTGCTGCAGGGTTTCTGCATCATTGGGGAGATCGGCGTGGATCACCAACCCTAAGTTGGGCAAGTCAATGCCGCGGGCCGCAACATCGGTTGCAACGCAGACACGGGCTCTGCCATCGCGCAGCGCCTGCAGGGCATGGTTGCGCTCGCCCTGGCTCAGCTCGCCGGAGAGATTTACGGTGGCAAAGCCACGCTCGAGCAGGGTTGCATGCAGGTGGCGCACATGATCTCGCGTGTTGCAGAAAACGATGGTGCTACTGGCATCGACAAAGCGCAGCACGTTCACCACGGCATGCTCGACCTCGTTGGGGGCAACGCGAATGGCGCGATACTCGATATCTGCATGGGCACGCTCGCCGCCTGTGGCTTCAATGCGCAGCGAGTTCTTCTGGTAGCGCTTGGCCATGTTGGTAATGACCTTCGGCATAGTGGCCGAAAACAATAGCGTGCGGCGAGAGGCCGGTGTTGCTTCCAGGATGAACTCAAGGTCCTCGCGGAAACCCAAGTCAAGCATCTCGTCAGCCTCGTCGAGAACAACGGCCTTGAGGTCAGTAATGTTGAGGACACCGCGTTCGAGGTGGTCGCGCAGCCGGCCGGGTGTGCCCACGATAATATGGGCGCCATCAGCAAGCCTGCGGCGCTCACGCTTGGGGTCCATACCGCCCACACAGGACAGGATACGCGCGCCCGAGTAATGATAAAGCCATTCCAGTTCGCGCTCCACCTGCAGGGCGAGTT
>Ga0315273_10004168_pt1 | contig 17614 bp, 15 predicted proteins | sample YL17G02_0_MG_FD_205753 | JGI IMG/M metagenome (GOLD analysis project Ga0315273, IMG submission 205753) | Sediment microbial communities from Yellowstone Lake, YNP, Wyoming, USA - YL17G02_0 | ecosystem: Environmental > Aquatic > Freshwater > Lake > Sediment | place: USA: Wyoming | collected...
AGATCCGGGAAGACCCGAACATCCCAATCAGGGCGCGTCGCCGCAAGCGTTGGCTCGAGCGGGACGATGCGGTCCTTGCCGCCGTGCATGACCAGAACCGGGCAGGCGATCGCGTCGAGGTATCGGTGCGCGATGTCCGGCCGCGGCATCATGGCCATGATCGAACGCGTCGTCTGGACGAAGGCCGGAACGGCGTCGGGGTCAGACTGCTGTGCGCGCGCCATCTCCATATGGCGACTAACGACGTGGTCCGGCACTCGGCTCGCGTCGGCGGTAACCATCCTGAATCCGAAAGGCACGAGCCTCTCGGCCGGCACGGCCTTGATCCTCAGCCAACCGAGAGCGTTGCCCACGACGGGCAGCGCGTATACGGCGGTCCCCACCAGCACGGCAGGGGATGGTCTCCGACCGCGTGCTGGGGGAAGCGCCGCGCCGATCGCGGCCACTCCCTGGACGGTCTCGGGTTCGGCACCTGCCTGCAGCAGCGCGATCGATCCGCCGAGCGAGTTGCCGCACAGGACCACCGGACCTTCGGCCACGTTTCGGATGAAGTCCGAGAGAAGCGCCCTGCTCGCCGGCACTCCGCTGCTGCGTCCGTCCCGCGGGGTGAGGCCGTTGCCCGCGAAGTCCGGCACGAGGACCCTACCCAACCGCGACAGCCCGGGTGCCGCGCGCATCCAGTTCAGGTGGTTCCCCCCGAGCCCATGCAGGCATACGAAGGTGAGACCGGCCGGGCCCTCCCAGTCCTGGAAGAAGACCGGCCCGTCTATGTCCGTCCAGCTGTCGCGCGCTTCCACGACCCCAGCCTAGCCGGGTAATCTTGGCCGCGATGATGGACAACACCCGCGATCTGAAGGTGCTGATCGCCTCGCGCTATCCGCTGATCATGGCTGAGTCCCACGATGAGGTTCGGTTCATGGCGCTGTTGCGAAGGGCCGCCGGGGCCTCAGCGGTTCCGGTTTGGACCTGGACGATGACTCACGGGCTGCGCCGCGACGCAGTGGAAGGGCCGGCGTACGCGACCCTCGAGGCCGACAAGGCGCTCCAATTCATCGCGACCGTCACGGAGCCTGGTGTCTTCGTCTTCAACGACGTCCAGCACGTGCTAGAAGACGCGATGGTGGTGCGTAGGATCAAGGAGATAGCCCAGGAAGCTAGACCCGGCGTAACCGTTGTGCTGGCGGTCGCGGCGCTGAAGATACCGCCGGAACTCGACGGCCTCGCCCTCCCATGGAAGTTGCAGCCCCCTACGCGGGAGGAGATCCAGGAGATCGTCGATCGCAACCTGAAGGATCTGGCACAGAGAGGCATCTCGGTGGCGCTCAGTGACGCCGAACGCGACGAGATCGTCGACGCATGCCTGGGGCTGTCCGCGGCCGAGGCCGGCCAACTGGTCCAGGAGGCGGCCTTCGACGACGGCAAGGTCGATGCGGCCGACGTCGAGTACGTGCGCAAGGCGAAGGCCGAGATACTCGGCCAGGGGGGTGTTCTGGAACTCGTCGAGACGACCGCCGGTTCACTGGACCAGGTCGGCGGCGTCGAGCGCCTGAAGGAATGGCTCCGTGTGCGGGGCAAGGCTTTCGAACCTGCCGCGAGAGATTTCGGTCTCGATCCTCCGCGCGGTGTTCTCCTGACCGGGGTTCCCGGTTGCGGGAAGTCGCTCGTGGCTCGCACACTCGCGCGGACCTGGTCCATGCCTCTCTTGCTTCTGGACCCCGCCCGACTCTACGGACCCTACGTGGGTGAGTCGGAACAACGCCTGCGCGACTCGTTGGCGACGGTGGAAGCCATGGCCCCCGCCGTTCTGTGGATCGACGAGATAGAGAAGGGGTTGGCCGCGGGATCGGAAGCAGACTCCGGAGTGAGTCAGCGACTGCGAGGAACGTTCCTCCGGTGGATGCAGGATCGACCGCAGGGCGTGTTCCTGGTGGCGACCTCGAATGACGTCACGTCGCTGCCGCCGGAGTTCCTTCGGCGCGGTCGGTTCGACGAGATCTTCTTCGTCGATCTGCCGAACGAGACCGAGCGCGAGCGGATCTTCGAGCTCCACCTCGAGCGCCGGAAGCGGGACCCGGCGAAGTTCGACGTGGAGCACCTCGCCCGGGCAACCGATGGGTTCTCAGGCGCCGAGATCGAGGCGACGGTGGTGGGGGCTCTCTACCGGGCCTTCGGAACGACTGCGGATATCAGCACCGAGCAGATCCTGCAGGAGATCGAGGGGACCGTTCCGCTGTCGCGCACCCGTGCGGAAGATATCCGGAAGTTGCGGGCCTGGGCCCAGGGCCGAACGATCCCGGCGTCCTAGCCCGCTTCCTGCTCCGCGGCGCCGGACGCGGGCGCGTCCTCCACCAGCGGAAGGTAGATCGCGTCTTCCTTCTCGAAATGGAGTTTCAGTAGCGCATACAGGCCGTAGAGCACGCGTCTGACGGCGTTGGCGGTTCCGACGGTCATGGCGCTCTTGCCGAGCCGCTTGCGGAGCCAGCTGACCTCGTCGGCGAGCGAACCGAGTTGTGAGAGGTCCATCTCAAGCGACGAGTTTTCGGTATCTCCGATGGCATCTCTCAACGACGAGATGTGTGTGAGCAGCTGGGTCGACACGAGGGCGTCGAGCCGATCCAGGCCGGCTCGGATGTCAGAAACGGGTGCGGTCCCCACGGAGTCCGCCAAGGCCCTGACCGACTCGACCTGATGGTAGAGCTGAGACGAGACTTCGCGAAGGGTCTGTGTGGGCTCGGGCATTCCACCTACCAATCTACTCGTCTATCGACCACGGGTGGGTCGCGCAACAGACCCGGAACTCACTGGGCCAAATCGGCGTATCTGTCGGGCTCCCTCCCGATGACCGAGCAGCCGGGCTCAGCGAAGGGCCGCCACAACGCCGTCCGAACACTCGCGCAGGACCGCCATCATGCGATCGACGTCGGCTTCGGAGCTTAGGTAGTTCACTATGCCGGCCCGCAGGTACGTGCGGCCCCTAAGCGTCGTGGTGCTGACCCACGCCTGTTCGCTCATCTCGAGGGCACGTTGCAGGTCGGTCTGGTAGACGTCGAGGCTCGCCTCGTCCATCGTCTCGTGCCCCCTGGGGAGGTGGCGGAAGCACACGACCGACAGTTCGGGTGAAGCCGGGTTCGCCTCGAAGTCGGGAGCCTCGGAGCACTTCGCGGCAAGGTACGCCGCGAGATCGTCGTTGTGCTCGATGAGCTTGCCCAGCCCCGACGTTCCGAGGTGCTTCCACGACATCCACAGTTTCAGGGCGCGGAAGCGGCGCGTGCCCTCCATCGAGTACTGGTACCAGTTGAGAGGCTCGTCTTCGGGGCGGTTCGAACGGTAGTACTCGGGTTCGCGATGGAACGTCGTTCTCAGATCCTCTTGCCGGCGCACGAGCAGCGCTCCTATGTCGTAGGCCTGGAAGAACCACTTGTGCGGATCAACCGTCACCGAATCCGCCCTTTCCAGTTCAGGAACGCGCGCCGAGTCGCGTCCGCTGAGTCGGGCGGCCCCTCCGTAGGCGGCATCGACGTGGAGCCACAGGTTCTCGCGTTGCGCCACGTCCGCAAGCTCGCCGACCAGGTCAACCGAACCCGTGTTCGTGGATCCCGAGACGGCTGCTATCGCCAGGGGAGTGAGCCCGGCTTCGCGGTCGCGCGCCACGGCTTTCGCCAGGGTCGAACCGTTCAACCTGAACCGTTCGTCGGAGGGAAGGACCACGAGCGTGTCGGAGGGGAACCCCAACAGGTCCAGGCCCCGCGCGATGGAGAAGTGGGCCTGGTCGCTGACGTAGACGCGCACCCCTTCGAGTTCGCCGCCGCGCGGTCCGCGGTCGATGCCGCGCAGCGCGGCCAGATGCACGTCTCGTGCGACCGCCATCGCCATGAGGTTGGCCATGACTCCGCCCGAAGTGAGGACCCCCCAGGTGCCTTCGCCGAAGCCGACGAGGTCGCGCAGCCATTTCACCACCTCCTCCTCTACGAAGGCGCCGACCGGCCCCGCGTGCCAGACATCGATCCCCTGCTGCATCCATTGGGACAGGACCTCCGCGCCGATGGACATCGGAAGGGGCGGGGGGGTGAAGTAGCTGAACGAGCCGGGATGCTGTGAGTTGTACGTCGCCGGAGCCACGCGAGCACGGAATTCCGCGAGCACCTCGGGGTAGGGTCTCGGGCTCTCTGGGGCCGGCGCGGGTCCTCCGACCGCCCCGAAGAAGGCCCGGCGTGCCTCGGGATACGCGGCCTTCCGGATCGGACGGGCCATCGCCTCGTTGTAGAGCCAGTCCAGAGCCTCGCGCCAGACGGCCTCGCCGAAGTGCTCGAGTGCCCTACGCGACCGTTCGGGGTCCTGGAAATCGATCAGTTCCGGTTCGAGGCTCCATCCGTATCTGTCCACGCGCGGAAGGCTAGCAGCCACCGCGGTTCGAATACGGGACACCTCCGAGGTGTTGAAGGGGTCATGGAGACGCTCGATATCGCCGCCTTTACCTTTTCTCCACAAGATGAGGCAGGAGGACGCCTTTACAAGATGCGGCACCCTTACTACGATGTGTCTAAGTGGCCGTGGAGGCCTGTTTTTTTCGCCTCTGACGCGCCGGACGAAGCTTGGTCCCCGGACCCCAAGGCTGGTTCCGTGTGCGGCAGGAGCGCATATCAGCGGAGGTAGTTCGAAAGCATATGGCCGAACCAGCGCGCCCCCTAGGCACCGATGATGCCGATGACCTGCGGCTTTACCTTGAGGCCGCGGCTCGTGAACCTCTCCTGACCAAGGAGGAAGAGGTTGAGCTCGCCATGTGCATCGAGCACGGCAAGGAGGAAGAAGAGAGGCTGGCGGCAGGTCGCCTGAAGGCCGTATCCAGCATCACCAAGGCCCGCCGAGCCGTCCGCAAGGCTGAGGCGGCTCGTCAGCGCTTCATAATGGCCAACCTTCGCCTGGTCGTGTCTGTGGCCCGCAAGTACCAGGGCCAGGGTCTCCCGCTGCTCGACCTGATTCAAGAGGGCAACATCGGCCTCATGCGCGCCGTTGAGCTATTCGACTGGCGTCGTGGCTTCAAGTTCTCCACCTACGCGACCTGGTGGATCCGCCAGGGCATCACGCGCGCTATCGCCGACCGTTCGCGTTCGATCCGCCTGCCCGTGCACATCCACGACCGGCTGCGGAAGCTCAACCGGACGCGCTTCCAGTTCGCGCAGGTGATGGGGCGCGAGCCCAGCCGCGACGAGTTGGCCAAGGCACTCGATACGACGGTCGATGAGATCGACGACCTTACCGAGATGGGCCGCCGCGAGCCGCTTTCGCTGCAGTCGCCGGTCGGCGAAGACTCCGAGCTCGGCGACCTCATCGAAGAGGCCGACTCCGAGTCGCCTTTCAACGAGGTCGAAGATTCGCTGCTCCGCGAGGAGATCGGCGACGCCGTCGAGCGCGTGCTCGACGAACGGGAACGCCACGTCGTGGCCCTGCGCTACGGCCTGGAGAACGGTCAGCCGATGTCTCTGCGCGAGACCGGCAAGGTGCTCGGCCTCTCGGGCGAGCGCGTCCGTCTCATCGAGCGCGAAGCGCTGCGCAAGCTGCGCGACTCCGACATCATCGCCGCCGCCGCCACCCTGTAACCGGGTGGACCCTCAGCGACGAGCCCAACTGGTCGAGCAGTACCTGGCGTGCACCGCCGAGGTCGACGACGCCCTGAGCGGAATCACCGATGCCGAGTTGGATGTTCGCGTGGGCGAAGAGTGGACGGTGAGAGAGATCGTGCATCACCTGGGTGACTCCGAGATGCGAAGCGCCCTGCGTCTTCGACAGCTCATGGCCGAGGACAACCCTGTCATCGTGGGCTACGACGAGGGTCACTACGCGCGCGTTCTCTTCTACGACCGGCCGATCGCGGCCTCGCTCGCCGCTTTCCGAGGCGCCCGCGAGTCGACGGGTGAGCTTCTGGTCCGCCTGTCCGATGACCAGTGGGCTCGCGCCGGAACGCACACCGAAGACGGCGCCTACGGGGTCGAGCCGTGGCTCGAAACCTATGCCGCGCACGGGCACGACCACGCTGAACAGATCAGGCGAACACGAGCGGGTATCGCCTAGCGGGCGACGCCGTTGCGCCCGGCGATCGCCCTGGCGCGGTCGCGGAGCTGTTCGATCCGGGCCATCAGGTCGTTCGTGATGTGAAGGATCTCGCGCGCCGAGGTCGCGTTCGGATCGACCTGCAAGGGTTCGCCGACAACAACGACGACGGTCGGGCGCCAGGGGCGCCGGAAGGTCAGGCCGGACCCGGGCCACCGGACCTGGGTCCCCCAGATGCCCATGGGTATCAGGGGCGTTCCCGAACCGACCGCGATGCGCGCGGCTCCGCGTCTGCCCCGCAACAACGCTTCCTCGTTGTTGATCTTCCCTTCCGGGAAGAGGCCGAAGAGGCGTCCGCCGCGCGACAGCGCTACGGCCTTCTCCATCGCCTCGGTGTCGTTGGCGCCGCGGTTCAGGGGGATCTGGTCGAAGGCCCGAAGACCGTGCCCTATCACGGGACGGGCGAAGAACTCGGTTCCAGAGAAGAAATGCAGGGTCCGGTCGCGCCCGGTCACCAGGAGTTCGATCACCACGGGGTCCAGAGACGATATGTGGTTGGGAGCAACTACTCCGCCGCCCGTCGAAGGGAGGTTGTCCGTGCCTACGAAGCGGATCCGGAAGATCAGATGGAAGAAGGCCCCGAACACGATCGGGCCGATCTTCCAGATGAACGTTCGTTCCCCCGGCATGGTCGGATGCTACCGCCGTCCGTCCTCGGCTGCCCCGCCACATATACTGCCGCGCATGGGTGTGGCGGACATCGCGAGGGTCCTCCAGCGTCGGTTCGACGAGTATGTCGGTGCGCTGAGGGAGATGGTGGACATCGACTCGGGTTCGTTCAGCCCCGACGGCGTGAACCGTATGGCTGACATCTGCGAGAGCCGATTCGAAGGCCTGGGTTGGCAGGTGGAACGCATCCGGCCCGAGCCAACCGAGCATGGTCAGCTCGGAGACCTTGTCATCGGCCGTTCGCCGGGGAACGATGGCCCGCACGTCTTGATCATCGGTCACACCGATACGGTCTTCGACGACGGCACCGCTGCCGAACGCCCCTTCTCGATCGAGGGGGAATCTGCTCGCGGTCCGGGTGTTTCCGACATGAAGAGCGGTCTGCTCCTGGGCTTCTTCGCTCTGGAGGCGCTGAAGGAGCTGGGGCTGCCTATCGGAAGTGTGACCTACTTCTGCAATCCGGACGAGGAGATCGGTTCCCCCTTCTCGGGCCCGCGCATCAAGGAGCTAGCGGGATCCTCGGACGTCGCTCTGGTTCTGGAGAGCGGGCGCGTCGACGGCTCGGTGGTTTCTCAGCGCAAGGGTGTGATCGACTTCACCATAAACATCGAGGGTGTGGCAGCTCATGCCGGTGTTGAGCCGGAACTCGGCCGCAGCGCTCTGGTCGAAGCCGCTCACCTGACGCTCGCTCTGACCGAGTTGAACGGCCGGTGGCCCGGCGTAACGGTCAACGTGGGGACCCTTTCGGCCGGAACGCGCTCCAACGTGGTCGCCGAGCGGGCACACTTGGTGGTGGATGTTCGATCTCCGGAAGGGGACACCCTCGATGTCGCCTACGCTGAGATAGAAAGGATCTGCGCGTCTCCGGTCACGCCGGACGTATTGATCGAGGCGGTAGGTCGTCGTTGGCACCGCCCCATGGAGAAGTCCGAGGCGAGCCAGCGACTGGTCGACATGGCGCGCCAGATCGCTTCGGAGATCGGTTGGGACCTGGTGGATTCCGCCACGGGCGGCGCCTCGGACGCCTGCACGACTTCGGCTGCCGGTGTGCCGACCATGGACGGCCTCGGACCTATCGGCGGCGGAGATCACGGCCCCCTAGAGCGCATCGACTTGACGAGCGTCGTTCCTCGCGCGACCCTGCTTGCAGGCATCGTCGCTCGAGTGTCAGAGCGCGGAGGGGTGTGAAGGCGCCATGGCGGATGAGAAGTACTCGCTAGAAGAGGCGCGCGAGCAAATCAAGACGCTGGAAGCGTTCAAGGATCTCGTGGAGGGTGTGCCGGCTGTGGTCTTCGTCGACGCCGACGACGATCTGAGCACGCCCATCTACATCAGCCCTCAGGTCGAGAAGCTGCTCGGGTACACCCAGGAAGAATGGATGAACGATCCCGATCTGTGGACCAACACCGTCCATCCGGACGACTGTGGCTGGGTGTTCGATCAGGCCCTCAAACACACGGCCGAGCACGGCCCCTTCAAAGCCGAGTACCGGATGCTCGCCAAGGATGGCCACACGGTCTGGGTGCGGGACGAATCGGTCGTCGTCCGCGACGCGGATGGGCAGGTCATGTACTGGCGAGGGATGTTCGTCGACGTCACGGAGGTCAAGGAAACCGAGGAGCGGCTCAAGCGCAGCCTCGACATGTTGCGCCACGCCATGTCGGAGCGACGGATGCTGTTGCGCCGCGTGGAGGACGCGGGTGAGCAGGAGCGCCGCAGGATCGCAGGCGACATCCACGACGATTCCATCCAAGTCATGGCCTCGGTCAGCCTCAGGTTGCAGTCTCTCCACTCGGACATCCCGGAGAACAGGCAGCCCGCGTTGTACGACATCCGGGAGATGGTCGATCAAGCCATCGACCGGCTGAGGAGCCTGGTCTTCGAGCTACGGCCGCCTGCCTTGGATTCGAAGGGTCTCACCGTGGCGCTGCGGCAGTACCTCGAGCGCGCGGGTGCGGAGGCGGGGTTCGACTACCGGATCGAGGACAAGCTGGAGGTCGAACCTTCCCCCGAGGTCCGAACCCAGCTCTATCGGATCGCGCAGGAAGCGATCGCCAACATACGTAAGCACGCGAACGCCCGCCTGGTCGAGGTGAGCGTTCATCCGAAGGGCAGCGGAGCCGTCATGCGGATACACGACGACGGTAGAGGGTTCGATGTTGGCAGCGTCGAGCCGATGCCTGGACACCTCGGCTTCTCGGCGATGCGGGAGCGGGCCGAGATGGCAGGCGGCATGTGGGAGATCGAAAGCTCGCCCGGCAAGGGCACGACGGTCGAGTTCTGGTTGCCCTTCGAGGCGCCCGCGCCGTCCGGCTCCAGCCAGAACTAGGCATCGGGGCTCGTACTAGAGTCGGCCGTGTCGTTCCAGCAACTCCAAGGTCCTGTCGATGGGAAGGGCGTGCAGCGTGTTGCCGTTCCTACCGACCGTGGTCTCGGCCATGAAGAGGGCGTTGAGGACTGCCTCCTCCACCGATTCGACGGTTGCTCCGAAGAGTGCGTTGAAGATGCCCGTGTTCGCGAACGTCGCCCCGTCCGGAACCGTTGACACTTGGAGGACGTTGCCGGTGAACGCCAAAGGCACGGTCTGAGCTGTCGAGAAGGCGGCGAGGATCTCCCCGGACCAGTTCTCAGCGATCGATCCGCAGCGAACCAGACCCAATCCCGCCCGCTGCGCGATGCGGGTCAGCTGGTGAGGCAGGAGGGGAGCATCCGTCGCGACGATTCCGATGGCGGAGCCGTCGGAATGGGAGGAAGGCATGAGGTCGGTGATCTCCTGGCCCACGGGTATCCCCTTCACCAGAAGGTCCGGGCGAGATCCGAAGTTCGTCAGAACGAGCGCTCCGATGGTGAACCCTCCCAGTTCGGCCGGAAGAACGCGCGAAGCGGTTCCGATGCCTCCCTTGAAGTCGAAACACTGCATCCCGGTCCCCGCGCCGACGCAGCCTTCGGCCACAGGGCCCGTCGAAGCGGAGTCGAGGGCATCCCAGACATCCTGTTCGGCGAGAGGGAAGGAAAGAGCGTCGTTGAGGAAGCCGTCGTCGCACTCGGCGACGACGGGCATAGGGGTGTCGCTTTCGATATCCGGATCGTGACGTGCGATCCATTTCGCCGCCGCTTGATAGCCCACTCCGATGGAGAGGCTCGAGGTCAACGTGATCGGGGTATGGAGAAGACCCCATTCGCCCATGTGGACGATGCCGATCATCTCTCCGTATCCGTTCAAAACGTGGGTTCCGGCGTAGACGCGCTCGCGCCAAGGCGTCTCGCCCGGCCATACGGTTGTAACGCCGGTTCGAACGGGCCGAGAGCCGGGAACCCCCGGCGTGTCTTCCCTGACCACGGTCTTGTGCCCGACCCGAACCCCCGCGACGTCGGTTATCGCGTTGTATCGACCGGCCGGGTACCGACCGACCACGACTCCGAGTTCGCGTGCTCGCTTGCGTCCCACCTTGGGTGCTCCTCCTCCTGTCAGAGTGGCTCGCGTCCGCTGGCCAACAGATCCTCGCCGAACCGAGCTACGCATTCTTTCGAGAACTCGGCTGGCCCGTAGGTGTGTGCCTGCGTTCCGTACTCGGCGATAGCGTGTGAGGCAGCGAGGGACGCGACGCGTCCGAAGTCCTCCGGCGCGTCACCTCGAGACAGACCGCGCGCGATCCCGGCCACGTAGGCGTCGCCCGCGCCGGTGGGGTCGACCACCTTGGCTGGGGCAACAGCGTCGACGTCGACGACCCCGTCCGCAGTCGTGATCTTGGAGCCGCGATCCCCGAAGGTCGTTATCACCATGGCGGCGAGATCCAGGAGATCCGAGGTCGAGTGCCCGGTCCTGGATGCGATCATCTCCATCTCGTAGTTGTTGCCGATCACGCACCGAGCTCCCGTCATGCCGTCTATCAGTTGCTCAGAGGAAAGGCTGACGATCTGCTGACCCGGCGAATACACATAGGGGATGCCGAGATCACGGCACTCCCCAGGGTACTTCGCCATGGCTCCCGGGTCGTCAGGCGTGATCACGGCGAGCGACACGTCGTCGTCCATCTCGGAAAGACTCAGGTCCACCGCCTGGCGCATTGCGCCTGGGTAGAAGCCGGTGATCTGATTGTCGTCGAGGTCGGTCGTGATGAACGCGGAAGCCGTGAGTTCTCCCGGGACCGTCCACACGGAGGAGGTGTCGACACCCTGGGATTCGAGCCATCCCCGGTATTCGTCGAAGTCTTCCCCGACGGCTCCGAGGAGTCGGACCCTCTCTCCCAGCAGGGAAAGGTTGTACGCGACGTTGGCACCCGCACCTCCACGTTGCCGCTTCAGTGTGTCGACCAAGAACGACACGGACAGGACGTGAACCTTCTCAGGCAGGATGTGATCTTTGAAGTACCCGGGGAAGTTCATGATGTTGTCGAATGCGATGGACCCTGTCACTACGATGCTCAACGTGTCTCCCAGCTTGGCGTCGGCGAGATGGTACCGGAACGGCGACTGGGTTCCCTAGGGCTTCTGCGGAGCCCCCGGCGAGATGGGCACGCGTATCTTGGCCTCCGTGAGGCGCGCGACGATCCGTTCCCGCATCATGCGTTCGACCTCCACCTTGTGACCGAGGACGCAGTCCGCTATCACTCGGACCACCAGGGCGTCGGAGGCCATCGTCTGGATGCCCAGAACCTCGGGGCCCGACTCGATCAGGCCCTTGAGCCCACCTTCCCGCAACTGCTCGAAGACCTCGTCGAGGAGAGCCCGCACGCGGTCCACGTCCTCGTCGTATGCCACGCGGACATCGACTATCGCGCGTGCCCATCCGCGGGACTTGTTGGCTATCACCTGGATGTTCCCGTTGGGGATGTAGTTGAGGGTACCGTCGAACATCCTGATCGAGGTGACGCGAAGCGAGAGCGCTTCTATGCGCCCCGAGATGACGCCTGCGGTCGTGTACGCATCGACGGTGTCACCGAGGCGGAACTGGTTCTCCCAGAGGATGAAGAAGCCGGAGAGCCCATCGCGCACAAGAGTCTGGGCCCCGAAGCCCAGGGCCACGCCGACTATCCCCGCCCCGGCGATCAGTGGTGCGAGGCTAACGCCGAACTCCCCGAGGATGATCAATAGCGCGACGACCCAGATCAGGGTGAGGAATGTGTTGGTCAAGGCATGGGTGATGGTGGTCGTCCTCTTCAGGCCGGATTCGCCATCGACGGTCTCGAGAGCCTCCATCTTGTGTTCCAGCCTTCGCACCAGGATCTTCGCCACCACCGAGAGCACGGTCGCAGTTACGAAGACGACCAAGGCGGTCGCCCCGTGTGTCTGCGCCCAGTTAGAGTCGAAGGTGATGTTCGTTGCACTGATCACCCGTTGAGCATAGCTTGCGGCGTCGGGCGTCATTACCCCAAGGCGGAGGCGGTTGCGCAGAGACCGGTGACCTTCTCCATGGAGTCGAACTTCCAGCCGGTTTCCGTCTTCACATACACAGCTGGGTCTGTGTCGTCTATCTGTCCGGCCAACCGTCCGCCGACGGTGACGAAGCCGGTCACGAAAGCGCGGCCGCCCTGCACGCGCACGTTGATGTTCTTCAAGGCCACTTCCGTTCCGGGCCCGACGGATACGCGCGAAGCCAGGGATCTGAGCATCTCGAGCGGGCAGGCCTGCTGAGCATTCGTCGTCATCGTTGCGTACAGGCTATCCACGTCGCCCGTGTTCCACATGGCGGATTGGTCGTTCACCACAGCCTTGACCTTCGAGGCCTCCGACGTTCGGCCTAAGACGAGGAGTGCCATCACCACGAGCACTGCGAAGCCGCCCAGCAGGAACTCGATACGGCGGTTCAACTGGGTTTGAACATCTGGCTGGGACCTAGCTCCCGATCGCGGTTCCCTGTTGGTCGCGAAGGAGCGACAGGACCACGCCTCGAGCGTGGTCGTCGATCTCCAGGAAGATCAGGTTCTCCGCCACGTCGCGGGCTCCGGGCTGAGCCCAGTAGCGCTGGATGGTGTCGGCGCGCTGGCGGCGCGGAGCCGAGAAATGCTCCAGGAGTTCGGAGAACCCCACGGATCCGAGGCAGGCAAGGACTTCGGCTGGTTCCATCGACGCAACACTAGCTTGGCGTCTCTGAGATTCACATCGGACCTGAGGATGGTTCTGTCCCCCCCCGCGCCATTGGTCCATCCCCGGGTCGGGGGACACGGACCGTCCCCTTTCGAGTGTGGGGAATCCGGGCCCCGAGGCGACCGCTTGCCGCTTCCTGAGGCTGAACTAGGGGTTCTGGCCGGTCTCCACCGCAGGGAAACCGAGGTTCTGGACGAAGCGGTCGTTGAAGTCCTCGACCCCCGAGAGTTCGAGGTACTCGATCCACTTGGGGAGTTCGAACGCGACCTCTCGCTCCCTGAACGAGGTCAGGGCCATCTTCGCGCCCTCGCTCGCGGCATTGCCGATGGCCTTGATCTTCTCGACCGGAACCGGTGGCACAAGGCCGATGATCCTGGCGCTCTCGGGGTTGATGTAGCTGCCGAACGAGCCGGCGAGCAGTACCTCGTCGAGATCCTCAGGCTCCCATCCCATCTCGCGCATGGCAGTCTCGACGCCTGTTGCGATAGCGCCCTTCGCGAACTGCATCTCGCGGACGTCCTTCTGGGTGATGAAGACGTCCTTGGAGAACGAGAACGCGCGGATACCGTCCCACTCGGTGAGGTGCGCGCTCAGCGGGTGATCGGCGAGTTCCTCGGCAGGAAGGAATGCCCCGGTCTCGCTGACGATGCCGACCGCGCGCAGCTGCGCGACCGCGTCTATCAAGCCCGAGCCGCAGAGCCCCTTCGGCTCGAGGTCGTTGCCGCCGATGATCTGCAGCTGGATCTCGCTCCCCGACAGGATGATGCCCTCTATGGCTCCTTCGGTCGCGCGCATACCGTGCAGGATCTCGGCCCCCTCGAACGCCGGGCCGGCGGGGGCCGCGGTGCCGATGATCCGGTCGGCATGGCCGACGAGGATCTCCCCGTTCGTTCCGACGTCGACGATGAGTCGCCGGATGTCCTCGCGGGCCAGGCCCGTGGCGACCGCGTCTCCCATGAGGTCGGCGCCGACATAGGCTCCGAGAGATGGGAACAACTGAACGCGCCCTTGAGGGTGGATGTCTATCTCGAGGTCGCTCGCCCTTAGGTTGAGGGGCTCTAGGAACGTCGCCGTGAACGGGGCGATGGCGATCGAATCGGGGCGCACGCCCAGGAAGAGGTGAAGCATCGTGGCGTTGCCGACCACCATCAGTTCGTAGGTCCGTTCTCTGGTCACGTCGGCCTCTTCGTAGACTTGTTGGAGAAGGTCGTTGATGGTTCCCACGATCGCCACGCGGAGCTGTTCGAGATTGCCATCGCCTCTCATCGCGTGTGCCATGCGGGCGATGACGTCGCCCCCGAAGGATGCCTGCTTGTTGATCGAAGAGGCGACCCCGACCGCGCCTCCGTTCCGCAGGTCGATGAGGGTTGCGACGACCGTCGTCGTGCCGATATCGAGCGCGACGCCGTACATCTCGGAGGTGGTGTCTCCCTCCTCGACCGCTATGAAGTGGTCGCCCACGGTCACGGCGGTGACGGTCTCTTCCTCTCGCATGAGGTTGGCCAGTGGCGCGTAGACGGCGGGATCGACCTGAGCTTCCCAGCCTTCCTCTTCGAGGAAGTCGAGGACCCGGCGGATGTGACTGCGCGCGTCTTCCAGGGTTGGCTGCTCCATCTCTACGACGCCCTTCCAGACGTTCGGTTCGAGTAGGACGAACCGGTTCACTCCCATGGTCGCTGCCTTGGGGTTGGAGATGAGCCGGGGAACATCGCATCGCGCGTTGCCTTCGATGATCGCCTGACAGGAGATGCGCCAACCCTCGGCGATCTTCTCCTCGGTCAGATGGCGGCGGTCGGCAGGCGTCGGCTCGAACTCACCCTCGATGACCTGAACGCTGCACTTGCCGCAGGTTCCACGTCCGCCGCAGCTCGACTCGATCGGCAGGCCGGCCCAGTGTGCGGCGTTGAAGAGGGTCGTCCCCTCCGGAACGTTGGCCGTCTTGCCGCTCGGCTCGTATCTGACTTCGAACTTACGCAAGGCTTCTCCCTGGATGGCGAACGACTATCAGGCGCGGCAGTCTACCTATGGACTTCTGACCGGGGGATAGGCCCCTGGCCAAAGCCGGCGTCAGTCCTCTTCGTTCTCGAGGGCTTCCTTCTGGTAGGCGGCCATGATCTTGTCCAGTTCGGCCTCCACGCCATCGGGCAGCGGGTCGGGCTCGTGTTCGGCCAGGATACGGATGACCTCTGCCTTCGCCGTGTCGTAGGGGGTCGGCCGTCCGGCCTCGGTCCAGCCTTCCCAGTCGAGACGGTTCATCATCTTCGAGCGGCGGAAGTCGCGCATGTGGTCCATCGTGTGCTGCTCGCCGAGGAAGTGACCTCCAGGGCCGACGTTGACCACGGTCTCGACGGCCAGATCCTCGTCCGTGAAGCCGGTGCCCCTGGCCCATTGCAGGACGGCTTCCATGATCTCGCAGTCGAGCACGAGGCCGGCCAGCGAGTAGATGCTGTCGGCGTTGAGTGATCCCATGCCGGTCATCATGTCCCCGGAAACGACCATGCTGCCCATGGCCGATATCGCGTTCTGGACCCCTGCCTGCCAGTCGGAGGAGAGGGATCCGGTGCCCATGGTCGAATGAACCGCTGGGATGTCGTAGCGCGCGGCCATGACGGGCCCCGACTGCTCGAGGATGACTTCCTCACCGCCCCAGGTCGGGTTCATCTGCCCCGAACCCATGTCTATCGTGGAGGCGTAGGACACGTAGAAGGTCTTGGCTCCGGGAACCAGGGTCTCGACGATCACGACACCGGACAGCACCTCGGCGTTGGCCATCATGATGGTGCCTGCGATCGAGGCGGGTGCGGTGGCAGCCGCCAGTGGCATGGAGCAGATCCCGACCGGGATGCCGGCGGCGGCCAGCATCTCCATCGCGTCTATCGGCTCGTTGTCCCAATGGAGCGGGCTGATGATGCACTGGAAGTTCGACATCGGCGGGCGCTTGCGGATCTCTTCCTTGCTGCCCATGAGCACTTCGCACATCTCGAGCAATCCTTGGGTGTTGAAGGGATCCACGGCCGTCATCTGCATGATGTGCTTGCTCGTGTTTGGCCACTGCACGTGGGTCTCGCCCAACGGGCGCACCGGTACGGGCACGTCGTTGGCGGAAGCGGACTGCCAGAGCATCCCGATCTGCGGCAGATAGTCGGCGACCTTCGTGATCTGGCCCAGGTCTTCCCTGGTGGACTTGCGACGCTCCCCGGTCTCCAGGTCGATGATCAGCGCCGGGCAGCCATCGGTGGACAGGTACATCGACTTGCCGTCGATCTCGAGGTCGTTCAGAGGATTGCGCGCCCCCAAGGTGTAGTTGCGGGGCGCCAGGGCGACCTTGGCCATTACGAAGTCGGGGTCGAAGTAGATGCGGCTGTTCTCGAAGTCGACCTTCTGGCCTTCGTCGGCCATCACCTTGAGGAGGTTGTCATTCGACGTGGACACGCCAACCCGCTCGAGGACCTCGAGCGACTTCTCGTGGATCTTCTCTACCTGCTCCGGGGTCATGACCTCGAGGTTGAAGCGCCTCGGGAATGCCGTTACGCGTCGCTCGGACAAGACGAACTCCTCTCTGATGCGGCTGGACCCCCCCATGAGGGGAAGCTGAGTCTAGCCTCAAATCGACTCCTGAGTCTAGCCTCAAACGGGTGATATGGGCAGTCCCCCGGGCGGGGGATTCCGAGATCCCGTGCGCGGCCGCGGGCTAGTGCGTGCCTGCCGAGTACGCGTCGGGCACCATGCGGTCGTTGCGGAAACGGTCGGCCGTGAAGGGGGCGATCAGCTCGGGCATGCGCCCTCCGGCTATCACCTCGGCCATGGTCGATCCGAATATCGGCGCGCCCTTGAAACCCCAGGTGCCCATCCCGGCCATCAGCATGAAGCCCTTGACCCCCGATTCGCCCAGCAGGGGCGAGCTGTCGGGAGTCATGTCGCACAGGCCGGCCCACTGGCGCATGACCTTCGCCTTCGCCATGAACGGGAGGATCTGGATCGACCGCTTGGACGCTTCTGAGATGAAGTCGAACGTGGAGCGCGACGAGTAAGTGTTGTAGCGGATGATCTCAGCTCCCACCAGGAGCTCGCCTCGGGCGGTCTGGGAGATGTAGACGTAGAGGTCCATCGAGGAAACCAGTCCATCGAGAACGTGACGATAGGGCTCGGTCACGAAGGCCTGAAGCGGATGCGTGTGGATCGGCAGCTTGATCCCCGCCATGGCGGCCACGATGCTCGACCATCCGGCCACCGCACTGACGACGCAGCCGGCTGAGATGGGCCCCTGGTCGGTCACGACACCACGGCACTCGCCGTCCTTCATGTCCAGTGCGGTTACCTCGACGCCCTCGTGTATCCGCACGCCGAGTCGCTGCGCGGCCACGGCGTACGCCCACACGACCGAGTCGTGATGCGCGAACGATCCTGGTGGGTGATAGGAGGCCCCCAGGACCGGCAGTTCTCCCCCGGCGGAGAGATCGACCAGCGGGCAGGTCTTCATGATCTCGTCGGGGGTGAGGATGTCCGTCTGAACCCCGTACGCGCGGTTCAGCAGGGACTTGTCCCTTTCCACCTCGAGAGCGTCGGTCGAGTGACACAGGTCCAACTCGCCCTGGTTGGAGAACATGATGTTGAAGTCGGTTTCGGCTGAAAGCGTCTGCCACATCTCGAGACTCTTCTTGTAGAGGGGTACGGTCTCGGGGGTGTTGTAGTTGGCGCGAACCACCTGCGTGTTTCGCCCGGAACCTCCGGAGCCTATGTAGTCACGCTC
>Ga0315273_10004170_pt1 | contig 17611 bp, 14 predicted proteins | sample YL17G02_0_MG_FD_205753 | JGI IMG/M metagenome (GOLD analysis project Ga0315273, IMG submission 205753) | Sediment microbial communities from Yellowstone Lake, YNP, Wyoming, USA - YL17G02_0 | ecosystem: Environmental > Aquatic > Freshwater > Lake > Sediment | place: USA: Wyoming | collected...
CCACGAGGTGGCGCACGACGCCGACGTGGTGGCGGAGGTGATAGGCCGGCCAACCCCGCTCCCTCGCGAAGCGCTGGGTGAGCGCCACGATCGCGAGCGTGAGTTCGCTCGGCAGGATGCAGCGCTCGAGCGCGAACACGCGGTCGAAGGTCCCGCGCTCGTGCAGCCCGAGCATCGGGCCGCCGTCCTCGGCCGGGGCGAAGCTGAACTCCATCTTGTTGCGGTAACCCGCGGTCGCCGGCGCGGGCACGATCGGCCGCAGCGGAGGGTCCTGGATGCCCGCCAGGTGCTGGAGGGTCTCGCGGACCTGGCGTTCCTTGAGCCGGCACTGGGCGGCGTAGTCGAGATCCTGGAGCCGGCAACCCCCGCAGCGCTGCACGTGCGGGCACGCGGCCGGCACCCGATCCGGCCCGTTCGTGAGGATCGATTCCAACCGTCCTTCGGCCCAACGACGTCTGATGCGTGTGACGCGGGCCTGGACGAGGTCCCCGGGCAGACCGCGATCGATGAACATCACGCGACCCTCGTGCCGGACGAGCGCCTGCCCGCCGAGCACGACGTCGGAGACGGTGAGGGTCAACAGATCGTGAACCTTCATCGGGAAGCCCGCGCGGCGCGTGGCGAACGTCAGGGAAGTTCCGGGAACCGAGGCGCGTGGAGCGGAGTTTTACCACTCGACACGCGCGAGCGAACGCCCGAGGACACTACACGAAGGAGGGAATGGATGCGACAGCCGTGGAGGTTCTCGACGGCTCCGGGTCTCATGGCGCTGCTCGCGCTGATTTTGGTGATGCCGGTCGCGCACGCGGCCGGCAATGGCGCCGGATGGCTGGGCGTCACCATGCAGACGCTGAACGACGGTCTGCGCAGCGGCATGGGGTATGACGGGACCGGCGTGCTGGTGAGCGGGGTCCAGTCCGGGGGACCGTGCGATCGCGCGGGCGTGCGCAAGGGCGACGTGATCGTGACGTTCAACTCGCGCACCGTGACCGGGACGGAGATGCTTGCCGGCCTGGTCTCCGATGCCACCCCCGGCCAGCTCGTCTCGCTCGGATTGTGGCGCGACGGTCGCCGGCAGACGCTGTCGGTCAAACTCGGCACGCGCCCGCCGGATGCCGACACACGGATGCGGATGCTCATGGACTCGGCCGACGACGATGGTGACGTACCGACGCCGCCGACGCCACCGATGGCCCCGATGGCCCCGATGGCCCCGATGGAGCCGCGCATGATGTGGATGGATCGCGGCATGGACACGACACCCGAGATGCGACGTGCGCTCGGCGCGCTGGCCCTGGCCGGCGGACGCGGCCGGCTCGGGGTCCAGGTGCAGGACCTCAATGACGCTCTTGGCGACTACTTCGGCGCCACCGACGGCAAGGGCGTGCTGGTCTCGGATGTCACCGACGACACGCCGGCGTCGCGTGCCGGGTTCAAGGCGGGGGACGTCATCGTGAAGGTCGGCGACCGCACGGTGGACGACACGCAGGAGTTGCGGGACGCGCTTCGGGACCGCCCGGCCGGCCGGGTCGACGTGACCGTGATGCGCAAGGGACAGCGCATGACGCTGACGCCGGAACTGCAGGAGCGCGAACGCAGGAAGGTCTCGCTCGACCAGCTCTTGCAGGAGCGCGAACGCGAGAGGGACCCGCTCGACCCGATGATGGGCGAGGGCTGGAGCAAGGGCGGTCCCGGCGAGTGGCACTTCAAGGGCCCGGGCGGCGAGAAGCGCATCGTCATCCGCTCCGGCGACGGTGAGGACGAAGGCGACGAGGATCTGCTCGTGCCGTCGCCGCGCGGCGGGAGACGGATCTACATCAAGCACCCCGACGGTGACCACCCGCTGAGCATCGAACGTCTCGACGGCGGGAAGCGGATCGTGATCCGTCACGGCGAGGGCGTCGAGAAAGACTCCGAGATCGACGCCGGTGATGCGCGCGAGCGGGCCGCGATGCAGAAGCAGATCGATGAGCTGCAGCGCCAGGTCGAAGAACTGAAGAGACAGTCCGTGAAGCCGGCGCCGAAGCCGGCGCCGAAGCCGGCACCGAAGAAGAAGTAGCGGGCGCGACCACCACCGGCTGCGCGGCCGCGCGGTGGCGCAGGCCCGGACCCGTCCGCCCCGAAGCGTTGCCGGCGAGGAGCGAAACCGAAGCATGGGGCGCCCCGGCGCGGCGTCCCCGCAGCGCGGTGGTGGTGGTGACGACGTGGCCCGGCGGCGCGAGCCCCCGGGCCTCGCTCGTTCGCGGACGACCGGCGCGGCCGCACCGCCCCACCCTGCTCCGGCGCGGCACGCTCGCGGAGGTGCTTGGCGCGCGCTCGGGGCCGTTCGCGATGCGGCTTGCCGCGATCCCCGCTCACCCGTAGGCTGCGTCGTCATGCCCTATCCACGCCAGGCCCACTTCTGTCTGCGCTGCGGCACCCAGCTGAAGCTGCGCGACGACCGCGGACATCCGCGGCCCACCTGCCCCGAGTGCGGCTGGATCCACTACCGCAATCCCGTGCCCGCCGCGGGCGTGATCCTGCACGGTTCGCGCGGGGTGCTGCTGGTGAAGCGCAAGTACGAGCCGGCCGCGGGGGCGTGGTGCCTGCCCGCGGGTTTCATGGAGTACGGCGAGACGCCCGAACGCACCGCGGTGCGCGAGTTGCGCGAGGAGACCGGCATCGAGGCCAAGCTCACCGGGTTGTTCGGCGTCTACGCCGGATTCGACGACCCGCGCGTGCGCGCGATCCTGGTGCTCTACACCGCCGAGCGAACCGGCGGGCGGCTCGTCGCCGGTGACGACGCGATCGCGGCGAAGCACTTCCCGCTCGAGCGGCTGCCCGAGCGCATCGCGTTCGCGGCCCATCGCCGGGCGCTCGAGGAATACGCCAAGCGGGTGCGCAAGCTCAACGCGTGAGCCCCGCCCCGCGCCCAGGGGTGACCGGCTCCCGCGTGACGGGGCCGCGCGCGCGCGTCCGCTGGTCCGGCCGAGCTACGACCAGCTCGCGGTATGGCGCGCCGTCTCCTGCCCGCCGAGCGAGATCGCGAGCACCGATCCCGCCAGCATGGCGCGGTCGAGGTCCAGTTCGTCGAACGGCACGCCGGCGGTCTTGTTGCTCAGGTTCATCACACCCACCAGCCGGTCGTTGTGCACCAGCGGCACGCAGATGAACGAATCCGAGTTGTAGGCGTCCTGGTTGGTGTGCTGCACCGCCTCGCCGGCGTCGCGCTTCACGCGCACGAACAGGGGCTTGCGATTGTGCGCCACCCAGCCCGCGATGCCCTGCCCGACACGCACCTTGACCAGTCCCGCCAGCGCCGGATCGATGCCCCGCTGGGCGCGGATGCGCAGTGTCTCGCGCGTGTCGTCGAGCACCATCAGGCTGCAGCGCTCCACCCCGAAGTGCTCCGAAAACCACGCCACCATGGTCTTGGCGAACGCCTCGCTCTCGTGCTCCTGCGACAGCACCTGGAACACCTCGCGCATGAACGATACGGTGCGCTGGAGTTCGCCGGCGCGTGTCTGGGTGCTGGTGAGCTGGGTATAGGCTTCGTTGAGCTGCTGGCTGGCCGCCGCGCTCTGCTGCTCGAGCGCCTCGAGCTGTCCCTTCACGCGTTCGAGTTCCTGCTTGTAGGTGCCCGAGTTCTTGTCGAGCGCCTCGAGTTCGCGGGACAGCGCCTCGAGCCGCTCCGACTTGGCGCGGTTCTCGGCCGTGAGGTCCGTGGTCTGCGCGTCGAGCAGCTTGATGCGCTCCTGGAACTCGCTCGCCGCCTGGCGCGCCGTTCCGGCGTCCTGCGGGCGGCCCGTGTTCGCCCGGTACAGCTGCTGCGCCAGCGCCAGGGCGGCAAGACTCTTGAGCGGGATGATGTCGCCGATCACCTTGCTCGGGAACGCTCCGCGCTTGTCGCTGGTGAGCATGAGCAGCGCGATCAGGTCCTCGTGGTCGGCGAGCGGCATGCACACGCACGACGCCCACGAGGGGACCGGGCTGAGCGGCTGCAGCGACATCGCCTCGCCCGGGTCGGGCTCGTAGCTCGGCGAGGTCTGGAACAGGTGGGTCAGCAGCGAGGTGCGGCGGTCCGGGGCATTGAAGAATGCACTGGGGTGGAAGAACTTTCGCACGAGTCGCGGCGGGAGCTGATCGACCGACACCACCAGGTCGCGGCGCACCAGGCGGTTGCCCTGGCGGGTGCAGACGTTCACCAGCGCGTCGCGGCTGATCTCGTAGAACGCCAGCGAGGCGTGCCAATCCGGCCGAACCGACTGCAGATAGCCGAGGAACTCGAACACCACGGCCTCGACGTCACGGCCGGCCGTGAGACGCTGGGAGATGTCGCGCAGATCGAACTTGGACATGAGGGTACCTCGAGACCTGGGAGCCGGGTGGATGGCGCCCGTCTTTAGGCAAGCGATGTGCCGCGTAGGTCGTGCAATTCGCGAGGCCGGTCCGGAGTGCTAGATTCGAGGCTCACGCACGCCCCCCGGATCGAGGACCCTGCCATGCCCCGACTGATCGCCGACCGCCCCGTGCTGCGCTCGACCTCCGACCTGGCCCGGGTGATGGCCGCCGCGCGCGCGCGCGAGGCCGCCGGCCATCGTGTGCTGCACCTCGAGCGTGGCGAGCCCGATTTCGATACGCCACCCCACATCGTCGAGGCCCTCGCCGCCGCCGCGCGCGCCGGCGAGACGCACTACCCCGACGCACGCGGCACGCGCGACTTCCGCGAGACGCTGGTCGGGAAGCTGGCGCGCGAGAACGGCATCGTGTGCGAGCCCGACGACGTCGTGATCACCAACGGTGGCACGCACGCGCTGTACCTGGCGCTGCAGGGGCTGCTCTCGGCGGGGGACGAGGTGCTGGTGCCGTCGCCGTACTGGATGGCGATCCCCAAGCTGGTCGGGCTCGCCGCCGGTGCCACCTGGCGTTCGCTGCCGTTCTACCTCGACGCGCAGGCCGGCGCGTTGCCAGCGGTGGCGCTCGCCGGGCGCCTGCGTGAGGCGCTGCGGCCCGACACGCGCGGCATCTACCTCAACACGCCGAACAATCCCACCGGGGTGGTGCTCACCCGCGAGCAACTCGCCGCGATCGCGGACGTGGCGATCGATCGCGACCTGTGGGTGGCGAGCGACGAGGCCTACGAACACCTGCTCTACGACGGCGCGCGGCACGTGAGCATCGCGTCGCTGCCGGGAATGGCCGAACGCACGATCAGCGTGTTCACGTTCTCCAAGAGCTACTCGATGACCGGCTGGCGGCTGGGCTACGTCGTCTCGCCGCCGGCGATGCGCGCGTGCATGGGCCCGTTGCTTGCGTTCTACACCACCCACGGCGTGTTCCCGGCGGTGCAGCGTGCCGGGCGGGCCGCGGTGACCGGTCCCCAGGAGGCGGTCGAACACATGCGCGGCGCCTACGAGGAGCGCCGCGATTTGCTGCTGGCCGGACTGGCGGGCCAGGGTGCCGTCCGCGTTCCGGCGCCCAGGGGCGCGTTCTACGCCTTCGCCGACGTGTCGGCAGCGCTCGCCGGCGGCGATGTCTGGGCGCTGGTGGAACACTGGCTGTCACTCGGGCTCGCGGTGCTTCCCGGCACCGCGTTCGGACCCGAGTACGGTGACCGCGTGCGGCTGTCGCTCGCCACGCGGCGCGAGGACATCCTCGCCGCGGCCGAGTTGCTGACGCGGCGTTACACCGGCACGCCGGCGGCGTGAACCCGCAGGAAACGGAGGACGCGGTGGGATTCTGCCCGGAATGCGGACGCGAATACGATGCGGGCGTGGTGGCCTGCCCGCAGTGCCGCGTGGTGCTCGTGAGCGAACGACCGGTGGCCCCGGACTCCGACGTGCCGGTGGTGGTGCGCCGGGTGCCCGACGCGGCGGCCGGCGCGCTGTTGTGCGGGGTGCTCGAGCAGGATGGCATCCGCACCGTGCTGCGCACCGCGACGCTGCCGGGCTACGGCTCGGTGATGCGCGACTGGACCACCAGCGAATGGGGGGAGATCCTGGTGGCCGAGTCGGACCTGCTCGAGGCTCGCGCGATCCTGGCGGACTATCTCGCCGCACTGGAGCGCGGTGGCCTGGTGCGCGACGAGGACGTCGAGGGCGGCGAGCGGTAGCTCCGGCCCGGGTACCGCGCGCGGGCGGTGGCGGGGCGAGCCGCGAAACGATCCGAAGACGTCCGGGCGCCCCTCGCCTCGGGGCGCCCGGACGGTTTCGTGACGGGTCGAGCCCATGCTCAGGCTTCGTCGTCCCCGTCGACCTCGATCTCGAATTTGACCTCGTCGTCGTCCTCGGGCAGCTCGATGATGAAGTTGCCGCCGCGCATCTGCGGCACGATCACCTTGTGCAGCGCGATCTCGAGCACCTCGTCCATGCTCGACACGGGCACCAGCTCGAGCTTGTCGCGCACGTCCGCGGGGATGTCGCCGACGTCCTTGATGTTGGCCACCGGGAACAGCAGTGTCTTGATGCCGGCGCGGTAGGCGGCGAGCGCCTTCTCGCGCAGCCCGCCCACCATCAGCACCTTGCCACGCAGACTCACCTCGCCGGTCATCGCGACGTCGTGGCGGATCGGCTTGTCGCTCAGCACCGAGGCGATCACCAGCCCCACCGTGATGCCGGCGGACGGACCGTCCTTGGGCACTCCCGCCGCGGGGAAATGGATGTGGATGTCGGTGTTCGAGAAAACGTCGGCGTCGATCTCGAGCGTATCGGCGCGCGAGCGGACGTACGAGTGGGCGGCCTGGATCGACTCCTTCATCACCTCGCCGAGCTGTCCGGTGGTCATGACGCGGCCCTGGCCGGGCATCTTGAGTGCCTCGACCACCAGCACCTCGCCGCCCGAGCTGGCCCAGGCCAGGCCGAGCGCCACGCCCACCTCGTCATCCTTGTCGAGCGCTTCGGGCTGATAGACGCGATGGCCGAGATAGGTCTCGACCTCGGCGACGTCGACGGTGTGCCGATGGGTGTCCCCGGTCGCGCGCGCGCGCGCCACCTTGCGGCACACGTTGGCGATCTGACGCGACAGGCCGCGCACGCCCGCCTCGAGTGTGTAATGGCGTACGATGTCGCGCATCGCGGTGTCGCTGATGGCGAGATCACGCACCGACAGACCGTGGTCACGCAGCTGGCGCGGCAGCAGAAAGCGCTTGGCGACGCCGATCTTCTCGTCCTCGCTGTAACCCGGCACCTCGATCACGTCGAGGTGCTCCTGCAGCGCGTCGGGCACCATCTCGAGCGAGTTGGCGCACAGGATGAGCACGGCGTGCGAGATGTCGATCGACAGGCCGAGATAGCGATCGGTGAAACGCGCGCGATTCTCGCTGTCGAGCAGCTCGAGCAGCAGTTCGACCACGCGCAGGCCACCCTCGCCCGTGATGCGGTCGACACCGTCGATGATGAGCACGGGGTTGCGCGTGCCCGCTTCGCGCAGCGCGCGCAGGATCTTGCCCGGCTGACCGTCGGGGAGGGTGCGCGGGATGCCCGCCAGTTCGTCGACGTCGGTGGTGCCGGAAACGCTGATGCGCACGAACGGGCGCTGCAGCGCGGTCGCGACCGCGCCGCCGAGGGAGCTCTTGCCGGTGCCCGGCGGACCCACCAGGCACAACGTGGGGCCCGGCAGGTCGGGCTTGAGTCGCCGCACCGAGAGGAACTCGAGGATGCGTTCCTTCGCCTTGGGCATGCCGAGATGTTCCCGGTCGAGTGCGACTTCGACCTGTTTGAGATCGGCGTCCTCGGGGCTCACCGCGTCCCATGGCAGCGACCACAGCCAGTGCAGATAGCTGCGCACCTGTGCCGCCTCGGGCGAACCCGCCGGCAGACGCCGCAGGCGGGCCGACTCGCGCTGCGCGGCGTGCGCCACCTCGGCGGGCAGCGCGGCGGGAGTGAGCCGGAGACGCTGCGTCCGCGGTTCGGCGCTGAGCGGCTCGTCGTGCGCGAGCGACGCGGATTGTGCGCTCAGCCCCCGCACCGTGCGCCGTGCGGCGGCGTTGCGCGTTCGAGGGGTGGGGGGCATCAGATCTCCATGCGGGTGCCGGGGGAGCGGTTCGACGACCGAGCGCTTTGGGCACGGCCGTCCACCCTTTCGACAGTGCAAGGGCTTTGCCGGTTCATCGGCTGTCGCCGCGTCCGGGTTAACTCCTTGCGGCACAACGCAAGATCCCGTGTCCGGTACGGGAAGGCGGGATCCGTTCGGGTGCCATGCGCAAGTCATGGAAACGCATCGGTTTGGGCCGAGCTCCGCCCGGGCCGCCTTCGGATGCGATGTCCTACGGAGGTCCGGCGGTGGGTGAGAACCACCCGGGAGCGGGGCAGTTGACGACCTTTTCGGGGGGCGATGGCCCGCCGGAGACCGGGACATGCCGATCGCACCCGCGCGGCCACGCGCGGATCACCCGCCGCCGGAAGGCACGAAACCCCGCCCGGAGGGGCGGGGCTTCGCGCGGGATGAAGCGTGACGCGGGCTAGCGGTACAGCGTCTTCAGTGTGCCCCAGCTCGACTTCAGCGACGGGGTCGCGCTCGCGTTCGGCGTGATCGAGAAATCGTCCACCGCGAGACCGTCATCCGCACCGAGGGCGTTGAAGTCGGTCCAACGGATCCAGACCGACGAGCCAGAGGCGATATTGAGCCCGGTGATGGTGTCGGAAAGCAGCGTGCGATTCGCGGCCAGGTTGCCGTCGTAGGCGCCGACGGTGGCGCCACCATTCGGAGCCGTGAAGTCGAGCGTGTTGTCGTCGGTCCAGGTCCCGGTCGAGAGGCTGGTGGCATCGATGCTGTACTGGAAGTCCAGCCGGTCGAAGCGGGCGGTGCCGCCCTGACGCCATTGCTCGCCGGTGTAGCTGATGGTGAGCGTGTTGACTGCGCTGCCGGTGCTGTTCGTGAAGCAGGCCCCGATCGTGGAGATGAGGCTGCCGCTCTGAAGCGTGCCGAAAGCCCGCTCGGCGGTGGCGGTCGCGCCGTAGCTGTAGGTGTCGCCGGAGTTGAGGGCGCCGGTGTCCGCTCGATACTGCGTGTTGGTGTTGGTGCCGGTCTCGCTGAAATACCATCCCGCCGGGATGACGGTGTTGGTCGTACCACTGGAAGCCAGCGTGTTGAAATCCTCCGTCGCGGCGGAGCCGAGTGCGCTCAATGTCACACACTGGGCGGCGGCCACCGACGCGAACGCCACCATCGCGACCAACGTGATAGCAAGCTTCTTCATGGGGTCTCCTCGGCTGGGTTGCGCAAGCCCGATAGCCATCCGGAGGCAGCCGGAGACCGGCGGGGGTGCTGGATCTGAGGTCGGAACGGTCGATGTCTCGCGAACCCCCGGGGTCACGGCCCCGGGGTGGGGGATGCGCGGGCGGCTGGCGAGAGCCCGGCCGTGGCGAGGGGGGCCGGGCGAGCCTGCACATCGATACCGAAATACTACCGCTCGCTCCGGCGCCGGGCAAGGCCGGGCGAGCTGAATTGATCGCACTGGGACGTCACCGTCATGGGCGCTTGGCCCCAGCGCTGCGGCCGGTCTTCCCGGCCTTAGGAGGCCCGCGGAAGCCAACCCGGCGAGTCGGTCCCGCGAGCATCCGCCGCGAGCCGTCCGGACATCGCTCAGACCCGCCCTGTGGCCTCCGGACGTCGGGTCTGGCCGCGCAGCCCGATCTGGAGCGACGTGGCCACCAGGAACAGGGCGAAGGCCCGGGTGAGCCACTCGTAGGGCAGGCGGTTGGCCAGCGCGGCTGCCAACGGAGCCCCGAGCGCCGCCCCGGCTGCGAGCCATGGCGCCAGACCCCAGGCGACGTTGCCCTGACGGTGATGCTCGACGGCGCCGGCCGGAGCGGTCATCAGGATCACGGCCAGCGAGGTGCCCTGCGCGGTCGCCTGCGGCAGGCCGAGTAACAGCACGAACGCGGGCACGGCGAGGACGCCGCCGCCGACCCCCATGAACCCAGCCAGCAACCCGATCGCGCATCCGAGCGCCAGGTCGACCACCCACTCCAGCGCTCCGGCGGGCACCAGCGGCGCGCCGGGCTCGGGCACACGCCACAGCAGCCGCGCCGCGGCCAGCAGCAGGAAGGCCGCGAACGCCAGCCGCAGCCCGCGCGGAGACACCCGCGCCGCGAGCCGCGCGCCGAGCGGCGCCGCGATCACGCTCGCCGCTCCGATCACCAGCGCCACGCGCCACGCCACGTGCGCCGCCGCGCCATAGACGAACAGACTCGCCAGCGCGGTGGCACCGATCACGGCGAGCGACGTGCCGTGGGCCTGGTGCTGGGTGAGCCTGAAGCGTCCGGTCAGGATCGGGATGAGCACGATGCCGCCACCGACGCCGAACAGACCCCCGGTGAAGCCGGCCAGTGCGCCGGCGATCATGCCGCGCGACCGGTCGGTGGTCTTCAATGGTCCGTCGGAGCGAAACTCGGGGCGGTGGTGCGCTGCACCAGGCGGATCACGTCGGCGAAGCGCGTGGCCGCGGTCGGCGCGCCCAGGACCACCGCGACGAGATCGCGCGAATCGGTGCGCAGCCAGGTCGCGAAGCAGTAACCAGCCTCGCTGATGAAGCCGGTCTTCCCGCCCAGCACCTCGTACCGGCCGTACAGCAGGCGGTCGGTGTTCGGGATGTTGATCGAGCGGCGCGAGGTGCTGAACGCGTACTGGCGCGTCTGCATGATCTCCTGGATCGCGGGCTGGCTGGCCGCCGCGAGCAGCATGTGCGCGCAGTCGCCCGCGGTGGAGACATTGCGTTCGTCGAGACCGGTCACCTCGACGAAGCGGGTGTGGTCCAATCCCAACTCGACGCACTTGCGATTCATGCGCGCGATGAAGTCGTCGGGGGCGATGCCCGATTCGCGCGCGAGCACGCGGGTGGCGCAGTTGTCGGAGCACATCAGGCTCATGTGCAGCAGGTCGCGCAGGCTGGCGCGCTCTCCCGGCCGCAGGTGGGTCCTGCCCACACCCAGCCAGTCCTCGCGCTGGACCGCGACCCAGCGGTCGAGGTCGGGCTTCTGCTCGAGCACCACCATGATGGTCATCAGCTTGCTGAGGCTCGCGATGGGCACGACAGTGTCGGCGTTCTTGGCGTACAGCACCTGGCCGGTGCCGGGATCGAGCACCACGGCGTTGCGCGCGTAGACCCCGCCCGGGGGAGCGAAGCGGTGGCGGTGACGCCTGTGGATCGTGCTCTTGCCGGCGCCCGTGGCGGTGGTGTGGTGGGTACCGGCATTCGACGTGTCGGGGGTGGCGGCGGCGGCCATCGTGGCCGGCTGTGCCATCAGCGCCGTGAGGACGAGGATGCCCCACAGGCGCAAGGCGGACAACGACATGCGTACCTCCAGGCCCGGTGCTCGGGCGGGGACCGGGACCCTCCATGGTATCGGTCGATTCGACCCTGACACTTTAGAACGCATCACGACCGGGCGTCAACGGGCGAACATCGCCTCCGCCATATCGCGTGGCCCGCGTTCGCGTCCGCCCCGCGAGCTGCCTCCGCCACGGCCCGGGGACGGAGCGCGCTCAGCGGGGCGCCGACAGACGCGCGAGCACCTGCTCGCGCACCTGGGGCCACGGCGCATCGCCGGCGGCGATCACCGCGTCGTCGAACTTGCGCGCGTCGTACCGCGCACCGAGAGCGGCACGCGCCGCGTCGCGGAGCGCCTCGAGGCGCCAGCGCCCGAGGGCGGCCAGCCCGCGTTCGGGCGCGACGTGGGCCAGCCCCGGTGCTCCGCCGCCGAGCATCGCGCGCAGCATCGTGCCCGCGTCCGCGGCATCCGACGCCACCGGTGTCACCCGCGCGAGATCGGAGCGTACGCCGTCGGCGGTGGCGCTCCACGTCACCGCCTCGCGCAGCAGCGACGGCAGATCGCGCCGCGCGGTCTCGCGGGCCAGGTCCACCAGGGCGCGGTCGAGCGCTCCCGCGACCTCGTGTTCGTCGAACCTGGCCGGCAGCGCGAGCAAGACATCGATGTTCCAGCCGCGTCCGGCCGGTTCGAACGCCCCGGGGCCGGACAGACGCAACTCGGGCGTGGTGGCAGGGGCCTGCTCCCGGCGAACCACGACACGCGGCCGGACGCGATCGAGCGACACGGTGACGGCCCGCCCTCGGGCGGTGAACGCGCCCGGCGCGGCGTCGATCGAGGCGCGCAGCCACTCGAACGCAGCGGTCGAATCGGCCAGGTCTCGGCGCTTGCTGTCGTCTTCGCCCGCCGGTCGGGGGGCGCGCGCCTCCGTCTCGGCGCGCCCCAGCATCGCCTGCGGGGTGCCGTCCAGCACCCCTTCGCTCGCGAGCCAGCGCGCCGTGGCCTCGCTGCCGAGTGGTGCGACGTGGCCGGCCCGCGGCAGCAGCTCCTCGCGCAGCGCGCGCGCGAAGTCGCTCACCGCGCGCACCGCCGCCGAATCGGCCTCGGCGAACTGGGCCTGGCGGTTCGCGTCGGCGCAATCGGCGATCGAGGCTCCGACGGTGGTGCGGTAGAGCCGCGCGGTCTCGTCGAAGGCCGGGATGGCCGCGGCCACCGCCGCCGAATCGGGCTCGGTCAGCAGCACGCGCGCGGCGCGCAAGGCTTCGGGCACCTGTGCCAGCCGTCGCACCAGCATCTGCAGGCGGCGGCACGAGGGACCGCGCGCCGGATCGGCGAGCGCCACGATCGCATCACGCACCAGCGGCAGCGCGCTCGACGGGTCGTGGCGCCAGGGCCGGCGAACCTCGAGCGTGACCAGGTCGCGTTCGAGGGCTGCGAGCAGCAGGTCACGATCGGCGCGGCGGTCGGGGGAGAGCGCGCCCGGTGCCACCGAGTCCGCCTGGGCGCGCAGCGCGCTTTCCCACGTCGCGTCCTCGAGCAGCGAGGCCTCGGTCACCGGCACCAGCATGTCGTCGAAGCGGCGCGCTCCGATCGCGGTGGCGCGCGCGGGGTGCCGGATCAGCCACTGCTCGAGATAGGCGTCGGACAGCCGCAGGATCGCGGCATCCGGGCTCTCGGCCCGTGCCGTCCCGGGGAGCGCTCCGAGCGCGAATCCGGTGACCGCGAGCACGACGAGGAAGGTGCGCATCGCGGGCCGGCTCAGATCCGCGGGACGATGTCCTGCACCAGCATCATCGGATCGCCGATCCGCAGCGGCGACGTGCTCACGAACGCCTGGGCGAACTTCACGCCGATCTGCCAGCCCCAGTAGCGGGCGTAGGTCTCGAACACCTCGCGTACCGCCGGCAGGTTGGCGGGGCGGGGGCGGTCGGGATGATGGAACTGGGTCTGGTGCACGTCGATCGACGCCATCCAGTCGTCCACGAACGGGGTCACGTCGACGATGAACGTCGGCACCGTGCCCGGCGGCACGAAGTAGTAGTAGATCGCCCTGGCCTGGAACGGCTCCCCCTCGACGGGCGCCTTGCGCAGGTGGGCGAGGTTGTAGGCGTTCGAGACGATCTGGCCGGTCTTGTAATGGTCGTTGTGTCCGAGACCGCGGCCGATCGGCAGATCGTAATAAGGAGCCATGACGATCGAGGGCTGGTGCCGGCGGATCAGCGCCGCGGCCTTGCAGCGGTTCTCGAACGTGTCCTCGATGCGGCAATCGCCGAGATCCATGTTCTCGCGCACGTCGAGCTTCAGGATGCGCGCGGCATGGTTCGACTCCTCGAGCCGCAGTTCGGGACTGCCCCAGCCCATGTCGCCGGTGGTCATGTCCACGATACCGGTGCGATGGCCGAGCGATTTCATCCGGAGCAGGAGTCCGCCGGCGCCGATCTCGGCGTCGTCGGGGTGAGGACCGAAAACGAGGATATCGACAGCCATGCGGGCTCCGCGAGGGTCGGGTCGGAATGGGTGGTGCGACCGGGTCGGTCGAGAGCTGTCGATGATAAGGCCCGGCACGGGCGGGCGACAACCACCGCCGGCCGGCGCCCGGGACGTTACTGCCCGCCGGCCGGCACCACCGTGTTCGACATCGGATACAGACGCTCGAAGTACTCGTCCACCATCCGGTCGGAGGTGAACTTCGTCTCCGCCATCTCGATGCTGGCCTGCATCATCTTCACCCAGCGCGCGCGGTCGTTGAACGCCGGGACGACCTCTTCGAGCAGGATCCGGTGGAGCTCCGCGAGGTCGGCCGCGTCGTCACCGGGCCGGGGGCTCTCGATCGCCCAGCCGTTCACCCCGTGCTCGCAGCCCTCCGGCCACCAGCCGTCGAGGATGCTGAGGTTGAGCGCGCCATTGAGCGCCGCCTTCATGCCCGAGGTGCCGCTCGCCTCGAGCGGCCGGATCGGATTGTTGAGCCACACATCGCAGCCGCGGGTGAGGTGGCGTCCGAGCGCCATGTCGTAGTTCTCGACGAACACGACCCGCCCCGGCCAGCGATGCTGCGCCTCGACCAGCCTGCCGATGATCGACTTGCCGATCTTGTCGTCGGGATGCGCCTTGCCGGCGAACAGCAGCGTGACCGGGTGCCGGTCCAGCAGCGCGTCGAGCGCCGCGTCGTCGCGCAGGATGAGATCGCTGCGTTTGTAGCTCGCGGCGCGACGGGCGAAGCCGATGAACAGGTGCGACGGGTCGAGCCGCACGCGGGTGCGCTCCTCGACCTCCGCGGTGAGCTTCTGCTTGAGCTCGGCGTGCGCCTCCCACAGCATCGCGGGATCGGGATGCGCCTCGCGCACCGAATGCGCCTGCCAGGTCGGCGCGTGCACGCCGTTGGTGATGCCGATGATCGGCGCCGCGTCGTGCACGTGCGCCCACATCTCGCGCGCGGTCTCGGCGTGGAGCTGCGACACCGCGTTCGCGGCGCACGCCAGCCGCAGGCCGGCCACGGTCATGTTGAACGGGTCGTCGCCGAGGGTGCGCATCTCGGCGCCCGACAACTCGAGACAGGCGCCCATGCGGCGCAGTTCGGGGACCGCGTGTTCCTCGTTGCCGGCCTTGACCGGGGTGTGCGTGGTGAACACGATGTGCCGGCGGGTGTCGGCCCACGCCTCGGGGAAGGTCATGCCCGAGGCCATGCGCTCGGTGATCATCTCGACCCCGGCGAACACCGCGTGCCCTTCATTGAAGTGATAGGTCGAGATCGGGATGCCGAGCCAGTTCAGCGCCCGCAGCCCGCCCACGCCGAGCAGCATCTCCTGCGCGATGCGCACGTCGCTGCCGGCCTCGTACAGGCGCCGGGTGATCCAGCGGTCCTCGGCCCTGACCGGTTCGAGCAGGAACAGCGGGGCGTTGCCAAAGCGCTCGGTGACCTTGACCGCAGCGCTGATCTCGCGGCCCTTCACCCGCACCCGCACCCGCACCCCGGTGTCCTCGAGGAACGAATGGTCGTAGGCGGGGAACGAATCGTAGGGCTGGCCGTCCTCGCCGATGCGCTGGACGGTGTAGCCGCGCTCCCACAACAGGCCCACCGCCACCAGCGGATGTCCGAGGTCATGGGCGGACTTGATGAAGTCCCCTGCGAGGACCCCGAGACCGCCCGAGTAGATCGGGAACGACTCGTCGAGGCCGAACTCCATGCAGAAGTAGGCGATGTGCGGTACGCGACGATCCATGTGCCCTGTCCGTTGGTGGGTTGAGCCTGGCATGATACGCAGCGAGGCGTGTCCTGTCACCGCGTCGCGTCGTGCAGGTATCGGCAGGCGGGGAGGAGACCGAAACCCCGGCGAGTGCGGGGGGCTCCGGTATCGGCGGGTCGGGGCGGCACCGGAGCCCCCGAGGTCGGCGGGTCTCGCGACCCGGGGAGCACCGGGGTCCGCGGGCTCTTTCGCGCGCTTCTCACGCGAAAGACCCGCTCGTCCCGCGCGTCCTCGGTGCGGTGCCCCCGCGGGCCCCACCGGGAGCGAAGGTCAGCGCATCCCGACCGGGGCGCTCGCGCCGGCCGCGTCCTCCATCACCCAGCGCACGCCCTTCGAGCACGGGCAGGTGCCGCCCACCCGCTTGAGCTTCGGCATCGCCATGATGGCGTCCTTCACCGTCAACTCGCCGCTCGCCACCTTGCGGAGCGCGTCGGCGTAGTTGCGCAGGTCGCGGCTCGCGACGTAGCCCTCGTTGAGGTTCTTCGCCAGGTAGCGCAGGTATTCCTCGGAATCGGTGTACGTGTCGCCGTCGATGCCCACCATCTGGAACGCACACTCGCCCTTGCGACGGAAGAAGCGCCGGTCCGGCATCCGCAGCAGGTCGTCCCAGCGCACGCCGTGATGCGTGCCGCGCGAGCGTTCGAGGTCGTCGAGCGCGGCATCGACCTTCTCGGGCGCGTAATCCGGGAAGCGCGCACGCAGGTAGCGCGCATTGATGTCGCGCAGCATCCTGCGCACCTCCTCGATGTAGCGGTCCTGGGCCTCGCGATTCTTGAGATCCTTGAATCCGAACTTCACGTTGGTGTCGCCGCCGCGCTCGTCCCCGAACATCTCGAGCGCGCGGGGGAACCACTTGTTCACCGCGTGCTGCATGGCATGCATGGTGATGAACGGGTCGCCCTGTGCGGCCTTCTGCGCCCAGCGCCGCATCGGGATCACGCCGGCGGCGAGATGGAACGCCTCCTCGCGCAGCATCGGCGGCATGCTGTCGGCCATCGGCCGGTAGGCGCAGATCTTCTGCATGGTGAGCTGGTACTTGCCGACACGGTCGACCAGTCCGGCGAAGGTGATGTTGTCGATGAACGAGTCGTAGTCGAGGTTGAAGGCGTCGAGGACGTGGTTGCCCGTCTGCATCGACAGGATCTCCTCCACCATCTGCTCGCCCGTCACCCCGCCCGAGACGTGGGTCCAGTCCTCGGACAGCAACAGGTGCAGCATCTGGTAGCCGTGACGCAGCTCCTCGGCCATCACCCGCAGCACCCAGTAGCGGTCCTGGTCGTCGGTGGCGCGCTCGAGCGTCCCGGCATGCTGCTGGATCGAGCCGAACTCGGTGGACGCCTGGGCGCGGATGATCGCGAGCAGGTGCGCCGCCTGTTCCTCGGTCAGCTCGTCGGGTTTGACGCGTTTCTTCTCCCCCTGCTGCTCGCCGACCTGGATGAGATCGGACGTGCCGAGCTCCAGCTTGGCGCACAGACAGAACGGCTCGTCGGTCGGGAAGTACCGGTCCCAGTTCTCGAGCAGTGTCGGGTAGTCCTTGAAGTTGTGCCGCTGCCAGTGCTCGACGGCGTCGTGGTACTTCTTCTCGAGGGAGATGTTCTCGACCTTCATGCTTTCCCGCCTGCCGGACCGAGCCGGATCTCGAGTGCCTGCAACGTGGACGGCGCGAACCCCAGCGCCTTGAGGAAGCCGGCCACCTTCTCGTCCCGCATGTCGACCAGCGTGCGCACCGCGGTGGCACCTTCGGCGCGGAAGTGCTGCGCGATGGCCTCGAACATCTGCGCGCCGAGATCGCGGCCGCGATGGTCGGGATCGATTCCGAAGCGCTCGACCCAGCCGCCCGGCTCCTCGAGCCCGAACTCGCCCGCCCGCAGGTCGGCCAGCATGAATCCCACCACCTTGCCATCCACCTCGGCGACCTGCGAGGCCTCGGGATCACGGCGCAGGTAGTACATGACCCGCTGCTCCCACACCTCGGGACGGTAGTTGCCGGTGATGCGCTCGTCGATGCGCACGATGGCGCCAAGATCGAGTTCGTCGAGGGGGCGGATACGGTTCGCCCCGACGCGGATGTCGGGCATGACGGGGCTCCTGTCGGGAGGGTCGGGGAAGGCCGGAACGCAC
>Ga0315273_10004172_pt1 | contig 17604 bp, 14 predicted proteins | sample YL17G02_0_MG_FD_205753 | JGI IMG/M metagenome (GOLD analysis project Ga0315273, IMG submission 205753) | Sediment microbial communities from Yellowstone Lake, YNP, Wyoming, USA - YL17G02_0 | ecosystem: Environmental > Aquatic > Freshwater > Lake > Sediment | place: USA: Wyoming | collected...
AAAGTCTGATCGATTATGGCAAGGTCAAAGTCGGAATCGTGATTCCTCCCGATTTTGCCGACAGACTTAGTCGCGGCGGAGCTTCGATACAAACGATCACCGATGGATCGGATGCCAACACCAGCCAGTCGACTCTGGCCTATACATCCTTGATCGTTTCCGAGTACAATCTGGGTCGACTGCAGAACTCTCTTGGTGCGCGCGTGGCAACGATGCCGGTACAGGCCAATGTCCGATTCTGGTACAATGCCGATCTCAACTCACAGAACTTTCTCGTGCCCGGATTGATCTCGCTCATTATGACGATTCTCGGTTCGCTGTTGACTTCCCTCACGGTCGCGCGCGAATGGGAACGCGGTACCATGGAGTTGCTGATCTCCACACCCCTCAAGCCGGTCGAACTGGCGCTCGGTAAGCTGCTTCCCTATTACCTAATAGGTATGGTTGATCTCTTTTTGGCGTCATACATAGGCATCGTGGTCTTCGGTGTTCCCTTCACCGGCAATCTCTGGACGCTGGCCTTGTTCTCCACCTTCTTTCTAATGGCCGCGCTATCGATCGGTTATCTTATCAGCGTTACACTGAAGTCGCAACAAGCGGCCTATCAGATTTCTCTGTTGACCTCCTTCTTGCCCGGCTTCCTCCTGTCAGGATTCCTGTTTCCGATCAGTTCCATGCCGTTTGTGATCCAGGCAGTTAGTCTAATCGTTCCGGGTCGATATTTCATCTCAGCTTTGCGCGGACTCTTTCTCAAAGGTTCAACTCTCCAGCAACTCTTTCCAGAGGCGCTGGCGTTGCTTCTGTTCGGATCTGTCTTTGCGTTGCTGGCGATCATCAAGTTCCGAAAGAAGATACAATGAAGCTGCGGCGCGTTCTTACGATTCTGGTAAAGGAGTTCCAGGAGCTTTTCCGGGACCCCAAGATGCGCGCAGTTGTCTTCTTCGCGCCCTTAATACAGATACTGATCTTCGGCTATGCGGCAACCTATGATATCAAGGAGATACCAACGGCCGTGCTTGATCGCAGTAACTCCACTTTGAGTCGGCGTCTCGTGAACCAACTGGAATCGTCCGGCTATTTCAAAATTCAGTTTCGCTTGGAGTCCCCCGCACAGATTGACACCTTGATGGCCAATGGCTCTGTCTGGTGCGCCATTGACATTCCAGCTGATTTTGGCGAACAGATTGCCGACGGAAGGCAAGCTGCCCTCGGGGTGTCCATTGACGCCGTCAACTCCAACAGTGCAACAATCACGGCCGGATACTTGTCAGGCGTAATCGCTCGCCTCAATGACGAGCTGATTCGAGAGCAAGTGGCCTTGCTGTCAGCGGCGCCGGTGCGTACCACCACCGTGGAAAACCGCGTGCGCATCCTGTATAATCCGGACCTCGAGAGTCGCAACTTCAATGTACCGGCTATCATCGTTCAGATTCTCGTAATTGTGACACTACTGTTGACTTCGATGGCAGTTGTCAAGGAAAAGGAATTTGGCACCATGGAGCAGCTTGCGGTTACGCCGATCAGATCCAGCGAGTTGATCATTGGCAAAGCCCTGCCTTACGCCTTCATCGGCATGGTCGATATCACACTCATCTGTACGGTCGCGGTGTTCTACTTTAAGGTGCCGTTGCTGGGCAGTCTCACGCTCTTGTTTGCTACGTCACTCGCTTTCATGATGTCAACATTAGCGGTCGGACTGCTAATATCGATCGTATCAAAGACGCAACAGCAAGCGATGATGACCTCCTTCTTTTTCATGATGCCCGCGATTTTGCTGTCTGGATTCGCCTTCCCAATCGAGAACATGCCGGAGCCGATTCGATACATCACGTATCTCAATCCGTTACGCTACTTTGTCGTGATTATCCGCGCCATATTTCTGAAAGGCGCCACGGCGGCTCAACTTGTCGACCAAATCGTCCCCTTAGTCGCGCTCGGTTTAGGCACGCTGGCTCTGTCATCGATCTGGTTTCGCAAGCGAACGCGCTAACATCAGACCCGCGATCTGCTTTTCGAAATTCTGCCAACAATGGGCTGGTGCAATTGTTCGGCGTTTCAATTTGACACACCAGTGCAAATGCCCCGGGTCCAGAAACATAGAATAAAGTGAAGTCCGTCATCTGCCGATATACGAGGAAACAGGCACAAGCAGCGCTTTAGAACCGAGGGAAAGACAGAGCGGTACCAATGGAGACCAACGCAATCGATTCAACAATGCCGCAGCATCTCGCAACAGAGGGCGGCACAGCCACGGCGGGAGCAACTGCCTCCAAGTACGGAGCGGTGCGGATGGCTCGCTACCTGCTCCGCTCATTCGACGATTGCTTTGATGTTTGCGATACTATCAACCGTCAGGTCCAAGAGAGGGTTGAACGGAATGACATTGAATCAGTCTTTCGCGAAATCGAATGCTTGGCGATGCCTGTGCCGGACACCGTTTCGAACATCATTATCGGCCTCCGGATTCCCAGTCTGATTCTCGAGGATCAGTGGATCACTACGCGTCCGATTCGACCTCTGCAACTCGACTTCAGCAAGAGCCATAAGCCAGCCGTCAAGCGAACGGACAAGGCATTAGTTATGGCGCATGATGTCAAGAGCTTCTTTGACCTGATCGCTTTCAGTCATTACCTGCGGAATCCAGAGGGCTTGAAGGCCCAGGGTCTGGAATTGGCCACGATAAGAAAAACTATGAGAATGATGATTAAGAAACTGGACGGCGTCAAAGCTAATTTTGCGCTGATTGTAACATGTGCCATCGAATCAGGCGAAAAAACAACCGCCAATCAGTCGAGTGAGGCGCCACGGACTCAGGCTTGACGCAACATTATCGTGAGTCGCGCTTGTATTTGACAGGCCGTCTCAGGGAGACAATATGACGAACTGCAAAGACAAGCTACCACGGATAATGACAATCGACGACGAAACCGAAGTGACTACGGTTATCTGCGATTATTTCCGGGCCGAAGGTTTCGAAATCAATGGCTACACAGATTCGCATGCGGCTTTACTCGCACTTAGCGACAATACAGTGCTACCGGACGTGATCTTGGTCGATATCATGATGCCATCTATAGATGGTTATGAGTTTAGCAGGCGCCTTCAGGCCGAATCGCGACTAAAGAATATTCCCGTCATCTTTCTTACCGGCAAGGATCGTGGCGATGATGCACTCACCTTCTTGAAATCTGGCGGACAGCTTTATGTCAAGAAACCGTTCAAGCTTTTCGACCTCAGGAATCTCGTACTGCTTTCTGCACAAGTCGGTTTCCAGATGTAATATCACCCGCAGACCGAATCACACCGTCGTTCAGTCCGGCGCCTGACGGACCCGCAACTGCGGAACTCCTCGCAATGACACGGTTTGCGCTTTTTCAACAGTCCCGTAGTTTTGGACCGATAGGCACAGCTTGTCGTCAACGTCGTTGGGAATGGGCGCCAGAAAGTGTATCGCCAGAGACTTCTTGGCGAACAGACTCGTGCGCATGATCGTGAAGGATTGTTAGAGATGCTTTTGGACGCGATTGAGAAGCGATGTGAGCGCAGTGAACCGATCGGACTCCTCGGGATACGATGCCGTGCGGACCTCGAGCGGAGGTTCAAAAGGCAAACTCAGTCCACCCTTGAGATAGTCACGGACGAACGTTTCGATTCTCTTTCGCACGTTATCAACGTTGGCTTTTGACGTCTCCACCAGCAGGATTCCCAACCGGTTCTTCTCAAACGTGGAAATCACATCAGACAGCCGCAGCGAATTGCGCAGACCCGCCTCAATTTGACTGCATACGGTGTCCAGGTCGATCTTGAGTTGACCTTGCCGGTTGACTGTTGCGCGGGCAAACTCAGTCAGATCAACCATTATCAACGACAGGAACAGACAATACCGCTCTGCCCGGCTGATCTCCAGTTGCGTTCGCTCAAGGAATCGCTGGTGCGACTCGGCACCTACTTCCATACTCCTGCTCAAATTTCTGTCCACAGTGCTTGCCAAAATCAGACCTCGTGAGATTTTAATTCCCTACTATCCGGTCTGAAAACGAAGCAATAACAGTGCCACAATGACAGAGGTGCGCCTGCGACCTCCTGTTAAACGTAACTCTTTGCCAGTCCGTTGACAGCGCGGCAGATGATTTCGCAACAGAAAGTGAATTGATCTAATCGATCCCTAACCGTGACGTGACTGCAAACAGATTCATCTATCATGCAACAAGTTACCGCCATCTACTAATTTACTACTTCACTTCGTTAAGCCGATATTCCTTGATCTTGTAAAGCAGCGAACGATAGGAGATTTCCAGCATTTCTGCCGCCCGACGGCGATTCCAATTCGTGCGCTTGAGCACTTCCGAGATTAGCCGCTTCTCTTCGTCCTCTATAGTTCTGGCAAGTCGCTGTTTCAGCGAATAGGAATCGGCAACCGCAACACTCGAATCTGCCAGTGGGTGCGTCGCAGACGCCGGGATAGCCTGATGATAAGCCATTGCCACTCTGGATGTTGGTGAGGGCGCCGTCGGTGTTTCGCCGACACTCTGAATCATGTCGAAAACGACACTCTCGTCTTGCCTGACAATCATCTGCTTCATCAGGTTCTCCAACTGCCTGACATTCCCCGGCCAGTGATGACGAACCATCGCCGTCATACAGTCTTGGCTGATCTTGCCGAAATCGCGCTTGTATAGAGAATTATATTTCTGCAGAAAGTGATTGACCAACAACGGAATGTCTTCACTGCGTTCTCGCAGTGGCGGTAGTTGAACTGTGATCTCGTTAAGGCGGTAGAACAGATCATCCCGGAAGCCGCCGTCAAAGATGGCCCGCTCCAGATCGCGATTGGTAGCGCAGACAATCCGCACATCAACCTTGATGTTCGTGATTCCACCGACACGGATAAACTCGTGCTGTTCCAAAACCTGCAAGAGCTTGGCCTGCAGCTCAACCGACATATCCCCTATTTCATCGAGAAATATCGTGCCCTTGTTGGCCGTCTCAAATCGTCCCGGCTTTGTCTTGTGCGCGCCCGTAAAAGCGCCCTTTTCGTAACCAAAGAGCTCGGCTTCCAGCAGTTCGCGCGGAATGGCAGCGCAATTGACTTTGATAAATGCACTGGCTCGCCGAGGGGACATCGAATGCAGCATACGCGCGATTATTTCCTTGCCGGTACCGGACTCGCCGCGAATCAACACCGATAGCTCGCTATCAGCCACTTGCTCAACAAGATTCTTGATCTCCTGCATCTTGAGCGAATCGCCGACAAAGCTTTCATACTGGCTCTTGGCTTGCAGTTCGACCTTGAGGTCTCGGACTTCCTTCTCAAGTTGGCGGCGCCTAAGCGCGTTCTGCAAGTGCAGACCCACTTCCTTGACATCGAATGGCTTGTTAATAAACTCGGTCGCTCCGAGTTTGATACAGTCGACTACCGTCTGCGTCTCGCCTTGCCCTGACAGCATGATTACATCTGCCAACAGGTCGGATTTCTTGATCTTTTTGAGCACTTCCATCCCGTTCATGCCGGGCATCCTGATATCCAGCAGAATCAGCGGCGGCCTCTCTTTGGAAGCCACCTGGATACCCTCAACACCGTCGGAGGCGGTGAGAATGTCAAATTCATCCTCCAATCCCTCCCGCAGTATCCAGGAGACCTTGGGATCGTCGTCGATAATCAGCAGCTTGGTCTTTTCTTCCGTCATATCCATCCTCTTATACGTCAGTTATCGACGCAACTGCTCGAAAATTGAGCAACTCCCTGCAAACTTCATGCAGAAGGTTGCAACAGGAAATTGGTCTTGACGTCCCGATTAGGCAAGCGATTTTTGCAGGAATGTGTGCTTGGGTTATTTTGTGTGGATATCCGCAACTGTAGTCGCGCTATGTGTCCCTACGCGGCCGGTAGCTTAATAATGAAGGTCGTGCTAACCCCCTGCTCGCTTTCGAACTTGATGTCACCATTGTGAGCCATCACGATACGTTCACAGATTGACAGGCCCAGTCCGGTACCGCTGTCTTTGGTGGTAAAATAGCGGTCAAACACCTTGTGCTGCACTTCCGGAGCGATGCCTTCGCCGCTGTCCGTGATAGTTAGCGTCACAAACGGTTTCTGCTGATTCTGATCGAGCCTGCTGAAAGCCTTGATGGACAACCTACCCCCATGGGGCATCGCTTCTATGGCGTTGATGATTAAATTAAGCAGCATTTCGACGATCTCATTCTCATTGACCAATACGGAAGGCAGGTCGTTTTCGAACTCCTGCGAAAACGTGATTCCGTGCTTGGTCAGGTCGTTCTCTACGAGACGAATCACCCGCTTGATCAGATCGCTCATCCGTTTTTGTTCAAGCTGATACTTCTTGGGATTGGAGAAGTCGACAAGTTCCTTGACCAGCTCATTAAGGCGCAGCATTTCCTGCTCGGCCGTCATAAAGAAATCATCCGATTGCGCGATTTCCGGCCAACGCTCCCGCATGATCTGCAAGGAGCCGCGAATGTTAGTCAGCGGCTTCTTGAGATCATGGGCAATTTCCGACATCATCTTCCCCATCGTCATCAGCCGTGTAGCGTTAAGCAGCGCCCTTTGCTGCTCATAGACGGAGGTCGCCTGCGAAGCCACAATTGAAGCGATGTTGATATCATTCGGTGAAAACGCGTGCTCCCGCCGCGAACCCAGACAGAATACGCCATGCAGCGAACCCTTGGTGATGATCGGAACCGTCGTCAGCGTCTTGGCTTTCTCTTTGAAGTATGGTATTTCCTCGATATGTGTTCTGATCACGCGCGCTCTGACGCTCGACGAATAGACGGTTTTGTCCTTCATGGAGAGTTCCCGGCCTAACAGCGTGATTGCCTCACTTTTGCCAAGGCCTTCCCAATAATTGACCATCAGCGTCTCGGTGCGTTCCTGCCATGACAACCACACGGCGAAATCAACATCCATGATCTTCTTCAGCATCTGGTAGATCATCTCCGTCATGTCGCGCGAGTTGTCGATAGTCGTAAGATTCGTGGCCAGTTTGTACAGCGCCCCGAACTCGTTAAGCTTTTTGTTAAGCTGCTGGAGATGCTCGGCGTCGTCTATGGCGATCGCTGCCTGCGCCGCAAAAGTTACCAGCAGTCGCAGATCGTTCTCGGCAAAAGCGGTACCGTGTTTGGGGTCGGAGAGGTTGATGACACCAAGAACCCGATCCTTTATTTTCAGAGGCGCCGACACCAGTGAATTGGTCTCGTAGTTACCTTTGGCGTACTGTCGAAATCGCTGATCGGTTAGGATGTCCGTTATCAACAATGCTTCACCGCTCTGTGCAACGTAACCGGCGATCGAGTTGCCAAGTTTCACGCGGGTGTTGCGCTTCACTTCTTCACTCACGCCGACTGCCGCTGAAATCGTTAGTTCTCCCTTGTGTTCATCCAGCAGCATCACTGAACCGACTGTCGCACCGATTACGTCCAACGCCACGGCAATGATTTTGGTCAGCAATTTGTGGAGATCATGCGACTGCGAGAGGAGGATACCCGCCTGATAGAGCGCGTCCACCTCGGCCACGCGTCGATTTAGCTGTTTGTTGGTGTCCTGTAATTCATCCAACAATCGCTGCCTCGCAATTTCCAACTCGCGCTTTTCCAGTGCCCGCTTGGTTGCCAGCTTGAGTTGCGTGAACTCAATCGGCTTCATCAAGTAGTCATATGCCCCCATATTGATCGCCGCCAGCGCGGTTTCCAGCGAGGCATACGCAGTCATGAGTATCACCATGGCATCCGGAGTCTGCTTGCGAATTTCTTGTAGCAATTGGATACCATCCATTCCCGGTAATCTGATATCGCTGATAACCAGATCAAAACTGGTCTCCGCATACAAGCGCAATGCTTCCCTACCGTCAAGCGCGGTCTGGACATCATAGCCCGATTTAGACAGCAAGCTCTCCAGCGACCGGCAGAGACGCTCCTCATCGTCAACCACAAGTATTCGCGATTGTTCAACCTGCGACATGATCGCCCCGCAATGGTAGTGTAATTGCAAAGCGGGCGCCGGCCCCCGCGACATTCGTAACGGCAATCTCGCCCCGGTGTGACTTGATAATCCCGTAGCAGACACTTAGACCCAGACCCGTACCACGTCCCCCCGTTTTGGTTGTAAAAAACGGCTCCCAGATTTGCGTCAGGTTCTCCGGCGGAATTCCCGGTCCCCAATCCGTCACCCGAATGATCAACTCCTGTTCGTTCTGCTCGCTGTCGATCAGTATCTTGCCCCCGTCCGGCATAAAATCGCACGAATTGATTAGCAGGTTCAAGAACACCTGCTTCAGTTGTTCTGCCGAGCCCCAGATTAGCGGCAGCCCCGATGGCAGTTGTTGTTCAATCCTGACCTTGCACGCCTGCGCATGATGCGACAACAGGAGGAGTGTTTCATCGATCACCGCCTCAACGTCTATTTCCGCGAAGATATCCTCGTGCGGACGGAACAAATCCAACAACTGCCTTACAATGCCGGCAATGCGATCTACTTCCTCAGTGACTATCTGCAGATATTCGCCGGCGCTGTCGGACGGCACCGACGCCTGGCGCGCCAACAGCAAATAGTTCTTGATGATACCAAGTGGATTGTTGACTTCGTGCGCCACTCGCGCCGACAACTGTCCGAGCGCTGCCAGCTTCTCTGCCTGCACCAGTTGTGATTGCGCGGTGCGCAATTGTTCCAGCGCCTCCTTCTCCGACTCAAACAGCCGGGCATTTTCGACCGTGACTGAGAGCTGGTTAGCGAGAATGGCGAGGAATTCCAAATCGTCGTCATAAAACGTGGCGCCGGAGATCTTGCGCGTTACCGATAACAAACCGCGGACGCGATTCTGCAATGACATTGGGATCAGATATTCGCATTCAATCTGGCGCAATAGGTGCACCTCGTCAATGTCGCCAACCTGACGCAGGATTTCACTATAGGACAGCGGCTTGAAATGCGCAGCGCGGAACAGCTCAAAGATCGGGCTGTCCTCTGGGATGAACTTGTCGTCGGATGGCTCTATCGATAACCCTTTTTGTTTGGCCAGTATCAGGTCATCATTGTGATGATTCTTGGCAATCAACACGGCAGCCCCGTTGACACCCATCTGACCGATGCAAGTCAGAATGATGCCATCCAAAAGCGTCGGCGTATCCAGCACAGAACTGAGATGTTTCGAAATCTCGAAGACAGTATATAGGTCGAATATCTTGCGCTTGAGCCGCTTATTGGTTTCGGTCAGTTCTTCCAGGCGTGTAGGCAGATTCTGCGCGTCGGCCGTGACCCGGAGCACATGTCGCGGTGATTTAGCCATCTATGTATGTAATATCGGCAGACAGTAGGTTAAGTCGCTTGCGCGAGTGCAACTGTTTAAGCCGCGTAATTGCCTCACCGACAGTATAATGCGAGCCGCAAATCAAAATCATTTCGCCTTTGGCGGCCAATTTCAGCGCTCGATCGACCGCATCTGCGACTACCAGCTTGACATCGAAGTCGAGCCCCGCATTTGTCGCGCCCCAGATCACGCCTTCGATTTCCGCCGCACGGTGCGCTTGGGGTCTCGTGATCACCGCGCGCTTCGTGATTAAAGCGAATTCCTTCATCATAATGTCAAAGTCCGGTCGCTCCAGAAACCCGCACACGAGTATTGCTTTGCGATTACCGTAGATTGTTCTGAAAGTTCTTACCAAAGCCCGCGCGCCGCCCGGATTGTGCGCGACATCAAGAACGATCTCTGGCTGCTTCGATACAAGCTGAAAGCGTGCCGGCCAGCGGATGCGTCTAAGTCCCATCTTGACGGCGCGATCGCTGATTTTGATTCCCTGCCGGTTCAGTACCTCGGCACATTTTACCGCAATCGCAGCATTGTCAATCTGATGAACACCGACCAAAGAACAGGACAAACCAGAACCTACCGGCGTACATGATACGTCAAAGCGCATGAGACCGTTGCTGAACGAATATCGCTTTCGCAGTCGCGCAGGCCTGATAATCGTTGTATGGCGCTCCTTGCAGACCTCGCGAAACATCTCATAGAGTTCCGGACGCCGTTCGCCAGTTACCAGCGGTACGCCCGACTTGATGATCCCCGCCTTTTCTACGGCGATCTTCTCCAATGTGCTACCCAGTATCTTGGTGTGATCGAAATCAATATGCGTGATCACCGAAAGCCTCGGTCTCAGGATATTAGTCGCATCCAGACGTCCGCCGAGACCGACCTCGACCACCGCCACCTCGACACTCATTTTGCGAAAATACCAGAACGCCAGCGCCGTGGAAATCTCGAAGAAAGTGATGCGAGCGTCGACGATAAACCGGCGATGTTTTTCGACAAATTCCGCCACCGATCTCTTGTCAATAGCCCCTTGCACGGTGCGCACTCGCTCGCGATAGTCCACGAGATGCGGCGACGTAAATACGCCCGCGTTGTAGCCGTGCGCTTTCAGGATCGAGAACAGCATGGAGCAGACCGAACCCTTCCCGTTCGTGCCGGCGACATGAATCGACTGGAAGCTGTTCTGCGGATTACCAAGATGGTCAAGAAAACGGGTGATATTGTCCAGCCCCATCTTGATGCCGAACAGTTCGAGCCCATAGACAAACTTGATCGCGTCGTCGTAATGCATATCTAACTCGACATGTAATCGAGCAGTGAACTGACCGTCGAACGGAGCTCCGGGCGAGAAACGATCTTATCGAGAAAACCGTGGTTCATGAAAAACTCCGACGTCTGAAAATCATCCGGCAGCTTCTGTCCAATCGTCTGCTCGATGACACGTCTCCCGGCGAAACCGAGCAGCGCACCAGGCTCGGCGATGATCACGTCCCCCAGCGATGCGTAACTGGCCATCACGCCGGCCGTCGTCGGATTCGTCAGAATTGAAACATAGGGTGCTTTCGTCTGCGCCAGTCGCGCCAACAACGCGGAAGTTTTCGCCATTTGTAAAAGCGACAAAATTCCCTCTTGCATCCGTGCCCCTCCGGAACAGGAGACGATCACCAGCGGGATCAGACGGTCAATCGCACGCTCGATAGCGCGGCTGACCTTCTCACCAACGACACTCCCCATACTCCCACCGATAAATGAAAAATCCATCACGGCAAACGACACCTGCCTGCCAGCCATCGTGGCGATACCGCAGATCACCGCATCGTTCTTCATGGTTTTTCGTCGCGCGTCGGCGATGCGGTCAGGGTATTTCTTGGAGTCTCGGAAACCCAGTGGGTCAAGTGATACCAATCCGGCATCGTATTCCTGAAAGCTACCTTCATCCAGCAGGATAGCCATATAATCCTCGGGACGGATGCGAAAATGGTATGAGCACTTGCCGCAGACCCAGAGTGATTTTTCCAACTCTCTGACATAAATGATTTCGCCGCACGAATTGCATTTTGTCCAAAGTCCGTCGGGGATCTCCTTGCGCTCCGTCGGTGGCGGCTGCGGTTTGCGTCTAAACCATTCCATGGTCACTCACCTATCGTCATCTGCATCGTAAGCGCATCATCCGGCGGATTGACATAGAAGCCCATGCGCCGTGTTATTACCGCGAATCCATACTTCTCGTAAAAGCGGATTGCCTTCTCATTGGACGCACGTACATCAAGCACGATCTGACCGATTCCATTAGTCAGAAGTCTCCGCCGCAGATCATCCAATAACACTCTCCCCAGCCCCTGCGATCGGTACTGCCGGTCAACCGCAATATTGGCAATATATCCGTAATCGTCAAGCGCAATACAGCAGAGATAGGCGGCGCAATGTCCCAGTTTGTGCATCGCCAACGCCATTACGTGCGGACTGTCAATGTCTGAGCGGAAGCTGTCCCGGTCCCAGGCATCGCTAAATGCCTCCCGCTCGATGGCCAGCACATCGTCGAGGTCTCCGTACGTCATTTCGACTATCTGCCCATCCGCCGCTGCCGCATCGCGGCGCTGTTCTGGTTGCGATTTGAGCAGGTAGTTGACATCAAGATCGGCCGGATCAAGTCGATTCCACAACTGAAAGTCTCGCGCAAAAATCCGCGCCAGCTCACCTCCATTGTAGGACGAAGGAGAAGCTACGGCAAGCTCTCTGCCGATGTCGGCCGCAGCCTTGCGCAAGCGTTCGACGCCGGGACCAGCGAACAACGAGTCCGCATAGCCGGCAACGAGTTTCTTAATATCGTGGATCGCAACGTCACGACCGTTCTCGGAAACGTAGAACTGATCCGCGCGACAATGAATAACGATCACCGGTTTCTGCCCCTGTTCGACAAAGAACATTCGCTCCAACATCGGGTTGGCGCCCGTGATAATCTGCTTCTGCCAAGCCTGCGCCAGACCTAATACCGTCGCAATTCCCACTCGCAATCCCGTAAATGACCCCGGTCCTCCGGCAACCGCCAGATAATCGAGTTGCGATGGCGCAACACCGGCTTCTTTCAGCACGCCCTCAATGGCGCTGATCATCTTCTCCGAATGGGTGCGGTCGGCGACGCCGTCGTAACTTGCCAACGCGTGTTGTTCATCAGCGACGCCGATTTTCAGTCGGTCGCTCGAGCTGTCAACGGCCAGTAGTAGCATGCTCGATTTCCTCAATCACAATTTCCCGGCTTTCTTGGTCGACCATTGTGAAGCTAATGCGAATGTAGTCCATCGACAACAGATGCTCACACTTTTCTCCCCACTCGACCAGCACGATGCCGTCGGATTCGAGATACTCCTCAAATCCGAGATCAATCAACTCCGCGTCCGCTTGAATGCGGTAGAGATCAAGATGATAGATCGGCGGTATCGTCGGATAGACATTGACAAGCGAAAACGTCGGGGAGGTTGCCGAAACCGTCTTGTTGAAGTAGCTCACAACTCCGCGCGCAAACAACGTCTTGCCCGCGCCGAGATCGCCAAACAACAGAACTAGATTTCCCGGTTTGAGACCTGCGGCAAATTGCTGCGCAATGTCAATTGTCGCGCTTTCCGAATTGGATTGATAGCGCTTCCGAATCATCTACCTTTGGGCCTGAGCGTCGCCACGGGCACAATCATCTCTTCCATCGTGATGCCACCGTGCTGGAAGGTGTTTTGGAATTTGAGATTGTACTCGTTGTAATTGGTCGGATAGACAAAATAATAATCCTCGCGTGCTATCAAGAATGTCGTCGCGAGCGTAAAACGCGGCAACCGATATAAATCCGGATTCTTAATCAACAATGCTTCCCGTGGCTCGCAGTTGAGGTTGTCGCCATATTTGTAGCGCAAATTCGTTGAAGTATCACGCTTGCCGTAGGCCACGGTGCCTCGCGAGCAGAGCACGGCGCCGTGATCGGTAGTAATAACACAGGTGGCGCCGATCTGGGCGACATACTTCACGATATCAAAAAGCGTCGAATGGCTGAACCACGATCGCATCAAGGTGCGAAATGCCGCTTCATCAGGGGCGATCTGCTGCAGCACCTTCGATTGCGAACGACCATGCGCCAGTATGTCCAAGAAGTTGAAAACGATTCCGTATAGCGGTGTGTTTTGGTACGTAGACAACCGCTTGACGAATCCTTCCTCTTCCTTAAGATCTCCCATCTTGAAGTACTTCGGTTCCCCCGGCACTTTGAATTTCAGTCGCCGGTATTGCTCCGCCAACAACGTATCCTCAAAGCGGTTCAGACTCCGCTCGTCCGACGTCCCGCCTTCCCAAATTTCCGGCTTGTGCTTCGCCAGTTCATCGGGGAACATACCCGAGAAGATCGCATTGCGTGCAAACGGCGTTGACGTGGGCAGAATCGAGTAGTAGTACTCGGTCTGGACGTCCAAATAGTCCGCAATAATCGGCTCGACAATCAGCCACTGGTCAAGCCGCATGCAGTCCACGACGATGAAGAACGTCGGCTTCTTTTCATTAATGTGCGGCGCTACAAATGTCTTGATCAGCGATGGCGACAAGACCGGACCGGTCCGGTTTTTCAGCCAGCGCGGGTACTCTCTTTCGATATACTTGGCGAACTCGAGGTTGAACTCTTTCTTCTGACTGAGGTGACTTTGCTTGAGTCCTTCATCGGCCATCCGCTCCAACTCGACATCCCAATGCGACAGGTACTGATGAATCTCCACCCAGTCGGATGGCTCCGTCGGTCCGTACAGCTTCGTGCGTAGCGCGTTGAAACCTCCAATATAGTCGCGTGTCAGAAAATCGCTCTGAATCCGCCGCGAATCGAGGATCTTCTTGGCCACGGCAAATACCTGAGACGGATTCACCGGTTTGGTCAAATAGTCGGCGATGTTCTTGCCGATCGCCTGATTCATCAGGTGCTCTTCCTCCGACTTGGTCACCATCACTACCGGAATGTGTGGCCTGATCTTCTTAATTTCTTCAAGCGTCGTCAGCCCATCCATGCCGGGCATCATCTCGTCCAGCAAAATCAAGTCGAAGCTTTCTTTGGTGACCGCTGCCAACGCGTCTTCACCGGAAGCCACCGCAGTAATCTGGAAACCCTTGCCCTCGAGTATGATGCGATGTGACTGCAACAGGTCGATTTCATCATCGACCCACAACACCTTCTTTGTGTCAACCGCCACTTATTTCGTCCTTTCGCCGACGTCCTCGGGTGCATAATCAAGCGCTATCTGAAATGTGGTACGCAAATGCGGGACAGATTCTCGCAATTCGATCTTTCCCAGATGATATTCCTGTACAATGCGTCGGGCGAGCGTTAATCCCAACCCCCAACCACGTTTTTTGGTCGAGAAACCGGTGTCAAAGACCTTTTTCTGAACCCCGGGTGGAATGCCGCTGCCGTTGTCAGTCACTGTAATGACCACTACACGGCCATCCTTATTCTTTTCGGTTTTGAGCGCTATTTCGCCGCTTACCGAGTCACAGGCCTGCAAGCTGTTCTTGATCAGGTTTTCGATTACCCAAGTAAATAACTCCGGGTTGACTTTTGCATAGATATCGGTTCCCGGTTCAAACGTGATGCGCACCCCCTTGCCACCGTGCGGCAAGCGTGAGGAATAGTAGGAAACAACTTCCTCGACCAGCGGATTCAAATCATGGCGTGATGTATCTGGAATGGAACCGATGTGCCCGAAACGATTTGCCACGCGATCGAGACGATGCACGTCGTTTGTCATTCGTTGAACGACTTCCGCAATTCCTTGCGGGCTGTCGGCAGAACTTCCCAGCCTGCCTGCCTTGATCTCCTCCTGCATCAGTTCCAACCAGCCAAGCAGAGATGAAATCGGTGTGCCCAGTTGATGCGCGGTTTCCTTCGCCATACCGACCCAGATATTGCGCTGCTCGGCACGCTGAATGTTGCGGAAACCGACAAAGCCGACGACCAAGAACACGCCAACTACGCCGATCTCGATCACCGGCATCACCTGCAATTGCTTCACCAGCGGCGGATAGTCATACAGGATGTATTGAATAATCTGTCCGTCCCACTTCACCGGTGTCTCGCCGTTGTCGTGCAACATCCTCTCCTTTTTCACGACAATACTGGCATAAGCGGCGCGCGAAGTATCATTATCGGCGACATCGGGAATGCGCGCCCAGAGTACCGGCTTGCGCTCGCGGTCGGTGACGATGATCGGAAAATACGCTTTTTGAATAATCTCCTCGAACACGACGGCATTCACCCGTGGTGACGAGTCCTCGGCTCCGGCCAGTTCCCACAGTTTCGCCCACATACGAACGTCGCGCTTGACATTCTCTTGCAGTCCCTTGATAAGAAACTGTGTGTAAACCATGAATAGCGCGGCGACTGCCACGGTTCCGAAGAAGATGAACCCCTTGAACATTCCGGGGAGTGTGGAGTATCCCTGCTGACCCACGAGACGTCGGAATATCATTCGATTATTTCGGCTCCGCCAAGATATGGTCGCAATACTTCAGGCACGACTATTTTACCCTCGGCGGTCTGATAGTTCTCCATAATTGCGATTACCGTCCGAGGAAGCGCCAGTCCAGAGCCGTTAAGCGTGTGCGGATAGATCGGTTTCTCACCCTCGCTAGGTCGGAAACGCATGTTCATGCGGCGGGCTTGAAAATCGCCGAAATTAGAGCAAGACGACACTTCGAGGTACTTGCCCAAGCCGGCCGCCCAAACTTCTAAGTCAAAGCACTTCGCTGCCGCAAATGACAGGTCACCGGAAGCCAACTGGACCACGCGATAAGGCAGTCCTAATAGTTGCAGAATTGTCTCGGCGTTGGCAGTGATGATTTCGAGTTCGTTGTATGATGTCTCCGGTCGTACAATCCTCACCATCTCCACTTTGTCAAATTGATGCACGCGAATCAATCCGCGTGTGTCTTTGCCGGCCGCGCCCGCCTCACGACGAAAGTTCGGCGTATAAGCGACGAATAGTTTCGGCAATTCGTCACCGTTTAGAATCTCGTTAGCGTAGATATTTGTAACCGGCACTTCTGCGGTCGGAATCAAATACAGAGTCTCATCAGAAAGCTGGTACATATCCTCATGCATCTTCGGCAACTGACCGGTGCCCGTCATCGCCTGACGGTTCACCATGAACGGTGGTGAGACCTCAATGTAGCCGTGCCGTGATGTATGGACATCAAGCATGAAGTTGATCAGCGCGCGTTCCAGTCTCGCTCCGACGCCGGTATAAAGAATGAATCCTGAACCGGCGAGTTTGGCGCCCCGTTCGAAATCGATCATCCCGAGCTTGGCAGCCAGTTCCCAATGCGGCGCCGGTGTGAATGTCATCTGCGGCAGCTCGCCCCAGTGCCGGACGACAACGTTGGCGGCCTCGTCCTTGCCCACCGGCGTTGATTCATGCGGCAGGTTCGGCACTAAGAGCAACATTCCGTCAAGCTTCTCCTCGACGCTGCGAAGTTGCTGCTCACGCTCGCTGATTATTTGGCCGACATCCTTCATGGCGGCGATCTCCGCAGTCGCGTCCTCTTTGTTCTTCTTCATCACCGCAATGTCACCAGACACCTTGTTGCGGCGCTCGCGAAGATGCTCGAGCTCTGTGAGAATCTTGCGGCGCAGGGCGTCAGCCATAAGAATTCCATCTATTATACCGACGTCGCTATATTTCTTCCGAATCCCATCCTTCACCAGGTCGGGATTATCGCGAATGAACTTGATATCGAGCATGCTCTCTATCCTCTAAATCGAATGATTGATTTCCATCGGTTTGCCTTGATACCCGGGAACGATCTCGGCAAGTAGTTGCTTCACTCTCTCCCGATCTTGTTTCTCTATCGCGCTGCGCATACCGTTCAATTCCTGCTGCAACGCCTGCCAATCAAACTCGATCGATCGCGCCACCAGGATGTTCTCGTGTTCGGAAGTCTTCAGCCCTTCTTCATCAAAAAGCTCTTCGGTCAATTTTTCCCCGGGACGCAGCCCGGTATACGTAATGGCAATATCTTCATCCGGCACCGCTCCGGAGAGAGTGATCATCGCCTTGGCCAAGTCGACGATCTTCACCGGTTCACCCATATTCAATACGAGGATATCACCCGATTTCCCGATCGCAGCCGCCTGCATTACGAGCAGAGACGCTTCTTTGATCGTCATAAAATAGCGCGTCACTTCCGGATGCGTTACCGTAACCGGCCCGCCGCCTTCGATCTGTCGCCTGAATATCGGAACCACCGAGCCATCTGATCCTAA
>Ga0315273_10004173_pt1 | contig 17604 bp, 11 predicted proteins | sample YL17G02_0_MG_FD_205753 | JGI IMG/M metagenome (GOLD analysis project Ga0315273, IMG submission 205753) | Sediment microbial communities from Yellowstone Lake, YNP, Wyoming, USA - YL17G02_0 | ecosystem: Environmental > Aquatic > Freshwater > Lake > Sediment | place: USA: Wyoming | collected...
ATGCCAGTAAGGGGGCCTCAACAAGGTTAATTGTCATGTATTGACGGTCAGCGAATTTCCTCGTAAGGTTTCGTGTAATAAATGTCCGGATCTGGTTTGATTTTTTAGGAACCCGGAAATTACTCGGAGGTATTACTGTTTTTAGGGGGGGGGGCCCAAGAACAGGCATCATCTTCTTCTTATACTTTTCATACCACTCTTTCGGACTGATCTGTCTTTCTTTCCCCGGGTAACCTGAATTATCAATAACTTTAACTTCAACAATATGCAGAATGTTATCTGTCTCAACATTCCCGCAATTCGGGCACTCGCTTTCAGCCGCATTTGCCTGGGATGTTTCAGTTTTAAAAAATACCAGCGCTTCAACAGGATCCCCGTCATAAATCATATAACCACCTTTATCAAGCAACCACAGCTTGTCAAACATCTTGATAATGTCTGAAGAGGGTTGATGTATGATAGCAAAGACCAGTTTCCCGATTAATGACTGATTCCTCAGCAGGCTCATCACCTTTTCAGAATCGAAGGAGGAAAGACCCGATGTTGGTTCATCGATAAAAAGTACCACAGGTTCTCGCAACAGCTCAAGACCAATATTAAGCCGTTTTCGCTGGCCTCCGCTAACCTTCTTGTTCATCATATCACCAACCTGCAGGTCTTTGATTTCATAAAGATCAAGATCCTGGAGGACCTTCTGAACCGCATTTTTTAATTGTTCTTCATTATAATCTCCAAAGCACAGCCTGGCATTGAAATAGAGATTCTGATATACTGTCAGCTCTTCGATTAGCATGTCATCCTGCGGAACAAATCCTATTAGTCCTTTTAGTTCTTCGGAATCTTCGTTAATATCATATCCGTTAATATAGATGTTACCCGATGAAGGTTTTAACTTGCCATGCAGCAAATTAAGCAGAGTGGTTTTCCCCACACCACTACCGCCCATAATACCTATCATGTTGCCTGATTCGACCCTGAAATTCATTTTCTGAAGCCCGTTATCGGAATTCTTGAACATAAATTCTATTTCATGGCCCTCGAAGAATATCATTTCAGGAAACTTCCTTGAAACAAATTTCTTGTAAATTTTGGAATAGTAGATCGGATCGATCCCCTGCCCTTTTATATTCACACCGCGATCGAGAAGATAGGGTCTGCATGCAATGATATCCCTGCCCTTAAAATAAAGAACAAGCGATCCATCATAAGTAAAAATCAGAGTCCCAGTGCTTTCAATATGCATTACAACCAGGTGGCCCTTGAACCCTTTTAGTCTTATGTGTCTCCACTTATCGTAATTTTTGTAAATGCCGGATCCTGAAAATTCAGGTTTATCGCTTTCGATTATAAGAATACATTCAGGTGATACCTCATCATAGGATCTGCCTATCATGAAGGCAGTTGCATTATCATATTCCTTTTTCGAAATATTAAATGTCCTGGAAACAATATCAATAATGGTTTTCTCCTGCTCGGAGATCATCCCATCTTCAAACGCAAACTCAATTAGTTGCAGGAAAACGATCATCCTCTCTTCGAGAAACAACCCTTTCTTTATTTGCCTGCAGATATTTGTTATCTGAAATGAGATCAGAGATTCGTCATCTGACAGTTCCGCTTTATCTACACTTTTCAGTTCATTGGAATAGAACTCAAGATTATTCTCAAAAAGGGCATAATACTCTTCTTCAAGCTCCCGGTTAAGATATCTCCTGAGGTAACTGCGCAGTATCTTTTTTCCCCTCGATGATATTCCCGAAGGGTTAATGGTCGAAACGATGGCAAAAATATGAATTAAGGCAAGTAATACGGATTCCCTCATAAAAACGTTTAGTAAAAAAAAGACCGCAAAGTAATATTCTTTGCGGCCAAAGATTTATTAAATAATTATTTTACTATCAGCTCTCTAATATCAACAATAGCTTTGGTTATGTCTTTGATATTTTCTTCTGTAAGACTAGTGCCAATTCCTTCATATACCTTTTTAACCGGATCCAGTAATTTTACAAAATTACCCACGTTGGGATCAGATAAATATTGTTGGGTAATTTCCAGGTAAGTCTCAAAAGATTTCTTCTGATCCAGCAAGACCCTCGATATGCCTTCAACCTGATAAGCTGCATCCGAAACCTGAGTAGTAAGATATAAGCCTTCAACCCATGCCCCTCCTACAACAAGCAAAGCCAGGGGCTGCTGACCGTTATCGCTCAGGGATGCATATGTTTCATTAAATGTTTTGGTTAGAATATTAACCAATGTATCCCTGTTATCAAAATTCTGTTTTATCTTGGGATACAGATCTTTATCGTAAATTTTAGCCATATTGAGTTCGTTGGAAAGGGATTCTATTCCATCTAAATAGTTAAATACTTCCTGCGCCTGATTATAAAGCGTAGCATAACTCAGATCGGCTCCGAAAACACCCAGATTGAGCGCGCGTTTTGACATATCGAAATATTTTTTCATGTTTGCGACAGAATTTGTCAGCCCTACTTCATAACCAACCTCAAATTCGGTAAGCATTTTGATCACGTCCGCCGATGTAGGCAAAGGATAAACATGCGTTTCAATCTCATTTTCGATTACTTTAACCTGATCCTTAGCAACTTTTTTCTGTTGTTTTGTAGTTGATCCGTCTCTGCATGAAGTCAGACAAGCGATACTTATTATCAGCAATGGAAGTATAAAACCTGCAAAAATCTTTTTCATCTTGAGTTAATTTAAATTTTAAAATTTCATTTAAAACCGCCCATAAAAGTAATAAATAATATTGAAAATACTAAGTGCCCAGAATTTGGAGTACCTAATTGCTTAAAATTCTCATGAAATAGATAATATTTTCGTCAATGACTGATTCTTCTACATTGAATTTTTAGTTCTGTCCATATGCTGATTGACATTTTTTACTTCATTCTTTGAATTTCAACTTCAGGCACTCCCCACCTGCGCAATAGCTTCGGTGGGCAATGCAAACTTAAGCTCCCCTTAAATAATAAACAGGTTACTACCCGATAATGTTTCGGCCATTCCCTTTTTTTTTATATCTTTGAGCCCCTGAATCTAGATTAATTTTTAGGATGTGGAATTTCGATGAACCTGCACCAAGAGAGGGAACAAACTGCATCAAGTATGACCGCAGGGAAGAGACGTTCGGTGTAAAGGATGTCCTCCCCATGTGGGTGGCAGATATGGATTTTAACACCCCTGACTTTATAGTAGAGGCGATCCGTAAACGACTTGACCATGAGATCTATGGCTACTCTTTCCGTCCGGCAGAATTTTTTCTTTCAGTGATCGAGTGGATCAAATGCAGGCATAACTGGGCAATTGAGAAAGAATGGATCTCCTTTTGTCCCGGTATTGTTCCTGCACTTAATTTCTGTACCCTCGCCTTTACCCAGGCAGGTGATAAAATTATTGTTCAGCCACCTGTTTACTTTCCTTTCTTTTCAGCAGCCGAATCACATGGCCGTAAACTAATTCATAACATATTGATCGAGTCTGAAGGGAAATGGGCAATGGATTACAATTCATTGATTGCCGGAATTGACGATAAAACAAAAATGATAATAATTTCCAATCCTCACAATCCGGTTGGAAGGGTATGGACACCTGAAGAACTTAACAATCTTGCTGATATTTGTCTTAAAAACAATATTCTGATCATTTCAGATGAGATACATTGTGATCTCGTTCTGCCCGGTTTTACACATACACCAATAGCATCACTTTCTGAAAAAACAGCAGACAATACAATTACATTAATAGCACCAAGCAAAACATTTAACCTGGCCGGTCTCTCGACTTCATCTGTCATTATTCCAAACCCGGTTTTAAGAAAGTCATTTAACCGGATTGTTGAGAATCTTCATGTGGGAAATGGAAATATTTTCGGTACTGCAGCTTCAATCGCTGCTTATACTCACGGGCATAAATGGCTCGATGCACTTCTTGACTATATTGATCATAATATTGAATTTGTAAAGGATTATTGCAGAAAAATGATCCCGGAAATCATCCCGGTTCATCCTGAAGCAACTTATATGATCTGGCTCGATTGCCGGAAGTTCGACATGACTGGAAAAGAGCTCCAGGACTTTTTTGTAAAAAAAGCCGGAGTAGGAATGAATGAAGGGTCTACTTTTGGATTGGGTGGCGAAGGATTCATGAGAATGAATCTTGGCACAACACACCAGACAGTAATGAAAGCAATGGAACAGATTGAAAAAGCTGTTGCTTCAATCAGGTAGTCTTAACAGAGATAAGAACCAGGCTTTCGCTACCTTAGGCAAGCAACAGCTGGCAAATCATTTGAACAAACGAATTAAGAATTAGGAACCGCATTATAATGACAGAGAAAATAAATGTAAAGCTTACGCTTGAAGACGGAATGGTATATTCCGGCAGATCATTTGGTGCTCCTGTCCCCGCTGCCGGAGAGGTGGTTTTTAATACTGCCATGACAGGCTATCCTGAGAGTTTAACGGATCCGTCTTATCGAGGGCAGATTCTATGCCTTACATATCCTCTGGTAGGAAATTATGGAGCGCCCGGGAAAAACGAGGAAAATGACCTGTACCGCTTCTATGAGTCCTCATCCATACATATTTCCGGACTTATTGTTTCTGATTACTCGTTTGAATACAGCCACTGGAATGCAACTGAAAGTCTCGATGAATGGCTGAAAAGAAATAATGTTCCGGGAATATACGGCATAGATACCAGAGCTCTGACAAAAAGAATCCGCGAGAAAGGAGCCATGCTTGGAAAGGTTGAACCTGAAGGAACAGAAACCGGTTTTTATGACCCGAATAAAGTGAATCTTGTTGCTGAAGTCAGCACTCATGATAAGAAAATCTACGGGTCCGGAAAATATAAGATAATACTTGTCGACTGCGGAGTTAAGTATAATATCATCAGAAACCTGTTGAAAAGAGATACCACAATAATAAGGATACCCTGGGATTATGATTTTCACAACGAAGAATTTGATGGCCTGTTCCTGTCCAACGGACCCGGTGATCCTAAAATGTGCGGAATTACGATCAGGAATATTAAAAAATCTATTTCAGGTGATAAACCTCTATTCGGTATTTGTCTTGGTAATCAGCTAATGGCTCTTGCTTCAGGAGCTGACACATATAAGTTAAAATATGGACATAGAAGTCACAATCAACCTGTCTTACAGGTAGGTACCAATAAAGCATATATCACTTCCCAAAACCATGGATTTGCCGTTGATAACAAAACACTTGGTCCCGACTGGGAACCGCTTTTTATTAATATTAACGACCAGACGAATGAAGGGATGAAACACAAAAACAAACCCTTCTTCTCAACCCAGTTTCACCCTGAAGCATCTGGTGGACCAACAGATACGGATTATCTGTTTGATGTATTTTTAGAGAATATCAGGAGATCAAAATAACCCCCCGGATTAGGGGCAGGGGGGTATAAAAGTCACCGGTTGGGGGGTGTCACATAATGCATCATCTTCTCGGCAAGTTGCTCTGCTGTTATGTTTTTAAAGCTTTTCATCCTGTTTTCGAAAACTTCAGCTATCTCCTTATTGCACAGATTACCAATACTGCCTTCATGAACATAGTCGGACAATGAGGTTTTTGAGAATGTGGAATTTTTAACCATCTCAGATACAGATTTATATGCATCTCTGAATGGGATGCCCTGTTTAACCAGCCTGTTCACCTCTTCAGTGCTGAAAATAGTATTGTATAAAGGATTCTCTGTAATATTCTTTTTTACTTTAATGTTATTGAGCATTAGAAGCATTATTTCAATGCACTCTCTCAACTCTCCGAATGCATCAAAGAGCATCTGTTTAAGGAGCTGCAGATCCCTGTTGTATCCCGAGGGAAGGTTGGTTGTCAGGATTGCTATCTGGGTGGGCAGGGTTTGAATAACATTTGATCTGGCTCTTATAAGTTCGAAAACATCCGGATTTCTTTTCTGTGGCATTATGCTGGAACCTGTTACATATTCATCTGGAAAATCAATGAATCTGAATTCAGAACTCATGTAAAGACATATATCCATTGAAAACCGGGCAAGGGTTTGGGCCACAGATGCCAAAGCAGAAGCACTTGCCATTTCTATTTTGCCCCTGCTCAGGCTCGCATATGCTGAATTATAGATTAGATCATCAAATTCGAGGAGATCAGATGTCAGTTTCCTGTTTATAGGCAATGTGGTTCCATATCCTGCAGCAGTACCAAGAGGGTTCTGGTTATTCAGGGCTCGTGCTCCGGAAAGAAGGAGGACATCATCAGCAAGACATTCAGCATATGCCCCGAACCATAATCCAAATGAGGAAACCATTGCAGGTTGCATATGAGTATATCCTGGTAAAAGAACCTCTTTATGTCGCTCACTTAGTAACTGCAGACTTGTAAACAATCTCCGGATAAGAACTGAAAGCTTATCGATCTCGTCCCTTGTATGCAGACGTATATCGACCAGAACCTGATCATTTCTTGAACGACCGGTATGAATTTTTTTACCGGTTGACCCAAGAATTGAAGACATCTCTTTTTCAATCTGGGAATGGATGTCCTCAACATCTTTTTTAATCAGGAGGGTCCCCTCCTCATCCCATACAAAAAGAGAATGCAGGGCTTTCAATAAGCCGTTTTTCTCCTCTTCTGAAATTAATCCCACATTCTCGAGCATTATCACATGAGCCATTGAACCAATAATATCCCATTTTGCAAGAACCAGATCGGTTTTTCTGTCTTTACCTGCAGTAAACTCAATAATTGCAGGTTCGGGGTTAATTCCTTTTTCCCAGAGTTTCATATTGATGGTTATTATTTTTTCTGACTGGCTTCAACTATTGCCCTGTGAGCCATCAGCCTGATTGCATTAATTCTTATAAATCCCTTACTGTCAGTCTGATCAAATCCTCCTTCAATATCCATACTTGACAGTTTTTTATTATACAGAGAAGATGGCGATTCACGACCTTCTATGAGAACATTACCCTTATAAAGACATAGATGAACGCTCCCGTCAATAAGCTCCTGACTTTTTTCAATAGCGGCCATCAGAAAATCCATCTCAGGGCTGAACCAGAAACCATTATAAATAATTTCTGCAAATTTTGGAGTAAGCATGTTTACCAGTCTCATTACCTCTCTGTCCATTGCAATTCCCTCAATATCTTTGTGGGCTATATGTAAAACTGTCGCAGCAGGAGTTTCATAAACACCTCTCGATTTTATCCCGACGAATCTGTTTTCCACCATATCGAGCAACCCTATGCCGTTTTTGCCAGCAAGTTCATTCAGATAAATGTACATATCATAGGAATCTTCCTTCACGGTCCCATCTTCTTTGTTAACAAGCTTCACCGGGATACCGTTTTTAAAATGAATTACTATTCTGGTTTCTTTATCAGGTGCATCCTGTGGCATGACCATCTTTTCAAGCATACTTTTATGGAGAGTGTACATGGGGTCTTCAAGAATTCCGGCTTCATGACTGATATGCATGAGGTTATCATCTTCACTGTAAGGCTTATCGATACTCGCCTTTACCGGGATCTTTTTTTCAGAAGCATATTTGAGAAGATCAGTTCTTCCTTTAAAGGTCGAAAGGAACTCTTTGTCTTTCCATGGAGAAATAACCTTAACACCAGGCATCAGCGCGTAATAACACAATTCGAACCTGACCTGGTCATTACCTTTACCTGTCGCTCCATGTGCAACTGCATTTGCTCCTTCAGCTTTTGCAACTTCGATCTGTTTTTTTGCAATTAGCGGCCTTGCAAGAGCCGTGCCAAGCAGGTACCGGTCTTCATATATTGCATTTGCCATTATAGCTTTAAGAACATAACTGTCAATAAATTCCCTCTTCAGATCGGCAATAATCACTTTTGATGCACCAAGCAATAACGCTTTCTTTCTGCACTCTTCAAAATCATCGGTCTGACCTACATCAGCTACAAAAGCAATTACTTCATAATCCTTCTCTATTAACCATTTAAGTATCACTGAAGTATCTAAACCGCCACTATACGCGAGAATAACTTTTTCTTTCATTTTATAATTGTTTTATATAATATTTGATTTCTAATCTTTTCTACCGCCATATACACTTATTACCAATGTGTTAAACTGAGTTAATCCATCCCTTCTTCCTGCACTTTTGTATTTTTACTTTCTTTGTCCACCATAGCTTTTTTAAACAACCGTAGCTTTCTTTGATCGACGAAGCTTTAGCGAAGTCGGTAGCGAAGGTGGATTGTCTTTTGTCTTGAATTTACTTTCTCCTTTTTACTTTTTACTTTTTACTTTTTACTTTTTACTTTTTACTTTTTACTTTTACTTTTAATTTGATCATGTATGCCCGGCAGAATAATTTCAAGGCAGGTATGAACCTGATGTATTGTTACTCCATCTCTGGGAATAAGCAAGATAGTATCATCACCGGCTATTGTCCCGGCTATCTCATATCTGCCTGCCCCATCGATAAAAAATGCAGTGTTGTTTGCATTTCCCGGAATGGTTCTTATTACCATAAGCCCTTTAGCTTCAACTATATCCCTGATAACGGGTACAATATTCAGCTTTAGTGCAGTCTTTTCTGAATCCCGGTTATTTTCAGATAAAGAATACCGGTATCCGCCCTTCCCGTCCGGAATCCTGGCAACTCCTAACTGCCTTAAATTCCGGGATAGCGTAGCCTGAGTACAGCTTATCCCTTTCCCTTTCAGTTTTTTGAGCAATTCTTCCTGAACTGATATGTGCTCTTCAGAAATAATTTTCTCGATCGCCAGAAGTCTTTTTGTTTTTTGCATATTTATGCATTTCTTTTGCAAATATATTCATTTTTTCAAAATCACAAGCCCTAATTGAAAAATTGTATTATTTTTGAACCTCAAATCCGGAAGATGAAAGATGTGGTAAAAAAGGTAATAATCCTGGGATCGGGAGCATTGAAAATCGGCGAAGCTGGCGAGTTTGATTACTCTGGCTCTCAGGCCCTGAAAGCCTTAAAGGAAGAAGATGTTAAAACAGTTCTTATAAATCCTAATATTGCAACAGTTCAGACCTCTGAAGAGTTAGCTGATAAGATTTATTTCCTTCCTGTTACCCCATATTTTGTTGAAAAGGTTATAGCCAGGGAAAAACCTGATAGTATTCTTTTATCCTTTGGAGGTCAGACAGCCCTGAATTGCGGAGTGGAACTTTACAAAGCGGGCGTTTTCGAAAAATATAAGGTAAGAGTCCTGGGAACCCCTGTTACTGCTATAATGAATACCGAGGACCGGGAACTTTTTGTTAAGAAGCTTAATGAAATAGATGTAAAGACACCAAGCAGCGAAGCTGTATCCGGGGTTGATAAAGCCATTAAAGCAGCCGGAAAGCTTGGATTCCCGATCATCATCAGGGCAGCGTATACCCTTGGAGGTCAGGGCAGCGGCTTTGCTTCGAACCCTGATGAACTGAGAACTCTTGCATCAAAGGCTTTTTCATATTCAAATCAGATCCTCGTTGAAGAATCTCTCAAAGGATGGAAAGAGGTTGAATATGAGGTTGTAAGGGATAAATATGATAATTGTATCACTGTCTGCAACATGGAGAATTTCGATCCGCTCGGAATTCATACTGGCGAAAGTATAGTTGTTGCACCATCCCAGACTCTTACAAACAGTGAATACCATAAACTGAGAGAACTTTCAATCAGGATAATCAGACATATCGGAATTGTCGGAGAATGTAATGTTCAGTTTGCTCTTGCTCCGGATTCTGAAGATTACAGAGTTATAGAAGTGAATGCACGTCTGTCGCGATCAAGTGCTCTTGCTTCAAAAGCTACTGGTTATCCTCTGGCATTCATTGCTGCCAAGCTTGGAATAGGTTATGGGCTTCATGAACTGAAAAACTCAGTTACCAAAAACACAACTGCCTGTTTCGAACCGGCGCTTGATTATATTGTATGCAAGATACCTCGCTGGGACCTAAATAAATTCGAAGGTGTGTCGCACCTGATCGGCAGCAGTATGAAGAGTGTGGGTGAGGTAATGGCTATTGGCAGAACCTTCGAAGAGGTTATCCAGAAAGGATTAAGAATGATCGGTCAGGGAATGCACGGCTTTACAGGAAACCGGAATCTTGGCTTCGAAGATATCGAGAAAGAACTTTCCGAACCAACTGATATGAGGATCTTCTCAATTGCAGAAGCTCTTGAAAAAGGTATGCCTGTTGAAAGAATCTATGAACTTACGAAAATTGATAAATGGTTCCTGTTCAAGCTCAGGAACATTATCAATATTAAAGATGAGCTTTGTAAATATCAATCCCTGGAATCTATCCCATCAGACCTGATTTCGCATTCCAAAATAAACGGGTTCAGCGATTTCCAGATAGCCAGGCATGTATTGAAATCGGAGCCGGATCAGATCAATGAGGACCTTATGAAAGTGAGGAAATACAGGAAATCGTTAGGGATTGTTCCCTATATCAAACAAATAGATACTCTTGCCGCTGAATATCCGGCTGTAACAAACTATCTGTATCTTACATACAGCGGTTCAGAACATGATATTACATGTGAAACAGACAAAAAATCAGTTATTGTTCTGGGATCCGGAGCATACAGGATTGGCTCAAGTGTTGAATTTGACTGGTGTTCAGTTAATGCTATTGACTCAATAAAAAAAGAGGGATTCCGGTCCATAATGATTAATTATAATCCCGAAACTGTCAGCACAGATTATGATATATGCGACAGGCTTTACTTTGATGAACTGACTTTCGAAAGGGTACTCGATATAATTGACCTTGAAAATCCCCTGGGCGTTATAGTGTCTGTTGGCGGACAGATACCCAATAACCTGGCTATGAGACTTTATAAAGAAAATGTACCGGTCCTCGGCACTTCACCTGTCTCTATCGACAGAGCAGAGAACCGGCATAAGTTTTCCGGAATGCTCGATACTCTGCATGTTGACCAGCCGCGCTGGAAAGAACTTTCCTCAATAGAAGATATTTTCGAATTTGTCGACCGGATTGGTTTCCCTGTCCTGATCAGACCATCTTATGTTTTATCCGGAGCTGCAATGAACGTAGTTTCAAATAAAAATGAATTATCACATTATCTTGAACTTGCTGCCCAGGTTTCAAAACAATACCCAGTGGTTGTATCCGAGTTTATTGAAAACGCTAAGGAGATAGAGATCGATGCAGTGGCCCGCGATGGCGAAATGCTAGCCTATGCCATCAGCGAACATGTAGAGTTTGCAGGGGTTCACTCAGGCGACGCCACTATGGTCTTCCCTGCCCAAAAAATATATTTTGAAACAGCAAGGAGAATAAAACGTATTTCACGCCAGATCGCTAAAGAACTTAATATCTCAGGACCATTTAACATCCAGTTCCTTGCCAAAGACAATGATATTAAAGTTATCGAATGCAATCTGCGCGCAAGCCGAAGTATGCCCTTTGTATCAAAAGTCCTCAAAACCAACCTGATAGAACTTGCTACAAAAGTTATGCTGGGCGTTCCTGCAGAGAAGCCGGGTAAAACTGTATTCGAACTCGATTATGTCGGAGTTAAAGCACCTCAGTTCAGCTTTTCACGTCTTGCCAAAGCTGACCCGGTTCTTGGAGTCGATATGTCATCCACCGGAGAAGTCGGCTGCATAGGAGAAGGATTCTATGAAGCAATACTTAAAGCAATGTTTTCTGTCGGTTACAGAGTCCCCAGAAAGAGTATCCTGCTATCGACAGGTCCTGCCCGTTCTAAAGTCGAACTTCTTAATAGTGCAAAAGCTCTCCGCGAGAAAGGACATAAGCTTTATGCAACCAGAGGAACGCAGCAATTCCTGAAAAACGCAGGTGTTGAAGCACATGTGGCATACTGGCCTGATGAGAACAAATCACCAAACACTATCGATCTTATTAAAACTCGTGAGGTTGACCTTGTTGTAAACATCCCTAAGGACCTCAGTGATAAAGAACTCAATAACGACTATACTATAAGGAGAAGCGCCGTTGATTATAATGTTCCTCTGATTACCAATGCACGACTGGCAAGCGCTTTTATCCTGGCTTTCTGCAAAATGAGCATAGACGACCTGGAAATCAAGAGCTGGGATGAGTATAAATAAAAGACAAAAGACAAAAGTATAAAGATAAAAGTGAATACTCTAATAGTAAGAGAATTAACCCCCCTTTAGGGGGCATGGGGGCAAAAAAATAAGACAATATGATAACTATCCGTAAAGCAACACCCGAAGACGCTGATGTAATTGTCGATTTTCAGCAGAAAATGGCACGGGAAACTGAACATATGACCCTTGTTCATGAAATAATTAATAAGGGGGTCAACGCTGTTTTCACTGATTCCACCCGTGGACAATATTGGGTTGCCGAAGATAATGGCAAGGTAGTAGCCTCGCTATTAATAACTTATGAATGGAGCGACTGGAGAAATAGTAATGTATGGTGGCTTCAGTCTGTTTATGTGCTTCCTGCATTTAGGAGAACAGGCATTTTCAGATCAATGTATCAATATATAAAAGATGAAGCCTATAAATGCGGGGTTGCAGGGCTTCGACTATATGTGGAAACAAATAATTCAAGGGCACAGAAGACCTACGAGACTCTTGGAATGAAAAGCGAGCATTATACAATGTATGAATGGATGAAGAAATAAGTTATGTACTGGCTTCCTGCTATACTGATTCTTCCTTATGTTTTTATCCTTCTTAAAATTTACGGAAGTCTTCTTCAGCTTAAGACCTTCAAGGTATCAGCCGATCCCGAAACTTTTGTCTCGGTGGTTATAGCCTGCCGAAATGAGCAGAAAAATCTCACTGCTCTTATTAAAAGCATTTCTCTCCAGAATTATTCAAAACATTTGTTTGAGGTCATAATTGTTGACGATAACTCTATTGATAAAACCAATGAAATTGCTTCAGGATTTACCCCGGTAGGTAATATTTCTACTATTAATAATAAAGGTAAAGGTAAAAAACAGGCTCTCAGGGCAGGGATAAAAGCTGCAAAAGGCAACCTCATTATTACAACCGATGCCGATTGCAGGATGGGAAGGAACTGGATCAGGACGATTGCAGCATTTTATGAAATGAATAAGCCTGATATGATAATTTGTCCGGTTAAGTTAGAATCTGCCCCCGGATTTTTCGGAGGATTCCAGGAGCTGGAGTTTATGAGTCTGCAGGGAATTACTGCTGGTTCTGCTATTACGAAAGAAGCTACGATGTGCAATGGCGCTAACCTCGCTTTTGAACGGGAAGTCTATTTTAATCATGCCGCCAATTTAAATTATGAAATAAATTCCGGGGATGATATTTTCCTGTTGCACAGCTTGAAAAGAGAGAGACAGTCAAAGATATTATGGCTGGAATCACCTGATTCATTAGTAACAACAGGCTCCTCCTCAACATTATTGTCATTTCTGAAGCAGAGAGGCAGGTGGCTTTCAAAAGGTAAGGCATACAAAGACTGGTTTACCATCATTCTTGGAATTGCAACATTTTTTACAATCATTTTACAGATATCATATATGATCGGAGGGCTGATCAATCCTGATCTGATCCTGGTTTTTCTTTCAATTTTTGTTTTGAAATCAGTGCCTGATTTTCTGATACTGCTGAATACCTCATCGAGATATGGTAAAGGTGAACTGATGTGGTGGTTTTTACCTGTACAGGTCGTATATCCTCTTTATGTACTTTCAGTTATAATCTCCGCAATCCGCAATCCAAAATTCAAAATCCAAAATCATAAAATTAATTCCCCATCTCCGATAGAAACTTAATCCTCACCAGTCTGATCTCTTCCTCTTCAAACTCGTTGCCGAGTTCTTTAATTGCTTCTTCAAATGAATCAGATTCAGCCTCTTCCCTGAAATATAAATAAATATCATGCTGACGCTCCTCGTCAATTGTCATGTTAATATAATAATCGAGGTTTATACGAGTCCCTGAATTAACGATTGCCTCAATTTCTGAAATAAGTTCCGCCATTTCCAGTCCCTTAGCTTCAGCAATATCCTCAAGAGGCCTTTTCATATCTATACTCTGAATGATATAAACTTTGATGCCGGATTTGTTGACAACCGATTTAACCACCATATCCAGAGGTCTTATGATCTCCTTCTCCTCGACATATTTTTTGATTATCTCTACAAATTCTTCACCATACCGCTGTGCCTTACCTGTTCCGACTCCGGAAATATTCTGAAGTTCATCAATAGTTATGGGGTACTGGATAGCCATGTCTTCCAGGGAAGGATCCTGAAAAATTACAAACGGGGGGACATCTTTCTGTTTTGAAAGCTTTTTACGAAGATCCTTCAGAATACTGAATAGCTCCTCATCAACCACTGCTGTTCTGGCACCAAAGGCATTTTCCTCATCAGTTGTGTCGGCGTAGTCGTGATCTTCAGCAAGCATGAAAGATGTAGGATTTTCCAGAAACTCCATTCCATTCTGTGTCAGTTTCAGCAGGCCATAGTTTTCAATATCCTTGGTAAGGAATTTGGCAATGAGAGCCTGCCTGATAACCATATTCCAGAATTTCTCATCTTTATCTTCTCCTATTCCAAAGAACTCAATTTTATGATGTTTATAGGATTTAATTGCCGATGTAACTTTCCCTGACAGAATATTTGCAATATGATCAGCTTTAAATTTTTCTTTAACTGCCAGTATTGTCTCAAGGACACTCACGACAGCTTCATTTCCTTCAAACTGTGATTTTGGATGCAGACAGTTGTCGCAGGCTTCACAGTTTTCCTGAAGATACTCTTCTCCAAAATAATGGAGCAGGAGTTTCCTTCTGCAGACGGATGATTCAGCATAAGATACTGTTTCAAGGAGGAGTTGTTTACCGATCTCCTGTTCTGCAATCGGTTTACCCTGCATGAATTTCTCAAGTTTCTGAATATCATTGTAGCTATAGTAGGCAATACAGTTCCCTTCACCGCCGTCACGTCCTGCCCGTCCAGTCTCCTGGTAATACCCTTCAAGGCTTTTAGGTATATCATAGTGAATAACGAACCTTACATCCGGTTTATCAATACCCATTCCAAATGCAATAGTTGCCACAATAATATCTGCCTCCTCCATAAGAAATTTGTCCTGGTTCAATGTACGCATAGCTGAATCCATACCAGCATGATATGGAAGCGCTTTAATTCCATTAACTTTAAGGACTTCTGCCATCTCCTCAACTTTCTTACGGCTCAGACAATAGATTATTCCTGACTTTCCGGAATTGTTCTTAATATATTTAATGATTTCCTTGGTTACATCCTGTTTGGACTTTACCTCGTAATAGAGATTCGGTCTGTTAAATGAGGATTTAAAAACATCAGCTTCGAGAATATTAAGGTTCTTCTGTATATCGTGCTGAACTTTTGGAGTGGCTGTTGCTGTAAGGGCAATAATCGGCGACCGGCCAATTGTATCTATTATTGGTCTGATTCTTCTGTATTCAGGTCTGAAATCATGACCCCACTCTGAAATGCAATGAGCTTCATCGATAGCATAAAAGGAGATATCAATGTTTTTAAGAAACTCAATATTCTCCTCTTTAGTCAGCGATTCGGGAGCAACATACAGAAGTTTTGCCTTTCCCGACAATACATCCTTTTTTACCCTGGCTATCTCAGTCTTTGTAAGTGATGAATTAAGAAAATGGGCAACATCATCGTCAGTGCTGAAGTTCCTCATTGCATCAACCTGGTTCTTCATAAGGGCAATCAAAGGTGAAATCACGATTGCTATTCCCCTCTTCATAACCGCTGGTAACTGATAACAGAGCGATTTCCCCCCCCCTGTTGGCATGAGTACAAAAGTATCCCTTCCCGACAAGACATTCATTATTATCGGCTCCTGATTTCCTTTAAAAGTATCAAAACCAAAATACTTCTTTAAGTAGTCGTGTATAGTAGAATCATTCAACATTTTTTCCCCGGAATGGTAATTTCACTCAACTTTAAAGAATTTTGCTTTTACAGTTTAGTTAAAGTTAATAAATTTCTTAATCAAATAATATTTTTAATAATTAATTAACATAAATGATTGTGAGCTAAATGATCAATTCCTGCCGGCTAAACTAAATTCCCTCTTCAGGAAAGGAATCTGACTCTGCACAGATTACCTTTATTAAAAACTAACCTATTGAATCTATGGATATTCAATAACCAGAGTGCCTTATGACTTTTCTTAGATTTCAAACCTTCGCGACACAGGAAGATTAATATTGTTTTGCAAAAGAAGATTTATCATCTTTACTGGCTGAATTTAAAACCAATTTAACGGGTGCCAATGGCAATATTCGGGAAAAAAGGAAAGAAGGGAGAAAAGGAAATGTCATTCCTTGAACATCTCGAGGAATTAAGGTGGCACATTATCCGGTCAATACTAGCTATAGTAATCTTCATGATTATAGCATTTATTTTTAAAAACGTTCTTTTCAACACGATTATTCTTGGCCCCAAAAAACCTGAGTTTATTACCAACCGATTACTCTGTGAGCTTGGGGAATATCTTAAAACTACTGCATTATGTATAAACACCAAACCATTAAATCTTATTAGTATAAAAATGTCGGGGCAGATTACAACTCACATAACAGCTGCCATGGTTGCCGGTCTGATCCTTGCATTTCCTGTTATACTCTGGGAGTTCTGGCAATTTTTTAAACCAGCCCTCAAACCTCACGAGGCACGGTATGCAAAAGGGGCTGTAATGGCGGCTTCAATATTGTTTTTTATTGGAGTTCTCTTCGGATATTTTATGCTGGCTCCGCTTTCGATACATTTTCTCAGTACATATGAAATTGATCCACAGGTTGTCAATCAGATTAATATCAGGTCATTTATAGGTACTCTAACCTCAATATGCCTGGCAACTGGATTAGTTTTCGAACTGCCAATAGTAACTTTCTTCCTCACGAAGATTGGTATTATTACACCAACCTTCATGAGAAAATACAGGAAGCATGCAATCGTGGTCATCTTTATAATTGCTGCAATAATAACTCCTCCTGATGTCTTTTCTCAAACACTTGTAGCAATCCCTCTTCTTATTCTTTACGAGGTCAGCATATTTATTTCGGCTAGGGTCATGAAGCAAAAAGAGAAAGATCGCAAAGAATTCTTTGAAGAGGATGAAAAAACCAAAACTGAAACTTCATAGTATTTTAAATGAAACTGTACACTGAAAATCTTGTAAAAAAATATCACAACAGGACAGTTGTTGACCAGGTTTCTGTTGAGGTTGAACAGGGCGAAATAGTTGGATTACTGGGACCTAATGGTGCAGGTAAAACAACTACATTTTATATGATTGTCGGCTTAATAAGACCAAGAGAGGGAAAAATATTTCTCGATGAAGAAGAAATAACGACACTTCCTGTTTATAAACGTGCAAGAAAAGGCATCGGCTATCTTGCACAGGAAGCTTCAGTATTCAGAAACATGTCTGTTGAAGACAACATCCGCGCAGTTCTTGAAATGTCCGGTTTTCCAAAACAAGAGCAGGAAGAAAGACTGGAGACTCTTTTGGGTGAATTTGGATTGCATAAAATAAGGTCAAGTAAAGGGATA
>Ga0315273_10004176_pt1 | contig 17600 bp, 8 predicted proteins | sample YL17G02_0_MG_FD_205753 | JGI IMG/M metagenome (GOLD analysis project Ga0315273, IMG submission 205753) | Sediment microbial communities from Yellowstone Lake, YNP, Wyoming, USA - YL17G02_0 | ecosystem: Environmental > Aquatic > Freshwater > Lake > Sediment | place: USA: Wyoming | collected...
GCCGTTGTTGAAACACCATTCGAAGTATTTCAGCATTGCCGCTCCGACCCTGGCATCCGGTTGATCCTTGTGGATCAGGATATAGGTCACACCGGTAATAGGCCAGCTCTCATCCCCAAGCTGATCAGTTAGTATCACATAGAAGCCCTTGGAGTTTTTCCAGTCGGCGCCGACCGAGGCCGCCTGGAAGGATTCGCTGCCGGGTCTAACGAACATGCCGGCTTTGTTCTTGAGTTGGACATACGCCAGTTTGTTCTGTAGAGCATAAGCGTATTCCACATACCCGATGGACCAGCGAAGCCGCATAACGTAAGATGAAACACCCTCGTTGCCCTTGCCGCCGTAGAAATTGCCCGAGGGCCAGGAGACGGACTTCCCGTTGCCTATCTTTTTGCTGAACTCGTCCGATACCTTCGCAAGATAGTTGGTGAAAAGCCAGGTTGTGCCTGAACCATCGGACCTGTGAACAACTGCGATTGGTTTGTCCGGAAGCTTGATATCGGGATTCAATACCTTGATTCTCGGATCATTCCATTTGGTTATTTTACCGAGGAATATATCCGCAAGGGTTCCCCCGTCCAGCTTCATCTGCCCGGCCTTGATCCCCTCGATATTGACCACCGGAACGACACCACCCATAACCATCGGGAACATAACAAGACCGTTCTCATCTTGTTCCCTGGATGTAAGGGGTTCGTCCGTACCGCCGAAGCTGACGGTCTTTGCTTTGATCTGGGCTATGCCGCCGCCGGAACCTATAGACTGGTAATTGATCTTTACACCGGTCAGCTGATAGTATTGAGCGGACCACTTCATATACAGAGGATTTGGAAAGGTTGCCCCTGCTCCATTGATCGTGGCATCATCGGCCGATAGAGGCAGATTGAAAATCAACGCCCCTGTCAAAGCCAACCCTATGATCAGATCTCTTATTCTCATTTCTTTTTCTCCAGTTATTTTTTTCAAACATCTCAAATAATGTTACCCGCGGATTGTTAGGATTCTATTAGGAATCCGCTAACAATCTGTTAAGGCAACATTATTTCGAGTATTTGCTGTCCCAATCGTACTGGAAGCGGATCTGAAGAGCGTTGAAGCTGCTGAACTTGTCCGTGTCGGAGATTATGTAGTTCAACATTATCCTAGCATTGTCAACCGGATACCAGTTGAGGCCGATGGTGAAGTCGTTCATCTTCCCACCCTCGATATTGCCGTCATTCAGATTGAGGTTGGAATAGCGAGCCGCCAGCTGTAGGGCACCGAAACCTTCCTGTATAAGGAAGAGGTTGTTTACTTTGGGCCTATCGAAAGCTGCTGTTGCACGTTTGTAATTACGAGACTCACCGGTAAGCCAGAAGCTGCCTTCAACATAGTAACCGGAGAAAACAGGATCGCCGGAATCGGGGGCATCCAGCGCGTTGGAAACGTACTCGCCCTGGACCGAAAAAGAACCGAATACGCCGGCTGCTTCAGCACCGAACAGTGTGGCAGCCTTAGCAGCGATGTCCTTGGTATCAATCAAGCGGTTGCCTATATGGGTTTCGGGGCGAGCTCTGTATCTCATTTTTCCATCGCTGCCGAAATCCCTGGATGAAAACGCTACGCCGAGATGGACAACCGTCTTTGTCTCTTCGTTATAAACGGGAGAGACTGCAAGACGAGCGGTTATAGCCCAGAGATCATTGCCGCCATTCACTGTGAGGTTTGTCGGATAGTCGCCAGTCTCTTTAAACGCCCCCACTGCCATATATATCATTTGATCAGCAAGATTCGCGCTGAATTGCAAACCGGCATTGCGGCTCGGAACGAATGCTTGATTGAAGCTTGCCCTTTCCATAAAGGTAACGAATCGGCTGCTGGTGAGCTCTTCGAGTGAGAAAGGTTCCTTGAAGTGGCCGACTGTGATCGTGAACGGCATATCCTTAAGCTGCATAAAAACGTCTTTGAAGACAACCTTGCCGTCCGTCCAATCAACTTCAGCTTTGCCAACAACATAGCCCCAGTAGATCGCTTCAGCATAGAAACGTGCCGTGCGATACTCGGTACCGGAATCATAACCGAAAGCCGTAATCGCTTCGTCATCGCCGGAGAACCATCCCCAGTCCTGATAGATGCGGCCGCCGATTTTAATCTCGAGCTCTTTTACTTCCTCGGCAGCGAATACAGACCCTGCAAGGATTAAAAGCCCGACAAACAGAATTGAAAGATTTTTCTTCATGTTAACCCTCCTTAAAGTTATTCTTTGTGGATGATTCTTTCAGGTTCATCCACGTTACAGGAGGATTATGAAATCATTCGGTTAAGAGACTATTAGAAGCCGGTTAGAATTAGGTTAATCAGGTATATATTGATGGTCATTAAATGGTAGGGATGTGAATCCGGAAGATGCTCCCCTTGCCGGGATTGCTTTCGACACTGACGCTGCCCTTATGAGCCTCCGCCACATGCTTCACAATTGATAGGCCCAAACCCGTTCCGCCGTCTTTATCCCCACGGCCTTTATCCGCCCTGTAGAACCGTTCGAATAGTCTCGGCAAATGTTGTTCGGCGATGCCTCTGCCGTGATCCTTGACGGCAATTATAACTTCGCTTCCTCCTTTGAATGCAGAGATTTCCACATCGCTTCCGGTATCGCTGAATTTTATCGCATTATCTATAAGGTTAGCGACAGCCTGTTCCATCAGCTCGAAGTTAATCCTCGTATTGATTTTTTCAGGGCAGGATATTTGCAAATTGATTTTTTTCACTCTAGCTTTCGGGCTGTATAAAGAAATTACAGATTCAAGAACATCGCGGATATTTTGCCTCTTAGTGACAATTTCTTCCCGTTCAGCCAATCGCTCGATCCTGGAAAGACTCAATAAATCCTCAACGATGGCATAAAGACGGTCGGAACTATTAATAATGATGTCCAGAAAATTATCTCGAGATGCTTTATCCTTCCACGCTCCTTCCAGCAGCGTTTCAGCGGAACCTTTTATGGAAGTCAGGGGTGTTTTGAATTCGTGAGATACGTTCGCAACAAAATCCCTTCGTATGTTCTCGAGCTTGTGAAGTCTTGTAACGTCATTGAGCACGATCAAAGCGCCGAGTATGCTGCCGTTTTTATCTTTCAAAGGCGTTCCGTGAGCTTGAAAGGATTTCGTTCCCCTTTCATCATTGATGACAATTTCCCTCTCGATGACCTCCATACTTTGAAACGTATCCGCGACAAATTCCTGGAGCCTTGTGTTTCTGATCACGCCATGGATGTGCTTGCCGACTGCGACCTCGGCCTTTATTCCGAGAAAGCCCGACGCGGCGGAGTTGATCTTTATTATTTTCTCGTCCTCATCAACGGCGATAAGCCCCTCCACCATACTGGATAACATGGAATCAATTTCGTTCTTTTGCCTTTCATAAGAATGAATCTCCGTGTCCAGCTGCAAAGCCATTGCATTCATCGCCTCGGCAAGGTTCGCGAATTCACGGGATTTCGGGGCCGGGACACGGTGATGCAGATCGCCTTTTGCAAAACGGTTTGCAACATCTTCCATCTCCCCCAACGGTTTGCTTATCCTTCGTGCCACAAATAGACTGAACAGAGCTGCAAAAGCTGCAAAGATGATTCCGCCGAACAGTATCTTTATATAAATCTTGTTGAGGGCATCTTCCACGGATTGAACCGAGCGGGATGCTCGGATCACAGCGGTAATTTTATTTCCGTCTATGAGCGGCACGGCGGCATAGATTATATTCGCATCGAGAGTGGAACTGTGCCTCACGGAATAACCTGTTTTACCGTTCAAAGCCACATAAACCTCCGGCCTGTCAGAATGATTCTCCATCTTCGCCGGGTCTTCGATTGAATCGCCGAGGACATCCCCTGCGGCCGAGATAACCGTAAACCGTATTTCTGAATCTTTATGCAATGATTTGCAGATGACGTCTATGTCCGCCCGGTCCTTTAATATGCCATTGAGGAAGAAAGCGTTACTGGCTATATGAGCATTGGCTTCGAGGTTTTTCTCGGACCTGAAATAATAGAAATCCGTTATCTTGTAAGAAGCGTAAAAGAACATCCCCGCAAGAGAGATGACTGCAATTGCCAAATATGATGGATAAAGCTGCCAGAAAAGCCTGATCTTTTTCATATTAGATCAATCCTTGAACCTGTAACCGACACCCCTGATTGTCTCGATATAATCCCCGGCGGAGCCAAGCTTTTTTCGAAGCCCCACAATCTGAACATCCACGGAACGGTCTGTAACCGGATAATCCTCTCCCTGGACAGCGTCAATAATCTGATTCCGTGTAAAGACCCATCCCTTTCGCTTTGCAAGGAAATGAATGAGGCTGAATTCCGTCCTCGTCAATTCCACCTCGCTGCCGTTTACAAGCACCTGATGTCTTCCCGGGTGAATGATGAGATCACGTATTTTCAACGCTCCCTCTTCCACAGTTTCCACAGTGGATTTCCTTCGCAAGACAACGCGTATCCTTGCAAGCAGCACTCGGATGCTGAAAGGTTTCGTTATATAGTCATCCGCCCCGAGCTCGAGGCCCGCCACAATATCCGCCTCCTCCCCCTTCGCAGTAAGTATTATGACTGAAATATTATTTGTCTTGTCATTCGATTTCAAACGCCTGCAAACCTCAAGTCCGTCAACACCCGGCAGCATCAGATCGAGAAGTACGAGATCGGGAGTCTTGGATGCCATCTTGATTAATGCTGTCTCGCCGTCTTCGGAATGATCCACCTGATACCCTTCCTTCGCCAGGTTGAATCTAATGACTTCCTGTATACTTTTATCATCCTCGATGATGAAGATTGATTCTTTCGCCATAAATCAAAACCCTAATTGAATAATAATAGTCAATCCACTATTAAGAAAAAATGTTAGCGGATGATGAGAACAATATTAGCGGATTGTTAAGAAAAAGCGATATTTCTTCATTCGAAGCCGATAAATTTTCCATTATCGTCGAACCTCGGAGGGACATCGACGCCCACCGAGTTCCATATTATATCGAATACGGTGTGATGGATTATATTGCTATCGAATTCGTAATCTTCAATTATAGCTTCGGGCAGGAGCATCACATCTCTGTCTATAGGTATCATCCTGGCTTCTATTGTATCAATTGCTGCATAATTGTTATGAATTGCATCCGGGAATTTGATTCTGAATCCTTTGACTCCATCTATAGTCAACATCATTACAATAGGCGGATTGATATCCAATGTTCGTAATCCAGCCAGATATGATATTAAACTTTTTTCAAAGAGTACCTGATATGCGAATAGTTCCGTAAGGTTTTTACTTTCATTATCATATCCCATGCAATAGCAATACTCAAGCGCTCCGTTCCTGAAAACCTGGACATAGCTTTTTCGGATAGTGTCTCTAAACGGCGCTGAGACAAGAAATCCGTCAAAATTATAATTCCATGTTGCGAGACCAGTCGCGCGCCATGGTTCAAATCGATCGGAAAGCTTACTGTTAGTGATTGGGTCTCTACTGTTAGGAAATTTCGAGAGGTTTATTTGAAAACTCGTATCGAGGCTGGAAAGCGGAAAGAGATGAACGATGACCTTCGGGCCTCTTTCCAATTTCACCGGAGTTTCCCCCGCGATTATTCTCGAAAGCCTCTCGTCCCGAAATCTCTTTATCCTGTCCTCGACGCCTATGGAGCGGAGATAAGCGGAGCGTATCTCCGAAGCCTCCATCAGGTATTTGCCGGCGCTCGTCCTCGAATAGAACCGTCTTGATTTCCCCAGGGTAACCATATGCGGAGCGATCCAGCTCCTCGGAATCCTGACAATGAGTATCGTTTTGTTCGAACCGCATTTGACCTTCTGCCATCTTACACCGGGGATGCGAGGCTGGATACCGTTGATGATTATACTATCGAGGGAAAGAAGGGTTTCGTCCCAGTTTTCGATCTCGATTCCCGTGATAAGCGACGCCCTTCCGGTTGTCTTGTTGTGGTTGTTTCTCTCGGCACTCAGCCCAAAAATGATATCGCCGCCGGAAACATTTGCGAACGATGAGATATCGGCGAGGAGCTCCTTCCTCTCCTCGTCCGTCTGGAAGTTCAATCTTTCTTTATATTCCAGCGCGAGGCTTTCGGGAACACCGTCCCTTATAAGATCGTTGATATCGCTCTCGGATATTTCTTCCAGGTCCTTCGGTATCAAATCGGCGCTTCCTTTTACCGCTGATTTTACCTCAAGCGAGGATTATATCAACTTTTTTGAAAGCCGGAGACTATTCAAAACAACAGTAATACTGGAAAACGCCATCGCCATAGCTGCGAGCGCGGGATGGAGGTTGCCGATGAAATGAGGAAGGAATGCGCTATTATGAAAAACACCAGCGGCGACCGGGATCAGCGTGATGTTATAGAAAAAAGCCCAGAATAAGTTCTGCTTGATTATCCTCATTGTCGCTCTCGATAGCTTGATCGCCCGGACGACTCCGCCTATCCCGCCTTTGATTAGTGTGACATCCGATGCTTCTTTGGCGATATCGGCGCCGCTGCCGATGGATATGCCGACATCCGCTCTTGCGAGCGCGGGCGAATCGTTTATCCCGTCGCCTACCATCGCAACAACAGAGCCATCATGCTGAGCAAGCCGAACCTCGGCCTCTTTTTGATCCGGAAGGACGTTAGCTTTTATATTATCTATTCCCGCTACCCGTGCAATCGCGTATGCTGTTTTTTCGTTATCACCTGTGATCATAACGGGGAGAATTCCCATTTCTTTCAGCTGGGCAATAGATTCCGCTGCATCGTCTTTGATCTTATCCTTGATGGCTATTATCGAAGCTGGTTTTCCGTCAATGGAAACAGTTATTAATGTTTTTCCCTCATTTTTCAGCCGGTCCATTAAAATCAAATCATCTTTGCTAAAAAGCGAATCTTGAGATACCCATTCCGGTCTGCCAGCCTTTATCTTATGGCCGTCAACGCTAGCGGTTATTCCAGCTCCCAAGGTAGCATCGAACCTGGACGGTTCTGTTATCTTCGTGCCTTTTTCGATGGCATAACTTTTTATCGGCTTCGAGAGCGGGTGCTCCGATGAAGACTCCGCGGAGGCAACCAGAGAGATGACGGTTTTATCATCGAGACCTGCTGATGGAAGGATAATCCAATCCTCCACCGTCATCTCGCCGGAGGTCAATGTCCCGGTCTTGTCGAAGAGGACAGTCTTTATCTTGTCAGCTTTTTCCAGCGCCTCACTGTTCTTGAACAAGATTCCGGACGATGCCCCTTTCCCCATCCCAACGATGATCGCGGTAGGTGTCGCAAGTCCCAAAGCGCATGGACAAGCGATCACAAGGACAGCGACCAAACGCACGAGCGCGATGGAGATATTACCTCCGGCAGTCCACCACCATATAAATGTCGCTGAAGCGATGACCACAATTATCGGAACGAAGAAGGCCGAAACCTTATCGGCGAGCCTCTGAATAGGCGGTTTCGAGCCTTGAGCCTCTTTGACGAGTCTGACTATCTGCGCGAAAGCGGTTTTCGAGCCGACACTCGTGGCCCGCATTCTGAACGCGCCCTGCATATTTATGGTTGCACCGAATACCCTGTCCCCGGCCTCTTTATCAACCGGGACCGATTCGCCGGTTAATAATCGCTCATCCACAGTCGAAAATCCGTTGATGACTTCGCCGTCCACAGGAATCCGCTCGCCGGGTTTGACGGACAGAATATCGCTCTCTAAAACCGATTCGATAGCGACATCAGTTTCGCTTCCATCCCCCAGTATTTTGTGCGCTATCCTCGGAGCGAGGTCCATCAGCTTTCGAAGTGCAGCCGAGGTCTTTCCCTTCGCGCGGGACTCCAGGTATTTCCCGACCTTGATCAATGTTATTATAAGAGCTGATGTCTCGAAATAGACATGCTCTCCGATAGCCGGCAGGATCATCACCGCAATTGAAAAGAAATAGGCCGCAGAAGACCCCAAAGCCACAAGTACATCCATATTAGCTGAACGATTCCGCAGGCTTTTCCAGGCTCCTATGTAATAGTCCCTTCCGGTATAAAACTGGACTGGGGTCGCCAACAAAAATAAAAGAATAGTAAACCACGGAGCGCTGAAGCCTGCGCCGAAAGCGCCGGCATCTTTTAACATACTTATGATGAAAAGCGGAGCGGTGAAGATTATTCCCACGATGAGATTGAGCCTTTGCCGCCTTATCTCCCTGTCACGTTCTTCCTGTTCGGCGCCCTTATCGCTTTCAGAAGGGATGATAAGCCTGTATCCGGCTGCCGAGACTGCCCTTGCCATAGCCTCAGTAGTCGCTATGCCGGGGTCATACTCGACGAGCGCTGTTTCGGATGCGAGGTTGACGGCGGCTGACCTGATTCCATCAACCCTGGTTACAAGCGCCCGCTCCACTGCCAGAGCGCAGTTAGCGCAGGTCATCCCTATTACCGGCAGTTCCAGCTTTTCGGTGGACATCAGCGGTTCTTTATTTAATTATTAATGAAGGAAATTTAAATCTCTTCGGCGGGGTATCCCATTTCCTTGAGATTCTGTGCTATCGAAACCCATTCGTCGGGACGCTTCAGGGAGAAAGTCACCTCTTTCGTATTCAAATTTATATCTGTAACCTCAGCTCCCTCCACTTGGCGAGCCGCGTCTCTTATATGCATTACACAGTGACCGCACGTCATATTAGAAATTTTTACTTTTTTTTCGGTCATAGTTGTCACCTGCCTTAAATAAGCTATCTACAACTATAAACGACGGTACGCACAACTTTATTTCCTTCGATCTTATCGGTAATCGTGATCTCTGTGATTTTATCGATCAGCTTGAAAAGCGACCGCAAGTTCTCGGAGAACAGGTCTTTGCGTTCAGCGCCGGGCCAGCCGGGAGCGTTCTTCAACAAATCGAACAATTTGAAAAATTTCCCCCCCGCTTTCGAGAATGATATCCTCGAAAACGATACCGATTGCGGGTCGAATCCCTGTGGCTGTGCTGCGTTTCCGAACCTGGATATATTGCCGATCCCGCGCATAAATACAACCGCGTTCGATTTGTAACCGATTGTAAATGTATCTGAAAGATAAATCGGGGTTTCGAGGTAGAAGAATTTCCAGCCGCCACTGGTCGTATTCTTTATGGGATATTGATAGGATTCCTTGAAGCTTGTTTCGGAGGAAAACCATGAACTTACGAAGCCAAGCATTTTCTTGATATCATCTTCGTTCACTTTATCCGCAAGAAGCATTACCGGGGACGAGATATTTGCGATGAACGGATCATCGCCGACCTCTGAAATGACAAAATTTGCCCTCTCACGCGGCGCTATTTTGTTTAAATAATTGAGAAGATTCGTTCTCAATTCCAGCAATTTTTTTTGTTTGTCGTTTCTCACTTCTTCTTCTGTGGCAACAACCGGCAAACCCCAGGCGTTGGATAGCACATCGTCCGTAACCTCATCCTGGCTGACGGCGGAAGTCAGAAGGAAATAATCGTATTCACCGGGAAGCATTTTTGCCAATCCGTCGCCGCTCAGAGGTTTAAGCTTTGGAGCCGATCCTGCGAACGGAATATAGATCCTTTTCTCGTTTGCGCCGCAAGATTCAAAGTTCAGCGCCGCAGCTGAATACTGTATCCATTTCAAGGATGAGATGTTCTTGTATATCCAATATGAACGGAAATAGGTGTCCGACACAAGTTTGCCCATATCCGCAAACATGACGAGATCGCCGTCCATCGTAGCGGCCGATTGTTTGAATTTATCCAAATCCGCAAGCGATGCCGAGGATTTTCCCTTGATGAGGTCGAGGGCTTTTTCGAAGAGGGCAACGTCCGTCGCAATCAGCAGGACATTTTTCACATAACCGAAAGCGAATGTCTCGCTTACCTCTCCGCTCTGCTTCACATAGTACTCGATATCATCCTTTCGCTTCGTTTCGAAACTCAATTTCAGCTTGAACAGCTTCGATTTTGCTGCCTGGGGATATGTTATTTTTGTGGCGAAGAGTACCTGAATATCGCCGATGTTATATACCGCCACGGCTGATTCGCTTCCGGCGAATTCACGGACGTTATCAATATGCAGCTTGAAGCCGGTCAGTTTTTCCCAGTTTCCAATCCTTTCCTCCAGCTTTAGATAGAGCTTCGAATCGCCGAAATCCTTGAATGCAGCTGTTTCGAGATATTTTTTGCCGAAGTCTGACGCCTTATACGAATCTATCAGAGAAACCATGTCCTTGCTCTGGAGATAAACCAGTGCATCTTCCGGGAAAAATGATGCAATACTGTTCTCGATAGAGACAGCAGCGAGAGGCATCAGCAGAAAAATTAAAAACAAAGGGAATATTTTATTTTTCATCAATTATAACTCCCATCGAATAGATAGTGTCTCTTTTTCTTTCCTGACAAGCTCATCGTATTGCTTTTTATACTGAGCCTCCGTGTCTTTCCATTTCCTGTAAAGCGTTTCGTCATTGCGCACCAGCGGCAGCAGCAGGCTGTGGTAATAGATAGCCCTGCTCAAAGAATTTATCTTTAGTGCTGCTGTTTCCATATTGTTCAACAATTCAATCTTATCCTTATCAGAGACAATGGAATCCTGGATCGGGACGAAAAGTATAGGCTCGTTGCCCGGCGGGTCGTCAGGAGCGGGGAAATAGTTGTAGTCTTCGGTAATCTTGACCGCCCGGAGATAATCTCCTTTCTTGTAGTAGAGCGTAAAAAGTCTGGCAAGTATCTTTTTTTCGAGCGGCATCCTGTTAAAGACCTGTTTGTATTCCACGATCGCATTATCGAAGGAACCTTCCTTGTCAAATATATCAGCCAGCATCAAACCCGCACGGCTTGTGTTCACGAGCAGCCGCCGTGCCTTGACGAGTAATTCTTTCGCCTTCGGCTGGTTGCCGTTCTTCAAAGCTATAGCGGCATTGATCATAAATATGTTCTCGTCCAGGGTATTGCCTTGCTTCATCATAAGCTGATCGAACAGTGCGTTTGCGGGAGACGCCAGAAGGTCGCCAGCCTTGATCTTTTCAATGATAAAATCCGCCACTTCGTTCCTGATATCCCTTCCAGCGGAACTTGAAAGCAGAAGCCTCTGGGCGATATCCAGAGCTTCTTTATTCTGCTTCAACGCCGTATGAACACGCAGCATTCCGAGCAGATTGTCATAGTTGTCTCGCGCAGCCTTGGTGATATTCTTTCTGACATCTATTGCTTTGTCAAAATACCCATATTTCTCCAGAACATTCGCCGCGAGATCCATACCCTCTATGTTGTCGGTGCGATAAGTCAGCAGCCTCTTTAATATAGCATCCGCCTCTTTTGTTTTGCCGGCGATAAATAATTCCTCTGCGAAAGCTGCAAGCGAATTGTCGCTGAGGAGCTTGTCCACATTGATTTCCTTGCTGAGTTGCTCCAAACGCAATTGATTGCGCAGTTTTTCCTGTTTCTCCGCCTTCAGGACTTTGATAAATTCTTCATAAGCATACGAGCCCTTATCTTCGATATACTTGCGGTTCAAATCGGACAGTATCGGATCAATTTTCAGTTTGCAGCGCATTCTGAGAATTTCTGACGGAATCCAAAGATCCGAATGTTCCTTATCAGCTGTTGCCAATTTTTCGAGGAACGACAGGGCGTCCTTGAGCCTTGAGAGCGCATTAAGGTGATAGTAATATTTCTGATTCCACTCCTTCAGCGCAGCAACGGTTGTCTGGGGAGCAGCGGAAAGAAGAGCCAGAGTTTTTTCATAATAGAATGTTTTTTCTCTGTCGGTTAAAAGCGTGCCGTTTTCGATGATAGAGTTCAAGAGTTGGAAATCGTTTTCTCTTGAAAGGTAGAGCTTCTTTACCAGATCTGAGGCATCCATCCCGACTTTAGATTCTTCCGCTTTAGCCTTTGCGCGATCGAGGTAACCCAGTATTTCATCTTTATATTCTTTTTTCTCTATCGCCTCCGAAATTCTTTTAATGAAAGCGGTTATCCCTTTCTCCGCAAAACCGTTTTCAATCAATATGGACATATACAGTTCATAATCGGAAAGCAGGTTCGGTTTCAGGATTTCCGCCCAGGTAGCGAGGGCTGCGTCTTTCTTGCCGGATTTCAGCTGCGCTTCTCCGAGATTCCTGATCGCGAGGTTATTCTTGGGCTGCAATTGAAGGGCAAGCCGGTAATGATCTATCGCCTGGGAATATTTACCGAGCTCGCTGTAGATGTCGGCCAACAGAATCTGCTTGTCCGCAGCTTTCGGCAATTCCTCCACAGGCGCGCTCATGTAGAGTTCCGCATTCTCGGGTTTCGGGGACCTACTGATATATTTTGCATAGATGAACGCCAATCGGAACCAGAGATCCGAGGTCAGTTCCTTCGGTTGCTCTTTGCCGACTAACAGTTTCACGGGATTGATGTTCAACATTTTGCTCAGGTCCGCCGCCAACTTCTGGTCAAACCTTTTTATCTTGAATAAGATCTCCGCTTTTTTTGCGGCAGTCCAATAATACGGTTTTTTCAGAGGGTTCGCATTGAGAAGGGAAAGCGCCTGATCGTACATCGAGTTTTTCAACAGGAAATTCAATAATGCTCCGGAATAATTTGCCAATTGCGCTTTGTAAAGATTAGCCACCTGAACATCCTTGTTTTGAAAACTCAGATCAAGGAAACGGTCAACGCTATATTCCGCGTTTGTGAAATACCAATCAGGGCTATATTGTCTGTAGTTTTTAATATAAAAGTCTATGGTGTTCAATTCGGATTTGGTATCACCTATGATCCTGTAAAGTTTCGAGAGAGAAACATGATAACCTGAACCTATTGCGGCAGTTTTTGTCAATGTATCAAGAAATTTAGTCAACTTGCCGTAATTGCGCCTGCCTGCATAATAATTGATCTTCGAGTTCGTATCCCAGTATGAGGGATCTGTCAGCACTGCCTCTTCCAGTTCGAACAATCCTGCCTTCGTTGCAAAATTCAGGAAAAGATCCCTGCGTTGATTCTTGCTCTTTTTGAAAAGATCTATCATCCTCCGGTTCAAGACAGCTACATCGGCATCTGATATGTAATTTCTGCAAAAATCCCCCAGTTTGTCGTTGATTGCGGCAGTCACGGCATAAATGGAGTCATTAAGAATATATGCAGCATCGTAGTTCCCGTTTTTATTCATTTCTTCATGTTTGGCCTCCAGCCAAACAAGCAGGTCTAACAGGCCAAAAACACCTTCCACGCTTTTCCCGTTTTTAAAATAAACCTGGGCTATCAGCTCGGCGTTCTCCCGCATTAAATATGTTTCAGACGATTTATCCTTGAATTTGGCCGTCCCACGTTGAATTTCAGCTAGCGCCGCGGCATATTCGCCCCAGCTTTCGAGTTTGCCTGCCGTCTTGAAGTAGATTGTATAATCGGCCGGGTTTTCTTTAGTGGCGAGCTTCACGATATCCATCGCCTCGCGCTTTTTCCCCGCCCGCATCATCATCTCCGCCTGGAGAAGAAGAACATCTTTATCGCCCTTGGAAATCTTGTATAGCCTGCCGTAGATATCCGCGGCATCCTGGTACTTATTCAGCTTGACGTAGATATCCGCAAGCGAATAGTACAGCTCGGTCATCTGGGGTTCATTCTGAATGGCCGCTTTGAATTTCTCCACCGCGGAGTCATATTTTTCCGACCAGGAATAAAGCCTCGCGAGGATCAGCTGCCAGCGAAAATCCTTAAATGATTCCTTAGCCGTTTTTTCATAATAGCCGATCAGCTTCGCTACCTGTTTGTACTTTTCCGCGAACATGAAAGCCGCATTCAGGATATTTTCATCCTTTGGGTTCTTATTGATTATTTCGATGTATTGATCTATCGCCTCGGCATATCTCCCCAGCTTCTCGTAACCATCGATAAGGCCCCTGCGAAGATCATCAAGGAGAGCCTGTTTTTTAACGGGGTGTATGGAAGCTTTTTTGACACGAACCAGGCCGTCGGTGTAAAAATCCACAAGACCGCTGAAATCATTCTTTTTCGTGTATATTTCCGCCAAGGCGTTGAAATAATCGGCCCTGTCGGGGTAATTCTCCACAAGCGATTTCAGGATGGAACCGGCCTGATCTAATTTATCTTCAGATATGTAAAAACGGGCGAGCTTTACCTGGAAATTGTGTTTTTGATCTCCGGAGGTGAAATCTATAAGCTTCGTGAGCATATCAGCTTGTTTTATTTTATTCGAATGCCTTTCGAAATAGTTGTAGGAATTGTCGAGTGCGCTGATATAAGCATCGGGAAATTCATCCGCTTCTGCCTGGGCTTTCGCGATCTGCCGGGTAATCAGGCTGTCAGCCTTAGCCAGATCGCCGATGTCTTCGAAATAGGATATAGTATCCTGAAGAAGCCATTCGTCATCTTCCGCAATATCCACTTTCCTCATCCAGATTCTTGCCAGATTCTCCTTGTTGTTTCTCTCCTCGAAGAAATAATAGATATCCGAAAGAATACCGAAATCATCAGTCCTGTTTATCAAACCGGCATAGACGGCCGCGAGAGAATCGAAATCTGTAGTGGATTCATAGAACTGCGCGCAAGCTCTGACAAGGTTGTAGTTATTGGGTTGATTATTTAAAGCGTCCGAAAATCCCGTCCTGATGATTTTACCGAGGCTGCCACGAGAACTCAAGGTTACAAGCCTGTCGATCTCCTCCCACCAGGATCCATCGCTTGAAGCGATGCTTCTGATATATTCCGCGATCGCCTTTTCATTTTTCTTTGCGGATTCATAGACAGCCGCAAGTTCCGTCCCGAAGAGAGTTTCGTTGCCAAGATTCTTTCGTATCTTTAATATCACCGCTTCGGATTTATCGAATTGATAATAATCCCAGAAAATCGTCGCCACTTCTTTGGCTATTTCGCTGTTTCGAGGATTTAGCTCGAATATTTTATTCCAGTAAGTAACAGCAAGCTCGATTTGATATATATCAGCGAGTACTTCTCCTGCAAGAGTGAGATATTTCGTATTCGTCGGATAATTATCCGCAAGACGTTTGTAGTATGAAACCGCTTGTTCCGTGTGCTTCAAGGATCTGTGAAGCGAAGCGAGAAATTCGACGACGGAAGATTCCTCCGGGTATACGGCGGTAAGCCTCGCCCAATATTCGACCGCTTCTTCGTAGTATGAAAACCAGGAAAGATGGAAAGCGATCATGAAATCTTCCATTACTCCTGTTATTCCTTGCGAGCTATCCGTTGGCATCGCAGAAGCAGGAGAACCTGCCTGAAGGCCGGAAATAATGCGTTGTGAAAGCATCGAGATCGTTAGCGGAGAAATCGCTTTATTTTGCTGATAGAATTCCGAAAGGACTATCCTGCGCAGATTGTCATTTATAAAGAAATATCGCTTTGCGAGCCGGTAGTAATCGTCCCAGTTCCTGAAGTAACTATAATACCGAAGCAAACCGTTGAGATAGACGCTGTTGAAAGGAAAACGGTCGAGCGAATACTTGTATAGCTGAAGGTACAATTGTTTTTTGAAGTTGCTATCACTATAGCCTGGAACGTAGCCTTCGAATTCGAGAAGGTATTGCTGCACATCGCTGTTCTTGAAAGTCGAAACTATCTTTCTGGAGAATTCTTCGTACTCTTTCCATTGCTTCTGACGGATGTACCACCGCGCGAGCGCATGTGTCCATTTGGAGTCTTGGAACCGTTCGAGGGCATACTTATAGATCTTTATCTCTTCAGGGGCTATATTGTTGTTCATCACGAAGTTTAAAAAATCATCATAAATGGCTGCGTTTTCCGGATGACGGCGAACCTCATCCCAGTAGATCTGGACCGCATCAGTCATCTTTTTCTTCGAAACCAGCCAGCTGATCATGCCCTCGAAGTATTGTTTATACTTTCCGGTTTCTTTTTTGGATTCCGCAAAGATCAAAACATCCAGGTAGGCTTGCTTTTCCTTATCGTACTGCTTCAAAACATCATATGCCTTTATAAGCAGATCGTAAGCTGTATATCTCAATGAGGAATCAGGAAACGTTTTAATAAAATCCTGCAAATCCGCGACAGATTTGCCCCATAATCCGTAATCCTGACAGATTTCCGCTTTATCGAGCATCAACTTCGCCGCGAGGCCGGACGATGGAAAGTTCTTTGTAACGGAACCGGCCAGATCGAACAATGCCTTGCGTGACGAACATGTGGTAAATGCGGCCAGCATTCCATGGGCGCTTTCATTCAATTGCTGCTTGTTGTAAAGAAGCGAAATGATGCCTCCGAAAATCGAAGGAAGATCATCAGCCGTAACCGATTTGAACCAACCTTGTAAGGATTTATCCTGCAGGTTTGGATAAAGACCGGGGTGCGCATAAAGAATTGATTCGATATCGGCGAGGAAGCGCAGCTTCTCCGAATCGCTCAGCGCCCGCTCATACAGTTCATTGTATCCACGAAGCGCCTCGTCATAGTTTCCAGCGAGCTTGTAGCATTGCGCCAGGATGGTAACATCCGAAGACAGGAATCCCTTGGAAGCGAAATCCTGCCTGATTTCGGACAAGATCGCGGCTGCCTGCCGGTTCTGATCATTTTTCAGATACATCCTGAGAAGAACTATCTTATCGGTCGTCGTAGCGGTCTTCTTTCTCCACTTTTCGAACAGCGATCTGCGGATGGGATTGAATTGGTTAGCTTTCTCGAGAGCGCTGAAATATTCTCCGAAATGACCGTCTTCTTCGGCTGGGTTCAGGATGTCATAGTACAGTCGCACCGCTTTTTCGGTGCGGTTCGATGCGAAATAGATGTCCGCTTTCATCCTGTTGAAAAATACGGACAAGTCCGGATACTCCTTTTGATACTCCGAGATCAGGGATTCAGCGGCATCGCTTGAGCCGGTTTTCTTCAAATCCGTAAGCCAGCGTTCGAACCACTCTTCTTTTTTGTCTGTGGACTTGATGATCTCACGATAGATCTCATTGCGCAGATCAGCTTTTAGATCAAAATCATTGATCAGATTGAGAAGTCTGTCAGCGACGGCTTCTTTTTCGTTTTTTCCATATTTCTTAAGACCTGAATAGAGAGTTTCTATCTCTTTTTCAAACATAGCGACCTTGTGATAGAAATCCGCGGCAGTTACGAGCTGGGAAGTTTTGGCGCCTGAGAGGTAGCTTTCCACCACCTTCAACGCTTCCTGGGTCCTGCCTGCGGAGAAATATATGGAAGCAAGCACGACTGCCACGTCGCTGTTTTTGCCGTATTTGCTTACCAGGTTTCCGAGCATTTTGACCTTTTCGGAATAAGGCCTCGGAAAATATGATTTATTGAGGCTTTCCCTGTTCCAGAGGTCCATTCGCTGGGAAACCGGGTAAGCGCCGATGGTCTTCAGATTTTCATCGGCGTTCCTGAAATCCACCAGGATGAAAAACGCGTCCCAGACTTCCGATTGCAACTGGTAATCCAGATCAACGCTTTCCATGGCGGCGATGAAATCGTTTTTAAATTCTTCCTCTTGTCCGAAAACCTGTGATGAGAAGATCGGAAGAAGGAAGATCGCCGCAAGGATTGATACAAAGATCTTAAAAGAGTAATGTTTTTTCATAGGACACTAACCCTCAATAATCTCAATTATAATTTCGGATGTCGAATT
>Ga0315273_10004178_pt1 | contig 17596 bp, 23 predicted proteins | sample YL17G02_0_MG_FD_205753 | JGI IMG/M metagenome (GOLD analysis project Ga0315273, IMG submission 205753) | Sediment microbial communities from Yellowstone Lake, YNP, Wyoming, USA - YL17G02_0 | ecosystem: Environmental > Aquatic > Freshwater > Lake > Sediment | place: USA: Wyoming | collected...
TTTCTCCGTTCTTGGATGCCACTTATAGCCGCACCGCTTGCATTCCAAGGTTGGCAATTTCATACTAATAAGTAACTACTTCAAAGTAGATAAATGTTTCTATTACGGGCTTACTCCGGCCTGAAGATCGGAGTTTGCGCCCTGTATTTTTTTATCAATGCAAAAGCCTGATCGCCTCGATGCAAGCTCCAGACTCCTGGCTGTAGTCCTTGATCCTTTGCATGGTGTGGTCTACCATTCCACCGGAGGTCAGGATGAGAGAGTTCTTGCCCTGGAGAGCTTTAAGGATGCACTTGTCAATGACGCCGTAGGTAAAATCTATTGGGATGCGCCACTTTTCCGCCATGACCTTGGCACTGGTGCCCATGGCGCCCTTGAAGCCGGCCGGAATTTTTTCCAGCAAGGCCTTGATCTGTTTCCCATCAGCCTCATCTACATTGCAGATGTATATTTTGCCCCATGCCCCAGCACGCTCCTTCGCCATTGGCTGCAGGAGATCGCAAAGCTCAAGGATGTTCCTGGGCGGCTTTGCTCCCCTGGCAATGCCCCTTCCCGCCAGCTCAGAGTAGAGGTCCACCACAAGTGGAAGCTTGAGCCGGGCATCCCTTATCAGCTCAAAGTCTCCGAATACCTCCTGTCCTGTGCCCCGGCGCACCACCCCTCCCTCCTTCATGAGGATGACCTCATCCGCCCAGCGGTAGGCCAGCTCCACATCATGAGTGGAGATGATCAATGTCTTTCCGCCCAGGTTCAGCTCATCGAGCATCTCCATGATCTCTTCAGAGCTGGCCGGATCGAGGTTGGAGGTGGGCTCATCGAGAATCATTACCTCCGGCTCCATGGCCAGTATGCCGGCTATGGCCACCCTCTTCTTCTCGCCGCCGCTCAGGTGATGAGGTGGACGGCGCTCATATCCAAAGAGGCCCACGTACTGCAGGGCAAAGCCCACGTACCTTTTCACCTTCTCCGCTTCGTAGCCCAGATTGGTTGGGCCGAAGGCCACGTCCTGGTAGACGGTAGGCGCAAAGAGCTGGTCGTCCGAATTTTGGAAGACCATGCCCACGGCCCGCCGGATGGACCGCAGACTGGCGGCATCGTACCTCAGGGGCTGTCCCCGAAATAGAACCTCGCCCTTGCTAGGCCGCAGTATGCCGTTGAACATGAGCATGAGGGTGGACTTGCCGGCTCCATTGGGCCCCACCAGAGCAACCTTTTTCCCCTCCTCTAGGGAGATGGCAACGTCCTTCAGGGCAGGGGTTTCGTCTCCATAGGAATAGCTGAGACTTCTGGTTTCAAGGATAATCGTCATAGTAGCCTCATCTGGTTAGAACAGCGATGGCTGTAGCTGCTGCCAAATACACTGCTACAGCCAAAATCGCCCTGGGCTTTGTCCTCTCCGCAGGCTCAATAAGATCGAGCTTGCCGTCGTAGCAGCGAGAGTCCATAGCCACGATGAGCCTCTCCCCCTGCTCCCAGGAGCGGAGGAAGAGAACGCTGCAAAGCATGGCAAAGGAGCTAATGGAATTCTTTGTCCCGGCATCTCCCAGGCGCATCACCTGGGCGCTATGGATCATGGCCGCCTGGTCCAAAAAGACGAAGATGTATCTATAAATCATCATTGACAGCTCAATGACGAACTGCGGTATCCGCAACGTTTTGAGCACGGCGAAGATCTCAATCATGGGCGTGGTTAATGAAATGAAATACATAGAGCACATGCCGCCAAAGGTCCGGGCGATAAGAAGAGCGGCCAGGTTCGCTCCTTCTTCTCTGATGGCCAAACTAAATCCGAAGATCTCTACGGAAAATAGCGTCTGCCCGCTGCCATGCATAAAGGCCACCACGCCGGCGCTAAGCATTGCGAAGGAGAGAGGCACCAGCAGCAGCCGGGAGTAGATGCGTACGGGAATTTTGGCCAGGATAACAGTTGACAGGCTCATGGTTATGGCCACGAATAGAGGCGCTATCGGCGTAGGGGATGATACGGAAAGGAGGATAGCCCCCAGGCCGAGGAACAGTTTAAGCCGGGCACTGGTCTCTCGCAGGGCATTGCCATGAGCGTAGTCATCGAGAAGGTTATGCATCCGACTTTCCTTCTCGCTTCTGGGCAGCATTTTCTGCTTTTACCTTGGCCAGAGCGCGGTAGTAGCCTAAAAAATAGCCGATGATGAGGCTGCCCATGGCCGCCTGCAAGGCAAAGAGGAGGCTCTCAATCTCGCTGCTGGGAGGCTGGTAAATGGACTGGAACCATGGGATGTAGGTGCCGCCGGTCAGATTGGAAATCACACCCTCGGCCTTGCTGTCTGCTCCGCTCCACTCATGATCCTGGCTTGAACTGACATAAGCAAAGCCGGCGATGAAGAGCACGATAACAGAAAACGTTAAAAGCTCCAGCTTTATTTTCACGCCATAGCCTCCTTCAGTCCTTTTATCGTGCTTTGGGAGACCACTTTCATTCTCACCAGCACGTCGCTGCGAAGCTGCACAATGTATTTGAACATCAATGCCGTCACCATCCCCTCCACTATGGCCAGGGGAATCTGGGTAATGGCAAAGACGGCAGCAAAGGCCTCAAAGGAGACCAAGACTCCCGAAGTTGAAGGAAAGGCCAGAGCCAGCTGGAAGGATGTGACCAGATAAGTAGTCCAATCTGCCAAAGTCGCTGCCAGGAAAACGGCCAGGTACAGATGCAGCCCCACTCTTGTAGCCGCTTTGTATACCAGATATGCGATGGTTGGCCCGGCAATGCCCATGGAAAAGGTGTTCGCTCCCAGGGTGGTCAGGCCGCCGTGCGCAAGAAATACGGCCTGGTAGACAAGGACTATCACAGCGAGGACAGACGTTATCCAGGGGCCGAAGATTATGGAGCCCATTCCCGTGCCTGTGGGATGAGAGCAACTCCCGGTTATAGATGGCAGCTTCAGGGAGGAGAGGACGAAGACGAAGGCTCCCGCCACGGCCAGCAAGGGTAAGGTTTCCCGATTCTCCTTGATCATCCTGTTCATCCTGTAGACACCAAAGGCAACTACTGGAAGCGAGAGCAGAAACCAGATCTCCCACCAGGGATGAGGAAGAAAACCTTCCATTATGTGCATTGCAATGGCAAAGATATTCTTCCATATAAAGTTTCCTTGTGTTATGATCAAATAAGTTTAATAAGCGATAATTACTCTTCATCAGTTTCGCCTCGCACGTGAATCGCCCTTAAATATCGGGCCTGATAAAAACGCCATTATCTTGACCCAGATATTCACAGTCACCGACCTGAATCAGAGGATATCAGACCGCCTGGAGAACGATCCCCGCCTTCATGACCTCTGGGCCCGAGGCGAGGTATCCAACTACCTTCATCACAGGTCGGGACACAGGTATTTCACCCTCAAGGACCAGGACTCTCAGATCTCCTGCGTTCTCTTCAAGGGTAGCGCCCTCTCCCTGAACTTTGAACTCGATGACGGCAAAAATGTGCTGGTCTTTGGAGATGTTGCCGTTTACAGGCCGCAGGGCAGAGTGCAGCTCGTAGCTCGCGCCATCAAGCAGGATGAGGGGCTGGGACTGCGACACCTGCAACTGGAGGCGCTCAAAAAGAAGCTGGCCGCGGAGGGGCTATTCGCCCTGGAGAGAAAGCGGGCGCTGCCTTTGTATCCAGAGAGGATCGGCATTGTCACCTCCCCCCAGGGAGCGGCGCTGCGAGATGTTCTGCGAACCTTAGGCCCCTATCCCGCCAGGATCATCCTCTCCCCGGCCCAGGTGCAGGGAGAGGGCGCTGAGGATAGCATTGCCTCCGCTCTTTTCGCCCTGCGAGGCCGCGCAGACGTGATCATAGTCTGTCGCGGCGGCGGCTCGACTGAGGATCTGTGGTGCTTCAACTCCGAAATTGTAGCTCGAGCCATATTCGCCTGCGACTCGCCCGTCATCTCCGCAGTGGGGCACGAGACGGATGTGACCATTGCCGACTATGTGGCCGATATGCGAGCAGCGACTCCTACCGCCGCGGCGAAGATGGCGGTGCCTGATGTGGAGGAATTGTTGGACCGGCTGCGCTCTACCCAGGTCCGAATTATGCGCGCTCTCTGGACGGGCCTGGAGCGAAAAGAGGAGCGCCTGGAGTATCTAAAGCGCAGCATCTCAGCCAAAAGGATGTACTCTCTAGCAAGGGACGCTCGCCAGAGACTGGATATTCTTTGCCAAAGCCTGGACGAAGCCCAGGCGGACAAGATGCAAAGCCTAAAGAGCCGGCTGGAGCTGGCCCAAGGACGCCTGGCGGCAGTAGGCCCCCGGGCCACCCTTCTTAGGGGCTATGCCATCGCAAGATCCCAGAAGGGCTTGATACTGCAGGCCCAGGACACCCGGCCCGGTGAGGAGATAGAGCTGATCCTGGGCCAGGGAAGGCTCAGGTGCACGGTGCGAGAATGCCTGGATGATAAAGAGGCATCACTATGAAGAAGAATGAGATAGGCCTGGAAGAGGCTCTGGACAGTCTGGAGCAGATTGTAGAGGTGCTGGAAGAAGGAAAAATGACCTTAGAGGAGAGCCTGGACCTGTATGAGAAGGGCATGAAGCTGGTCAAGCTCTGCAATGCCCGACTGGAGGGTGCACAGAGGAGGATAGAGTGCCTGACTGGGGAGCTGCCCTCCGATCTGAGCTGATGCTGCGATAAAGTTTAAATACAACCAAGGGTGTACTTTTTCGTACATCATAGTATTAATTAGTACATCTGAAGCATATACAAGCCGGTGATTCTTTGCATAGTCTGATATCCGAAAAAGCAGCAGTAAAATTCGGCAGGTACGGCGGCCTCTTTGTGCCCGAGACGCTGGTGCAGCCCCTGGCGGAGCTGGCGAAAGCTTACCAGCGCCTCATGAAGAGCGATGATTTCAAAGAGGAGCTGAACCTGGCTTTGAAAACCTTCGCAGGAAGGCCGACCCCCCTCTACTATGCCGAAAACCTCAGCCAAAAACTGGGCCGCAAGGTCTACCTGAAAAGAGAGGACCTGGTGCATGGCGGGGCGCACAAGCTCAACAATACCCTGGGCCAGGCGCTGGTGGCCAAAAGGATGGGCAAGACCCGGCTCATCGCCGAGACGGGTGCCGGCCAGCACGGCGTGGCCACGGCCATCGTGGGAGCCAATCTGGGATTTGAGACCCAGGTCTACATGGGCGAGGTGGACATAAAGCGGCAGAAGATGAATGTCTACCGCATGCAGCTCATGGGAGCAGAGGTCATACCCGTGCGCTCAGGCTCTCGAACACTGAAGGACGCCATCAATGAGGCCATGCGAGACTGGGCCTCCAGCTTTGATCACACCCATTATCTGCTGGGCACGGCGGCGGGCGCTCATCCCTTTCCCAGCATGGTGCGCGACTTTCAGAGCGTCATAGGCCACGAGGCCCGCCAGCAGATCCTGAAGGCGGAGGGCCGTCTTCCGGACAGCATCACGGCCTGCGTGGGAGGAGGCAGCAATGCCATGGGCATCTTCGCCCCATTCCTGCAGGACGAAGAGGTGCGGCTTTTGGCAGTGGAGGCTGGCGGGCGCGGCCCGGGAAAGACGGATAGGACGGCGGACCATGGAGCCAGTCTGGGCCTGGGCACGGACGGTGTTCTGCACGGCGCTCTTACCAAAATTTTGCAGGATCCCTACGGCCAGATTCTGGAGTCCTATTCCGTGGCAGCAGGCCTGGACTATCCCGGCGTAGGCCCGGAGCTGGCCTTCTTGGCAGAGAAAGGGCGCGTGCTGACGAAGATCGCTGATGATAAGACCGCCATCAAAGGTTTCCATGCTCTCTCCAAACTGGAGGGCATCATCCCGGCTCTGGAGTCGGCCCACGCGGTGGGCTATGCTCTGCAGGAGCCGCAGGCATTGGGAGATCTGGCCATCATCAACATCTCCGGTCGGGGAGACAAGGATCTGGCAACGGTGATGGAATATGAGAATCTCTGATGCATTTAGGGTAGCGCCCCTCTTAATCGTTTACATCTGCGCCGGGGACCCGACGCCGGCGGCAACGCCCGGCCTGGTGCGGCGTCTGGCGGCAGCCGGGGCGGATATCATTGAGCTGGGGCTGCCCCACTCCGATCCTATCGCTGATGGCCCCACCATCCAGGCAGCAGCGCAAAGGGCCATCGCCGCCGGTATGAATACGGATGTCTATTTCCAGGTGGCGGCGCAGGCGGACGTCGCCATACCCAAGGTCTTCATGGGCTACTACAACATGATCTATGCCCGCGGCCTGGACCGGTTTGCAAAGGACTGTGCCCACTCAGGCATAACGGGCATGATTGTGCCCGACCTGCCCCCCGAGGAGGCAGGACCTCTCCAGGAGGCCTGCAAAAGGGCCGACGTGGACCTGATCTTCCTGGCTGCGCCCAACACACCAGACGAGCGCCTGAAGATGATCGAAGAGGAGACAGCGGGCTTTCTCTACCTGGTGGCCCGCACCGGCGTGACGGGCGCCAGAAGCGATATCTTGCAGGGCACTCGAGACCTCATCGCCCGCGTGCCGGGAGATAAGCCCAAAGCGGTGGGCTTTGGCATCTCCACTCCCGCCCAGGCGGCGGAGGTGATCGCCGCCGGTGCGGACGGCGCCATTGTGGGCTCGGTCTGCGTGGACCTGATCGCCCGCGGAGAGATAGAGCGGCTGGAGAGTCTGATCCGCGATATGAAGGCGGCGGTAAAGGCCGCCAGAAAGAGCAAAGCTCCAATAGTTGACTGAAGGATTCCAATTCATGTTTGTGGAAAAGACGAGGAGAGACCTGGAAAGCGGATGCAATGTCACCATTGTGGCCTTCGGCGACTCCATCACCGCCGGCTACGGCGTGCGGCGCGGCTTTCCCTCCTTTTGGAAGCAGATGCTGGCAGAAAAGTATCCTGAGGCAAGGGTAGAAATGATCAACTCCGGCATCTCAGGAGACACGAGCATGGACGGCCTGGCTCGCCTGGATTGGGCGGCCCTCTCTTACGAACCGGACCTGGTCACCATAAACTTCGGCATCAACGACTGCGTGCTCGGCCTGGGTTTGGAGGAGTTCGAGATGAACTATGTGGAGATGGTGCGACGCATCCGCGCGGGCCCTAACTCGGAGATACTGTTATTATCCTCTCAACCCCTGGAGACGCCGCCTTATGACAGACTGGTTTTGGATTATTATCAGGCCGTGCAAAGGGTGGCTAAAGAGATGGATGTGGGATTTGTGGATGTATACGGGGCCTGGATGCGGCACGTTCACGCGGGCACGCCCCTGCGATCGCTTATCCTGCCCGGGCTTGACCATCCCAACGAGGCGGGCTACAGGATCATAGCCGAAGAGCTGATGAGGCTATTCTAATCATAATAGCCACCCGTATAGTCGCACATTCCGACTCTTGGAGAATTGACCACTGGCAGAAGCATATCCTCTCCACATTCATGCTTTTCTGCGCAGTCCTCGCAAACCCAGCCTGTGCCCTCGTCACTGCACACGCAGCAAACGCCGGTGGCAGGCTTGCCGCAGACCTCGCATTTGATCTCAGGCAGCTCGTTTCTGGCCATGATGCGAACCGCATCCTTATCTTGGGCGAAGCCCTTCCTGGCAGATACCACCGTGAGTAGCAGCTCGGTTGATGTTCCAAAGTCGTAGATGTACTCGAACTTCATGCCCGCAGCCATAACTTTTTCCAGGGCGACACTCATGCTTCGATCTCCAGGCTCAATCTTTTCAGAGATGAAAGACTCGCCTGCAATCTCAAAGCTGCTCAGGTGGCCGCAGCACTCCAGCCAGACCGCTCTCAAAAAGCGGTCCAAATCCTCTAATGTGGCCTTGGCTGGAATCTCGATGTGCAGCCAGTACATGGGCTGGTCGAGCCCCTCCACCTTTAGATGAAAGATGGTCCGAGCCCGCCCTTTGCCTGAGCCTTTCTCGGTAAGTGCATCGTTCTCCTCTTTTCTGGCCTGGCAGGCCTGCAAATGCCTGGATATGGCCGATTTGGCATAGCTTCCTGAACAGAAGCTGCATGTTCCCTTTGAACTTGATCGAGTCAAACCACTACCCTCCTTTCCATCAGCAGGCACTTCATGCCCCTACAATGTCCTTCTCCGAAACGCAAACGATTCTGTCAGAGCATAATGTTATTCGTCTATATCAAATCTAGGCAAAGGATTCAACTTCTCAAAGCCCTCAATACATCATCATGAAGCCCGAGCTTAAGCGCGAATCTATCGAAAGGGAGATGCTTTGAATAGAAAGATCGCTCTAATATTTCTGCTTCTGCTGGCTTTAGCAATCGTTTTGTCGTATGCGGCAAGCAAGTTCACGGTCTTGCCCTTTGATCTGAAGTCCTACCATGAGTTACAGGAGGAATCAAGCCCTCCCTTCAACGTATTGATGCAAACAGTCAGCTACCTGGGCGAAACCGCAGTCGCGGTGGCATTGACGACCATTGTTGTTTCGATCTTTGCACTGCGACGACAATGGTTAGAGGCAATTTTTATTCTGGCGACAACCAGCAACATATTTCTGACTTTTGCGCTTAAGGATTTCATTCATAGGGCGCGTCCATTCCCAGTGGCGGAAAGCTCCAGTGGATTCATACAGGGGATCAACCAATATAGCTATCCGAGCGGCCATGTCTTATTCTTTGTTGTCTTCTTCGGATTTTTCGCTTATCTTGCGTGGATTCATTTTGCCGCAAAGATGCGGGCGATAGTAATAACCATATGCGCAACATTGATCGTTTTAATTGGGCCCTCACGCGTCTTTCTTGGCTCGCACTGGGCGAGCGATGTTGTTGGCGGTTATCTCATCGGGACGATGTGGCTTATACTTCTGATTCTTGCCTATCGATGGGCTTTACAGTTTGTGTCAGAACGCCTATAAAGAAAGACGTCTGGAACCGCATGAGCAACCCGAACTATTCCTCTTTTGCACCTTGATCACCTCCGCCCCGAAAAGGAAGATCTGTGCTGAGTAGTAGATCCAGAAGAGGAATATCACCAGAGATCCAGCCGCTCCGTAGGCCGAGCCGATGTTCACCAACCCCACGTAGGCCTCGATGCAGAAGTTTCCTGCTGCGAACAGAAGAGCCGCCAGTGCTGAGCCGGGGAGCACCTCTCTCCAGGCCAGCGTCACCTCGATCAGGGTCTTGTAGGTAGCGGCAAAGAGCAAAGTTACAAAAGAAAAGGAGACCAGGAACGTGAGAAGCCGAAGCAGTCCCAGGTGAATGGGCAAAAACTCCTCGATCTGCCTTCCTGCCGGCAAGAGAAGGGCGATGAAGATGGATGTTACCAGCAGCAGAAAGGCGACCAGGGCGATGAGGAGGTAAGAGCGCAGGTAAGAGAGGATGGTATCCATGAGCGGGACGACATTGTCGGGAAGCTGCCATATGATGCGAAAGGCCCTCCTGGTATGAACAAAGAGACCGGCAGCGCCAAAAAGGAGCAGCCCGACACTGAGCAGGGTAAAGGAAAAGGATGCCGCCTGGTCCCCGGCCCGGTCAATCAGCTCGCCTGCCACTCTTGGCATCTGCTGGCCCACCAGATCCAGAGAGGTGGCCACCACCTGGCCGTCGAGAAATCCATGCTGAAATAAAGAGTTTATAAATATTAATGTTAATATGAGTAGCGGCACGAAGGAAAAGAGGCCGTAGTAGGCTAGAGCCGCCGCCAGGAGCGAGGCATCGTCTTTGAGCCACTCCAAAAACGCCTCCTGCAGGAGATTTGCAGCAGTCTTCAGACGCACAAGAGATGACATACGAGGATCTCGATTTTAAAAACAGAATAGAAGAGAGCAGCCCAGGCTTACGGCGCTCCCTTCAGATCCTCTCTTTGGGTGATGTTCTTGATCTCCTGCTTCAGGTCCTCGGGCAGCCCCTTGATCTCCACATCCAAAAAGCCGCGCACTATGACGCTGGTTGCCTCTTCCGAGGTCAGACCGCGGGACATGAGGTACTCCAGCTCCTCCTCGGAGATGCGGCCCACTGCCGCCTCATGGGACATATCCAGGTCCCTGCTCTGGCCGTCCAGCTCCGGTATGGAGTAGATTCTGCCTTTGTCCGAGAGCAGAAGGCCGACGCACTCCAGATGGGCCCGTGCACCTGCAACTCTGCCGGTCATCCTTCCCCGTGCGATGACCTCGCCGCCCACACAGACCACACGTGAGATGGATTCGGCACTGGTCTCGGCCGCATTGAGGTTGACGTTGCTTCCCACGTCGATGTTTCCCATGGTAGAGTAAATGACGGTGTTGAAGCTGGCCACCGCCCCGCGACCGGCAAGGGTAGCCGTGGGGAAGGTCTGAATGGTCTTAACCGGCTTAAGAAGGATGTAGTTGTTGGAGAGAGAGCCACCCTCGGCGATGGTGATTCCTGTTCTGGGCCGCACCTCGACCTCTTTGCCCCAGCTATGAACCATGGTAAAACTGACCTTGGCATTCTTCTGGATGAAGAACTCCGAGACGCCTATGTGCAGTCCCCTCTGAACGTGTGCCGGAGTGGTACAGCCGGTGATGACATGCAGCTCTGAACCCTCTTCCGCGATGATGACGTTGTGCACGCGCTGGTTGAGGTTGGAAGACCCAAGATACAGGCAGCTCTTGACTGGAAATACGGTCTTCATGCCCTTCCTGGCGCGGATGAAGTAGCCCGCCGCTGGCGCTGCAGCTACTTTTGCCGTGTACTTGTCGGCATCCGGTGCCACCAGCTTAAACCAGTAATCCTGCAGAAAGTCGTACTTCTCCAGGGCAGATGCCATATCCATGATCTCCACGCCCTCGTAGAGAGACTTGGCGATCACTGGTGTCTGGTCCATCTGAACAAAAGAGCCTGAAGATTCGCCGTCCAGCTTCACGCCTACATCCAGGGCCGCCTTCATGACAATGCTTGGCAGATCTTCGGCATTAGCTACGGCCTCCTGGGGTTTGGCCTCAGACTCGTAGGTCTCCAGGTCCACATCTGTGCCGTATACGGCCTTCTTATCTCGTGCCTTTCTGGCCTTATCTTCTATACCGGACACGTGCTGCATCCTGCACACCCCTCATATCCGCTTCTTTTGATCTGCTCAAGGATCTCGCCCGGATTGCCGCTGCAGACGATCGATCCGCCCAGCATGACATGGGCTCGGTCCGCTTTCATGTAATCCAGAATATGGCCGAAGTGGGTAATGATCACACCGGATTTGGTCCTCTGGCTGGGACGCTGGTCTTTCTGTGTGAGAGAATTAATGGCCTCGCCGATGAGCTTGATGTTCTCAAGATCTACGCCGGAGTCCGGCTCATCCAGCATGACAAAATCAGGCTGCTGCGCCAGGAGCTGAACCATCTCGGAACGCTTTACCTCGCCCCCCGAGAAGCCGCGATTGACATCCCTATCTGCAAAGGCCTCGAAGTCCATTTTCTTCAGTATGGCCGGTGCATCAGCCTTGGGATTGATGATCTTGATGAGGTCTTTGAGCCTCAGGCCGCGGATGGCCGGAGGACGCTGAAAGGCCATGCCTATGCCCAGGCGTGCCCTTTCGTCCATGGACATGTGTGTAATATCCTCTCCCTTGAATACAATGCGCCCCCCATCGATGGTATACCTGGGAATTCCAGCGATGACATTCAAGAGAGTTGTTTTGCCCGTTCCATTGGGTCCAAATAACGCATGGGTCTCGCCACGACTTATTCTAAGGTTGAAGTTCTTTAGAACCTGCTTACTGCCGATGCTGACCGACAGATCCTCAATCTCCAGCAGCCACATCACCTCCAATCACTAGATTAATCGATCATAGGAATATAATATCTTTTGCGGCAGCTAGTATCGCGCCAGGATTTGCAACTCGTCAATCGACCGGTTCAGGCTTGCGTAGCTTCTTACAATTCTGCCTGCCGCCGTCTCCCCGCATTCAAGCATCTCGCACAGCTCTCGATCGTAATCCTCAAGATCGATTCTTCTCTTTCGCAGATACTCATGCCCCCAGGGCCCGGCCACCAAATACTTGTTAAGCGGATCGGAGCTGCTGCGATAGTGCTCCAGCATGGCCTTAGCCGGGCTGTCCAGCCGGTCGAAGGTCTTCTGCAGCGCCATGGCCTTCTTCTGCTCGTCGGTTTTGCTGGCCTGCCTGAGCCGCCAGACCAGGACCTCCAGAGCCGCCGCCAGAACTGCGTCCAGGTTGAGATGGGCGAAGCGAATGAAGTTGCTTAGTGATTTTGCATCACGCGCTTTCGCCGAGGACTGCACGTACACAGAGATCTTGCCGATCTTCTCCGAAAACTCGCCCTGCCGCAGAGGCAAAAGCTGGCTGTGCACCGCTTCCACTGCGCCCGCCAGCGCGCTCTCCTGCTGGCCCGCAAGAACGCCTTCTCCTTCACTCACCCTCTCGCCTGCCATTCTTCCGCCTACCACATGAGCCGGGGCAAGATCCTCTGCCCGGCCAAAAGGGCGCTTGCATCCTCGGCGCGGCGGGTGACCTCGGCCCTGTCCCCGCAAATCAGAACTTCAGCCGGCCGGGGCTGGCCGTTGTACTGGGAGGCCATGGAAAAGCCATAAGCTCCGGCATCCAGGAAGGCCAGCACGTCGCCCCTCTCGATGGCAGGCAGTGCCCGGTCTTTGGCCAGCACATCCCCTGTTTCGCAGATGGGCCCCACAACTGTGTAGGTCTCATGCGCTGGCGCGCTGGCGCGGCTGGCCACCACGACATGGTGATAGGAATCGTAGAGCATGGGTCGAGCCAAGACGTTGAAGCCGGCATCCACAGCCACGAAATTGACATGCGCCCTCTTGACCACGTTGACGCTGGCCAGCATGACAGTAGTATCGGCCACGATGCTGCGGCCTGGCTCAAGGATGAGCTTGGGAGCGATGCAAAGCTCCCGGCAGCGGTTTTGGAAAATGGGCAATATCGCGGCAGCGAGGTCTGCGGGAGTAGGCGCGGGGCTATCAGGATGATACTGGATGCCCAGGCCCCCGCCCAGGTCGATCCTCTGCACCTCGCCGCCCGCGGCCACCACGCCAGCAGCAATGTCCATCATCTTTCCCGTCGCCTCGGCGAAGGGCGTCGTGTCTAAAATCTGCGAGCCGATGTGGCAGTGCAGGCCTACGGGCTTTACCCCCTCCATGCCCATCGCCCTCTTGTAAGTCTCAGCCACCTGCTCCGCCGGAATGCCGAACTTGGAGGAGGCAAGGCCCGTGGCGATCTTGGGATGGGTCTTGGGGGAGACATCCGGATTTACCCGGAAGAGGATCTCTGCCTCTCTTCCTATTTTCTGGGCGGTCCTGGCGAGATGCTCCAGCTCCTCGCGAGAGTCCACGGACATGCGCACGCCCGCCAGGAGGGCCATCTCGTGATCCTTCTCGCTCTTGGAGTTGCCGTTGTAGAGGATCTTTTCCTGGGGAATGCCGGCCATGCGCACCACAAAAAGCTCTCCTGCTGAGAAGACGTCCGCGCCCATACCCTCCTCTGCGGCGATGCAAAGAAGGTTGAGGTTGCCGTTGGCCTTTACGGCAAAATACTTGTCCGCATCGGGAAAGGCGCGATGATAGGCTCGAATGTTCTCGCGAAGTCTCTTTTCAGAAGTGACATAAAGAGGCGTGCCCAGCTCCCGGGCCAGGGCAAAGCAGTCCACGTCTTCGAGAAAGAGATGATTGCTACGAGAGGTGAGATGTGATTTGGGTCCGAACATGATTTTACTGATCTCTCACGGATTACTAAATTGTTTCTATGCAGAAGAGAAAGACTTGATTGGCTCTCACCTAACCCTGGCACCGATTCCTGGATTGCACCTCCATCCGGCTGCACTCCCGGGCAAATCGTGACCATTGTGACGCTGGCACATGGACGACCAGCAATTCTGTGGACACTGGCGGTAAGGTAATTAAGATCGCACCTGCCTGAATCCCGGCGGGCTCAAATCGGATCGTTAATAAGAAATGATGGTATTATGATAAATAGAATGATATTTGAATTCTGCTTATATTTCGGTTAGTTATATCATTATCTAAATTTTAAATTAGAAAAAATTAAATAGATGCAATGCTTAATGTACTATTTGAAAGGATTTGTGAGGTAAGGGAATGGCATGCAAAAATTGGATAATGGTACTAAATACGGGTCTGATCGTTGGAATGCTTTCTCTTTCGCTTTTTCTTATATTAGGGATATCTTTCTGTCAAGCATCGGATACATTAGATGCTCTTAATAGTTACAAAGAACTTCAATCAAAATTCATTAGTGACAAGAATATGTTTTCAAAGGTCCATCCCGAATCGACCTTCCTCCCTTCCTCAGAAGGTATTCAGTCCACTCCTTTTGGTGAAATGCCCACTTCTCGCCCAGTTAATGAAGAAATTGCCATGACTGGGGCGAATTCCAAAGAGCAAGTGCAGAATATAGAAGCAATAAATGCTGTTAAACAAAGGACTATCGTTTATGATGATGTCCAGAGAGGCGATGGAGCGAATATAGGCAATTCCATGAATATTGAGATAGCTGGAAATGGGCAAGAGAAGCAGAGCGTGATGGATCGAGATGATGATTTTGGAAATGCCATTGAAGAAAGAGTAGATTCTGCTATTACGTCCGGCATGAATCATGAATTGGGCGACAAGACAGGCTCGATTCGTAGCCAAGTAAATAGTCTAAATATAGATGTCAGTGGTATTTCCGTGAGAGCAATCAATACCGTGCCAGGTGGTACAGCAATCGCGACATCTAACATAAAAATAGAACCGGTTCAAATTATCGTCGAACCGTCCGAAGCAAGCGAAAAACTCAAGTGAAAAAATCGATAGAACAATAGGCGCTTACATCCGAGATAGACAACTTTTTGGTGGGCTTGCTGCGCTGTTTTCCGGTCGGGCCTGAGGAGCCAGGTGGGGCCACATTAGCTTCCAATAACATCACGACATCTCAATCATTGCACGCTAAATCAATTGCACATTAAATGAAGAATTAGCTTTATTGTACAGTTTCTTATCCAAGGTCAATAGAGGGACTTGCTCTCTTTCTGCCAGGGCTAAAAAGAGGGAATCATAAAAGGACGCTGAAGTAACAATCGAGATATCATATGCCTTCGCCATCATATCCTGCGCTCTGACGACATCGCACGCTTCGGAGATGAAGGTCTGACATTTCTGCAGAGCATTGAGAGTTAGATCCCTGTCCTTCCCGAATAGAGTCACCTGTTTCCAGGCGACGTTTCCAACCTCAATCACTGCCAGGTCCAGAGTGATCAAGTCCGGTTTGGTGACTGCATCCAGAGCTCTTTGAGAGGCATCCTCTTTGAAAAACATAGCTGCCAGGATATTTGAATCCAAAGCTACCGTATCAAGCATCTCTATCCTCCCGTATCATCTCCGCAGCACCGATTGCATTGGGCTTTTGATGCCTCCACAGTTCCTGAGCCTCGGCCAGGAGCCTTTCTTTCTTCTTTTCCCGAACCATTCTCTCCACGGTTTGCTTGATCTCTCTCTGCCAATTGACATCAGACATCTCATCCATCATCCGGCGTATACGGTCTTCAATGCGAATGCTATAAACAGCAGTTGACATATAATTATGTTTATCCCAAAAGTATATAAGATTTTTCTGCAGCAAAGCCAGCTCGCATTTCAGCCTCTCTCCTCGGGCTGCGCTCAGTGGCCTGCCGCTCGTGGGCCGGGCCGTCCGGGATTGCGGCGCTGTTGTCAGGGCGGGCAGGAGGCCAGCCGGACCTAAGGACAAGGTGGGGCCGGAGTCAGGCTGAGGCGGCTTCTCCGGGGGCTGGATTTTAAGAATACATCGCCTGGTCTGAATGGACTAGAAATCAAGCAATATGAAGCTATGCAGCCTCAAACCATAGGTCACGATTGATTTCTGCTCTTTTTAGGACCTTCTTAATGAGGTCAAAGCTAACGTCTTCGCCATGGTGTGGATTGGGAATGAGCAAGAATATTCCATCCTTGCGCATGTAAGGATGCTTCTTTCCGGAAAAAGGTCCATCCCATCCCAGATTGTTGAGACGCCTGGTTAGCTAGTGCCATGAAACTGGTACGAATTTAGTCTGCAACGGCCATCGGCTCCTTCGAGACTTGTATCATATGACCTTCGAGAGGCGGGACCGGGTAGCCCCACGCCAGATGCGCTGCTATCCAATCTTCAAGGGCATCTATGAGGTTCTTTCGGCATTCCTCAAGAGTCTTGCCCGTTGCCCACAGTCCTTGAAGCTCTGGAACCTCGCCGTAAAATGGTTCTGGGTCATCGATGATCTCGTAAGTCGCCTTATCCATTGCAGCCTGAATATACTCAGCAAACATCAAAGAAATATAATCGTCGATGAGATAAAGACTTTTTCTTCACATGGTGTAGACCGCCACCCGCGGGCCTGGGGCCGTCCGTGGCTAGGTGCGCTGTCGTCCGGGCGGGTTGGCTTGCCTAGCAAGCGACCGTGCTCAGGGGCAGGAGGCCGGTCGGGCCTGAGGTCGGGATGAGCTGGCTTCTGGCTGGGAGGCTTTTCGGGGAGCTGGTTTTAGGAAATTGTGGTGATTTGTGGTTACTATTAGCCGATAATTATAGCCGAACAATTGCGAATATAACCGCAGAGTCGCAGAGCACGCGGAGGACAAACGGATGGAGACGACTATTGCTCAGAGTCAGTGCGCTTTTTTTTCAAGTTTTGACAAATTAGTAAATTGAGCGGCTCTGCGAACTCTGTGGCTCTGCGGTTAATAATCGTAGCTGGAGAATTAAAACCTAGGGTTACGAGAAGAAAAACGCAGATGTGCGAGAAGCGCACAGATACGTTTTTTGCAGACTTCAAGGCTGTCTCCAGCTTGGCAATGATTGCGATTCTATCGGCAACAGCGCCTGGCTGCCGCTTGACCGTGGCAGCCATGCCCGGGCTCCCGGTTGCACTCGTGGCCACCGCCCATGGGCCGGGCCGTCCGGGGTTGCTGCGCTGTCATCAGGGCGAGCTGGCCTGCCAGACAAGCGATGTCAGAGGGCTTTCTTGGTGTCTGGATTCTTTGGTAATAGATGTAGCCGCTATGCAACCATCTGGATCGAAGCTTTGATCTTCTTGAACGGCGGATAATAATTTATGCGTATTGAAGATCTCCGGAATAAAAAGCGAGAGGAGATTCTAAAGATTGCTGCAAAGCATGGCGCTCGCAATGTCAGGATCTTTGGCTCAGTTGCCAGAGGAGAGGCAGACTCAAAGAGCGACCTCGATATCCTGGTAGAGTTTATTCCAGGCGCAACTTTGCTTAGCCATTCCGCCATGATCCGAGAGCTTGAATCCCTGCTGAAAATCAAGGTCGATGTAGTTAGTGACCGTGGCCTGCGTGAGCGGATTCGAGTCCGAGTCCTGAGCGAGGCGGTGCCCCTTTGAGAGATGACAAGGAGCGTCTTCGTGATATTAACGAGGCCATAGAAAAGATCGAGAAGTATGTTTCTATTGGCTATCAGGCCTTTGCCGAAGACGAATGAACGCAAGTCTGGATAATTCATCATCTTCAGGTGATTGGCGAAGCTTCGAAACACCTGTCAGATGAGTTGACGGAATGCAATCAGGATATTCCTTGGGCCGACATTGTGGGCTTAAGAAACATTCTCGTGCATCAGTACTTTGGAATTGACATCAAACAAGTCTGGGAGACCGCAGAGCTTGA
>Ga0315273_10004179_pt1 | contig 17596 bp, 13 predicted proteins | sample YL17G02_0_MG_FD_205753 | JGI IMG/M metagenome (GOLD analysis project Ga0315273, IMG submission 205753) | Sediment microbial communities from Yellowstone Lake, YNP, Wyoming, USA - YL17G02_0 | ecosystem: Environmental > Aquatic > Freshwater > Lake > Sediment | place: USA: Wyoming | collected...
AACGGGTTGTGAGACCACCTGTCGTGATCAAGGAGTTTGACTGATGCGCGCGTTAATCACCGGTGGTGCCGGTTTTATCGGGTCCCATCTTGCGGATGTCCTGCTGGCGGCGGGCCACCAGGTGAGCGTGATCGACGACCTGTCGACGGGGTCGTTCGACAACATCGTCCACCTCAAGGGGACGCCGGGGTTTTACTACACGATCGACACCGTGATGAACGAGCCGGTCCTGGCCGAGATGGTGGACCAGTGTGACGTCGTCTATCACCTGGCTGCGGCGGTGGGCGTGCGGCTCATCGTGGAGTCCCCGGTGCGCACCATCGAGACCAACGTGCACGGCACGGAGGTCGTGCTGAAGCACGCCGCGAAGAAACAGCGGACGGTCGTCATCGCGTCGACGTCGGAGGTGTACGGCAAGAGCGATGCGGTGCCGTTCCGGGAGGACGGAGATATCGCGCTCGGCGCGACCGTGAAACATCGCTGGGCCTACGCGTGCAGCAAGGCGATCGACGAGTTCCTGGCCCTGGCGTACTGGAAAGAGAAACGACTCCCGGTCATCATCGTCAGGCTGTTCAATACCGTGGGTCCGCGCCAGACCGGCCGCTACGGGATGGTCGTGCCGAACTTCGTGCGCCAGGCGTTGGCCGGCGAGCCGATTACGGTGTTCGGCGACGGTTCCCAGACCCGCTGCTTCACGTTCGTCGGCGATGTCGTGGGTGCACTGACGGCCATCGTCGGCCAGCCGCGGGCGCTCGGGAACGTCTTCAACCTCGGGAACACGGAAGAGATCTCCATCCGGGCCCTGGCGGAACGGGTGAAGGCGCTGACGCACAGCGACTCCCCGATTGTGACCATCCCCTACGATCAGGCGTACGAGAGCGGGTTCGAGGACATGCCGAGGCGGGTGCCTGACATCAGCAAGATCCACGACCTGATCGGGTACGAGCCGCAGGTGTCCCTCGACGAGATCCTCCGGCTCGTCATCGAACATCACCGGACGCGCTGAGCGGTGGCCCCCACTCTTCGACAGCGCGGACGCCGGGCCGCGGAGGCGTTGCTGCAGCGCAACGCGATGCCCCTCCGCCGCCTCCTGCTGCTGACGGGACGTGATCGCGCGCCCCGACTGCCGGAGATCGTGCAGATCGAAGCGACGAATATCTGCAACGCGAAGTGCACGTTCTGCCCGCGGGACGACATGACGCGGCGCCAGGGCATCATGGACATGGCGCTCTTCCAGAGGATCGTCGACGAGTGCGCGAGCCTCGGCATCGGCCACCTCAGGATGCACAACTACGGAGAGGCCTTCGTCGACAAGACACTGCCTGAGAAGATCGCGTACGCCAAGTCGCGCGGGATTCCCGAAGTCGGCGTGATTACCAACGGGTCGCTCCTCGGGCCAGACGTGGCCAGAGCCGTTGTCGAGGCCGGCCTTGACGCCATCAATATCAGCCTCGATGCCGCGGGCAAGGAGACGTTCGAATCGACCCGGCTCGGGCTGAAGTACGACAAGGTGATCGCCAACGTCGAGGGTCTCGTCAGGATCCGACGCGAGTTCGGCCGCACCAGGCCGAAGCTGATCCTGTCCTTCGTGCGCCAGGACAACTCGGCCGAGGAACAGGCGTTCATCGAGCACTGGTCGGCGGTTGCGGATAAGATCCACATTACCCAGTTGCACAACTGGGCCGGGACGCTGGCCAGCAGGGCCGAGGTCACCTTCCCCTGCTACCGGCAGTGGCTGACCTTCACGGTGCTGTGGGACGGGAGAGTCAGTCTCTGCTGTGCCGACCTCGACGGGCACGTCATCCTCGGCGACCTCAAGACGCAGTCGATCGCCGAGATCTGGAACGGCGACGCGTACCGGCGAGTGCGGCGCGAACAGTTAGAGAGCGGCGGACCCGATATCTGTCGTGACTGCGATCTTCCGGCGAAGGACTCGCCGCTGTGGATCACGAAGCTGGTCTGATTCCCCGGGACGTCAGTTCGACCACGGCGGTGTGTAAGAACTACAACGGTGGCCCGGTCTGGAGGTGGGCTCGGTCGCGCTCTGAGACGACTGGGAGGGCCTTATTTCCTCATTGACCTGGCGGAATCGTAGGTGCCCCGAGATTGCCCTGCTGGCACGGCAATTGCTGTATACTTCAACGACCAACAAGGCGGAAGTGTGTCGAACGGCCTGGCGCGTAACTGTTCCCAGCTCCAGGAATTTCCAGCGTGTCCGGCTTCGCACCGGAGGATTGATGCCTAGAGTCACCCGCGTCACCTTGGCCATGGCAGCAGTGTTGCTTGGCGTCCTCGTTCCCGGAAACGGCATCGCATGGGCACAGGCGGTGCCGATTGGCTCTTCCGTTCAGCAATACGGCGGATATGTTCGTCGGCCCGATGTCGCGTACGACAGCCAGAATCATGTGTACCTGGTTGTCTGGGGAGGGATGCGAGGCACGGCCGCGAATCCCCTGGGCACGATCCGGGGCATCTTCGTGAGCGAGGACGGGCTCGCCGTAGGTTCCGCATTCCAGGTGTCGCAAGACCAGGAGTCCTACGCCCAAATTCCCAGGGTCGCATACAGCCCGGATGCCGGGGCGTTTCTCGTGGTCTGGCACAGCAGTGAGGGGGCCAATATCCTCCGCGGACGGATGGTCAGCTATACGACTGGCGTGTCGGCAAGCCCTGCGCAGGCGATTTCGGCGACGAACAGTTCGACCCGGCATGAGGGGGGAGCGGGGATCGCGTATTCGACGGTATCCCGAAGGTTCATGGTGGCATGGGCCCGGTACGCGTGGACTGGTACCGAATACGGTGCGGATGTCAGTGCGCGCCTCGTCGACACGGCGGGTACCCCGGTCGGCAGCGAGATCGTTGTCACGGCCTCCACGAATGAGTACGACCGGGAAATGTCTGCCGGCGCATACCCGGGCTCGAACAGGTTCGTTGTCGCGTGGTCGGGTTCAGGTGCAGGGGGAGACTTCATCAGGGCGGCGTTGTACGACGCTTCAAGCGGCGCGTCCATCGGGTCCCAGGTGCCGATGGCGTTGAGCCGGTACACGTACGTGCCGGACATCGCGATCAACACTACGAACGGGCAGGCGTTTGTCACGTGGACCCAGGACGACTCCGCCACGGGTGGCTGGCGCCCATTCGGGAAGTACTTGAACGACGCCGGCAGCGTGACGACCGCGACAAGCCGCTTGTCCTCCACCGAGGGTTCCTACGACGCCAATTCCCTGGCGTTCAATCCGCTGACGCAGTCATTCTTCCTGGTGACGCACGGCTCGAACACCGCACAGAATGTCGGGTTCGAGATCAGCGCGGCTGGCACACCGGCCACCACCGCGGCGGTCGTCACGTCGGTGACGGCGGCGAACTTGACCGGCTCGTTCAACCCGCGCATCGGAAGCAGCACCCAGCAGGGGCGCTGGCTCATTGGCACGGCTGCGTCGTTCAGCTCCCTGTGGACGCAAGTCATTGCCGGGAATGGCGTGGCGCCGCCCCCGGGTGGTGGTGGCGGAACCGTTAATCCCCAGTTGACCATTTCGCCGGCGCCCTCCGGCGGCACGGTGACGGGCGGCGGGTTGACATGTGGCACCGGAGGCGCGACCTGCCAGCTCACGTTCACCCAGTCGACATCCGTCACCCTCCAGGCGACCGCCGACAGTGGTTTCGGATTCAGCGGCTGGGGCGGGGCGTGCTCAAGCACCAGTTCGACGATCACCGTCCAGGTCGATGCCGTCAAGTTCTGCAGCACGACATTCGTCAAAGTCTGGGGGGGCGCTGGCACGGAACCCTCCGGCTGTCTCGCTGCACCGGTACCGGTGTTTCCCGCGCAGATGGGCCCGATTGGGACCTCTGTCGCCCAGTACTCGGGAGGCACCCAGAATCCAGCGATTGCCTACGACCAGTGCCACCAGGTGTACCTCGCGGTCTGGGGTTTGGGCGGGACTATTCGCGGCAGGTTCATCAACGACGACGGCGTAGGTGTCGGAGACTACTTCATGCTCACGACCGGCCAGTGGGCACAGACGCCGCGCGTCATTTACAACCCGAACCTGGGGAATTTCCTCGTCATTTGGCATAGCAGCCTCCCCAGCGGCGCGACGGAGCTGAGGGCACGGACCGTGAGCTACCCGGGCGCGTCGGCCGAGGTGGGAACGGTCGTTTCGACCGCAGGCACCCGCTACATCACGGGACCCGCGGTCGCCTACACCCCCGCAAACGGTCTGTACCTTCTCGTGTGGCCGCGTTACATGGCTGATGGAGGGGTCGACATCAGCGCCCGAATCATCGACACCCAGGTCGGACCGGTTGGAAGCGAGTTCTGGGTCACGACGTCCGCCGACGAGTACGACCGCGAGACAACGGCAGGGTACCTGCCAAGTACCAACCGGTTCATGGTTGCCTGGTCGGGTTCGAGCGCGGCGGGCGACTTCATCCGGGCCAAGCTCTACGACGCGGCGAGTGGGTCACTGGTCGGTTCGCCCATTCCGCTTGCCTCCAGCCGTTACACGTATGTGCCCGAGGCCGCGCTGAACTCGACGACCGGCCAGGTCTTCGTGACGTGGATGCAGGACGATGCCGCGACGGCCCTGCCGAACAATGGCTGGCGGCCGTTTGGCAACTTCGTGGATGGGAACGGGGTCAAGGCGTTTGCATCGGGCAAGCGGCTGTCGTCAGCCGAGGGCGCGTACGATGCGAATTCGGTCGACTACAACCAGCTGTCCCAGGCGTTCTTCCTGGTGACCCAAGGCTCCGGCACGCTGCAGAATGTCGGCGTGGCGATCGGCGGCGACGGCAACCCGCTCGGGACAGCCGTCGTGACGTCGATCAGCGCCGCCAGCCTGACCGGGTCCTTCAACCCGCGTGTTGCCGCCAGCACCAGGCAGCCGCGCTGGCTGCTGGACACGGCGGCATCATTCAACAGCCTCTGGACGCAGCTCCTGGGCGGGCGCAACCCCGGCGGCTATTCCATTACGGTCAGCCCGGCGCCGACGGGCGGCATGGTCACAGGCGGCGGGATTGCCTGCGGGACCGGCGGCACGACCTGCCAGCAGTTGTTCACGAACGCGACGACGCTGACGCTGACGGCAACCCCGGACTCCGGCTACACCTTCACGGGGTGGGGCGGCTCGTGCAGCGGCACGGCGGCAACAGTGGACGTCATCATCGATGCGGCGAAGACGTGTAGCGCCACGTTTGCCCAGTCCGGCGGCGGGACGTTCCAGTTGACGGTGACGCCAACGCCACCCGGGGGCACCGTCAGCGGCGGCGGGATCACCTGCGGCTCCGGCGGCACGACCTGCCAGGTGACGTTCGGCTCCGCGACTCCAGTCACACTGAGCGCGACACCGGCAACCGGCTATAGCTTCACGGGCTGGGGCGGCAGCTGCGCCGGCACCAGCGCGACCACGACGGTCCAGGTGGACGGGGTCAAGACCTGCAGCGCCACGTTTACGGCAGGGCTGCCTGCTGGACCTCCGTACACGATGACGATCAGCCCCAAGCCCACCGGCGGGGCCGTGACGGGCGCGGGCTTGAATTGCGGCACGGGCGGCACGTTGTGCACGGCCTCGATGCCGGCCTCCATGTCCTACGGGATGCAAGCCACGCCTGACAGCGGCTACACGTTCGGCGGCTGGTCGGGCAACTGCACCGGCACCAGTGCGAGCCTGACCATCCAGCTCGCTGGTCCGCGGACGTGCAGCGCGACGTTCGTGCCGGCCGGAACGGTCTATCAGCTGACAGTGTCGCCGGTGCCGACGGGCGGCATGGTCAGCGGCGGCGGGATCACCTGCGGCCCCGGCGGCACGACCTGCCAGGTGACGTACCAGAATCTGGCATCGGTGACGCTGACGGCGACACCCACGACCGGTTACAGCTTCACGAGTTGGGGCGGCAGCTGCACGGGCACCAGCACGACCACGACGATCCAGGTGGACGCCGTCAAGACCTGCAGCGCGACGTTTGCCGTGACGCCCACCTATCAGCTGACCGTCTCACCGACGCCCACGGGCGGCACGGTCAGCGGCGGCGGGATCACCTGCGGCACCGGCGGCGCGACCTGCCAGACGAGCTATGGCAGCGCCACGCCGGTGACCCTGACGGCCACGCCGGCCTCGGGCTACACCTTTACGAGCTGGGGCGGCAGCTGCACGGGCACCAGCGCCGCCGCGACGGTCCAGGTGGACGCCGTCAAGACCTGCAGCGCGACGTTCTCGCAGGGGCCGGTCAACGGGCCGCCCTACACGATGACTATCAGCCCGCGGCCGACCGGCGGCACGGTGACCGGCGCGGGCTTGAATTGCGGCGTCAGCAGTGCTTTGTGCACGGCCTCCATGCCGGCTTCCATGCCCTACGGGATGCAGGCCACGCCGGCCTCGGGCTACACCTTCACCGGCTGGACGGGTGACTGCACCGGCACCAATCCCAGCATCTACGTCCAGCTGGCCGGCCCGCGCACCTGCGGCGCCACCTTCACCCCGGTTGGCGGAACGACATACTCTCTCTCGGTTGCGCCGACACCGACAAACGGCACGGTCAGCGGCGGCGGGATCACGTGCGGCCCCGGCGGCGCGGCCTGCCAGGTCACGTTCGGCGCGTCCACGTCCGTCACACTGACGGCGATACCCACGACCGGTTACAGCTTCACGGGCTGGGGCGGGAGCTGCGCCGGAACCGGCGCCAGCACGACGGTTCAGGTGGATGGTGTCAGGACCTGCACGGCGACGTTTGCCGTGACGCCCACCTATCAGCTGACCGTCTCGCCGACGCCGACGGGTGGCACGGTCAGCGGTGGCGGGATCACCTGCGGCACCGGCGGCGCGACCTGCCAGGCGAGCTATGGCAGCGCCACGCCGGTGACCCTGACGGCCACGCCGGCCTCGGGCTACACCTTTACGAGCTGGGGCGGCAGCTGCACGGGCACCAGCGCCGCCACGACGGTCCAGGTGGACGCCGTCAAGACCTGCAGCGCGACGTTCTCGCAGGGGCCGGTCAACGGGCCGCCCTACACGATGACTATCAGCCCGCGGCCGACCGGCGGCACGGTGACCGGTGCGGGCTTGAATTGCGGCGTCAGCAGTTCGTTGTGCACGGCCTCCATGCCGGCTTCCATGTTCTACGGGATGCAGGCCACGCCGGCCTCCGGCTACACCTTCTCCGGCTGGACGGGTGACTGCGCCGGCACCAACCCCAGCATCTACGTCCAGCTGGCCGGCCCGCGCACCTGCGGCGCCACCTTCACGCCGACTGGAGGGGGCACGCATTGAGCCTTGCGGGACGGCTCCCCGCCGCGGTGCTTGCGGGCATGACACTGGTGGCCTCCGCTCAGGCCACCGGCCTTGCGTTCGCCCAGGTGCCGCGAGCTCCCGCCGCTCAACCCCTCTTCGAGCGGATGCGGGCGGACGCCAAGGTTGCCATCGCGGCAGCCGTCAGGGCGGGAAGACCGGATGAGGCGCTCGAGACATACGACCGCTACTACACTTCCACCAGGCAGCACGAACCATCGCTGCTCGCCGCGGTTGCCAAGGGTATCCTCACGGGCGTGGCCAACGGGCCGGCGTCCCTGTCGAGGGTTGTTGCGCTCGAGCGCCTCGCGCGCTCGGGCGACGCCCGTAGCCTGAGTCAGCTCGAAGCGACGGCCGGCGGCCGCAATACGCTGATGCCAGAGGGAATCGAGGCGGACTGCGCGCTGGCGCGCCTGGGCGATTCGCGGGCCGTGGACCGGCTCATTCAGCGACTCGGTGACGAAACGCTGCGGGAGAAGGGATTGATACTGGCGAGCCTCGGGGAGACCGATGCGAAGCGGGCTGCCAGCGCGATCGTGCCGTTCCTGACTGACGAGAATCCCGGAAACCGCGAGGGCGCGGCCCAGGCGCTCGCCAAGCTTGGTTCGCGCGAGCAGATCGCGCCGCTTCGCGCCGCGTTCGAGACCGAGTGGCACCCGGCGATGCGCCAGACCCTCGCGATGGCGCTCCACTGTCTTGGCAGCACCGCCGGTGATGCGCTCCTCGCCCAGATCGAGACCAGTAAGATGCCTGACGTCCGGCTCGTCGCGGTCGAGGCCTACCGCGCAACGAATTCGCCAAGGTGGACCAGACTCGCGCGTGAACTGTTACGCTCCTCCAGCGAGGGCGCCCGGCTGCGCTCGGCTGTGCTGCTTGGTGCAGCCGATCCGGACGCGGCGCGCGAACTGGCCCAGGCAGCCACCAGCACGAATCTCGCGACGCGTGAGGTCGGCGCGAAACTGCTCGAGGCGGCCGGATCAAAGGACTTCACGCTCCTCGTCACACTTCTCCACGATCCAAGCCCTGTCGTGCGGACCCACGCGGCTGGTGCGCTGCTGGCGGGAAACCCGTAACGCGCTCGTCGGCTGACGCGTCGAGATCACGGAGACAGTCAAGACTCTACAGGGGATGACGACGGGCCCACGTCCGCCCTCCCCCTTCCATTTGCGCGCTGGGGTGACTGAGCCTCGCCTCCGTGCTGGCGGTTGCGTTCGCGCTTGGATTGCCGTCAACGGTCGAACCGCTGGGCATCGAACAGGAGCTGTGGGCCTCCGTTGCGCGAGGCCTGTCTCGCGGGCAGGTGTTCTACCGCTGCGACCGCTCTTGAACCGCTCGATTCCTTCCAGAATCAGGCGTCCAGGTTCAACAGAGTCGTATTAGGATTGGCCAGATCCCGAAGAGCCGAATCGTCGGCGCCACAGGACGGGGAGGTGCGCCACGCGCGCGACTCCAGCCTGCTGCCCAGAGGAGCGACATGAAGATCGGTGTGATCGGCTACGGCAAGCACGTCCTGATCGAGAAGCCGATGACCCGGACGGTGAAGGAGGCTGAAGAACTGCTCGCGCTCGCCGAGGCGAACAAGCGCGTGTTGATGGTGGACCACACCGTCATCGATACAGGCGCCGTTCGCAAGGTCAAGGGGATCATCGACAAGGGCGCTCTCGGACAGCTGGACTAGCCCGACTCCGTTCGCATCAACCTCGGCCTCTTCCAGCACGACGTGGATGTCATCTCCGACCTGGCACCGCACGACCTCGCCATCCTCACCCACCTGGTGGGCGAGCGGCCCGAGTGCGTCTCGGCCATCGGCGCCGACCACATGGGAAGCGGCCTCGTGGACGTGGCGTATGTGACGGTGCAGTGCTGGCACAACTTCCTGGCACACATGCGGGTCAACTGGCTTTCGCCGGTCAAGGTGCGCCGGATGCTGATTGGTGGAACCCGCCGCGCGGTCCTTGGCCTCGGGAGGCGCCCGGATTCAGCTCTCGTAGCGCCGCGCGTCACGCGGCGCCCCGGAACGTTCCAGAGCGTACTGGGCAATCTGGCGCTGATCAGGGCCACCTCTCACTGCGGCCCTGCGGTGCGGGCGACTGTCCCCGCGACGCGGCGTTGGGCCTGGACGACGCGTCGCTCTTGCCGGCGGTCACGCCGATGGCTACGCTCGTGGGGGCGATGGCCCGCCTCGCCGAGGGTCATGCGTTGTGGGGCGCCCCGGATTTGAAATCTAGCCGGCGAACTGTTCCCTGGCGCGATCCGGACCGTCGGTCTGGTTCACGCCAATCAGCACCTCTCGGACGTCGTCAAGGCCCGCTACGGCGGGGGTCCCGACACAGGGCCTGGACTGGGCCGCTCAGCGGCACGACGAACGGGACGCGGGCGAACAGGACGACCTGTGCCCGACCCTGCGGCGGCACGCGACGACCCGCGAGAGGGCCTGCACCTGTCTCGAGCGGGTGACGCCCCTCCAGGCCCGCATGTGCGATCCCGCGTGCCGCGCTCACAGCGTCTGTGTGTCATCCGGCGTCATGGAAGCGGTCTGTAAGGCGGTCATCGGCACTCGGCTCGAGCGCGCCGGTATTCATGGACCGTCGCCGACGCGATCATCGCCCTGCGGTGCTGCAAGCTCAGCGGGCGCTTCGAGGTCTCCTGGAAGCGACGGTCACCCGCGGCAGGGCTGACGCCGCAGAACTCATCTCACAGAGCTCACGTGCACCAGGTCAGGTTCAGGCTCCGACGGCGTCGGACGCGGGCGGCCGACCACGAGGGACGCGGAGGTTCGCAGGACGTCCAGGGCCGCCTGGGCGACGAGACCAGGTCGGGCCCCCAAGGCCTTCCCGCTCCGCCGGGGGTGAAACTCCACCGGGCAGCTTGCCAGCCGGTAACGGGCGCGTGCGGCACGTACGAGGCGCTCTCCGTCCGAGAACACACCACGCGAAACCACCGGAATCCGAAAACACTCGGTACGCCCGAGTTTGATCGAGCCCGGGTCGCCGACCGGCACCCCCAGCCGTTGCACCGCAAACTCATAGATGGAAGAGACGATGCGCCGGTAGGCCGAGTAGACTTCCGCCTTGTTGCAGCGTGTGCCGACGACGAGGTCCGCGCCGGCTTCAATCGCCTGCGCCAGCGGGATCAGCGACGTCATCGGCCACTGCCGATCAGCGCTGGTGAAGAACACGTACTCGAGACGGACCGCCGCGTACAACGCGCGAAGGCTGGCCTCGACCCCTCGATTGGCCGGTCGATGGAGCACTCGCACCGTGGGATCGGAACCGGCGAGGCGTCGCAGGACCTCGTAGGTACCGTCGGTAGATCCGTCGTCACATACCAGCACTTCGATGGTGGTCGCCACGGTCGCGCCCACCGACAGCGCCTCCAGCACCACGGATTCGATCGTGGGCGCTTCGTTGTAGGCAGGCACGACGATCGACAGCGACTCAAGCACCGGTCTCTCCCCTCTGTGCTCAGCCGACGAGGCGGTAGACGGTGAAGTCCTCAATCCGCGTGTCCAGTCGGTACGAACCGAGCAGGCGGACGACGTCGGGGTGCTGTTGGAGGCCGTCAACAGCCCGGCCCATCGCCGAACGCGCGTGAAGCTCCTCGAAGATCAGATACCGTGGACGTGCCGCGGCGAGTTCCGTGGTGACGGTCGCCAGGTCGAAGCCGAGATGGCCGAACGTCGACGGCACGTAGAAGTTGACTCTCAGGAACCGCTGCGCGATAAGGCGGTCGGCGGCGAAATAGACGCCGGCGCCATTGATGCCGAAGAGATAAATACGTTCGTCGGGCGTCGTGCGTGCGCGGATGTACTCGGCGACCTCCTCGTTGGCGAGCGCTGAGTAGCCGCGGTCGTTCGCGTAGCCACCAAACCGCCGCAAATACGTGCCGCGGTCAACCTGCCCTGTAATCTCGGCCATGTCCGCCCGCACCGTGTCGAGCACGCGAGCCGGGAAGTCGCGGCGCGCAAGCAGCAGCAGCGCGAGTGCGGCCGCGCCGCAGGCGACCACCCGCAGCCCGGGCCTCCGCCGCGCTGCCACGGCGAACAGCCAGCCCCCTAGCACCGCGAGCGGTGCCAGCGCCTGGATGAAGTAGGTGTTGAACAGCCAGATGCCGTTCACGGCGATGACGCCCGCCGCCGCCGCGCCCCATAGGACCGCCAGGATCGGCATCGGTTCCAGTCTTCGCGTCCGGACCACGTCCCACAGGACGACGAGCGATGCGATAGCGCCGGTCACCCACAACGGGTCGGTCTTGATGCGCAGCCAGATGGCCTTCGCGAAGTCGATGGAGTAGCGCGGAAGCGAGAATCCGTCGCCCACGTAGAACCGATTGAAGGCGACCAGCGCCACCCACGCGTCCGTGGCTGCGCCCTGCTGCCAGAGCCACGCGATGGTCAGGCACGGCACGACCATCGACGCGAGCGCGGCGAGGACGACGACCCGGATCGTCTGCCGCCATTCCGTGCTTCCCGCAGGCCACGTCCCGGACGCCGGCGACGACTCGCGGCACACGATCACCCAGAGCAGCAGCGCGGGCAGGTACAGCGCTGCGTTCGGCTTGAACATGACGGCCGTTCCTGCGCTCAGCCCCAGTCCGATGGCGAACGTTGTCGACGGACGCTCACGGAGGCGCGTCGCGCACCATGCCGCGGCTGCGACAAGCACGACGATAAAGGTCTCGGCGACGGACCGTTCGAGAATGCCACCGTGGCCGTACAGCCAGGCCGGGTTCGTCAGGACGGCGTAGAGCGCAGCCGCCGCAGCCCCGGCCGTGTTGTCGGCCATTCGTCGCACGACGGCAAACAGCAACAAGGCCGTAACAGCGGATGCCAGGATGTCCATCCAGGCGATGCTGGCTGGCGACCAGCCGAACACGCTGAAGGCGGCCAGATACATGAGCGGAGTGCCGGGCGGCTTGTGGTCCCAGAGATCACGATACAGGAGCTGCCCTCGTGAGAGTCCCCTGGCCGTGGACGCCCAGAAGCTCTGATCGATCCCCAGTGGTTCGGCGATCGATGGCACCCTGATCAACACGGCCAACAACGCGATCGCGGCGAGCGCAGCCAGCAGGACAGTCTGCGTTCTCGACAAGGGCACCGCCGAGCTCGTGATTTCGTGGCCCGACACTGATTGGACTCCTTGACCTACGCGAAGCATTGCCACCGTTCGATTCGACTCCACGAACCCAGCCTCGTGAGACTTGTTCATCTTACCCGAGACGGAACACCGTTTCCCTCCTCGCCGTCGGGGTCAGCGCTGACGCATGCCCCGGCACGGGAAGTCGGCGTCCGTGCCATCGGCACCCAGGCACGGCCCACTGCAGATGTCGCGGAGAAACCGCGTGAGCCCGCGGACACCCAGCCGGCTCCAGTTCTTGGCCTGGCAGCAGGTCTCCCCGCACCGCGCCGCGTCCACGAATCAGAAGCCGCTTCAGCTGTTCGGCGGACTGCTGCGACGACACAACTCGCATGCGCGAGCTAAGGCCCTGTCAATGAATGAGGGTTACATTGCGTGTGTTCGGACCGGCCATAAGAGCCTGTAGGAAAACAATCAGTGACAACTGTGTGTTCTGACAGGCTCTAACCACGTGCCGGTGCGTCAATTGCCGAAGCGTGCGTCAGCGCTGGTCGCGACTGGCTCACCGATTCTGCGCGACCGGTGTGTGTCCCGGGCGCTCTGGGCGTCCGCCGCCATCCTCTGTCGAGCGACGTCGGAGAATGACGTAGCGCGGAAGTCTCTCGACGACGGCGTAGCGCGAGGTCAGGTCGCGCTCGACGAAGTTCTCGAGTGGCCGCCACGGGCTGTGGCGCAGTTGGAGGCGCTCTTTGACCACAATCCACTCAACGTGCCGATCAATCAGGAGCTGCACCAATTCGGCGGTGGTGTAGGGCGTGACCGTGTTGTCGAAGAGGACAACCGGGAACTGCGGACGCCGCCGGGACGCCAGGAAGAAGGGGTCTTCGCCAGGGACCACGACGACCGCGTCGCCGTAAGGGATGAGTGTCTCGCACCGCTTGATCAAGCGTTCGAAGTCCGATACATACGTGCCTGGCGTTGCCAGGCCAGTCAGGGACGGAAGCGTGGCACGCTCCACCTGCCCCGAGAGGTCGACGAATCCAAGCCGCTCGTTGCGCGAAACGTGGAGGAAGCCCACCAGCAACAGGACGGCCACAGCCAGAACCAGACATGTGGAAACGATACGACGGTTCTGTATGGATGCGGCGTCGAAAAATACGGCGGTGACGGGAGCCAGGCTCACCATGAGGAACGGCCACATTCCGTAGGATGAATCGTGCACGCCCTGGGAGGCGAAGGCGCCGTTCACGACGATCGTGGCCACGAGAGGGACGGCTCGCTCGAACCGTCGATCCCTGCTCACGAGATCGGTCGCCGCGACCGCCGATCCGGCGATGGTGCCCAGGCCCCAGAGGCAGTACCCGCGCGCCGCCAGTCCCCACCTGAGCATGGTCTTGGTCACCTCGACAAGCGGCAGCGCCAGGATCGCCAGGCTTCCCAGCAGCCACCCTCGGGAGCGGCCGAAGCGCCGGACGATCACGCAGCCAGCCAGACCGAACGCTCCGGTGATCCACATGCGAGGCTGGCCATACATGCTCAGCATCATCGACGCGGGCGGCCACCTCCGTGTTGCAGCGTAGGACACGGTCCATCGCCAGTACTCGGCTATACCGATCCAGTGCTGCACCGCGATTGCGGCCGCTGAGAGTCCGAGCAGGGACCCGGCAAGGATCAGGGCATAGGTGCGTCGTTCGGTTTCCGTCGAAGGAAACAGGGCTGAAACGAACAGAAAGCCGTGCACGGCCACCAACGCGGGCACGCCGACGTTCTGCTTCGCGAAGACCGGCACCACCAGCAGTGCGCCGGCCGCCATCGTGCGCCGCCAGGTTGCGCCCGGGAGTCGCGCCTGCAACACGGCGTCGAGGGCCAGCAACACGACGAACGTGCAGTCGGAATCGTAGAACGGTTGCGGCAGGATGCAGTATCCGTTCAGGAACACCGTGGGCGCTGAGAGCACGAACGCGCGAAACGCCGCGTTCGGATTGGACGTTCCGCCGAACTGGCTCCTGATGACTCGGAAGGTGAGAACCGCCGTCAATCCGGCGATGAGCGCGCAGTACGGCGCCTGCCAGAACAGATCGGCGCCCGAGAATCGCATGACTGCCGCCTGGATGAGGAACGACAGCGGCGGATGCGGAATGACGAAGTCCCGGTAAGGAACCTCTCCCAGGCTGATCCGGAAGGCGTGCTCGACAATGTAGCTCAGGTCCCAGAGAACCTTGACCCGCGTGTTCTGCCAAGACGCTATCAGGGCCGAAGCCCCGAACAGTATGAGCGGGTACGCCGGTGCGACCAGCCGCCTGCGCCACGCCAGGCGGCCGGCCGCGGCATCGAGTGGGAGCTGCCCCAGCATGTACCCGTCCGCGTCAGCGCGACGCCGCACTTCTCGCCATGACACGGGCAGGAACGCCGGCCACCACACCGCCGTCCGGCACATCCCTGGTGACGACGGCGCCGGCACCGATCATGGAATTGCGTCCGATGGTCACTCCGCAGGGGACGACGGTCCCGCTGTTGACGCAGACCACGTGGCCGATGCCCAGGTAATTGGCGAGGTCTTCCTCGAAACGCGCGACGGCAAGTCCGTTGGCAAAGCCGTTTGCGTCAATCACGTCGCCGATGCGCTCCAGCATTTCGCCCTTCAGCTCACGCGTTTGCTCATCCAGCGAGAAGCACGGAGCCGGCATGCACTCTCCTTGTGCCCGTCAAGTCGTAAGAATAGCGGCAATCGTAGCATGTTTGTCCGGGTCCCTGGGGTACACATCAGCGTTGTGAGATGAGTCCATGCGGCCTCCGCCCCGCGATGGTCGACCGTTGCTCCCGGAAGGGCTCGAAGCGCCCGCTGAGCCTGCAGCACCGCAGGGCGACGATCGCGTCGGCGACGGTCCATGCATCACAGGAGCAGTGGAGCCACGCCAGCGGCGCGAAGAAACGCCCCAGATCGTGACGGACTGGGGCCTCGAAACGGCGCCCCAGCGCCAGCCCACCGGGCTCGTGCTGTGCATTCAGCCTGATTGGGTACGTCTGCAGGCTGCCGGCATGGTGCTGCAGAGTGCGATTCTGTCCCGCCGGGAGTAGAATCACGCGCATGTCCGCCACCGGCCCGGCCGCGCAACCAGGTGGCGCTTGTTCCTTTCGTGCGTTGTTTGGGAGCGAGGTCGGCGCCCTCTCAATCTCCCCGGATTCCCGAGACGCCATGGTGTCCGGTCAGACCGGAGCCGCACGCGATACGTCTGTTCTGGTCCTCGCTCTTGCAGTCGCGGTGGCGGGGTTCTTCCTGCAACTCATCCTCCAGCACGTGATGCGCGCCCACGCGATCGGAGGGCTGTACTACCAGGAATGGTCGTCCGAGCACATGATCCAGACGGTCTCCATCCAGGACCTTCGCGCCGCACCGCTCCGATCACTTGTCAACCTTCACATCCAGGGTCCGACGTTCGATGCAATTCGGGCGTTTCTGGCGCAGATGTGGCCGACGTCTGACCTCTCGGAACTTGTCCGCCACGTCGATCAGTCGCTCTACCTCATCTGGGCGGCGTTGTACGGCGTGCTCGGCGGCCTGGTGTCGCTGTGGTTGTCGAGGACAACCCGACCGGCCTTCGCCGTTGCGGCCGCCGTGACTTTCCTGGTTCATCCCGCGTCGATCTTCTACGCGACGTTGCTCGAAACGACTCTGCCGTCCAGCGTCTTGATTCTGTGGATGTACTACTCGCTCTCCCGGCTCAGGGAGAATCCGAACGGGTCGCTCGTTTCCCTGGGGTTGTCGGCGTTGGGGCTGTTCTTCACCCGATCGATCTTCCAGTGGCCCTCGATCGTGATGTTCGCGGTTTGCGTGATGCTGATCGGCGTGCCCAGGCGTAGAGTGTTGTTGTTCCTCTTGGTGTGCGGTGGAGTAGCCGGGCTCTATGTCGGAAAGCAGTACTATCAGTTTGGAGTGTTGTCGACGTCCTCACTGAGCGGCTTGAATCTCACTCACTCAGTCGGCCTTGGCGACGGCGACTACTTCCGCTACCTCCAGGATCCCCAAGTGGGTGCGGACCTGCCCTCTGCGCTACCGGCCGTGCTAACCCGCCGGACGAAACTCGACGGCACGCCCAATCTGAACCACATCAGCTACCTGCGGATGAATCAGCACCTGCTGGATGTCTACAAGGAGCGGCTTCGGGCGATGCCCATCCCCTCGCTTGTGAGAAACTACCTCCAGACCGTCCAGATCTACTTTCAGCCTTCGAGCCGGTTCACGCCCCACGTGATCGTGGATCGCCTCTGCTGGCGAGAGAGCTACGACCGGGTCTTCTCGTACCCGGTGTTTCCCTTGCTCATTGTCGCGGCGGGAATCGCCTGGATGGCCGCGAACAGGTCGAGACACGGGGCAATCCGGATCGGCGCCGCCGACCTGGCCCTGCTCGTACCGGCCCTCTACATCGGCTTGATCTCGGTCCTCGCCGACAAGGGCGAGAACATGCGCTTCAAGTTCTTCCTCGAACCGGTGTTGTTCGTGTTCGTGGCGGCGCGGTTCTATGCGCTCGGCTCGCTCGCGAATCGGCGGAGAACCAGCCTGCCCCGCTGACTCTCCGCGCCGCGACAACTCACCGTACCCTGTGTCAGCGTCCGTGCCCCGACCGCCGGAAGGCGGGGATCAGTGTCTGAGGACGCCCGTTAGGCGCAGCACCGGGATGCGGTCCACTCCAACAGACCGCTCGAGCCGCCTCGTACCTGGGATCCTGGCCACCGTTGTCGAGGGTGCGTTGGAGCCCGCGGCGGCTGCGCAGATCGGGGATCGACAGGGGACAGCGACAGCCTCATGCTGGGGTCAAGAGACCCACCAGCAGAGGAGGCTGGGTTGTCCAACTTGTCGACCGCAGAGTTCATCAGAATCCGGAGCACCCTGGCTCAGGCCCTGTCCGCCAACGACGTCAATTACCTGGGACGGACAGCCGGCCAGGCCGCGCGCTTGCGCCCGGTCACGCCGCACCGGTTGTTCTTCGCGGTCGTCTTCACGCTCGCGGGCGCGAAGGTGGAGTCGCTCGCCGATTCGCTTCGCGCGTTCAATTGTCAGCGCGGCGGTGGACGAAGTAGTACTTGGTCTCGGCCATGTCGCTGAGGTCGCGCTGACAGAGCAGCCAGGTTTCCGGGGCGACGCGGCGCGTCCGCCAGTCGTGCGCGGGAGTGACGCGACAGGCCCAGAATTGTGCGCGCCACGGGACGGGTGTGCCATTGCGCCGGCTGACCGTCCGCCATGCG
>Ga0315273_10004182_pt1 | contig 17594 bp, 11 predicted proteins | sample YL17G02_0_MG_FD_205753 | JGI IMG/M metagenome (GOLD analysis project Ga0315273, IMG submission 205753) | Sediment microbial communities from Yellowstone Lake, YNP, Wyoming, USA - YL17G02_0 | ecosystem: Environmental > Aquatic > Freshwater > Lake > Sediment | place: USA: Wyoming | collected...
GGGGAGGAGATTATCTCCACATGGAAAGGAAAACCTGGCAGAAATATTATAAGGTTACCCTCCACACTCAAGATGGCACCTTCTGTTAATAATATTGAAGCTAAGATCATTGTAACAAACAATCCTGGAGTGAAATACCTGGCAAGAACAAAACTCATTATTCTTGCCTATAAACCAAATGAAGTAAAGATAGACAGGCTGACCGGAGGATTGATTGTTAACAGGCGACAGTTTTTCCCATTCGGTTTTTACTGCTATTCCCCTGTTTATCCTACTCTGCCGGAAGAAGAAGTTGTAAAAGGATTTAATGTAATTTCACCATATCAGAAAATCTTGCCTGAAACACTATCTGAAAGAAAAGCATATATGGATCGTTGTGCCCAGCTCGGCATGAAGGTTCATTATAACCTACTTTCTCTATCGGGAGGAGGAGGAGTCGGATCGAAGATTGAAGGTATTACAGAGGAAGAGAAGAGGAAACGACTTATTTCTGAAATTGAAATGTTCAGAGACCATCCTGCTCTGCTGGGATGGTACATATCAGATGAGCCAAACGGAAATAAAATTGCTCCTGAAACTATTGAAGAGATATACAGTGCTGTAAAACTGAATGACCCGTGGCATCCGGTATCTATTTTAATCACAGCACCTTTCCTTGCTTCAAAAAAATATGTTAATGGTGCAGATATTATTATGGCAGACCCCTACCCTCTTCCTGATCTTCCTGTATCTTTCGTGGGAAATGTAACCGGACAGCTAAAGGAAGAATACATGGGCAAAAGACCGGTCTGGATTGTACCTCAGGCCTTTGGAGGAGGAGAACTCTGGAGCAGGGAACCTACTGCACAGGAAATCAGGTCGATGACATGGCAGGCAATCATTAAAGGAGCAACCGGGATACAGTATTTTGTACGACAGGGATTGAACTATTTTCCAAAATCAGTCTCAACATGGGCAGAATGCGGCAGAATAGCTATGGAGGTTGCTGAGCTTACTCCATGGCTTTTATCAGATGAAGAAACAATTCCTGTCGAAACATATTTTGATAACATCATAATATCTTCAAAGTACCACGCTGGCAAACTGTTGGTTATGGCTGTAAATAAAACCAATGAGCCGGTTGCCGCAACAATAAGAATTAAAGGACCCTATAATACTAAGGCCCTGGTTATCTTTGAGAACCGCACTTTGCCAGTTAACAATGGAGTAATTTCTGACCATCTTTCACCTTACGGATCACAGGTTTATATGATAAATATTAAACCTGAAGAAAGTGAAAGGGTCGCATCGACTGCTAATCTTTTAAAAGATCAGGGGTTTGAGGATTTGTCAAGCCCGGGAATACCTTCTGCCTGCTATGCCCGTTCGGGTGGTGACAGAGGTGCGACATATTTTCTCGATTCCAGGGAAGCTTATAAAGGGAATCATTCTCTCAGACTAATTACTCCTGTGGATAACAAAGGCGTCTATCTCAGGTTCTTCCCGATCCAGGTAAAAGCCGGGGCATCCTATGTAATATCCGCCTGGGCAAAATCCGATCCGGAACAGAGAACTTTTTTTGCAACGAAACAGGAAAATAATCGTCTATATGATAAAAATGAGATGCCCCAATATGCGGAAATTCTTCTCGGAGAATTCGGACGGGCAAGGTTTGTCCCGGATAAAGAGTGGAGGCGATTTGTAACATTTGTTACAATTCCGGTTGATACACTGGCTTCATTCAAGACAAACCTTATCCTCAGAATGCCAGGACAGGGTGTTGCCTGGCTCGATGAGCTTAAGGTATATGAGGAAAAACCGTAAATTTCAATGAGTTTTGTTAATTTCCTGTTAATGTTCAGCTGATTATTTGCACAACAAATAAATAAATATAATTTTAATGCTTAATCTACCTAACCAAAAAATTTACCAATGTTAAAAAATCTAATTAAGACAGCTGTCAGACATATACTAAAACACTTTGGTTATAGCATTCTGAATATTCTGGGACTTACTTTAGGTATTTCCAGCGCAATATTCCTTATTATTTATGTAGCCGATGAAGTGAGTTACGACCGTTATCACGAAAAAGCTGACAGAATTTACAGGGTATCATCTAAAATCACAGAACCAGATGACCAGTTTACATGGATAGTTGCCCAGATTCCTTTTGGCCCGCAGGTTGTAAAGGACTATCCTGAAGTTCAGTCATATGTGAGATTTATCAATATGCCCCGATCGCTTTATAAGTACGAGGATAAAGAATTTAATGAGGAGAACTTCTTTTTTGTCGATTCAACTCTTTTCGATATTTTCAGTTATCGTGTTATAAAAGGTGAAGTAAAGTCAGCACTGCTTAATCCGAAGAAAATAGTTCTTACAGAAAAGACAGCAACAAAATATTTTGGCAACACCGACCCTATTGGTAAGACGCTTACAGCTGGAACAGATACTTACGAGGTAACCGGTGTAATCGAAGATATCCCGACTAATTCCCATTTCCGTTTTGATGCCGTAGCTGCTCGTAATAATCTGCCTAAGCAGCTTGGATCATGGGGAAACTTTGGTGTATTTACTTACCTTCTCTTCCCTGAAAATTTTGATGTAAAATCATTTGAAACAAAGATGCAGGGAATGTACGAACCCTACATGAAACCAATTTTCGGACCACTGAATATCAAAATTGAATATATTCTTGAGCCCCTTACCAGGATACATCTCTATTCTACAAAATCAGGGGAGCCTGAGCCAACAGGAAGTATAACCTATGTATATATTTTTGCAATAGTCGCACTGTTTCTGGTACTTATTGCAGCCATGAATTATATGAACCTTGCCACTGCCCGCTCGACACGAAGAGCCAGGGAGGTGGGACTGCGAAAAGTTGTTGGTTCACGACGCGGACCATTGGTAATGCAATTTCTGTCAGAATCAACTGTATTTACACTTATTTCGCTGGTAATAAGCATTATATTGTTAGTAATACTTCTTCCAAAATTTAACCTTCTGGCAGGCAAATCGTTCGATCTTCATATTATTTACAGCCCGGTTGTATTGCTCACTCTGATCGGAGTTTTACTAGTTGTAGGAATTGTAGGAGGAAGTTATCCTGCATTTTTCCTTTCAAGATTCAGTCCTGTTACTGTTCTTAAAGGTGTAATCACACAAGGTTCTGCCGGAAGTCTTTTCAGAAAAATTCTGGTCGTGATCCAATTCACTGTTTCTGTAATAATGATAGTTTGTACTCTTGTTGTTTTCAGGCAGTTAAACTATCTGAAGACAATGGATCAGGGTTTTGATCAGACAAATGTGATAGGCCTTCAGTTGAATCAGGAGATGGTAAGAAAGTATCCTGTGGTTAAGCAAGCTTTGCTTGAAAATCCCAATATAAAATTTGTAACCTCAACAAATACAGCAGTCGGATCAGGGTCAGGAAAGGTTATTTTCAATGTTGAAACCGATCAGGGAATGGCTCAGAAAGGGGTCAACTTTGCTGTAGTAGATTATGATTTTATAGAGACACTCGGAATAAAGATTGCCAATGGACGTGGATTCCAAAAGGATATGCCCTCTGATACCCTTACCGGAGTAGTTGTAAATGAGACATTTGTTAACCGTATGGCATGGAAGGATCCGATAGGCAAAAAGGTTGAACTGGGGGATGCTAATACTATCCGCGCAAGAGTTATAGGAGTGATGAAGGACTATCACCAGACCGGTATGTATAATGGTATTGAGTCGCTGCTTCTTGTTTACCGGCCTTTAAATAATATCATCTATATCAAGTTAAGCGGAAATGATACCAAGCAAACAATTGCATTTATTGAAACAAAATGGAAGGAGATCTTTCCCGATCAGCCATTCAACTATACCTATTTGTCGGAAAGGTTCGGCGAACAGTTCCAGGCCGATGAAAAAAGAGGACTCATTTTTACAATATTCACAATTCTTGCTATTCTGATTGCTTGCCTTGGACTCTTTGGACTAGCTTCATATATGGTTGAACAGCGTACCAAGGAGATTGGTATAAGGAAAGTATTCGGCGCCAATGAAGGAGTAATTCTCCGGCTTATTGCAAAGGATTTCCTTTTGCTGGTTTCCATAGGAATAGTAATTGCCGTTCCTGTTTCATACTATTTTATGAGCAAGTGGCTCGAGAATTATGTTTACAGAACAAATATCAGCGTCCCGTTACTTATTATAGCAGCTTTACTTACTATCTTAATTACATTTGCTACAATAAGCTACAAAGCATACCAAGCATCTGTTATGAATCCGGCAAATTCTCTGAAGACAGAATAGGATAATTATTATTTGTCCCTGGTATACACGAACTCACCCCCTTTCTAATATTTAAGGTATTACACCCCCTCTCTAAGGTTTAAAGAGGGGTACTGTGGGTGAGTTCATGAGGATATATAAGCAGACAGAAGAAATTTTTTCTATTTTTATAGAAAATCTGACCTGATACTTATTTTAACAACTAATAAAATGAAGAAATACTTTCTGCCGGTATTCGCATCCTTAATTCTGATCTTTTCAGCATGTGGTAAAAAGGATATTAACGTAAACTATAAGGGTAATCCTGAACCGCTTCTTCAAAATGCTTATATTAAACTTCCACTTGGAACTGTTAAACCTTCCGGCTGGCTGAAATCGCAACTTGAAGCACAAGCAGCCGGACTTACCGGAAATCTTGATGACTTCTGGCCTGATCTGGTAAAATCAGCCTGGCATGGCGGTGACGGTGAGGCATGGGAACGCGGCCCATACTATCTCGATGGTCTTGTTCCTCTTGCATATCTTCTGGACGACAGCCGTCTTATTGAAAAGGTAAAGACCTGGATTGAACCAATTATTGCAAGCAGCAGCGATTCAGGCTGGTATGGTCCTGTCAGAAACAAAGACCGCTGGCCTCTGGCAGTTGCCAATAAGGTACTTATGCAATACTATGAGGCAACCGGGGATACTAATGCATTGAATGTCCTGACAAAATATTTCAGGTATCTGCACGACACTCCACCCGACTGGCCCCACAAGGATTGGAGAGGAGTCCGTGCCATGGAAAATGCTGTCACTGGTTACTGGCTCTACAGACAAACAGGTGAAAAATGGATACTTGAGACAATAGAATCAATACAAAAGAACGCTGCCGACTGGACAACCTACTATGAAACATTCCCCTGGGATTCCGCAGCCGCCTCAGATAAAAAGATACCACATGACGGTACTCCTGAAGGCATGAGTGCCCATGGTGTAAATAATGCCATGGCAATTAAATACCCCGGATTATGGTACCAGCAGTCAAAGGATCCCAGATTTAAAAATGCTGTTTTCTCAGGAATCCAAAAATATGATAAAAACCATGGACAGGCAGGAGGAAAGTTTTCAGCTGATGAACATCTCGCAGGAAATAGCCCGGTCCAGGGAACAGAATTATGCACAGTTGTGGAGTATATGTTTTCTCTAGAAGAACTTTACGCAATATTGGGAGACAACAGCTTAGCTGACAGGCTTGAACTGCTTACCTATAATGCCCTGCCGGGAGCAACCACTCCTGACATCTGGGCACATCAGTATGACCAGCAGTCTAACCAGGTTATTGTATCAGCAGCAAAAAGAGACTGGAGCTCAAATGATGATTATTCCAATATTTACGGCCTCATGCCAAATTTTGGATGCTGCCTTGCAAACATGCATCAGGGCTGGCCCAAGTTTGTCGAAAGTATGTGGATGGCATCAAACGACAACGGACTGGCTCTGGTTAGTTATGGGCCATCTGTTGTGAAAGCCAAAGCAGGGAAAGGCAGTGAGGTGATAATTACTGAAGAGACTGATTATCCATTTAAAGGATCTGTTAAACTTTCCATTAGTGCAGAAAAGCAATCAAGGTTCCCGATTTATCTCAGAATACCTGGCTGGGCCGACTCTGTAACAATACGATTTAAAAATAAAACCGCTGTTGTTAGAGGTGTGTCTCAATTCAGGCTAAATGAAAGATGGAAGAACGGTGATCAGATAACAATTGAAATCCCCTTGAAGATAAGTGCCGAAAAGAGGTATAATAACTCATTATTACTCCTGCGGGGGCCATTATATTTTTCTTTAAGGATAGACAAAGAGTATAAAAGCGTTAAGATTAACTATGATAATTTCTCCTACAAAGGGAGCATCGACTGGGAAATCAATCCTGAAAGTGCCTGGAATTACGGTCTTCTGATTGACCCTCAAAATATAATGAGGGGCTTTAAAGTAACTGAGAATTCTGTCGGTAAATATCCCTTTGCCGACAGGGGCGACATGATCTGGTCGACTGATTCGGGAAAATATCAGCCATGGACTGGTGATGCACCGGTATTGATAACCACCAGGGGAATAAAGATCCCTGAGTGGACTATGAAGAACAACTCTGCTGATGTACCGCCACTGAGTCCTGTAAAACCTGATGGCGATCCTGAGATTATAACTCTTGTTCCTTACGGATGTGCAAGGCTCAGAATTACTGAGTTCCCGGTTATGGATATCATCATGATGGAGGATATAATGAAGCCGGGGAAATAGATTTTTTTCCACAATTTCCGGTCTTTTAACCCCCCAACCCTCCAGATGGGGGCTTTAAAATTCTGCTCTTTTCTTAGCCCCCCTCCTGACTCCCTTTTAGAATATTCATCATCTTTTTGTATTAAAAATGCTATATAAATCTGAATAGCCGCCAAACCAAATATTTGTGGAATTCCATTTTGATTTAACAACGCATATTGCATATTATCATTAAATTTTTCTTTAATTCTTTAGTGTAATTCCTGGTCAGTTTTCTTATATTTTTCACAAAAACATTTTATCACATTTTCATCAACCGCCATTACAACGGTTTCGGTAATTTTCTCGTCATTAAAAAAGTAATCGTGAATATATATATTGAAACACTTGTACAACATGGAGTAAAGTATATATTGACATAAATTGCAATCTTTTTCAAATTTTTATTTGTAGATCGTCAAAAACCAATTTTTTTTGCAGTAAGTTTCAATCAGTACTAATATTTTATCCGCTATTATTTTCAATTTTCTTATTAGTTTATTGTCTGTTACTGAATCTTTTTAGCCTTGTCCCTTTTGTAATAGAGTTTTATATCAAGTTGACGCATACGAAGGTAACAAAAGTGATTAACAGATGAGTAATAATGTAAGAGGAATAAATCATCAGGGCGTCAATGTAATATAAAACAGTGTGGTCAAACTTTCAGGAACTGTGACGTAGAAGCATTTTGCGACCTGAGTTTTGCGTTGAGCATTTTTCATTTTGCAATTTGCATTTTGCATTTTGTGATCATGACCAATGCTCAAATTTAAATCTATTAAATTAATTACTATTTTTATCCTCTCAAAAACCCAAAAAAAGTCTTCGCCTGATGTATAAAATTTTAGAAAAGGAGATATTCTCTGAGAATGTTATTAAATTGGTAATTGAAGCTCCTGAAATATCCCGGTCAAGAAAACCCGGCCATTTTGTAATTGTAAGGATAGATGAAAAAGGAGAAAGAATACCCCTCACTATTGCCGGGGCTGATGAGAAAAAAGGAACTATAACCCTTATTATCCAAAGAGTTGGAGTCACGACCTGTAAATTGACCGATTTGAAACCTGGCGATTATATCAGAGATGTTGCAGGGCCGTTGGGTAAAGCCACTCATATTGAAAAAGTAGGTACAGTTTTATGTGCCGGTGGTGGTGTAGGTGTTGCTCCACTGCTTCCAATAGTTGAAGGTTTTAAAAAGGTCGGTAATCATATTGTAACAGTTATTGCAGCGCGCTCAAAAGATCGTGTAATACTTGAGGAACAAATGAGACAAAATTCAGATGAAGTCATCATCATGACTGATGATGGTTCATACGGAAATAAGGGACTTGTTACTCATGGTATGGAAGAGGTGATTAAAAGGGAAAAGGTTGATATGTCAGTTATCATAGGGCCAGCTGTTATGATGAAATTTGCCAGTCAGTTAACAAAGAAATACAATATACCGACAGTAGCCAGTTTAAATACAATTATGGTTGATGGTACCGGTATGTGTGGTGCATGCAGGTGTTCAGTGGATGGAAAGACTCGCTTTGTATGTGTTGATGGGCCTGAATTTGACGCACATTCGGTTGATTTTGACGAAATGCTCCAACGGCTGGGTGCTTATAAGGAAAAAGAATTGGAAGCTTATCTGAAATATTTAAAAATCAGACCACTAGATGAATGATATTAAAGACTTCCTTAAGGAAGAACGCAACCAGGAATGGAGAGTTGAACTGAAAAAATCAATGAAAGCCAAAGAGAGGACCGGCAGGGTGCGTGGACATATGCCTGAAGCTGATCCAAAAACAAGAAATAAAAACTCACAAGAGGTGAATTTGGGTTTAGAACTCCAACAGGCAGTTTCTGAGGCCGGACGGTGTCTCGATTGTGTTAATCCCACATGTATTGATGGTTGTCCTGTAGGTATCAATATTCCTAAATTTATAAAGCAAATTGAAGCCCGGGATTTTAACGGGGCTGCAACAACACTCAAAGAAACCAATGCACTTCCGGCTGTTTGTGGCAGAGTTTGCCCACAGGAGAAACAATGTGAAGCCACTTGCTTTTATTCAGTTTCACTTAAAAAAGATCCTGTTGCTATCGGACACCTTGAACGGTTTGCTGCAGACTACGAAAGAGACAGCGGGAATATGTCTGTCCCTGTTGTGGGCAAACCTAACGGAATCAAAATTGCAATAATCGGATCAGGACCTGCCGGACTTGCTTGTGCAGGTGACATGGCAAAATCAGGATATGATGTAACCGTTTTTGAGGCGTTGCATGAGTTTGGAGGTGTTTTGAAATACGGGATTCCCGAATTTCGGCTACCAAATGAAATTGTCGATGTTGAAATCGATATAATGAAAAAAATGGGTGTGAAATTCAGGAAGAATTATATAATAGGGAAAACCCTCACATTTGATGATCTGAGAGAGCAGGGCTTTAAAGCTTTTTTTGTTGGTAGTGGTGCCGGAAATCCTTCATTTATGAATATTCCGGGAGAAAATTACAACAACATTTTTTCTTCCAACGAATATCTTACCAGGGTAAACCTGATGAATGCTGCCAATAATGAGTTCGACACCCCGGTAATAAGTGGTAAATATGTTGCAGTGATTGGAGGGGGAAATACAGCCATGGATTCAGTAAGAACCGCAAAAAGACTTGGAGCCGAAAGAGCTATGATAATCTACAGAAGATCAATGGAAGAAATGCCTGCCAGAGTAGAAGAGGTTAAACATGCTATTGAAGAGGAAATCGAAATCATGAATCTGCATAATCCGGTTGAATATTTTGCTGATGAAAAAGGCAGGGTGAACAAAATGAGGGTACAGAAAATGATGTTAGGAGAACCCGATTCTTCAGGACGTCGCAGACCAATCCCAATCGAGAATTCAGAATTTGACATCGAAGTTGATACTGTTATTGTGAGTGTCGGAGTATCACCAAACCCACTTATTCCAAGTGTATTGCCCGATTTGAAAATCTCTAAATGGGGCACTATTGAAGTTAATCCAGAAACAATGCAATCATCCGTAGATGACATATTTGCCGGGGGTGATATTGTAAGAGGAGGAGCAACAGTGATACTTGCGTTGGGCGATGGAAGACTGGCTGCTGCAGGTATGCATAAATACGTTTCAGAGAAAGTTAAGGTTAATTAATTTATATCTATTCATAAAATCCAAAGCTATGGCTGATCTGACCACAAAATATATGGGATTGACATTAAGGAATCCGATTGTAATAGCAAGTTCAGGATTAACAGATTCTTTTGGTAAGATTGCTGAACTGGAAAGAAATGGAGCAGGAGCGATCGTCTTGAAATCTCTTTTCGAAGAACAGATAATTCTTGAGGCTGAACAGAATCTTAGGGAAGCCAGGAAGAATAGCCTTATATATGACGAATTTTCTGAAACACTTGATTATATCGATGTTCACATTAGGGAAAAAGAGCTTGGTAAATATTTTGATATCATAAAACAAGTAAAAAAAGATCTCACAATTCCAATAATTGCAAGTATAAATTGCGTTTCAGATATTGGATGGACCGGGTTTGTTAAAAAGATAGAAAAAGCCGGTGCCGATGCTCTGGAACTTAATATTTTTATCATGCCTTTCGGTTTCGACTATAATTGTGATGAAATAGAACAAAAATATTATAAGATATTTAGAAAGGTAAAACAGGAAATTAACATTCCTGTGGCTGTAAAGATTAGCCCATATTTTACCAATCTGGGTAAGGTAATAATGAATCTTGAAACTGAAGGAGCAAATGGAGTTGTCCTTTTTAACCGCTTTGCAAGTCCCGATATTGACATTGAAAATATTAAAGTTACTACTGCTGAAGTGTTTAGTAATCCGGCTGAAATCAATAATTCTTTACGATGGGTAGCTATCCTTGCCAATAGGTTGAAAATAGATATTGCTGCTTCTTCTGGAGTTCATGATGGAAAAGCCGTGATAAAACAGATTCTGGCAGGGGCCAGTGTTGTACAGATAGCTTCAGTCTTATATAAAAAGGGAACCGGTCATATCACGGAAATGTTGAAATATCTGGAAAGTTGGATGGATAAAAAGGGATTTAATTATGTTGACCAGTTCAGAGGCAAATTAAGCCAGGAAAAATACTCTCACCTCGATGTTTATGAACGATTACAGTTTATGAAGTATTTTAGCGATATAAAATGAAACAATCAAAATATTATTTCCCAAAGAAACTCCTTATCCAGAAGTTATTTTCTTCATTTCCTGAATGAATCGCTTTTGACCCACGCAAACTATGTCTTCCACCGGAGTAAAGCATAAATTCAAATGATTTGCCTTCATCCTGTAACCTGGAAATGAGGTATATGGAATTCTGCATATGAACATTATCATCCATATCTCCGTGAGTTATATATAATTTCCCCTGATAGTTTTTAGCAAAAGTCAGGGCCGAACCATCTTTGTACCCTTCTGGATTATCCCGGGGGGTATCCATAAAGCGTTCAGTATATATATTATCATAAAGACGATAATCGGTAACCGAAGATTCAGCAAAACCATGAGTCCAGTAGTCAGCCCCTTTTGTCAATGCCAGACATGTCATATATCCCCCGTAAGAATGCCCTGTAATCGCCATTCGGGTTGCATCAGCATATGGTTTTGTGAGTAACCATTTCACTGCATCTTCATAATCAAGAATCTCCCATTTGCCCAGACAACGATACATATAATCCTGACCTTTCTTTCCAAATTGACCTGAACCACGGTGGTCAACAACAAAGGTAATAATTCCATTCATGGAATTCCATGAAGGATTATCCCCGGACCATATGTTGCTTATATTAGGTCTGCCAGGACCTCCGTAAATGGCAAAAATGACCGGATACTTTTTATTTGGATCGAAATTGACAGGATAAGTTATAATAGCCGGCATATTGAACAGTCCGTCGGTAGTCATAATTTTAACCATCTCCGTTCTGGAGTTTTTTGACGGATCAAATGCAGGTTGTTCAAACTTATATACCTCCCTGATCACTTTAGCTTTTTTATCGAGTGCAATTATAGAACCCGGGCTGATAATACTATTCCATGTATCTATAAAGTAAGTTCCTTTAGGTGAAATACTTACGCTATGCGTTCCTTCACCTTTTGTGATCTGGAGAAGGTTTTTGCCATCAAGCCTGACCCTGAATGCATGACTATCTGTCGATTCATGTCCGGTTGCAGAAAAATAAACTGTTTTCATATCCTCATCCACCCTGTCTATACCCGTAACCCTGAAGTTGAAATTTGTTAGTTGAGTAATGAGTTTGCCATCCCATCCGTAATAATAAAGATTCTCCCAGTCATTTATGTAGCTTCTGACAATAAAGCCGGAACCATTTTTCATCACATAAATATCCTTATAAAATTCAACCCATGTCCTCCTGCTTTCGTTGTAAATTTGAGTAAAATCACCTGATAAGGGATCAGCAAGAATGATTTTGATATCATTCTGATCGCGACTAACTACCTGTATAGCAAGCTTTTTACTATCGGGTGTCCAGAACGGCCATGCAATATACTGGTCCACAGTATAATCTGTTTTTACCCATACCGTTTCAGCGGTTGCAATATCAGCAATACCCATTTTTACTTTTGGATTAGGGTCTCCTGCCTTTGGATAAGGAGTAGCCTCAATAAGTCCATGAATACCATCAGCCTCATCCAGCCTGTTCAGAGTGAACACCGGCACTTCGGTTTCATCAGTTCTCAGGTATGCTACTTTATTTCCGTCGGGTGACCACCAGAATGCTGCGTAACGACTTGACCGTCCAAGTATCTCCTCCATATAAACCCATGAAGAATAACCGTTATAAATTTTATCGGAAGCATCAAAAGTAAGTCTGGTTTCTCTATTATTTGTAAGATCATAAACATAGAGATCCTTGTTTTTTGTATAGGCTATCTTCTTCCCATCGGGTGAAAAACGTGTATTTACTTCGGCTGTTTTGTCGTTAGTGAGTCTTTTCACCTCCTTGTCCCCTGTTGTAAAAAAGAAAAGATCATTCTCCTTCACTATGATAGCACTTTGCATATCAGGACTGATCACATCGTTCATAGTTAATGTCGTTCCCTGTGGAAGAGATTGAGATAGTAATTCCCGATCGGATTTTACAGGAGGAACTATAACTCCTTTCGCCGTTATAATATCAACACTCTGAATAACAAGATTTTTATCTGCGTCAAACGTCCTGATCAGATAATGTGTATCATCGGTCCAACCCATTATAGCAACCTGGTTACTAACGCGATGCGGCATCTGTGCTTTAGAAGGGCTAATAGGAAGTGATATTGATAACAGCAGGCAAATTACATTTTGAAGAAAGTTGAGCCTTCTCATAAGTATTGTATTTAAATTGTGAATATTCTTAAACAGGGGAGCAAAAATAAGAATTTTTAATATGAATTCCTCAGCTATGAATTGCATGAATTATATTATTAATCCGGACAAAGTTTCATGGGAACTGACTGTTATGTATGTGGTGCTGAAAAGGTCCTCGTTGAGGTCAAAAAGGAACTTAAATTACAGGTTGGAGAGACCACTAAAGATGGGAAGTTCTCCCTTTCAAGCCTGAAATGTGTAGCAGCATGCGGAAGCATATAAGCAAATTCCGGTTTGCCTCCACACCACCAGCCAGGTACTTATGAAGCAATTAAGAATATTTTTGGATTTCTAACGGCCCCAGAGAATTTTCTTTGGCTACTTTCTTTGCTTCAAGACAAAGAAAGTGACATTAATTTTTATCGAAGAAGACCTGAGTGAATCTTTGAAAAAATTCTTATTTTTTCCGCGAACTCTTCGGTTTTATGAATTCAGATTTGTGACGAGGGTCTTTTTGATACCAGAAGAAAAATTCTTTCTGCCGCCTCTTCTCTTCAGGACTTCTTGCTACATAAACCTTTTTCCCTGAATATGGATCAAATCCTGTATAATACATAAGTGTTGACAGGGTCATTGGTGTTGGAGTAAAATCCTGAACCTGTTCAGGTCTTATACCAAGACTTTTCACCTCTTCTACGAGTTCTTTCATATCGGAATCCGTACAACCGGGATGTGATGAAATGAAATACGGAATGATCTCATATTTAAGTTCATGCCTGATTTTAATATTATCAAATCGCTTTTTAAGTTTTTTAAACAGGTCAAACGGAGCCTTACGCATATAGGACAAAACCCGTGGTGATGTATGCTCAGGTGCTACCTTTAGTCGTCCAGATACATGGTTTATAACAAGTTCTTCAAGGTATTCCCCTTCATCCCTGCCTGCGCTTTTATTCCATTCGGGAAATAATAAATCATAACGTACACCGCTTCCGATAAATGATTTTTTGATCCCCTCCATCCTATCCACCTTCCTATAAAGATCTGTAAGCTGCTTATGGCTTGTATTAAGATTTCTGCAGACAGCAGGCCAGATACAGGATGGTCTTGAGCAAACCTGGCAAAGCTTCATATCTTTACCCTTCATCCTGTACATATTTGCCGACGGACCACCCAGATCGGACAGATAACCCTTAAAATCAGGCAGTTGAGAGATCTTTCCAACTTCATTCAGTATCGAGCTTTCTGATCTGCTTATTATCTGCTTCCCCTGGTGTGCAGCTATTGCACAAAAACTGCATCCTCCAAAACATCCTCGGTGAATATTCACAGAAAACTTTATCATTTCATAAGCAGGAATATCTCCCTTCTTATTATATTTAGGATGTGGCAGATACATATAGGGAAGATCAAAAGAACGGTCGGCTTCTTCCTCTCCCATCGGTGGAAACGGGGGATTGATTATTACTTTTAAGTCGCCTGATGCTTCATTCAGTCTGGCAGATTCGATTTTGTTCGATTCTTTCTCAAATATTACATAATTTTCAGCAAACACGTTCTTGTCCTTTTGACACTTTTCAAAAGAATGGAGAGATATATCCTTCCACATCTTCTGTACCGGAAGAAGGTCATTTATCTTTGTAACTATAGCTGTCTGAGGAATTGTTTTAAGAGATGAAAATGGAACTCCTTTCGACAGCAGTCTTAAAAGCTCTCTCAGTGGTTGTTCACCCATACCATATATAAGCATATCAGCACCACTGTTCAGGAGGATGGAGGGTTCCAGTTTATCTTTCCAGTAATCATAGTGAGTCAATCGTCGCATCGAAGCTTCAATGCCTCCAATAACGACAGAAACATCGGGGAATATCTCCTTGAGAATTTTAGTATAAACAATTGTCGGATAATCAGGTCTGAAGCCGGCTTTACCACCGGGTGTATATGCATCGTCGGACCGTAAACGACGGGCAGCGGTATAATGATTAACCATAGAATCCATATTCCCTGCTGTAACACCGAAGAAAAGTTTTGGTCTTCCCAGCTTACGGAAATCCCTTAAATCGTCTTTCCAGTTTGGCTGTGGCACAATTGCAACGCGGAATCCCTCCTCTTCAATAACCCTTCCTATAACTGCAGGGCCGAATGAAGGATGATCAACATAAGCATCACCGCTGAAAAGGATTACATCGATTTCTTCCCACCTGTTTGTTTCAACCTCTTTTTTAGTTGTGGGCAACCATTTTTTACTGAAATTAGATTGAGTTTTCACGCCGCTAATTTACTTAAAATAACTATCTTGCAAATATATGTGCTATTAATCAGTAGCATTTAACTATGCTAAGTATAAAACCACATTCTGATCCATTCACAAGACATTTTCAAAGAAAAGTCTTGATAAATTGTTTTTTCTCCCTTTTCTTCTTCGTTAACCTGGTAAATACTCCAGCCCAGGAAATCTCCAAGAGACCAGGTGTCGGCCTCGTTCTTAGTGGAGGAGGGGCGCATGGAATAGCGCATCTCGGGGTTATTAAAGTCATGGAGGAAGCGGGATTAAGACCCGACTATATCACCGGGGTCAGTATGGGTAGTATTATCGGTGGGTTCTATTCGTTAGGGTATACAGCCGATAGTCTGCATAATTTGCTGAATAAGATAAACTGGAAACTTATCCTCTCAAATAAGATCCCTGAAAACAAAGTCATTTTTCTTGAAAAAGCCCATTTCTACCATAGCATTATTTCTTTGCCTCTTTCATCCGGGAAGTTTATGCTTCCATCGGGTCTTATAAGCGGACAACAAGTTGAAAATATGCTTAGCTTTTATGCCTGGCCAGCAGCAGATATTAATGATTTTTCAAAGCTTCCGATTCCTTTCATGTGTTTAGCGACCGATATTTTAAACTATAAAAAAGTTGATTTAAAAACAGGGTATCTGGCTGATGCAATAAGAGCCAGTTCTTCAGTTCCATCAATTTTCACTCCCCTTAAGATTGATACTCTTCTTCTTCTGGATGGAGGGTTGATACGAAACTTTGCAGCAAGTGAGGTCAAAGAGATGGGAGCTGACATTGTAATCGGATCCTATACTGGTTTCCATGCTTATAATGAAGATGAACTTCAGTCTGTTTCGGGAATAATAAAACAAATAGCATTATTCAGAAGCTTAGATGATTTTGAAGAACAGAAAAAACTGGTTGATCTGCTTATCAATCCTGATACTGATGAATTTCCAATCAGTGAATTTGAACATGTTGACTCAATGGTTCAAAAAGGATATGAAGCTGCTCTGCCATATAAAGACTATTTCAGAAAACTGGCAGACTCTCTTAACCGGATAGGCACACAAAAACCAATTGAAGATATTCTTGATAAACAAATTTATTCTTTTAACAAGATTGAAATAACTGGCAATAAAATTTATTCAGATTTCCAGATACTTGGTGTGCTGGACATTAAACCTGAAGAAAAAGTTGATAAATATCTTCTAAGCGACAGAATTGAACTTCTGTATGGGAATGGATGGTTCGATAAAGTAAAATACAGGGTTGTCCCAAGGAATGATTCTCTTATCCTGGTTATCGATTGTATAGAGAAACCACAGGCAATGTTTTATGGATCTGTACATTATGACAATTCGCTTCTTTCCGGACTTATAATAGAGCTATCAGTAAAAAACCTTTTAACTCAAAGATCTGTAATCAATTTAAATTCTTATATAGGACAGTTTTACAGGTTTGACATTAACTACCTTCAGTTCATTGACAGAAATCAGAAATTTGGATTATCAACAAATTTTTATGCTGATAATACCCTGATACCCATGTTAGAATTAAGAGGTAGAAATGCAGACGTGATCAGTAGAAATTTCATCCCCGGACTATCTATCAACAGGAGATTGGGGCTTAACCAATTGATGAGTGTCTCTGCAAACTATGAAAACCTGAATCTTATACTCCGTTATGATTCTGATGATCCTTTTAGAAGCCTTTCATATAATTATATATCTGCAACTTATGATTACAAGATAAATACAGTTGACTCAAAGCATTTCCCTGACAAAGGAATGATATTCAATATTTCAGTCAGTACCTCAAAACTCCAGTCAGGAGTTGTCAAAACCGATTCCTCAAAAGCAGTTTTTAAAGAAAATAATCATGGTGAGTTTTCGTTCGACAGATTCTTTACATTCTATGGAAATATTTTACATTATTTTACTTATGTCGACAAACTGACATTTGCAATCAGAGGAGATGCTCTTTTGATCACTGACTCTGATTCGGTTTCAGCACAAAACAATTTCTATCTTCTTGGTGGAGTTGAATCACTTAATAAAAGATCAGTTCCGATGATTGGTTTCCATTCAAATGAAATTGCAGTAAAAAAACTGGCTGGAATCAAAACTGAACTCGACATGGAAATTATTGAGAATTTTCACCTGAATATAATGGCGAACATCTTTGCTGTCCAGGAAGTTAACCGTAATAAAGGAATTTCTCTTCTTACTGGCTATGGTCTTGGAGTTGGTTATATGTCAATAATTGGTCCACTGAAAATTGGATTAATGTATGGAAACTACAATCAGGAAAAATATTTCAGCAAAATAAAAGGCTATATCAGTTTTGGATATAACTTCTGAATTTATAGTATAAAACGAAAATAAATAATCAGATCAGGTTGGTGATATAGGAGTTCAGCTTAGC
>Ga0315273_10004184_pt1 | contig 17592 bp, 14 predicted proteins | sample YL17G02_0_MG_FD_205753 | JGI IMG/M metagenome (GOLD analysis project Ga0315273, IMG submission 205753) | Sediment microbial communities from Yellowstone Lake, YNP, Wyoming, USA - YL17G02_0 | ecosystem: Environmental > Aquatic > Freshwater > Lake > Sediment | place: USA: Wyoming | collected...
CGCAGCGAAGTCGGGCGTGGCGCCGCTCGACGGGCGCACCAGCACCGAGTCCCGGCCGCACAGCGCCTCCGCGGGCGCCGGGCCGCCCGCGAGGAACTCGAAGCGGCGCTCGCCGCAGCAGGGGCACCGCGGGTCCCGCGGCGGCAACTCGACGCGCTGGAAGCGCAGGTCCCAGACGTCCACGCTCACCAGCACGGGTGGCTCGGGCAGCTCGCAGGCAACGAGCCAGCGCAGCGCCTGTGCCACCTCGAGCGCGGCGACCAGGTGCGCGGCAGGTCCGAGGCGAAGCGCGTGAAGATCTGGTAGCGGAGACGATGCGGGAACGCTGCGTCCGGGGCGGGACCGGCTCCTGCGTGCCGGCCCCGCCGTTCTGCCGAGACGCGAGGGCCGCTCCCCTCCGTCCGCGAGGTCGTCACGTCCCGAGGGATGCCGGGGGACCTCGCGTGCGGGCATCCCGGCCGACATCGCGGGGCCGGCCCGGGTTCGGCCGTGCTCCTCCCCGCCCCTGATACCGAACCCGGGCCGTCTCGACCGCATCCAATGGTCAGGTTCGAAGCCAGGCGTCCAACCGCGCACGTCGTGGTCCCTCTCCAGGCCGCAGAGGCAGGACCTCTCGTTCCTCCGGTCCCTATCGCGAGCCGGCATCGAGCACCTTGGAGAAGGGATCTGCCATGAGAGTCAGCAGGATCGTACTCGTCATCGCTGCACTTGCGACGCTTCTCGTCCGGCCCGCCGGGGCCAGCTTCCACCTGATGCAGGTCGAGCAGGTGATCGGCGGCGTGGATGGCTCGACCGCCGTCCAGGCCATCCAGTTGCGGATGCGCTCGGCATTCCAGGAGTTCGTTTCCGGCGGGCGCCTCGTGGCGAGGGACGCAACCGGTGCCAACCCCGTGCTCCTGATCGCCTTTCCGACCGATGTCGCAAATGGCGCGCTCGGTGACCGGGTCCTGGCGGCGACCTCGGCCTTCGCGAGTGCCACGAACCCGCCCCTGACCCCTGACTTCATCCTGACGAGCCCGATCCCGGATTCCTATCTCCCGGCGGGCACGCTGACCTGGGAGGACGACTTCGGGACCATCCTCTGGCGGCTCAGTTGGGGCGGTGCCGGCTACACCGGTCCCGGCACGGGGGCCCCCCTGACGAATGACACGGACGGCAACTTCGCCCCTTCGTTCGCCGGGCCGCTGCCCTCCAGTTCGGGGAAGGCGCTCCTGTTTCGATTCGCCGCGAACGCCATGAGCACCAACAACGCCAACGATTACGCGCTCACGACGGGCCCTGCGTCCTTCACCAACAACGCGCGCAGCAGCGGGGCCATCGTGAGCCTCGCGGGGGTGGGGAACGGCCCCGGGATGCATCTGCTGGCCCTGGGCCCGCCGGCGCCCAACCCGGTCAGGAACTCGATGGCCTTCAGCGTGGTGCTGCCACAGGAGGCTCGAGTGCAGGTGCGGGTGGTCGACCTCGGCGGGCGCGCAGTCCACACGCTGGTGGACCAGACCATGCCCGCAGGCGAGCATCGCCTGATCTGGGACCGCGGGAACGACGCACTCTCGAGCGGGGTGTACTTCCTCGAGTTGGACGCGGCGGGCGCGAGGCGGGCGCAGAGGTTCATCCTGATCCGCTGACGCGGACGGCCCGGCCGTCGGTAAGACACCGCGCGGGATCGCCGCGGCGTGAGAAGGGGCCGGCTCCCACGAGCCGGCCCCGCTTCACATCTCCGGCGCGAACCCCGCCTATGCCCCGAAGTAGCGCGCCACCAGGCTCCGTGCGACCGCCGGGTCGTCGGTGCCCTTGACGATCGCGCGACCGTCGGTGAAGAGCGTCAACTCGTGCGGCGGCTTGCGGAAGCGCAGGACGAACTCATTCGCCAGCACCTCGCCCGACCCGCCTTCCGGGTGTGCCCGACCGAGACGCGCTGCGATCGCGGCGAAGTCGGGCGTGGCGCCGCTCGACGGGCGCACCAGCACCGCGTCGCGTCCGCACAGCACCTCGGCGGGCGCCGGGCCGCGTTCGAGGAACTCGAAGCGACGCTCGCCACAACAGGGGCAGCGCGGGTCGCGCGGCGGCAACTCGACGCGCTGGAAGCGCAGGTCCCAGACGTCCGCGCTCACCAGCACGGGCGGCTGCGGCGCCTCGCGGGTGACGAGCCAGCGCAGCGCCTGCGCGACCTCGAGCGCGGCGATCAGGTGCGCGACGGGCCCGAGGATGCCGACGGTATCGCAGGTCGGCGTCGAGCCCGGGGGCGGGAGCTCGGGCTGGAGGCAGCGGAAGCACGGGGTCTTCCCCGGCACGATCAGCGTGCTCACACCGTAGCTGCCGACGCAGGCCCCGTGCACCCAGGGCAGGCCGGCGCTCACGCAGGCGTCGTTGAGCAGGTAGCGGCCCTCGAAGTTGTCGAAGCCGTCCACCACCAGGTCCACGCCCTCGAGCAGCCCGGCGAGATTGCCGGCGTGCAGGTCGGTCACCACGGGCTCGATCGCGACCTCGGAGTTGATCGCGGCGAGGTGGCGCGCAGCGGCCACCGCCTTGGGGATGCAATCGCGCACGTCGGCCTCGTCGAAGAGCGCCTGGCGCTGGAGGTTCGTGATCTCGACGACGTCGCGGTCCACGATCCGCAGGAAGCCCACGCCGGCGCGCGCGAGCAGGCTCGCCGCTTCGGCCCCGAGCCCGCCACAGCCCGTGAGCAGCACGCGCGCCGCGCGGATGCGCGCCTGCCCCGCGGCCCCGATCGGCGCGTGGAGGACCTGCCGCGAATAGCGGTCGCCGGCCGGCGGGCGCATCGGACGCTCCTCTCCTGTCATGGCGCCATGTTCTACGCGCCGTCCCCGGGAATCAAGTGGACCGACCCGGGCGCGAGCGCGACCGCCACCCGGGCGCCCGCACGCAGCGCCAGCTCCCGTGCGGCCCGCCGCGTCACGAGCGCGCGCAGCGGGAAGCCGCAGTCGAGGTCCACCCGCAGCGTCGGGCCGCGGTCGGTGACCGCGAGCACGGTCGCGTCGAACCAATCCCCCGCGGCGCCGGGTGCCCGGGCGATCTGCACCTCCTCGGGATGGATGCAGGCCAGTGCGCGGCTCCCCGCCGCGAATGCCGACATAGCGGTCAGCGTCCGCCCGGCGATGCGCACGGTCGCGAGACCGCCGGCCATCGAGAGCACCTCGGCGGGCAGCAGGTTGCCGGCGCGCAGGAACTCGGCGACGGCACGCTGGTTCGGTGCGTAGAAGACCTCCTCGGGCTTTCCGACCTGCAGCAGCCGGCCGCCCGCAAGCACTGCGATCCGGTCGGCGAGCGTGAACGCCTCGGGCAGCTCGTGGGTCACGTAGACGCAACTCATCCCGCGCGCGCGCATCACCTGCCGCAACTCGTCGCGCAGTCGCTCGCGGATCGGGGCATCGAGCGAGGCCAGCGGCTCGTCGAGCAGGAGCAGTTCGGGCTCGAGCACGACGGCGCGCGCCAGCGCCGCGCGCTGCGCCTCCCCACCCGAGAGCGTGGCGGCGCGCTGCCCGGCGAGCTGCGCGATGTGAAACTGGGTGAGCGCGGCCTCGACCTTCCCGCGCAGCGCACTCCCCCGCTCGCCGCGCAGGCGCAGGCCGTAGGCGACGTTGTCGAAGACCGTCCCCGAGAAGAGCAGCGGCGCCTGGAACACCATCGCCATGCGCCGCCGCAGTGCCAGTGGCGCCGGCCACGGAACCTGCTCCCCGCGCCAGGCGAGGCTTCCGCCGTCCGCGCGCTGCAGGCAGCCCATGACCCGCAGCAGCGTGCTCTTCCCCGCACCGGTGGGGCCGAGCACGACCAGGATCTCGCCCGCCCCGACCTCGAGCAGCGGCAGGTCGAGCAGCGTGCGGCCCTCCGCCCGCACGACCAGGTCCGTCACCCGCAGCAGGCTCATGCCCGCGACCTCTGCTGGACCCAGGTGAAGAGCCAGTTGAAGAGCGCGGCCAGCACCAGCAGCAGCACGCCCAGCGCCACGGCCAGCGCGAAGTTGCCCTGCCGGGTCTCGAGCACGATGGCCGTGGTCATCACGCGGGTCTGCCCGCGGATGTTGCCGCCCACCATCATGACCGCGCCGACCTCGGAGATGATCGAGCCGAACCCGGCGGCCAGTGCGGCGACCAGCGAGAGCCGCGCCTCGCGCACAATCTTCCAGTAGTGCTGCGGCCCCGAGGCGCCGAGCGAGAGGATCTGCAGGTGCACGCGCGGGTCGAGCCCCTGCACGGCGGCCAGCGTGATGCCGATCACCAGCGGCGTGGCGATGATGACCTGCGCTACGATCATGGCCCACGGCGTGTAGAGCAGCTCGAGTGCGCCGAAGGGCCCCGAGCGCGCCAGCAGCAGGAACACCACGAGCCCGACCACCACGGGCGGCAGGCCCATGCCGGTGTTGACCAGCGTGACCAGGAGCTGCCGTCCGGGAAAGCGGCGCAGACCGAGGGTGATGCCGGCCGGGACGCCGAGCAGCATGGCCACGATGACGGCCACGCCCGAGACCAGCAGCGAGAGCCCGAGGATCCCCGCGAGGTCGCTCCTCATCGCGAGGACCGGCTGCAGCGCCTGCTGTAGCTCGTTCACTTCGCGTCGGGGACGAAGAGCGGGCGGCCGTACTTCGCGACGCCGAACTCGCCGATCCGCTTCTGGGTCTTCGGTGAGACCAGCCACTTCGCGAACGTCCAGGCCTCGCGCACGTGCGCCTGCGGATGCTTCGCGGGGTCCAGTACGATGACGCGATAGCGGTTCAGCAGGTCCTCGCCGCCCTCGCAGAGCACGGGCAGGTCGAGCCCCGGGGACAGCGCCAGCCAGGTGCCGCGGTCGATGAGCGCGTAGGCCTGCTTCTGGGACGCGATGCGCGCGGTCTCGCCCATGCCCTGGCCGGCCGAGACGTACCAGGCCTGCCCCTGCGGCTCTACGCCCGCCTGCTTCCAGAGACCCTGCTCCTTCACGTGCGTGCCGGACCGGTCGCCGCGCGAGACGAACAGCGCAGCCGCCGCGGCGATGCGCCTGAAGGCCTCGATCGCGGCCACGCCCCGCACACGCGCCGGATCGGCGGCCGGGCCCATCAGCACGAAATCGTTGTGCATGACGTCGAAGCGCGCGAATCCGTGGCCCTCGGCCATGAACTCCTCCTCTGCGACCTTCGAGTGGACGAGCAGCACATCGGCGTCGCCACGCCGGCCCATGGCGAGCGCCTCGCCCGAGCCCACGGCGATCACCTTGACCCGGATGTTCGTCTGCTTCTCGAAGGCGGGCAGCAGCGCGTCCAGCAGGCCGGTGTCCTGCGTGCTGGTGGTGGTCGCGAGGATCAGCGGCAGGGGCTGGGTCTTCGCGGAGGCGGCCGCGCCGGGCAGGATGAGCCCCACGAGCGCAACGATGAACGGGACGAGGCGGCGAAGCCTGGCCATGCGCGATTCCTCCGCAGCGACGCCGGCGACCCGGTCGCCGGCTACCCGCCGCCGATCAGGTGGATGACCTCCACGACGTCGCCGTCGTGGAGCACGGTGGTGGGGATCTGCTCCCGCTTGACCACCTGCTTGTTCACCAGGATGACCCGCAGCGGGAACGTGTAGGTCTTCTCCCGCAGCAGGCCCTCGACCGTCAGGCCCTCGCCGCAGGGGTGCGGGTCCCCGTTCACCGTGAGGGTCATGCTCACTCCGTGACGCCGTTCGCCTTCAGCAATTCGACCACGCCTTCAACCTGATCGATGCCGAGCGCGCGCACCTTGGCCAGCGTGGGGATGCCGTCGCTGGTCCAGCCGCGCCGCTTGTAGACGGCATCGCACAGCTTCTGGTAGCGGTCCTCGCGGTACTTGCGCAGCGCAGCGCGACGCTGGTCGAGCGAGAGCGGCGCGGGGTCCACCCCGGCCTCCTCCTTGAGTTGCCTGTCGTAGCGCTCCTGGCGCGATTCGTACTCGGCAGCGGTGACCGGGCCCTTCGCGCGGTAGGGAATCGCATCGTGCGCGCGGCGGCCGAAGCCCATCTTGAGGTTGAAGAGACGCTGGAAGTTGTAGACCCGCTCACTCTGGAGGATGAGGTCCTCGGGCTCGACCTCCCGGCCCGTCATCCCGGCCACGAACTCGCAGTAGCCGCGCACGTGCGCCGGCACCTTGGCCGGGGCACCGGACTCGCCATTGTCCTCGGGCTCGACATCGTTCCAGAGCAGCTTGCACAGCCCGTTCAGGCCGAACCAGGTGCGCCACATCGGGAAGTAGTGCAGCGCCTCGGCCTTGTCCTCGAAGCTGGGGATCTGCTTGTTGACCATGTCCATGAAGATGAGCCAGGCCTCGTCGTGCTGCGGGCCCTTGAGCGCGATGCCGTAGCCGCCCTGCTGGGCGAGCGACTCCTTGCAGATGTAGCCGGAGTACTCGAGCCCCTTGGCCTCCATGCCGATGTCCTGCAGGAACGCGGGGTCGGCACCGAAGCGCTCGGCGAAGATCTGCTTCATGCGCCTCACGCCCTGGCCGGCGATCAGGCCGAAGCCCTCGCCGCGCGCCATCTGGTGCAGCACCTCGAGCGTGCCCTCGATGCTCCCCGGCGAGAGGTCGAGCCCGCCGGTGCGTTCGCGGTCCAGCACGCCGGCCTCGTAGCACTCCATCACGAAGGCCATCAGCGTGCCGAAGGAGATGGTGTCCAGGCCGTAGTGGTCGCAGTAGTAGTTGATCTCGATGATGGCCCAGGACTCGAAGATCCCGAGGTTGCTGCCGGCGCACGAGACGGTCTCGTACTCGGGCCCATCCACCAGGACCGACTTGCCCCGGTCCGGGCCGGTACGGAGCACGTGGCCGTCCACCGCCTTGGCGCAGGCCATGTCGCAGCCCAGCGAGCAGCCGTCCGCCACGCCCTGGGTGAACAGCGCCTTGAACTTGTCCGAGGCGATGCGCGGGGTGTCCACGTGCTTCCCGTAGCGATAGTTGTGGACCGGCAGGAGGTCGTAGTCGTCCATGATCTCGGTCAGGTGCGCGGTGCCGATCTCGCGCATGTGGCACTGGTGCTTGTCGAGCACCAGCACCTCGCGTGTGAGTTCGGCGCCGGCCCGGCGGATGCGGCCGGCGTCGGCCGGGTGATTCGGGTCCTCGGTGAAGTGGATCGCCCCGGTCGGGCAGACGTTGGCGCAGGCCATGCAGCCCACGCAGATCGCCGACGGCTCGCCGAAGGGCATGCTCACCTTGCGCGACTCGCCGCGCCCCTCGAAGGCCAGCACGTGGTGCCACACACCCTCGTCGCAGAGGCGCACGCAGAGACCGCACAGGATGCAGGCGTGCGGATTCTGGTTGCGCTGCGGGTGGGCGAAGCGCGGCGCGGCGACGCCGGCCTCACGCGCCAGGTCCTGCACCACCTTCACCTGCGGCCAGCGCGCCAGCATCATCTCGAGCACCAGGCGGCGCGTGCGCAGGGCGCGCTCGCTGCGGGTGAAGACCTCGACCGGCTTGTGGAGCGGGTAGTTGCAAGCGGTGACGATGCGTTTGCGGCGGCCGTCGTCCAGCTCGACGCTGCAGAGGCGGCAGACGCCGTAGGCCTCGACCAGCGGGCTGTGGCACAGCGCCGGGATCGCGACCCCGGCCAGCTTCGCAGCCGCGAGGATCGTGGTGCCCGGCTCGACCTCGGTCGTGCGGCCGTCAATGGTGACCTGGATCATCTCGAGCTTCCTTTCGCCGCTCACGGGGGCGCCGCTCATCGGACCAGCACCGCGCCGTCCTTGCAGACGTCCATGCAGGTGCCGCACTGGATGCACTTCTCCTGGGCGATCGTGTGGAGCTTGCGGCGCTCGCCGGTGATCGCGTCGGTCGGGCAGATCTTCACGCAGGCCGTGCAGCCGGTGCAGTCCTCCGTGATGGTGTAGCGGATGAGCGCCTTGCAGACCCCCGCGGGGCAGCGCCGCTCGCGGATGTGGGCCTCGTACTCGGTGCGGAAGTAGCGCAGGGTCGAGAGCACCGGGTTCGCCGCGGTCTGCCCCAGGCCGCAGAGCGAGCCGTCGGCGAGTACGGCGCCCAGGTCCTCGAGCAGTGCCAGGTCCTCCTCACGGCCCTCCCCCGCCGTGATGCGCGTCAGCACGCCCCGCAGGTTCACCAGGCCCTCGCGGCACGGCGTGCACTTGCCGCACGACTCGTCGCAGAGGAAGTCCACGAAGTAGCGCGCCACGTCCACCATGCAGGTGCGGTCGTCCATCACGATCATGCCGCCCGAGCCCATCATCGAGCCGGCCTCGACCAGCGTGTCGAAGTCCACCGCCAGGTCGAGCTTCGACTCGGGCAGGCAGCCGCCCGAAGGCCCGCCGGTCTGCACCGCCTTGAACGCCCGGCCCTCCGGGATGCCGCCGCCGATGTCGAAGACGATCTCGCGCAGCGTGATGCCCATCGGCACCTCGACCAGCCCCGAGTTGCGGATGTTGCCCACCAGCGAGAAGACCTTCGTGCCGCTGCTACCGCCCCAGGGCGACTTCGAGACGTCGCCGGTGCCGATCGCGGCGAACCACCCGGGACCGTTCACGATGATCTGCGGGACGTTGGCCCAGGTCTCGACGTTGTTCAGCACGGTCGGCAGGTCGCGGAAGCCATGCTCGACGGTGTGCACGTACTTGGCGCGCGGCTCGCCGGCGCGGCCCGCCATCGAAGCCATCAGCGCGGTGGACTCGCCGCAGACGAAGGCGCCGGCGCCGCGGTGGATGGTGATGTCGAACGCCATCCCGGTGCCCATGACGTCCTTGCCCAGCAGGCCCCACTCGCGGGCCTGATCGAGCGCGCGGATGAGGCGCTGCAGCGCCAGCGGGTACTCGTGGCGGATGTAGACGAAGCCCTCGGTGGCGCCGAGCGCGCATGCGCCGATCAGCATGCCCTCGATCACGGCGTGCGGGTCGGCCTCGACGATGCTGCGGTCCATGAACGCGCCCGGGTCGCCCTCGTCGCCGTTGCAGACGATGAAGGGGCGCACGTTCTGCGCGCGCGCGGCCGCGAGGCAACTCTGCCACTTGACGCCGACCGGGAAGCCGCCGCCGCCGCGTCCGCGCAGGCCCGAGCGGATCAACTGCTGGACCACCGCGTCGCCATCGAGCCCCTCGCGCAGGACCTTCGCCAGCGCCTGGTAGGCGCCGGTGCGGATCGCGTCGGTGATGTCCTCGGGGTCGATGCGCCCACGGTTGCGCAGCGCGATGCACTGCTGCTTGGCGAAGAACTCGATGTCCTTCTCGAGCGGGACAGTCTTCTCACTACCGCTCGCGCGGTAGAGGAACTCCTCAAGCGGCTGCTTCCTCACGAAGTGCGACTCGATGAGTTCGGGCACGGCCTCGGCCTTGAGGCGTTCGTAGAACACGCCCTCGGGCTGGACCACGCAGATCGGCCCGTGGGCGCAGAAGCCGTTGCAGCCCGTGGCCACGACCTGGATCTCGTCCTGCAGGCCGCGGCGCGCGAGCTCCTGGCGGAAGGCGTCGCGCAGCGGCAGCGACTTGGCCGAGACGCAGCCGGTGCCGGCGCAGACCATGAGCATGGACTTCCAGCCCGCGTGTTTCCGCTGCGCCTCGCGCGCCAGGGTGTCGAGGTTCTCCAGCGTGACCCTAGGCATCGGCGTCCTCCGCCGCGGCGCCCGCCTGCTTCGCGATCACGGAGCCGGTGTTGCGGTGCCGGCGCATCAGCTTGCCGACCTTGGAGGAGTCCACCCCACCGACCAGGTCCGCTCCGAAGGTCACCACCGGGGCCAGCCCGCAGCAGCCCAGGCAGCGCACGCCCTCGAGGCTGTACTTCTGGTCCGCCGTGGTCTCGCCCGGCTTCACGCCCAGCTCGCGGCCGAAGGCGTCGAGCACCCGCGCGGCCCCCTGCACGTGGCAGGCGGTGCCGGTGCAGACCTGGATCGTGGTTTCGCCGCGGGGCTTCAGCGAGAACGCCTTGAAGAAGGTGGCGATGTGGTAGAGCCGCGCCAGGTCGGCGTGGGTGCGCCCGGCGATGCGTTCGAGCGCCGCCTTCGGCAGGTGGCGGTAGTGCTTCTGGACGTCCTGCAGCATCTCGACCGCGAACTCCGGGTCCGCGCCCCAGCGGTCCACGATGGCGTCCACCTCGAGCACGTCCGGGACGAACGCCGTCTGCACGGAGCCATTCCCTCCCGGGCTCATGGCGCCTCCACCGACATCGCCCAGCGCGGACGGTTCTTCGCCGTCCGGGCCACGATCGCCTTGAGGTTCTTGTTCATCATCACGCTGCCGAGCCCGCCGCGGCCGGCCTGCTTCAGGCGCGGCTCGTGGCGCTTCCAGTCGTAGAACGAGATGTTGATGCAGCCGATCAGGGTGTGCAGCGCCCCGCGTCCCGCCGAGACCACCGAGATGTCCTGCAGTTCGGCCGGCGTGCGGGCGTACATGCGGTGCAGCTGGCTGGCGATGTCGTAGGAGTCGAGCGCCTCGTGCGGCGCGGTCTCGATCGAGACGCGGTGCGCGTCCCCGTCGATGACCAGCATCACGAACTCGGAGGCCTTGCCGCGCACTTCGAGGGCGTCGAAGCCGGAGAACTTGAGCAGCGGCCCGAAGTGCCCGCCGACGTTGCAGTCCATGACGGAGCTGGTGAGCGGCGAGATGCCGGTGACCAGGCACTTGCCCGAGCCCGAGAAGTAGGGCGTGCCGCCGAGCGGCCCGGCCGAGAAGTAGAGCCCGTTGCGCGGGTCGTCCCAGGCGATCGGGCCGGGGACGGACTTCCACATCAGGAAGAGGTCGAACCCCTTGCCGCCGGTGAAGAAGTCCTTCATGTACTGCGTAACCGGCCGGATCTCGATGGTGTTCGCGCCCAGGTCCACATGCAGCGTGCGGTTCGCGTAGCCGCGCTCGACCTCGCCCGGCGGGTAGTCGAGCGCGGCCAGGACCCGGTGGGCCGCCTTCATCTCCTTGAGTTCCATGGGCTCCATGTCGTCTCCGTGCAGTCCGGGGTGGGACTGGCGCAATCGGGCGGGAGTATGCCACATCCGCAGTCGGCTTTCAGGGCGCCGACCGTCGCGCGGCGGGGTGTGCGGCTGGGCACACGCGACCGGTCCAGCCCGCTCGCGCCCGCGCTGGGCACCGTCCGCAGGCAGGGTGCCCGGGTGCCGCCCCGTGCGATAAGATGCCGCGGACCGACCCACCGGAGGATCCAGGATGATCTGCACGCGCTTCAAGAACGAGCCCATCTGTGACTACTCGCTGGAGGCGAACGTCAAGGCGGCCGAGCGGGCCATCGCCGCGCTCGAAGCCGGGCTGGGCGGCTACCATCCCGCGCTGATCGGCGGCCGCGGCGTCGAGACCAAAGAGAGCATCGTCTCGCTCTGCCCCGCGCTGCCCGACCGCGTGGTCGGTCGCGTCGCGAGTTGCACGCGCGCCCACGTGGACGAGGCCATCGCCGAGGCGCAGAAGGCCTTCGCGTCCTGGGCGCGCACCGACCCGGAGATCCGCGCCGAGACGCTGATGAAGCTGGCCGCACTCATCCGCCGCGACCGGTTCGACTTCCTGGCGCTGCTCTCCTGGGAGATCGGCAAGGACTGGTACGAGGCCGAAGCCGAGATCACCGAGGCCATCGACTTCTGCGAGTACTACGCCCGGCTGGCGATCAGGCACTTCCAGTACCAGCCGCTCGCCCGCATCCCGACCGAGGACAACTGCTTCTTCTACATCCCGCTCGGCGTCGGCGCGGTGATCGCGCCGTGGAACTTCCCGCTGGCGATCCTGGCCGGCATGACCATGGCCGCCGTGGTGAGCGGCAACGCCGTACTCCTGAAACCCTCCTCCGACACGCCGGTGATCGCGGCGCGTTTCGTCGCGCTGGCACGCGAGGCCGGCGTCCCCGACGGCGTCATCAACCTGCTGCCCGGCCCGGGCGGCGAAGTCGGCGACTACCTTGTCACGCATCCGCAGGTCCGCTTCGTCGCCTTCACCGGCTCGGCCGGCGTGGGCCTGCGCGTCAACGAGATCGCCTCGAGGCCGGACCCGGCGCGCCGCTGGATGACGCGCTTCGTCCTCGAGATGGGCGGCAAGGATGCCATCGTCGTGGACGAGACCGCCGACCTGGATGCCGCGGCGAGCGGCGTGGTGCGCTCGGCGTTCGGCTTCCAGGGACAGAAGTGCTCGGCCTGCTCGCGCCTGGTCGTCGTCTCGTCGGTCAAGGACCGGCTGCTCGAACTGGTCATCGAGAAGACGAAGCCACTGCCCGCCGACCTGCCGTGGAACGGCCCCTGCGTCTTCACCGGCCCGGTGGCGAACGCGAAGGCGCACGCCGGAATCCTCGGAGCCATCGAGCGCGGCAAGGCGGAGGCCCGGTTGCTGATCGGCGGGCACGCGCTCGACCGCCCGGGCTATTACATCGCGCCCACCATCTTCGACCAGGTGACGTCGCGCTCGTTCCTCGGCCAGGAGGAGGTCTTCGGACCGGTGCTGGCCGTGATCGAGGCCACCGATTTCGACCAGGCGCTGGAGATCGCCAACGACACGCGCTACGGACTCACCGGCGCGGTCTACTCGGCCAGCATCGAGCGGCTCGATCGCGCGAAGCACGAGTATCACTGTGGCAACCTTTACCTGAATCGCGGCTGCACCGGCGCGCTGGTTGGCGTGCATCCCTTCGGCGGGTTCAACCTCTCGGGCACCGACTCGAAGGCCGGCGGCCCCGACTACCTGATGAACTTCACGCAGGGCAAGACCACGTCCGAGCGCATCACCATGCCGCGCATGCCCGGCATCGGCGTATGATGAAGCCTGCCGGGGCCGCGCCCGAACGCGGGAGACAGCGCGAGCGTCCCGCGAATCATGCACCGCGCACGTTCCACGGCATGCGCGTGGTGAAGGTGGCCGCGCGCACCGTGCACATCGTGGCGATGGCGCTCGTGCTGGGCGGCGTGGCGTACGCGGCGCCCGTGGCGGCGCTCGCCCTGCCGCTCGCGCTCACCGTCGCGAGCGGACTGCTGCTGCTCGGCCTGGACCTGTGGAAGAGCGGCACCTGGCTCACCCAGGGCGGCGGGGTGGCGGTCCTGCTGAAGCTCGCGCTGCTCTCGCTGGGACAGTGGTTCCCGGCCGCGCGCTTCGAGTGCTACCTCGCCGCCACCGCCATCGCCTCGATCGGCGCACACATGCCGAAGTCCTGGCGGCACTGGTCCTTCCTCCACCGCCGCGTGCTGGACTGAGCGCGATGCTCACCTACCGCGAGGCGCTGCAGCGCGTGCTGGACTCGGTCGCGACGAGTCCCGCGCGGTGCGTGCCGCTCGACGAGGCACTCGGGCTGGTCGCGGCCGCCGGCGTGACCTGCCCCGGTCCCATGCCCCCGTTCGACAACTCCGGCATGGATGGCTTCGCCGTGCGAGCCGCGGACGTGGCGGGTGCCACTGCCCGGACGCCGGTGCGCCTGCGTGTACTCGAGGACCTGCCCGCCGGCCGCGTCGCAGGTTGCGCGGTGGTTCCCGGCACTGCCCTGCGCATCATGACCGGCGCGCCGCTGCCCGCCGGCGCGGACGCCGTGGTCCCGGTCGAGGACACGGAGCCGGCCGGCGACCAGGTCGAGATCCGCCGCGCCGTGCGCGAGGGCGCGAACGTGCGCCTCGCGGGCGAGGACCTCGCGGCCGGAGCGGGCGTGATCGCGCGGGGCGACGTCCTGCGGCCCGCGGACATCGGCCTGCTGGCCGTCGCCGGCTGCGCATCCGTGCCCGTCCATCCCCGGCCGCGCATCGCCATCATCACGACCGGCGATGAACTCGTGGACGTCTCGGAGCCGCCCGGGCCGGGGCTCATCCGCGATGCCAACCTGCACGCCGTACGCGCGCAGGCCGTGGCCTTCGGCGCGCTGCCCGTCACGTTCCCGCGGGTACCCGACCGCCGCGAAGAGATCGTGCGCGCGCTCCGCCAGGCGGCGGCCGACGCGGACGTCATCGTGACCACCGGCGGCATCTCGATGGGCGAGTACGACTGCGTGAAGGACGTGCTCGACGAACTGGGTGCCGAGCGCATCTTCTGGCGCGTCGCCCAGAAACCCGCCGGCCCGCTGGGACTATGGCAACTCCACGGCAAGCCCGTCTTCGGCGTGCCCGGCAACCCCGTCGCCGCGATGCTGGTGATGGAGGAGTACGTGCGCCCGCTGCTGCGTCGCATGATGGGCTTCGCGCATCTCTTCCGCCCGGAGCGTATCGGCAGGATCGAGACCCCGTGGACCCGGCGCGCCGGAGACGACCGCATGCACTTCCTGCGGGTCCGCGTGCGCGAGGAGGCCGGAGCCCTGTGCGCCCGCCTCTCGGGCTCGCAGGGCTCCGGCGTGCTCTCCTCGATGGCCCACGCCAACGCGCTGGCGCTCATCCCCGGCGAAGTCGAGAGCGTCCCCGAGGGCGGACGGGTGCTGCTGCACCTGATCGAGGAGGCGGAAGACCACTGAGCGCACCCGTGGGACGGGGAAGGCACGAACGAGTCGGCCCCGGCGTTGAGCGCTTCGGTGAGTTCGCGGACGCGGGGCTGCGCGGTGGGTCACCGTGGGGTCGGGCACGAGGCGGGGACCGTTATCCGTCCCGAGCTCACCGCCAGTGGATGGTGGGTCATCTCAACAGTACTATCTTGCGGGTCATCTGGGTTCCGGGACCTGCCAACCGGACGAAGTAGACTCCCGGCTCCAGCCTCGAGCCAGATTCGCTGGTCCCATTCCAGACCACCGTCTCGGCTCCGGCGCGTCTCTCGCCATCCACCAGCCTACGCATGAGGCGCCCGCTCGCGTCGTAGACACCGAGTTGGACCCGGCCCGCCTGTGCGATCGAGTAGGTCATTGCTGTCGTTCCGCTGGATGGGTTTGGGGCCGGCGGGCGCAAGTAGCAGACGGGTGGATGCGCCTCCGGGTCGCCTATGCCGGCCGGCGCGCCCCACCAGAGCGCCCAGGCGTCGTTGCGAAAGCCGGAAGCACCACTTCCCCCGAATACCACCATGCGGTCGCGCGCAGGGTCGTAGATCGCGCCATGGGACCGTCGTTCGCTCGGCGGCGGACCGCCAGGCGACAGTTCCGTCCACACCGCTGTGCCTGTCAACTGCAGAGCCTTGACGTCGTTGAAGTGACGGTCAACGCCATCGTAGGCGTATCCTCCGAACACCACCATGCGGTCGCGCACCGGGTCGTAGATCGCGTTGTGATCGCACCGCGCGCTCGGCGGCGCGCCGCCAGGCATCAATTCACTCCAAGCCGGCGTCCCCGCCAGTGCCAGCGCCCAGACGTCGTTCCGATAGGCTGAGCCGTCCAATCCTCCGAACACCACCATTCGGTCGCGCACTGGGTCGTAGATCGCGCTGTGGCGCCATCGAGCGCCCGGCACCATGCCGGTGGGCGTCAGCGGCGTCCACTCCGGAGTGCCCGCCAGCGACAACACCCAGACGTCGTTCCGGTAGCCTGAGCCGTCGCACCCCCCGAACACCACCATGCGCTCGCGCCTCCAGTCGTAGATCGCGCTGTGGGACTGCCGCTGGCTCGGCGGGGTGCCGGCGGGCGTCAGCGCCGTCCAGGCCGGCGTGCCGGCCAGCGACAACGCCCAGATGTCGTTGAGAAAGCCCGAGCCGCCCCATCCCCCGAACACCACCATGCGGGCGCGCATCGGGTCGTAGATCGCGGTGTGCGCATGCCGCGGGCTCGGCGGCGTGCCGGTGGGCATGAGCCCCGCCCAGATCGATGTGCCCAACCCGAGCGCCCAGACCTCGTTGTGTCCGCCGGAACCGTCGTTTCCGCCGAACACCACCATGCGGTCGCGCACCGGGTCGCAGATCGCGGTATGCGAATGCCGCGGGCTCGGTGGAGTATCGGTGGTGAGCATCGCCCAGGCCGGCATGTCCGCGAACGACAGCGCCCAGACATCTTTGAGGACGGATCCCGAGTAGCCCCCGAACACCACCATGCGGTCGCGCACCGGGTCATAGATCGCGCTGTGCTCGTACCGCGCGATCGGCGGAATGCCCGAGGGAGTCAACTGCGTCCAGGCGAGCGTGCCCGCCAGAGACAGGACCCAGACATCGTTGGTGAGGGAGCCCGAGTAGCCCCCGAACACCATCATGCGGTCGCGCACCGGGTCGTAGATCGTGCTGTGGAGGTACCGCGCGCTCGGCGGGGTGCCCGAGGGAGTCAGCTGCGTCCAGGCCGGCGTGCCCGCCAGCGAGAGCGCCCAGACGTCGTTGAGGGTGGAGCCCGAGTAGCCCCCGAACACCACCATGCGGTCGCGCAGCGGGTCGTAGATCGCGCTGTGGCCGGCCCGCCCGCTCGGCGGGGTGCCCGAGGGAGTCAGCTGCGTCCAGGCCGGCGTGCCCGCCAGCGACAGGGCCCAGACGTCGTTGAGGATGGAGCCCGAATGGCCCCCGAACACCACCATGCGGTCGCGCACCGGGTCGTAGATCGCACTGTGGTCACTCCGCTCGCTCGGCGGTGTGCCGTAGGGCATCAATTCCGTCCAGGCCGGCGTGCCGGCCAGCGACAGTGCCCAGACGTCGTTGGAGTCGCCCGCGCCGGTCCATCCCCCGAACACGACCATGCGGTCGCGCGCCGAGTCATAGATCGCGCTGTGGTAGCCCCGCGCGCTCGGCGGCCAGTCGGAGGTCAGCAGCGTCCAGGTCGGCGTGCCCGCCAGCGACAGCGCCCAGACGTCGTTGCGCCAGCCTGAACCGTCCCACCCCCCGAACACCACCATACGCTCGCGAACCGGGTCGAGGATCGCCCTTTGACCCGTCAGGGCAAACGAGGGCAACTCTGCCCACGCACCATCGGCGGCTGTCAAAGCGCGTTCAGGAAGCAGTGCGCGGGCGCGGGCCGCTGCCGAATCCGGCGTCGACGGGTCGCCCCCACGAGCCAGGCGCAGCATGAAGTCGCGCTGCCACGGAGGAAGGAGCGTGTCAGCTGCGGCTTGGGAGATCCGCTCGCGTACGTCGGACGTCAGATCCTGCGAGTCGGGGGCCTGCGGCTGGCTGTATGCGCGACTCGGGAGAGCAAGAGCGAGGAGCAGGAGCGAGAGAACCCAGTAGAGGGAGCGAACCAAGAGTGCCGACTTCACGGGCGACCTCCTGACGTGCGTTCCATTCATCTCACCGCGCTGTATCATCCGCTGCGTCGTTGAGGGACAGGCGCGGGTCAACGACGCCTTGGATATGAGTATACTACGCGTCCGCGCGCCGCGCGGTCGTGGCTGTTTCGGGCCGCACACAATGGCGTGATTTCGAGCGGCTACCTCCCGGCCACCTCCTCCGAGTCCCAACGTGTCCACTCCTGTCCCATCCAACTCGAAGCCGCCGCGGGAGGCAACTCCTGCGGCGGCTTCAGATTGGCGCGTGTGCCCCAGCGACTTGGAGGCTTGGCAATAGAGTCACGCTTCAAGCGTCCTGTTTGACTAACCCGCTGCCCACCGCCCACTGGCCTCTTGAACCGAACCAGCGTTGGGGTGAGGGTCACGCTGGCGGGCTCGCCGAGCGCTCGGGTGGCCAGCCACCCTCCACGCCCCGTGAGCCCGCCGTCTCAGGCAACGACGCACAGCGCTTCGACTCACCTCAGAAACGGCACCCGCCGCACGAACGCCCGGCCCGCCACCTCAAGCCGCGCGACGTAGAGCCCCGGGCTCACTGCGCGCCCGTTGTCGTCGTGACCGTCCCAGGTGACGTCGTAGCGGTCCGCCG
>Ga0315273_10004185_pt1 | contig 17591 bp, 16 predicted proteins | sample YL17G02_0_MG_FD_205753 | JGI IMG/M metagenome (GOLD analysis project Ga0315273, IMG submission 205753) | Sediment microbial communities from Yellowstone Lake, YNP, Wyoming, USA - YL17G02_0 | ecosystem: Environmental > Aquatic > Freshwater > Lake > Sediment | place: USA: Wyoming | collected...
GATCGTTTGACATGTTCAGCCTCGATGATGGATTTGGCTGTGGTCAGGGATACACCGCAGAGTAGTTTGAGTACGATGCCACAGGACTTGAGACATTTAGGCTGGAGACGTAAGCACGTTGCAGGAACTTTCTTGTGGGCCCGCTTCTCGCAGTACACGTGTTGGGTAACAGACCCAAAGAACTCCGTGTTGGCGTGTGCCTCCATTGCAGCGGTCACGGTAATGGGACTGTGAAAGGCACAATAGAACTTGAGATCGTCGTTACCGAACGCGATGAGTTCTTGTGCGGCAAGATCATCGGGGAGAGGTCCTTGAACTTCCACGACGCACGCAACAAAGCCACAACGCGAACAGCGCGGGGAAAGTAGGCTTACTTCTGCGTCGGTGAGTACACGCGCCGGAAAGCGCATACCCTCCCACTGATCACGACAAGATCCGCTTGCCGGTTTTGTCTGTTTTGATCTGGGCATCTTTCTTTGTTTTGAGCGCATCGCGAGTCGTCACGATGGCGTCAGGACAGGGGATGACTACCTGGTCTTCGCGTACGATGTAGGGCTCTGCGAGCTGACCGTGTTCGACGCGCTGGGCATCTTTGGGAAAGCTTTGGCCAGGTCCTTCATGGGCGGGGTATTTGGATTTCTTCACGCACCACCCTTTCTTGATGTGTTTTTCACCCGAACCCAGGATGGGATCGTAGTTCACGCACTTGCCACACGGAAGGTTGTTCATGGCTACGCTCCTCATTTGATGAGTGGAATGACGCCTGCTTTTTCGAGAGCATCGCGGTGTACAGATGCGAATAAAACGCGCACTAGCCGTGTAAGACCCTCTGCGACGTTGGTTGCATCAGGAACCCACACAGAGTACTGCGCACCTTGAATGAAGAATCCGCGAGGGCGTTGTTCGACATCTGGTTCGGTTTTGACGAAGTTGATGCCTGCCTCACCCAGCTCTACCTGTACTTGGGGAAATGCCCAGATCACACGAGTCAACATACTCGCGGCGCCAGGCGCCTCATCCGCACCATAGATGAGCAAATCACCTTGTGCATGCGGATGACGAAAGACGAATTCTTTATGCGGAAGGAGATCCGCATCAAGGGGGTGTGGACTGCCTTGCATCCCTGCGCTAGCCGTATCCTTCAGGGAAGGATCAGGTTCGCGTTCGGGAAGGTGCATCCGCCAGGGATCGTGGATGCCGCGCCGGTTGGGATCGTTGGTCATGTTGCGTGAATCTTAGCGGCGAGTTTCCCTTCCAGGTAGGGGTCCTCGCACGAAACATGGACGAACTCACAATCCGTGCCCAGTTCCAAACCCTTCTCAGTGATCTTGTTTGGGTTGCGTGCGTTAGGGTTCGTGCAGATGTACGCACCCTGCACCCGGTGTCCCACGAGAATGGGTCGTCGACATCGTGCACAGATGTGGTCAGGCACGCGTTTTTGAAGAATGTCTGGAGTGCCGATCAGCGGTATCACTAGAGGAACTCCTTCACGGGACGATAGGTTCGACGGTGAAAGCGTGACACACCATACGCCTGTAACGCACGTTTGTGTGCAGGTGTGGGGTAGCCTGCGTGCTTGTCGAAGCCGTAGCGACTATCCAATCCGTGCATCTGACGCATGACTTCAAGTTGGCGATTCTTTGCGATGAGCGATGCTGCACCTACTTGCCAGACGTCACAGTCTGCGTGTGCTCTGGCCCGGTATCGAAACGTGCACGGCTTACCTAAGTCGATGTCGCCATCCACGATGACTGTGTAGTCGTTGAATTCGCCGGGGTGCTGAAGCGCGATGCGCTCCAACAAGCGGTGAGTCACGGCCTTGAGCCCCTCGGTCTGTGCGATGTGGGCGCCAAGCGTGTCAACTTCTGCGGCGGGGCGCATGAGGAGTTCGTAGTCCACGCACACGTCCCAGATGAGTTCGACGAGACGCGGTATCAACGTGGCTTTCACCTTCTTCGAATCTTGTACAGGAACGTCAGGTCCTTTCTCGAAGGCGAAGCGCTTCAAGATAGGTTGTCGAGTGCCGGTGCGAAATGCGACTGCCGCAAGCACCATAGGTCCTGCAATGGCGCCGACGCCACATTCGTCGACGCCCACGATGAGTTTGGCTGCGTTCATCTAGCGCTTCTTCTTTTTTCCTTTGGTCTCTGGACGCGGGATCACGTGTGCTTTGTTACAGTAGGGACATGCCTTACGTTCTCCGGGCATGCCAACGATACGTCCATGACAACCTTTGCAGAAGATGACACGACTACCTTTCGGACGAGGCATTGACGTTCTCCAGGGTGACCATCTCTGCGAGCGAGAGCTTGAATGCTTTCGCGAGCGCAAGCAGATGGTTGTAGTTGACGACAGATCGCGCACTTTCGATCGCACAGTAGTGTGGTCTAGAGATGCGAATTTTCTTCGCGATATCTTCCTGCCTGAGGTTATTTTGCTCCCGCAGCGTGCGCAATTTACGAGCCCAAAGTTCGTACGACATCGGCTACCTCTAACGCACGAGAGACTTCAAAAACTTGATGGTGAGTTCTCGTCGCGGTGTGTAGTTCACGAAGGGCAACGCTTTGAAGATACGAAAGCCGTAGCCCTTCCATGGATTGCGAGGTGTGCCGACTAGCGTGGGATCGGCAGTTTTATTGGAGCCAACCCACATACGCACATCGAAGATCGCGAGGACACCGCGGTCTGTCGCAGTACGAATGAGTCGTCCTGCGGCTTGCTGTACGTCTGTGAGCATTGAAGGGTAGTAGTACTGGTCCCACCAACGGTCGCCCAGCGTTTGCTTTTTTGCCTGACACAGCGGGTCTCCCATCTGCGGGAAGGGAATCTTCGTGAGGATCACGAGGCGCAGTTTCAAACCTTGGATGTCGATACCCTCGAAGAAGGATTTGAGTCCAAAGATGATCGCGTGTTCGGTTTCTTCGAACTGCCGCATGATCTCTTTGGGGCGAGCCCCGTCCGTCTGCGCAAAAATGGGATACTCCAACTCGAAGTTTTGCTCGATGGCTTCGACCGTGCGCGCGAGGTCATTCTTCGCGGAGAAGAGCACGAGGGCGTTTCCTTCCGATGCACGGAAGAGCTGCACCATCTCTTGTGCGATGGCGAATGGCCATTCTTCCGCGTCTGGCCGCGGAAGGTGCTGTGGGATATAGACGAGCCCGTTGGCTTTGTAGTTGAAGGGTGACGGTTGTGAGATTTCGACTGTCGGAGTCATACCTAACTCCGACTTGAGTATGGCGCTGTTCAGCGTCGCGCTCGCGAAGATCACTTTCTCAATGGATTTGAGCGGGCCCTTCACAAAGGGCACCAGGTTCACAGGCTGTCGCACAATCTTGATCTTGCCTGTGGCTGTCTCTTCGCGGCAATTGATGAAGTCTGCGTCTACTTTGGTAGTGGCGTTCAGCGCACCAAAGTGTTCTTCAACCTTGGTGTAGTGTTTGACGATGGCGATGAGTTCTTCTTCGCCTGTGTCACCATCTGCGCCTTGGTCCTCCAAAGTTTGTCCACTGGATAAGCTCTCGCCGTGTTCGAGCAGCCTCTCACTTGCGTTTTTGATGAGCTGTGCGAAGTCACGTGTGACTGCGGGTAGCGTGAGTGCTTCGGGGTAGTAGACACGAGCTACGAAGGTCCAGAGGTCGTCCTTGAGACGCTTCAGCATGTCGAGATTCGTGGCAAGGAGTGTTGCATCGAAGAAGTTGGGTGGCAGTAGACGTTCTTCAGGCACCCCCTGAAAGAGCGCTTCCCACGTGGGAACGTCTGCTTCAGTGACATTCGGTGTGTCGATCTGTTCGCGGCCCAGCTTCTTGAGAAAAGAGCGCAACCAGGTCTCACTGACCTCCATAGAGAAGGCCCTACGGAGGTAATCGGGAGCGGCATGCGCTTCATCGATGATCAAAATCTGGTATGCGCCGAGCAAGCGCCCTACCCCGAAGCGCAGGTCGAAGCCCAGGAGGGAGTGGTTCGTGATGACGAGATCTGCATCCCGCATCGCTTCTTTGGTGATCCAGTAGCCACAGTGCTTTGAAATCTTGCAACGACCAATGCACTCGTCTGCGGTGCATACGTTGGCAGGAAATTCCAGTTCACCTTTGAAGCTGCTTACGTCACCGATCTCATCACTCTCTGCCCACGCGGTTAGGTCTTTCCACAGCTGCATCTGGCTTTGTTTCTCGAAGAGACTCTTTTCCTTTTTGAGCAAGCGCTTGCAGATGTAGTTCGACTTGCCCTTCATACTCACGAAGGTACGAGGTATCCCAAGCTTCTCTTGGATGAACGGGATGTCTTTCTTTTCGAGCTGGTCCTGAAGCGCTTTTTTTGCGGTGCACACCACGACACGTTTGTGGGTCAGTACTGCCGGTGTTCCGTATGCGAATGTTTTGCCGATGCCGCATCCTCCCTCCGCAAACACTTCTGCGTGAGCAGGGCCTTCAAGTGCTTCTTCAATGGCGCGGGTCAGCTCGATCTGTCCGGGGCGAATCTCACGCACGAAACCATGCACAGGTTCACTGAGCAGCTCTGTGGCTGTGACCTCAAGGGCTCCACCGCACTTAAGACACTTCTGAGCGGTGCCGTGCGAGGTGGGTGGAGCGGGAGTATGGCACTGCATGCAACGCATGTGACCTCCATAACATGTTTATTAGGCCAACGTCAACGCGAACTATGCGTTATTGTGCACGTCGCAGAGAGGCGGAAGGGAGTTCAGCGAAGTACAATCCCGTGAGCAACAACTGCGGGTTTTTTGGGTCTGAACTTGCGGGCCAAAAAGGAAGATAAGCTGCGTACACGGCGCGCGTGCTCATCGTTTTTGACGTACTTGCCCCATTTGTAGTGTGCGATGGGGTCATGACTATCTGGCTTGCACCACTTTTCGTGGTAGTTGAGCCACATAGTATAGATGCGCACGCCTTCACGAATGTTGGTCGCAGGATCGAACAGTTCTTTCGTGCGTCCTAAAAAGCGGCTGCTTCCTCGACGAGCAACGTGTACTTGCATCAAACCGTAATCGTTGGTAACACTTTTTTTCTTTGTGCTCCAACGTGATTCGATTTGGATGATCGCAACGACGTCGAAGGGATCCACACGGTACCAGCGCGCTTCGAATGTAATCAACTTGGCGTATTCGGCAGCTTTTATGTGTCCAAGCTGCGGGACGAGCCACATGATGGCGGCGAGAACATACACCATTGAGCACCTCGATGAATGTTTATAAGATAAAAGTGTCCTTTACGTCAACGCACTTTACGTGGTAAAAGCGAGGTTGCATCAGCAACCGTTGGGACTTTTCCATACTGGCTTGTACCAAGAACAACCCTTTGTTTTTACTCGTGTTTACTGGCGTTTGGTTCTGAAAACCCAATCGCTATCATTACAACAGGAGACACTCCCATGGCAGACACCAAAACAAGTGTAGGCGATCGACCGAAGCTCTCGGAGTTCACGCGTGCGTCGACGAAGAAACCTGGTGATGATATTCCAGAAAAAGACAAAATGCCGACGACTCCAAAGCCGGTGGCAGCCGAGTCTCAATCCAATGAACCGCCTCCTGAGATGACGCCTCCGGAAACACCGGCTGAGAAGGTAGCTCAAGCACGCGTCGATCTCTACGCAGACATCCAAGATGCGATGCTTCCGATCGAGAACTATCGGAAGTATCTCGAGGAACATGAAATCACCGAGGATGAAGCAGCGCGCATCGTCGATGATTTGATGACCAACGGGTACTACGAGGAGGAGATTCCGATCACGCGACGTGTATCGCTACGTCTTCGAACACGCGAGCAGCGTGACGTCATTCGTGTACAGCTTGCCATGCAAGTTCAGCGGCCTCTGTTCACGGACACCATGAATGAGCTGGTGAGTCGGTACAACCTCGCAGCGTCGCTGGTAGCCTATAATGGGAAAGAGTACTACTTCCCAGGGCCTACAGATTCTCCTGAGCGAGTGGACCAATTGTTCGATGATCGGCTCAAGGTGGTAGAGAAGCTGGCGTCAGCTGTGTTTTCGCGTTTAACGGTGAGCCTTGCAAGGTTCGATCGTAAAGTCCTGGCGGTGATGCGTGAAGGCGTTGCCGAAAATTTCTAGCACGCTCGTGGGGCAATGCACGGGCAACCCTACGAGCGCGGGGCGTCACACTGCCGTCGCGGGGTTCAGTCCAGGACTTCGTCTTGCGCGAGATGGTGCAACGCGAACGCTTCGAGGAGTATCAGAAGCACATGTACCTGGGTCGAATCTTTGCGGCAGCGTTCGGCGCCAGTGGCCCGCATGTCACACGAGCCGAGGAGCTGCTAGAGCTTGCTATTTTCCAAACTGCGTACGATCCCCAGGAGATTCGGCACCAGATGGAGTATGCGCGTGAGCATGCTCGTCGCGAACGCGAAGAACGTCTTCGTGACGCAAGACTCCTCGCAAAGGTTGCATCGTACAGCGCACCAGACGAGAATGATGAGGGAGCGTTCCGAGCGGCGCTCAACAAGACTCGGTTTGGTGGTGTAGAAGATCCCTGGAAATGAGGTCGCATGGCTGATAGTCCTGCCAATACCATCCGTGACCTCATCACGGGCTTCAACAGCATGAGTGCGCAGTTGGGCCTCACGCCCATGTCGGCTCAGGGCGGTTACACCATGCCTGTGACGCCCATGCCTCCGATGAAACACCCCGGGCAGGTCTCATCTGAGTTGATGCAGTTTTCGTCGCAACAGATGCAGGCAACGGTGCAGGCGGGTGCGCAGATTAGGCACTTGCCGTCTCCCGGGGTGTTGGGGCTGCAACCCGCGGCGCTCATGCCTTCGCCTGGGGGAGCACAGGGGGCGTACGCAGAGCAGTATCAGCAGCGTATGCAACAGATCGAAGGCAACTACCTCACGCCCTACCAGGCACAGGGCTACGCAGGCATGCAAGGTCAACCTGGCTTTGCGGGACTGCCCTCTCCTATCTTTCGCACCGCGCCCTCCATGGGGATTTATCGCCCAAACATGGCGACGCCTCCGCCAGTAGGACTTGCCAGAGAACAACCGTTCATTCCAACGCCGTTCACGCCTACGCTTCCTTCGCCGATGTTTCAGCAGCCCTGGCAGCAGACTTATCAACAAGACCAACTCAACAACGAACGCATGTTCTCTGCAACGATGGCAGCTGCGCCAACAGCCGCATACGTCGGCGCGGGTGCTCTCACCACTGCGATTGGTGGCGCCATTGGTGGCCGCTTTGGAACCCTTGGCCGCATCGGTGGGCTCGCAGCGGGTGCCGCGGCGGGTTTTGGACTTGTTGGTAAGGGTGCAGAACGCGCCACAGAGGTATTGGGTACGGAACCCCTCGTAAACATGCGTGCGATGGGGCGACAACTTGAGCAGGTGTCTCAGCAGTTCGTGGTAGGTGGCGCCGAACTGAACCAGACCACAGGACAAGGATTGAGTGCGAAAGCGTCAGTTGGGCTCGCGAACAAGATCCAACGTGACGTAGCTGGAGGGAACACGGCGGGTTTCAACATGCGTGACATGATGAGCATGACGGGCATGGCTGCTGATACGGGCATGCTCGACATGGCTCAATCGGGTGAACAGATTGCAAATCAGATGCGAAATGTCGCACGCGGTTTGCAATCCTTCATGCGCATCGCACAAGAGCCAGACATCCGCAAAGCCATGCAGCAGATGTCGTCGTTCCGTACGATGGGGCTCACGATACCAGAAAGTAATGTAGCTGCTTCGAACGCGGTGCAATTCGCGCGCATGGCTGGCGTGTCACCGCAAGTGCTGGCCGCAACCGCAGGTGCACCGGGTGCCATGACGTTCCAGCAACTCGGGATGACTGCGGGATTGGGCTTTCAGGTGGGTGGGGCCGCCGCAGGACTGGGCCAGCAGGCTATCGCAGGGGGTGCATTCAACCCTGCACAGCTCGCGATGGCAGGTGGGAAATCCGGTGTTACCCAGACGCTCACGGAAGCGGCTGGGGCAGGATTGGGCGTCGACTTTCCGATCCTTTCGATGCTCACGCGCAACGCTCGCGGTCAGCTCACCATCGATCAAGACAAAGCACGCGACGTGATGTCAGGTAAGATGACGCTCGCGCAGCAAGCACAAGAGGGCGCAGAGAACGTCAATAAATTGGGTGGTGAGCGCGTCATCATGGAACTCTCGACGCGCATGAACGAGTTGCGTGATCAACTCGGTCGTCAGCTTGGTCCGCAAAGCAGTGTGCTACTTGCGATGCGCCAGGCGACCAACCTGATGAGCGAAGTCCCTGGGATGTCGATGGGTGGTGCTCTACAACACCTCGGCATGTCCATGCAGCAAGCACGTACCATCGAACTCATGGGCGAGAGTCCTCAGTTCTGGAAAAACGTGCGGCAACAGTCTGACGTCAACATCACACAGCTCCGCGCAGAAGAGAGCGCACGGCGTGAGCAACAAATGGACGCGAGCACACTCTGGGGCCGCACGAAATCCTGGTGGCAAGAACCAGGTATTCTCGATGCAGCTCGCGATAGTGTTCGGTCCGCTGCTACGTCTGTCAGTCAGTGGTTCACCGATCGTTCCGAGCGCCTCAAGGCCACCGAAGAAGGTGCAACTTATGCACCTCCGAGTGAAACGCTCACGGTACGTAGTCAAGGTGTACAACGTGAGGTTGATCGTTTCATTCGTAGCGGGGGTAATCAGCGCTACGATGCTATGCTTGGAGCGCAAAACCAGCGCGGTGCCGGACCCACGTTCGGTGAACAAATGGGTGGGCTATGGAACACGGCGCTCGGTGTGGGCTCTACGGCGGCGGGTGTGGTGGGTGGTCCTCTTGGAGGCATAGGTGCGTCGGCTATCTCTGGTGCTCTTGAAAGTGGTGCACCTGCGGACTCACGTTACGTAGCCGCACTCAAAGCACGTGGCGGTATCGGTGGAACGCTTGCCGGTATGATGCCGGGGCTCACCGCACTCGGAGGAAATGAAGCCCTGGGCGCGATTGCAGATTACGAGGCGCGAGGAGCCGCCAAAGTAAGTCAAGGCATCCAAGCAGGTATGGGCATGACAGACAAGCAGGCGGTGGCTACCCGCGTGAATCTACATAAACACGCCCAGGCTGTCGCTCAATCGCTTGGCCAAACACTAGGTAAAAATGCTGATGTACACGGTCTAGCCGTGACGGGCGTTCTCGGCATGTTCAAGAAAAAAGCGGGTCTCACAAAGTGGGGACACGAAGCACCTACAGATGATGAACTCAAAAAAGCGGCTATCGAGTCTATCGTAGCGGGTGGTGCGATGACGCGAGAAGCTGCAAAGAAACATGTCGATAGCACTTGGGAGGTCGGTGGGCTTCGTGAAGACGTATTGCGATCTGCCAAACAACAGGCAACAGGCGCTGCGAAAGCTTCTATAGCCAAAGCGGAAGAGGCTGGGAGTTATACGGGTAAAATAACGGGGGAGAATGTCAAAGATGTAGAAGAAAAGATCGAAAACCTTGAACAAGGCGTGATGATGGGTTTGGGCGCTTCCGCTTCAGGCTTGTTGGGCACGTCTAAGAAATCAGAAGAGGCTTACAAAGAACACGCCATGACACGTAGTAGCGAGGAGATGTTGTATCTCCAAGCAAAAGCACTGGGTTTAGAATCCGAAGAAGGGAAACGTATTACGGATCGTTTGCGTGAAAAGTTAGGTGTAGAAGAATTCGCAAAGCTTGAACAAACAGGTGCCAAAATTGAACTGGGCGATGCGGAAAAATCTTTTGCGGGAGCAGGCAAAACTTCGGCTCAACGTGACACTAAAGACATGTTCAATGTTACCGAGTTCGCCAAGAAGACGTTCTTAGGTGGACGTGCACGTACGCAACTCGGTCGCGGTGCTGCAAGTTTCTCTGAGGGTTTGCAAGGCGCCTTTCGTGCCATTGGTTCGAAGGGGGTGGAAGGTGCAGAAGAAACACTTCAGAATCTTCTCACTGATCCCAATGCACGACAACTTCTTGAGAAAGAATCGCCGGAACTGGCAAAGCTCCTTGAAGAATATAAAGGAGCTGAAGGAGACACCGAGAAACGCACAGATATTGGACGACGTTTTGCTGCAATTACCGCAGGCATCGGAGCCAAAGATACCAAATCCAAGTATGGCGGCAAAGGTGCCGGCGGTGAAGCAGAGGGTAAAGCGCGTGAAGCACAGGGCGTTGCTGAGAGCATTGAAGAATCGATCAAGCAAGGTAAGCCGCAAGAAGCGTTCGCGAAAGCTATCCCTATGTTTGCCGATGCCGCAAGTGATCTCAAAGAAAGCACCAAGAAAATGAACGATATGACTGGCAAGCTCAGCCTTGCGCTGAAGTTGGGGCTATGAGCACGAAAACAACAGAACGCCGCGAATTCATCATGCCCACGGCTATCAACATGCTGAACGTGGCGAACGAAAACATCGTAGACAATCTACGTCGGCGTCAAAACGCGAATTTGGATTTTCCGAGTCTTTACCGGCTCGCGTTCATGGTGCATCATGTCCCCGGTGAGCTGCTCATCTCACGGTCCATCGCAACGGATGAGGAGAAGACGTAACCATGGGCGCTCCTGATATCATCCCCGGTGGGCCGCTGCTCAACTACGAAGGTTCGCTCACGTCTGCACAGGCCACGGCGGGTATTCACGGTGATCCGACTTACGGGAATGCACGGGGACAGTTTGGCAGGTACCCTGCTGCTACTCCGAAGTGGGCCCTCAATAACGGTACTCAGCGGGACAACGAGTTCCGCGAGACAATGGCACGTCTCTTCATTCAAATGCCCGAACAAGAACGCGCTGCCTTTGTCGCGTCTTGTCCTCCTGAGACGCAAAAGCTTGCGCAAGTTCTCTGTGGTGTCGAGTCCGGTGCGTCGGGTGGCACGGGTTTCATGGATTTCCTTCTTCAGCGCGTCGACGAGACGTTCCAGGAGAAGTATCAAGTTGTCGAGACACTCTCAGATAACTTCATCATCTATTGCTTCGGGCAGCGAGCAACGCCCTTCACGTACAGCGGGATGCTGTACAACACCTGGCAGGATGACCAGCGTGTGTGGATGCTCCGCATGTACAGGGACATTCTCCGCGGCACACAGCTCGCGCGCAGACGCAAGCTGGTGCGTATTCGCTACGACTCTGTCATCGTGTCCGGAGTGTTTTTGAGTCTGACGAACAGTGTGCAAGGTGACCTCATCGATGGAGTGCCTTTCTCTTTCGTGATACAGCCCACGCACTACGTCATCTTCACACAGGACATTGCGTTTCCGACGGAACTGAAGACTGCGTTTACAGATGCTGCTGAACTCATGCTGCCATCCACGTCGGTGCCAGATATGAGTCAGTTGCGTATTGCATCTCCTACGCGGGGTCAGGTCCCTGACGCAACCAAGACGCGCCAGAACGAAAAAACGGATAGTCCGTACACACAGCCAAAGGTAGAGGGTTCAGCACCCCCTGTAACTCCACAACAGCAAGCGCTGATTACGGCACGAGATCAGCTGTTAGCGCGTGCAGATAAGGTTATAGCTGATCCTCTATTTGCGGGAAAAGCATCCGTCAAAACGTTGGCTGCGACGACAGGGTTCAACAAAGACGTGTATAAAGGTCTCGTTACAGCTATTCCTAATGTAGCGGGGACCCTTGGACAGTAATGCGGGTAGCAGTTTACCGCGTAAAAGAATGAGGTGATCAACATGAATTCCGCAGCCCATGACGCCCTCGGTATCGAAGGCCACATCCGTGCTGTCCAACATGATGTCCGTGGCCTGGTGGGCAGTGGTCCCAACGGCGAGGTCACCTTCGAGGACCTGTGGGAAACCGGACCCGATGGGCGTCAGCGAATGCGTCATCCAGAACGAGCGCTCGAGGACCGCACGATTCACAACAAGTTCACCTGTCGCGGTCTCTCGTACCTGCTCCGCACGCTCCTCATGGGAATGAATGGGACCGACCAGTCGAAACAGCCAACAGACATCATCTATGGCTGGGGCAACAATCCCTTCCAGGCGTTTGTGCTCCTCGGCGATGACGGTGGAAGTCCCACACGGCGTGGTGATGCTCGTGTCCTCTGGAACGAGAGCGATGGGCAGTTCGATGACAAGATCGCTGCGGGTTCCGGTGTCGCGGTCTACGGAAAACGTGGGCTGCTGCTGAGCCTCACGACTGGAATCTTCAAGCGCGTTCAGATCCGTTACCCCAATGCCTCGCCCGACTACGAGCAGCTGGAGTACACGTTCTTCGCTCAGGCGAACACGGTCAAGCAGGACGGCCCCACGGGTGGGGACGTCGGCATCGACGACTTCGTGGTCAAGGGCATCGCCATGTCCTACGGCGTTGCCTGCGGATACAACGAGGCCAGCAGCCAGGTGGGCACGCGAGCGGTCCTGGGGATGGCAGCCACGCACCAGGGCCTGGCCGACCGAGTTTACAAGCACGAGTGGTACAGCCAGGGTGACGGTTCTGCTGAAGGTCAGGGTGGGGTTCCCGCTGCAGTGCATGTGAACGGGTCCAATGCCCTCTCGTCTCTCTACGGTGCTGGTGAAGCACTCGACAACGATGGCTGGGTCTCCAGCAACGCCGATGGTGCGGATGTTTCGATCTCCGCGCTCACAGGGGTGAGCATCAGCATCACGGCTGCTACCAAACTCGTCCAGGTCACGGGTGCTACGTTCACCAGTGCACATGTGCGGAAGACGCTCAAGGTCCGCAACATGACCACGGCAGGTAACAACCTCGACTACACGATCAAGCGTGCTGTTACGCCCGCTGGTGGAGATACGGTCGAGGTCTTCGAGACTCCCGCAGGGAATGAGACCGATGTGTCTGCCGATGCCGATCTGGTCACCCGTACCTGGGGACAGAAGGCGTTCGACGGCCGCGTCGAGAACGAGGGGCTCTTTGGCAAGGGCACCTACGACGCCGACGCTGCTGGAACCATCATCCGGGGTGAGAAGTGGGTCTCGGCCGACGGCAGTGGTCCTCACTACGTCGGACGCATCTGGGCCGCGAACAAGAAGATCGGGGGCATCCGCATCGTGTTCCCGAAGGGCAGCATCCGCGACTTCTGCCCGAACCGCTTCAAGCTCCAGACGTACACCAGCGGCAATCCGGAGGGCGGCACCTGGACGGACATCACTGGTCAGGACTGGACTGGAGCGGATCAAGCATCACTGATCTTCGACAACGGCGAGTACGGCTACGAGTACGTCTTCGCCACGCCCGTCACGACGCGGGGCATTCGCCTGGCGAACATGCTCGCAGTCGAGACCCTACGCAAGGTGGAGATCGGCGAGCTGTACATCTTCGAGGTGCGCGACGGCGATGGCGGTCGTGAGTGGCTCTCCATCGGTGGCTCGAACGTCCTCCGGCATGCCGTGGATGGTGTCCCGACCTACCGCGCCTCTACGATGCCGACGGTGGCGAACACGTCGAGCGCTCAGACCATTGTGAACGCGCTCAACCGTCGCCTCATCGGCTGGGGACTTGAAGCCTATCGCAGCTTCTTCGGCTTCATCTGGCTCAGGGCGACGGTGGCCGGGAACTATGCCCAGCTCCACATCGACTCCACGGGCAACGGCAGTACGATCAATGCCACGCTTGGTCTCTCGACCTCGGCCGTGGCGAAGACCGGTGTCACGCAACCCTTCACCAAGGCCCAGGCGAACGCTGTGACCTTCATTTACACCCTGCGGCAAGCCGGCAACTTCAGCAAGCCGTACGACTTCTAGGAGAAGATCATGCAAGGTCACTTCGATCTGACGATGCTCAATACTCCTGGTCTCACACGAGACCTGATCGAGGCTGTACGGCGAGAAGGCGGAGACCCCGCAGTAGAGGACTACCTTCGCAAGTTCGCGAAGGAGGGCGAGTGGAAGACGGACAACCTGATCTTCCAGACCACGCCATGCATCCTCTACTACCACGCGTTCGCTGGACCTTCGATCTATGGTGGCCAGCCTATGAGCACGGGTGGATTGGCGTGTATTGTCCTCGCCATTACGTCTCCCGAGCCCACATACAATGGTGAAGTTGCTGCGGTCTACTTAGGTGCTACTTGGGAATCGCTTCCTGATGGTGCTGGCATCGGCACCGGTAGAGGCAAGCGATTTATCAACGACTGCATAGTGACGCCCGACTTCAAGGTCGATTCCTCCGGTCGCGAAGCAGTCTACGGTAAGTTCAAGTGGCTGTACCTGCCAGGAGAAGCTACCAGCAGTGTGATCCGAAGTGTGACAGTTTATGGATACAAGGATGATCCGGCCATAGCTGGTAATTATTACCATCGGACAGGCCGAGTGCGCATCAAGGACAGTGGCGGTAACCCCGTCACGATCTCCAAGCTCGCCACGAAGAGTCTGCTGGTCGAGTACACCTTTACGATGCCGACGCTGTAGGAGAGGCCGATGTGGTACCTGACCGTGAAGAAGACGACCGATCAACGTCCAGTCCTTCATGTGCATGATACTCAGGATTCAGCCGAAGCCGCGTTCGTTGCGATGACGGCGGAGTTCCCCAGTGCGGAAGTGAGTGCGGCGTTTGAGGAGACCAACACCTTCCCACACCGCTTTCCACACGTTATGGGGCTCGTGACGAACTCTGATGGATCGGTGGATTTCCTCTGGTCTGACGGTGTCCGCACACTGATGCCGGTGTAAGGAGCGACGGTGAGCTTCCTCCAGCGATTCTACTCCGTCTTCCCCGGCGGAGAGATGCAGCAGACCCTCGGTGGGGGAACCATCGTTGAGGCGGCTGGCGTTCTCACCATCGCTGTGGCCCAAACGGTCAACGGCGATTGGGACCCCGACCTAGCGCCCATCGCCTGGGTTCCGACGCACAGCAATCACGTCGCATTCGACACGGTCTTCAAGCACGAGGCCAGGCTCTACGACTACGCCACGGCTGGAGGGACAGTCACCCGTGGCGGCGTCGCGCTCTACAAGGACTACAACAACGGCTATGAATTCGGGCACTACTCGGGTGACAATCAGATCTATGTGACGCGCTGGATGGCTAGTGGTGGGGGCAACGTCGCTAACACTGGTGCCCTGGCAACCCCCACGGCCAGTCCGCACACGTACAGGATCTATTGGAACCCGACCTCCAGGCCACTGTTCGTGCAAGAAGCGGATGGCACCTCTTTCATCATCACAGCCAACAGTGTGCAATTCTGGTACCGCGTCGGTGACGCCGGGACCTGGACTCTTCTTCACACCCGCGACTGGGAGTGGACGCCAGGCGATATGCACTTCGGCCTCTGCGTCCACAACTACGTCGCTACGAAGCACGGTGTCACTGCACTCTTCAACTACGCCGAGATCGATCAGTGGGATGCCACCAAGCAGATCTTCGTCCCCGCCAACGATCAGGTACCGCTGACGAACATCTCGGTCGATCCGAAGGTCGTCCTCTCACTCGAGGATCAGGCCGCACCAATCACGCAAAGTGGACCAGCGGGATTTCAGTGGCCAGATGGCCAAGGTGACGGGCTCATCTTCAAGGACCCCGCTCCGGTCGCGATGGAAGACCAGGCTCAACCACTCACGCAGGGTGGTAAGCCTGTCCACACGATGCCGGACGGGCTCGACCAGGGCCTTGACATCAGACCACCATCAGCCGCCTTTGAAGATCAAGTTTCGTGGCTGCTTAGCCTGGAGCCGGAGTTCAGCACCATCACTCAGGACGTGGACCTGCATTATCACTTCGTCTACCCCAAGCCCTACCTCGCAAGCTACTACGACACCACGTTCGATCCGTGGAACACACCGACGCTGAACAATTTCACTGGCTACGCTCGCAACGGCTACAAGTACACGAACGGCGTGCAGGATGCCGGGCCGGTCTCTGCTCCGTGGAGGACCGAGGCGTCCGGTGCGAACCGTAGCGCACGAGCTGACTTCCCGCTGAAGAGTTTGATCGTAGTCACACGGCAAGAGCTTGTGATCTTTGACCTCGATACGTTCACCGGCTCGGCAGCAAGCCTGCGCGTGTGGATGCGTTTCCTGCTCGGTAACGATGCGTCGAACTTCTACGCCCTGGGTCGTGGTATGGAGACCATTCGTTCGCTGGCGTTTGCCAATGGCCAACTCGTGATTGGAACGACAAACACGGGCTGGGAGAATGGGCGTGTTCACAGCGTCGATTTCAAGGCCCTGACGCCCGCGACAGTCTACAGCCTGTGCGGCTCTGACAACCAATGGGTGGGCCAGGGCACGAAGAGCGTCGTTGATCGCAACACGAATCTCATCTGGGCTGTGAGTGGATCTGTTCGTATCAACTGTGAAGAGAACCACAGCATGTCGGCGTTGGTGGAGGGGACCAACACGCTCTACATTGCGATCTCCGGAGAAGACCCTTCACCAGAGATCTTGAAGTACGTAGGCGGAGCTTTGCAATCCTCTAGCCCGGCGGCTGGCGAGGACATCGGTGCCAACAACGCCGGGAACTACCGACAGGTGATCTTCGATGACGTTGGATGGCTCTGGTTTTCCGTCGGCAGTGTCCTCTATCGCAACTGTCGTGACTGGCGCGAAGGGTACATGCGCCCCGACCGGTTGGACTTGCGCCAAGGTCAAGTTGATCTCGGGGTCACGATCACGCATCTGGTTGCTGCCAAGGAGAGCATCTACGCGGGGACTGCGAATGGCATCTACCGCATTCATAAGGGTTCGATGCAGTCGTACCTGGCCTACACCGTTCCTGGAGGCGGCGGCCGGGGAAGACTGAACGTGCCAGCGTCGGGAGAGTTGCTCGCAGGTGGCCGCTCTGTCGTCGCGTCTCTCATGGCTTACACACTGCTCCTCGGCACGACTGTCGTCCCCTACTTGTCGATCGGAACGCAATACGATTCCAGTGGAGTTGGAGGCTACACGCTGCTTCGCCTGTGGGATGACGCTGTGGTGAAGTCTTACGTGGCTCCACTGATCATAGAGCCCGGCACGTACATCTCTCCCGCGATGCTGGCGTAGGAGCAGATCATGGCGATCATTACCTACGAGGACCTGTTCCCCAGCAGCACGATCATGCGGCAGGCTCCTGGCAATGGGACGATCACGATCCCTGGTGCCGGTGACGCCCGACTCATCGCACCTAATGGAGCTAACTGCCAGTTCTATGCGGGTGACATGATCAATGGTAAGCCACCGCTCTTGCATGAGCGGTTGTCGACTATGTGGCAGTCGGCGCATCCTGGCCAACCGATATTTGTGGAGACCAAGCTCTCAGTTTTCACAGGCACCACGAACCTGCGAATCGCAGGGCTCACACTGTTTTCAATGGTACCTGGAGTACTTGGTCCATTCTACTCGTACCAGCTTGGTTGGTACAAAAGCGACGGCAAGATCCATGTCTGGTACGATTACCCCACAGCAGAGGTGGAAATCGTCACCGCTGTTACCGCAGTAGACCCCGCGAGTACACCGCACCTCTATCGGATCTATTGGAACCCGTATAATCGACCATTGTACCTCGGTGAGCTTGACATCACGCTCTCTTACGACACCCTGTGCTTCGCCTTCTCTGTGAATGGCGGGGTGACGTGGACGAGTTTGGGAACGAGGGGGCGGGACTGGGATTTCAACCAGTCGTTCGCGGGTCTCTATCTTCGCAAGTGGGAGACGAGTGCCGTTAACGCCCAGGC
>Ga0315273_10004188_pt1 | contig 17583 bp, 13 predicted proteins | sample YL17G02_0_MG_FD_205753 | JGI IMG/M metagenome (GOLD analysis project Ga0315273, IMG submission 205753) | Sediment microbial communities from Yellowstone Lake, YNP, Wyoming, USA - YL17G02_0 | ecosystem: Environmental > Aquatic > Freshwater > Lake > Sediment | place: USA: Wyoming | collected...
ACGTTGATGGTTATTTGTTGTCACATTAAACAAGCTGCGAGGGCACATAGGTATGATCCGGCGTCCAACTTCACAGCATTTCACACACCATGTTCGTGGTATGTCCTACGCACTCGCTGCAACTGACACCGGCTCTTACATGATCTTTGTGAAATAAATCCTAATATTGAAATTTCCGCAGAATAAACTATACTGATAATAACCTTATAGTGTACTGACGACAGAGTTTTACATATTTATCGGTACTTCATCCGGGGGAAATACCTGGTCATGGATTAGATCATGAGGCGCGGCGCTGTCCAGCACAACCTACCAATTGGAATAGCTTGGAAGATATATCGCCTCTACTTATTTTTGCTCCTACCCGAATTGATTTTGGCGATCGGGCAGTAGGCCGATAAGTATTAACGGCTAATCCAAAGCCATCGCTACCATGCTGTAACAGCGATGATGAGCGAGGAGAAATAGATCTGAATTGTGATTGGAAAGTCCAACTCCTCGCAAGTTGTGCTACCTTTCCTTTTTCGAGCCTGGAGGTTGTAATGAACCAAAGACGATTAATAAACAAACTGCTCTCTGTCATACTGATCATCAGCCTGACGCTTGGCTGCAATTTTTTGACCGGACTGGGCGGGACCCCGGACCCATTTCAAGAGGTCATCGAGAGCGCCGTCCTAAATTCTCAATCAAGCGACGAACATGCCCTCAACGCGTATGAACATGATACGATCGAACTGCTGCGGGAGCAGAGCGGGGCGCGAGCCGCCTTTGGCGACCAGGCCGATGCAATCTTTCTGCAGATCGATCGGGCCAAGGCTGCCGCGCTGCAGAACCTGGCGAACCAGACCGGGGAAGGCTCTGGCTACGCACCAAAAGTAGCTCAGATGATAGCCTTGACCGGGTTGTTGAATACGATGGAGGGGTCTGTGCTCTTCAAAAATGATTATCAAACAGAGACTTTGGGCGGGGCGATGTTTCTATTATCGTCATCACCCTATCTGTTTAAGGACCAGAAGCGCGATAAGAATGGAAACGCCATTTTCCCTAAACAAGAGATGTCGAAAACTGAAGGGAATAGCACCTATTCCGCAAGCTTCCAACCAACCCTTGTAGGTTCCAGGATGGAGGCCAAGGTGGTATTGACTTCAAGCATGACGAATCCGATCACATACACAGAAAGCACGACTGGCACGGTGAGTGTTGATGTATGCCCCGATGCGCAAGGTAACGTGCCTTTACAGTTTTCTTTTCAAAGCAGCTCAGCCATGAATGGCGCCGGCCAGCAAATAGGATTGGAGTCTCAGGTCACCTACCACGTCAACGATGAGGGCAACCTGGCCTCGTCCGACTCGCAAACCACTGCCTCTGGAGCCCGTCAGGTCACCCAAGGCGCCGGAGTAACGACCAATCAATATGTGGAGTTCAAGTATAATATCCATAAATCCTATACAACTTCAGACGCTCCTATAGTTACTGGCGGATATACTAGGCAGTCCTCTGAAACTAACGGTAAAGCTGCTCACGATATAGCTAAGTTCGTGAGTAGCCTGCAAAATGCAATGGCCCTCCTTACTATTGCGTTTGCCCAGTCGCTGTGGACGAATGGATACTGCGTTGAAGTGCAGGTACCCGACTTGGGGACAGGTACGAAATCGGTTCAACCCAACTCTGAAACGCCGTTCACCGCCAAAGTCCAGCATAAGTGGGAGGGCACGCAACTGACGGTCCCCGTGATCGCCACGCTCACAGATGGGCAGGTTTCTGTCAACCCATCGGGGAGCAAGGTGCCGGCTCCGGCCACCTTTACTTATCAAGCGCCGGATAAAAGCGGCCAGAAAGCCACGGTACACCTGGAAACCCGCTCGAAGCGCGGCATTGCCAAACTGGATGTCAATTTCACGACAGGCGGGGGCTGGAAGGGGGCTATCGATTTTCCAGACCCGGGTGATGTCACCACCGGCATCGTGTGCGACCTGACGAAGCCCTTTACCCTCCATTATAAGACCTGGCAAATTAATTTTGAATTCCAATTCACGCCTTCCGACCAAAATCGGGGTGGGGGCTCTGTGAGTTTCAGCGGCTTATTGAACTGGAACGTCTTTGTTGACCAAGAGAGCGATTGGCAGCCGTTCAGTGATCACAACGTCTATTCGATTGGACAAGATCCGAACTCGCCAGAATCACCCATGGAGATAAATATCTATGGTGGTGATTCCATCTGGACGCACCCGGATGGCGGAGCGTGGCACACGAGCTGGCCGCTTAGATTGGGTCTCGTCCCGCTTGACACGAACGAGTGCGGCCAGCCGTGAGTGGAGCAAATACGCATAACACAAGCCAATTGCTCCAAACAGTTGCCGCGGCGCGCGGTGTAACCTAACCCCCCGGCCCCCTTCCCGATCGGGAAGGGGGAGTCCATAGAGAACGCAGGGATTCGAGGAATTTATGCACAAAAATCGTTCACTCACTGTTTTGTTCAGCATATTGATGCTCGTCAGCCTCGGGTGCAATTTCATCGGCCAATTGTTCGCAAGTCCGGGTTCAGAGAATTCAGGGAAGAGAGAAGTAAGCTCCGAACCCCCCACGCTGCCGGCTCCACCGAAGCCGCTCTCTGCGACACAAGGCACTCCTGATGAGCAGGCAGTCTATTTTGCAGAGCAACTGACATCTGGGGAGAACCGGCTGGCGGTCTGGATGGGCCTGTACGACGCCCTAGGCATACCGGTCATTGGGCAGGACGGTATGCCGCTCGGTAGCACGGGCGATGATCCAATTGGTCCACGCTTCTGGCAGATGTGGTATTCCTCCGGCCTGGACCTGCCCGGACGAGGTATTCCACTACAAGACGTGGGCCGTCTGTTCGCCAACGGGCTGCCGGACATGGACGGCACAGGCTTCGGTGCGATGTTGCTCGACGACCTGCGACTGGCAGCACAGAGTAATGATCCCCACGTGCGCCTGATGGGCCAGTTCGTGCGCGAGCGGGTTTTGCGCGGCCCTTCGCATGTGGATATTCTGGATGACGCCGTCACGCCGGATACGGCGGTGATCGACATTCCCACTGTGCAGTTGATCAGCTGGATCATTATCCGAAGCGCCCTGTTCCAAGTTGCCAGCCAGGCGTCTGTGCCTGGAGAACCTATTACCTATGTGGATTACCACCCCCGACCCGCCGCACAACTGGGCCCGCAAATCAATTGCAATGACCTGCCGGGCGCCGGCAGTGACGCTGTCGCCTGGCACAAATGGATCATTAATAAGGTTGGCGGCGGGCTGCAACTGCCCGGGATGACGGATGAGATGGCCTTACCATCATTTGTCGAACTGGTGGTTGGCAAGGTGGCCACCGGGACAGCCGATAAAATAGAAAAGATCACCAAACTCTCCGGGAAGATGCTGGGTTTTTTGAATGTCATCACCTCCGCCATCAGCCTGATCCTGCAGTTGCAAGCTATGGAGATCGATGTAACCATGGAACCCAATCCGCTTGTACGCACACACTACACGTCTAACGGCAATGAAGCAACCATCGCGCTGAGGCTCTATACCGATCCGAAGGGCCGTCCAGATGGAGACGAACTCGAGTCGTGCTTATCGAGCTACTTCTTAAATGCGCTGGGCGTTTCCTTCGGCTTTCCTACAGAAGGCAATATTCCGGGCGCTGAGATTGTGATCGAGGGCGGCAAGGGAATTCCCGATCTGGTGTTGATCAACGAATCCCGCATGCGCTTCACTACCAAAACAGACGGCCAGGTAACCTTCAAACTGATTGGCAGGGCACAGAAGAAAACCATCCCCAAGAGTGCCCCGCCGGTTTATAAGGAGTTCTCCATTATCGTCAGCGCTCAACCGGAAGAGGCTGGCCTTGGCTCAATGGCGAATATCTTTTTTGGCGGCCTGGGCGGGCTCGGCGGGGCCTCTGCATTTCTCAGCAGCCTGATCGATGTGCTCAAGACCTTTCACTACGATATGGGTGAGAAGGTTTTACCCCTGACCGACTGGGAAACCCCAGGCTATCGGGCTTCTGGGCAAGATAAAGTGGGAAAGGGGGAATGGTCAGGTGTGGTGTGCAGTTTCGATCAGCCTTTTACTCTTACGGTTACTGGCGACAAACCGCCCGCGTTTCCCTATGAGTTCGTCCCTACCAGCCCACAGGCTGGTACCATCAGCATAGATGTGACTTGGGAGACCCTCCATTGGATATACAGTGGCACTTATACGGTGCAAGGAGCCGGCACCGAAGAACTCAGCATCGTAGGGCAGGTAGACGGCTGCGCGATCTATACCCCCAACGGTTCTTCTGTGTGTCGCCCTGTCTCTTTTCACATCGACCTCGTCCCGCTGGACACGAACGAGTGCGGCCAGCCCTGAGCAGGAGAAAATGCGCATAACAAAGGCCAATGGCTCCAAAAAGTTTCCGCGGCGCGCGGTGTAACCTAACCCCCCGGCCCCCTTCCCGATCGGGAAGGGGGAGTCCATAGAGAACACAGGGATTCGAGGAACTTATGCACAAAAATCGTCCGCTCACTGTTTTGTTCAGCATATTGATGCTCGTCAGCGAGCATTTGAAGACTTTACGAGGTATCAGGGAGAAAATTGTGAATGTGACGATCGACGCGTGCACTGAACATGCCCGGGAAATGGTTCTCTCAAGCATGGACAATCGCATCTCCGCGCAGGAAATGATGTTGACGGGAAATTTCAATGATCCAAACGCGTTAACGAATGCGTTGATGCAGGAAGGTCCGATGATGGAGGCTGCCAATGCAGAATTAGCGAGCCTGGGTCTGCAGGTGATCCTGCCAATGCCCGGCTCAGTCCCTGTGACACTTCCATCCACGCCATCCATGCCTTAAAAAAATCTGTCTGGCCGCCTTATTCGAAAAATCTGTCGTGCCTTTTCTGAGAGAGGCGGCTTTCAAAAAAAGAAACGTTGATGGTTATGTGTTGTCGCCCTATACAAGTTATGCTCCCTACCCTTTTTCGAACCCGGAGGTACATAATGAACCAAAGTCGATTAATAGACAAACTGCTCGCGATCACGCTGATCATCAGCCTGACGCTTGGCTGCAATTTTTTGACCGGGCTGGCCGGGACCCCGGACCCAAATCTGGAACTCCCCACCCTGGCTGACCCCTCGATCCCTGGTATCACCAGCCTCAGTAATGTATCGACGGCTGATCTGGCCGAGCAAATCACCCGCGATGATGCCTCCTTGATACAGAGTTTTGAAGCCGCACAGGAGGCATTGGCGCGCGGAGGTATCGCTACCGTGGATGTAAATGGAGTCTACGTGGCTGCATATCTGCCCGCCTCCCCCATGCCGGATACTTATCCGGATATACTGGCTCTTACACTCGAGGCGCGCGACCGCGAAAACTCTTATCGTATGACTGTGGATGAATTTGCACAGGCACTGAGCGATCTGGGCTGGTCCTTCCAACCCAACCCCTCGCCAGGAGAACAATTGATTGATTTTCTGGCAGCATGGATCAACGCCGCCGAGGAGAGCCCTTCTGACCCGCAAAGTTTCACTCCCCTGTTCCTGGCTGAAATGGCCCGGCGCCAAATCCCGGCGGTAGATTTATCCTCCGGAGAGGCTGACCCTTCCCAGGCACAGTTGAGCCTGTTGGAACTCCAGCTTTTCTCAGCCGCTTTCGATCGGATCATGATCTTCCCGCAAACTTCCATTCTACCAAACCTAGGCGGGGGGCATCTGGCCAGTTTGAGCCAGATGAAAATGAAAATTACGCTGGCACAGGAAGATCCCTGTAGCAAGTATAAAAAGATCTTCTACGGTCCCCTAGCCACTCTGGTTCTGCCAGAAGCCCTTGGCAAGCAATTGAGCGACTTTGGCATAACCTACAACGTGGGAGAGGCCTTGGGCAAGGTGATGGAAAAATATGGGATGAGCGGGGAACAATTTGGAAATATCATGTCAGCGGTCAATGTCTTTGCCCGTATCTCGAAGCTGATCGAAATTTACTCCTCCTTGAGCGTGGAAGTTAAGGTGGTGGGGGGTAACCCGGTCCACAAACCACTGGAAGGCGAACCGGACCTTGAAGTCGAATTTGACGCCAATGTGGGAGTGAGCGATGAGGATTGGACAAATTACCAGCAAAAATATGGTGAATTCGGGATGGCAGCCGACCGGATCGCGCGTGATTGCCTATCCACGCTGGGCATCCCCACCCTGGCCAATACGGGCGATATCGCCAAAGCCGTAGAGGGCTTCGCAGTCGAGTGGCGCATCACCTCAGGATCACCAGAACATGGATATGATCAGGTCGTTGAAAAACAGGATCAAAGTTGTGGATATCACCTGGGCAGGCTGCGCTGCACTTTGACTTCCTTTTCGGACCACAGCGCCAAGTCTTCTTACCGCGTGCTAGTCATTCAAAGTAAGCCGCCTGAGACGCAAGCAGTGCACGAAAATGGTGTCCTGGAAGGTTCCTACATGAAGGTTTGCGCAGCGGTGGATGCCAGCGAAGCGCCGAGCCTGTCCACCTTTATCAACGGAGCCATGGGAGGAGTGGGAATCGCTGATCCGATTGCTGAACTTGCGGGCGGTATGATCCTTAAGCTCGGCAAGCCTGAAAGCTGTACCAAGCTGGGAGTCACCTATCACGTTCAAAGGGGCTGGAAGCTGGAAGGCTGGAATGAAATGTCCTTGAATGGATTCATAATGACCGGGGGTTTGAGCTGCGATTCGCCCTACGGGCCATGGGAATTTGGATCCGAGGGGACGACTTCTCAGGGCGGAACAGGTTCCTCAACCTTCAAGGTCCCGTTTTCCGAGGATGGAAATGCAACTGCAACCCATAATGAGCATACTACACTGCCAAGCGTAAATAATGTTGGGGACTGGAATGGTATCCCCAAAGTGACCATTACCCCGGTTATTGGAGGCTATCGAATGGATTTTGGGCCTGATCATATGACGGGTAGTTCTTGTACCCTGGGGCAATGTCAGAACGTAGATACTGTCAAAAAAGCTTGGTCAATCAATATTGTCCCGGCAGAGCCAGGTGAGTGCCCCCAGCCATAAGTAGGAGAAAACGCTCATAACACAAGCCAATTGCACCAAAAGTTTCCTTGGCTTGAGAATGGTTATGATGAATGGCATCCACCCACAAAAAGGAGAACAAATTCCATGGATAACAACTCGGTCATGATGCTGCTTGCATTCGGAGCAACTAGCCTTATCTGCATCTTCATCGCGGTGATGTTTGTCGTATTAGCTTTCTTTTTCTTTCGAAAAGCCTCTTCCGCGGCTAAAAAATTAAGTTATAGACCAGAGAAACAGGGCGAGGAATTCCTGGCATCTGCGTCGCTCCGTCCGTGGAACCCAAATGCCTGGACTGATCTTTCCAGTCACTGGGAGGGCTGGTGGCTAAATACTACTTCGATCGGCCGCAGTGATGGATATGCCCAGGGTGCAGTCGCCTCTCACCAGGACCCCAAGGGTCCCGGCTGGATTGCCTTTACCATCCAGCGCCATCAAGCCAGAAGCGGCACAATCGTACTCAAAACCAGCGGGCAGCGAATCGAGCTACAGGTAACAAGTAAAAGCCACCTTGATAAAAACATTCGGGTGGTTACAACCATCGACGGGCTGGAGAACGGATCCATAGCGGTCACGGCTCCAGCCTGTATCTACCGCAGCAAAGATGGCGCAGTGGAAGCCCGCTGGATCTCAGAAGTGCGCTGGAATAACGAAAGATTTGCGCTCGGTCGCCTGAGCTCGCGCGATGTAAGCTATGACACTCTCACAGTCAACGGGCGTAACATTGCTGGCATAACCGATACGTGGATTCGCTATCCGCATCCGGAGAGCGTCAAACCCTTTCATCCAGCGCTGCAATCGGTAGTCGAAGACCTGACGCCCATCGAGCAAAACGTCCTATTGATCGCGCTGGGATTGGGTTTGTACTATGATAGCCTGCGCAATCGCGGATACGTTTACGATTGGTGAGAACCCAAAACAAAGTTGCTTCACGAAGACGGGATGGCCCGACACATTCGCTTCGCTCAGTGCAGGCTGGTGGGATTCGCAACAGCCCCTCCCGCCCGTTGGGCACCTTCCCCAAATCCGACAACGAAATCCAGCTTGATATTAAAGTCTTGAATGGCGGATTTGGGGAGGGACGGGGTGGGGTTGATTCCATGCCCGGGAGTGTTCTGAAAAATGAGTTTTGTCCACGCTTGTCCTGCCGAAGGTGCCAAAGGGCCGCACACCACCAGGTACCCCCTTCGCCCCCTCTCTGCTTCTCCCTTCACCCTTCGCGTGCGCCCGCTATAACAAAGGAAACCCATGAATACAAAATATCATACCCTGGCAATTTGGTTTCTTACTGCGGGCTTATTAATCTCTGGTTGTGGGCGAGGGCAATTGCCAGAGACGACACTTACATCCCCTGCCACGTCTATACCCACTGCCATGCCTGCATCCATTAACATCATTTCTTCCGCCAATATCAATAACGTGGTCGAAATCACGCGTTTGGGCAAAGGCACAGTCAATTGGGTATCCTATTCGCCGGATGGACAACTGATTGCTGTTGCCTCCCCTAATGGGATTTATCTGTACGATTCACAAACATTGCAACAGATCATATATGTTGACACAAAGGCATGGGTTACTAATGTTGCCTTCTCACCGGATGGCAGAATACTGGCATCGGGGTCTCATGACGGGAACGTGAAACTGTGGGATGTGGCGAGCGGCAGCGAACTCCGCACCTTGAGCGGGCATACAGGCACGGTGTACAGTGTCGCCTTCTCGCCGGAAGGCAAGATGCTAGCATCAGGGGCTGGGGACGGGATGGTGAAACTGTGGGACTTGGCGAGCGGGGACGAGATCCGCACCTTGAGCGGGCATACAAACTGGGTGAATTGCGTCGCCTTCTCGCCAGATGGCAAGACGCTGGCATCGGGGTCTCACGATGGAACAGTGAAATTGTGGGAGGTGGCGAGCGGCAGCGAACTCCGCACCTTGAGCGGGCATACAAACTCAATGTATAGTGTCGCGTTCTCGCCGGATGGCAAGATGCTGGCGGCGGGGTCTGATGACGGGACAGTGAAACTGTGGGACGTGGCGAGCGGTAGCGAACTCCGCACCCTGAGCGGGCATACAAACTTGGTGGATAGTGTCGCGTTCTCGCCGGATGGCAGGACGCTGGCATCGGGGTCTGGCGACGGGACAGTGAAATTGTGGGATGTGGCGAGTGGCAGCGAACTCCGTACCCTGAGCGGGCACACGGACATGGTGATTAGCGTTGCCTTCTCCCCCGATGGCAAGATGCTGGCATCTGGCTCTTGGGACAATACAGTGAAACTATGGGAGGTAACGAGCGGCAGTGAACTCCTCACCTTAAACGGCTATATGAGCGAGGTGTGGGATATTGCCTTCTCGCCGGATGGCAGGACACTGGCATCCGGGTCCTTTGACAGTACAGTGAAACTATGGGACGTGGCAAGCGGTGATGAGGTCCGTTCTTTGCATACAACCTTCGTCACGTGGAGCGTCGCCTTCTCACCGGATGGCAGGGTGCTGGCATTGGGATCTAATGACGGGTTTGTGGAACTTTGGGACATTGCAAGTGGGGAAGTACTCCGCATTTGGAGAGGGCATGAAGGCTCGGTAAATGGCCTCGCCCTCTCACCGGATGGTCAAATGTTGGCATCAGGGGCTAATGATGATACAGTGAAGTTATGGGACGTGGCGAGCGGGAACGAACTCCGTGCTTTTAACTGGCATGCAGGCCCGGTGAACAGCGTCGCATTCTCGCCGGATGGGAAGACGCTAATGTTAGGGTCTGAGGAGGGGACAGTGAAATTATGGGACGTGGCGAGTGGGGCGCTGCTCCGCACCTTGAGTGGGCACACTGACGAGGTGAAAAGCGTTGCCTTCTCGCCGGATGGCAGGACGTTGGCATCTGGGTCCTTTGACCGTACAGTGAAACTGTGGGACGTGGCGAGTGGGGAGCTACTCCGCACCTTGAGCGGACATACGGGTTGGGTAGATAGCGTCGCCTTCTCGCCGGATGGTCGAATGTTGGCATCGGGGGCTCTTGATGGGATGGTGAAGTTATGGGATGTGGCAAGCGGGGACGAACTCCGAACCTTGAGCGGGCATACGGACGCGGTGACCGGAGTAGTTTTCTCGCCCGATGGCAAGATCCTCGCGTCAGCTTCTCTTGATTACACGATTCGATTATGGGGAGTATTGCCATGAGGTGGGGCGAGATTGAATATGCGGAGCACGGCCAAAAGGAGTTGATTCTGTGCCCAGGCATTTTTTGTATAATGAGCATTGTCCACGCCCGCCGGCGGGTAGTACAATCCGTAAGCTGCCTTTTTCAAAACGAGATCGGAACCTTATTTAGGATGAAGATGTTCGGCTGGAAAATTGTGCGACCCAAGTAAAACACAAAGGAGTAAATTATGTCAAAAATAGTATCATTTACTGGATTGGCAGCCACATTTCTTGTGGCCTATGCCTGTGATCGCTGGGTTCAATCTTTGCGGATGGAAGCGACACGGACTTTCGTCTTCGCACCATATCTGTGGTTGGCAGGCGCAGCTAACCTCCTGTTAGCAATTGCGTTACTATTGCTAATCTGGTATGTAATCTTTTGGGCCGACCAAAGTACTTTGGTCTCTTCAATGTTCGTGCTGATTGGCCTCGCATTAACTTTCGCGTCTGCGATTGAAATGTCAGCGGCATCCACTTTGCCGCCTTTGAGCATAGCGGAGTTCTTTACACCTAACTCACATGTGCTTTATGTTGCGGCTTTTGTGGCGGTCATCGGGATCGCAGGCTTTGTTCTCCCGAGACGGCGTAGCATCTGAGAAGGAAGATGCCCAACCATCAGCGGTTAACAATGCCTCCACCCGCTCACAAGCGGGTATCCCCTTCGGGGACGATGTCGCATATCGTTAGCCCGCTTATGAAACCGATCTCACTATGAGAATAACTATTGCAGCAATTTGTTTCTTTCCAGCCACACTGTTAGTTGCAGCAGGATGTCTCACAATATCTCCGAGTCAAACAGAGTCGCCCGCTCTGACAATGACAACATTTCCTGATGTTCAAAGGGAAGATGGAGCGCGCAGAGTGAACATCCCTGTAGACGGAAGCCTGCAAAATCCTGCATGGTCTCCCGATAGTAATTCACTCCTTTTTACAAGGTTTAGTGATGGCTACAACGTGGAACCTGCCGACCTCTTTGTGTTTGACCTTATTTCAAGCGGCTTAAGAGCGCTTGTTTTGGATGGAAGTGGAAATGTTAACCTACCCGGTTCCAGCTGGAATCCTCTCACCAGAAAAATTGTGTTTTCATCTTCCCGCGAGCCGCACGATGAAATATACCTTGTTGACGATTATGGCAGTCCTGGGGATGAAGTCAAGATTACCGACCGCGCAAACAAGGTGGCATATGAACCCTCTCTGTCCCCTGATGGTCAATGGATTGTTTTCGAATCGCACGAATTGGATGCTGAAGACAATGGAACCATCGTCAAATACAGGATAGATGGAACAATGCCATACCAAAATCTGACCGACCCATACGAAGATTCCCGACAGCCTAACTGGTCACCGGCCGGCGACAAAATGCTTTATCAGAAATTCAGCGATGGGCGATGGGATATTTGGATAATGAATAATGATGGCACAAATCACCAAGAGGTCACTAATGGTTCAGGCGATAAAACTGATGCTTCTTTCTCCCCTGACGGGCAATGGATCGTTTACAGCTCAAATGAATTTGGGCTTGAGTTTGCCAATTTGTTTATTACATCTGTATCGGAGGATAATGTCATCAGAATAACGGATTATGAAGGATATGATGGCGCTCCATCCTGGTCGCCCGATGGCAAAAAGATTGCTTTTGAATCATATCCTGGTGATCCGGATGATTCATCAGGCACGACACTATGGATAATTGATGTTCCGGCACTCTCCCAATGATCTGCAATAGGAGCACTACAAAAATGGAAAGGCGGGCTAACAAAGCGTGGTGTGTCCTGAAAAGTCATCGTCTGCTTGCGATTTGCCAAGCAAATCGTCGCAAAGCGAGTCCAGTTCTGGTACCCCGTAGAACCATCGGGGCAGGCGGGTCAGGCCGCCACGCGCAGCGAGCAGGCCCTTCGGCGATGTAGCCGGGTGACTGGCTATGTCGAAGCGTTGTAACTCCCCGAGAAAGGGAAGCAAAACATTAGCCCGTAACATAAATCCGATGGCTGATAACGTTCTTCCATTGGACAACATCAACAGTTAATGGCGGATTTTGACCGCATTGAGCATGAGGAAACAGGAGAGAGTATTCACGAAAAGTATCTTCGCATTGCGGACGAATTAGCGGAAGTTGTAACGTGATGTCACGCATCGTCCCGCAGGCGTTGTCCTGAGTCTGTCGAAAGGTTTCCTGGTAAAACGCTGTGATTTCGCTCAAACCTGCGGGACGTTCTGTGTTTGGGGAAAATAAAGATCAATCAATTCCCTTGATTGCACGCATAACATCTGGCAAAATACCACTACATTGGACAACACTGAAATTATCCCAACCCAGTCCAAGCGGAGCATTATGATATTCATTTTTGAATGTTTAAAATGTATTACTGTTGGACTTGAACCCAACCCGCTGGGCTCCAGGTTCAAGTCCTGGTCGAGGAGCCACCATCAGACCTCCGAGTTCTTTACCCTAAGGAGTGCTTCGCAAAGAACTCGGAGGTCTTTGTTGTCCGAGTATGATTTTTCAACAAGTGACATTTGACACATGACTCAATAGGGTTAAAATTGTATAGTTAATGTAAAGATATATCGAATCTTTTGGAAAGGAGAAATGAAAATGAATGCTTCAGCTAGGATTTTTGCGATGTTGGTTTGGCTGGGTGGGCTTGCGGTAGCCGGTTCAATTGTTTTGGTGATTACTGCCGCCCGGGTGGGGGAACACAAATCGAGCACGTATGGTGATGCCTATATTCAATTTCAAAGTTCCTGGGGCGGGGAAATCGGGATTGTGCCGCCGGAATTCAGCCTTCAGCGGACATATACCGAGACACAATTTAACACTGTCTCAGAGCTATACGAAGATGTTGTAAAAATAGAACAGATTCCGCTTGTTCCCAAATCCGTAAAAATTGACTCGAATGTAAATTACGGAGAACAGGAACGGGATTTGCTTATTTTTAATGCGTTCGAGGCAAAGAATACAGAGACCTATGTAGTCGTCAATAAGACCAAATATTCAGGCGAATTTTTGGTTAAATTAACCAAACCGGAATACGCAAACTTGATGTACGACTATACCATCATACTTCCGGCGCAGGGCAACCTCGTCATACGCCCGGAAATGGGAAAGGTTGTCGTTTTAATGCCCAAAATGTCTCAGGGGGAAGATGTAGAGATCATCATTACCTATGCAACGAAAGGCATGGATGTTTTTAAGTACAATCTTTCAGCCTACCAAAATGACGTCATAGAAAGTCTTCAAGCGCAGATCAAGCTCAATACGAATGAATTTGAGATCTACCGGTTTGGGCTGCCGCATGATACTGAGATAACCCCGACAGGGGCTACCATTCAATTTAATGTTGACGATTTTTCCACCACTCAGGACCTGGGAATTACATTTATTTCCAAGCAGAGGTATTTGGACCAGATACAGAGTCTGATGAATTACTCGCCGGCTTCATTGATCCTTTTCCTGGTGGTAATTTTCTTCTTCTCCCAGATCTATGCCATAAAATTTAACGCATTCCATTACCTTTTTATCGCCATGATAGATGTGTTTTACTATTTGTTCGTTGCCTATCTGATCCGTTTCTTTGGCATAGTCCCCACGTTTGCTGTGTCAATCGTGCTCACGGCAGTAATGTTTCTTGTTTACTGTCCCAATGTGTTTGGATGGCGCTTTGCCGGCCGGGTTGCGGGTGTATATCTTTTCCTGCTGACCGTCATATTCTCGCTGATATTCCTGATGCCGATCTTCCGCGGATTGATGTTTGTAATCCTGATTTTCCTGATCTTTATGTCCATCATGATCTTTGTAAGCCGTTCGGACATTTCACAATGGCCTATCATGAACAAAAATTAACTGTTCATATAAGCGGACGATGTAAAGTTGATGAATATTCAGACCTCCAAATTCTTTAGAATTTGGAGGTCCTTACGTCCGGGGGCAAATTTTGTCTTATAATGAACTCACTTGCTTGTGGAAAATAATGGACATTTATCGAAAACATAGGCTTTAATTTGTTGTGTTAAGAAAATATACAACCGCTAAAAATATACAGATATTCAGATTAGAGGAGATTTCTATGAAGGTGTTCATAAGCTGGTCTGGAGAAAGAAGCCGAATGTTAGCAGAAAGTTTCCATGGATGGATTACAGGCGTAATTAATGCAGTTGAACCTTGGATATCTTCTAACGATATAAACCCCGGAACCCGCTGGAGTCTCGAATTAGCTGGTGAATTAGAAAAAACAAGATATGGGATAATATGTGTTACTGCCGATAATATAAATTCACCATGGCTGATGTTTGAAGCTGGGGCATTATCAAAGCAAGTTGAAAAATCTCGTGTAGTTCCCTTATTGCTAGATATTAAACCATCTGATATTAAAGGCCCACTTGCCCAATTCCAATCAATCCCAACAACAGAAGAGGGGATAAAAAAACTGATAACCGGTATTAATTTGACAGTACTCGAAGCGAAAGAAAGGGGATTAGATGAGGCCGTACTCGTTCAATCTTTCGATCTTTGGTGGCCCAAACTTGACGAGTTAATTAAGAAAATTCATCCAACATTACCCGCAAACGATAAAAAAGAAGAAGAACGAAGCGAAAGAGATATTGTAGAGGAAACATTAATACTTGTTCGGGATATTAAACGACGAATTGCATCAATCTCGACTCTAAAAAAATCTTCGTCTTATGATGAATTACCTCCCCCACCTGAAAATTTCCCTGACGGTTGGGAAAATGAATGGCAACCAGCTTTTGATAATGCTGCTGTGGCAGCTAGGCCAATAAGTTTGGACAAAAAGAAATAATGATAAAAGCCATTATCATAAGCATATCGTCGACTATAAGACTAATCTGAAAGGACTAATTGTGTTTGTAAATGCCTTGAAATTAGCTTCTGCTTATACTCAGCCTGTAATTATTTCAAAAAGGTTTGAGTCCGGAAAGATAGAATGTGGCTGTGCGGCTTTTATCATATTAAATGCAGATGGGTGGATATTAACAGCCTCTCATGTAATGAAAACGCTTCATTTATTTCAACAACAGAAAATAGCACATGAAGATAACGAAAGGTCGCGAGTCGCTATCCAAAACGATCCTAATATAAATGATAAACAAAAAAGAAGGAAAATTTCTCAAATCCTAAAGGACCCCAACCGGATAACTAATATTGCTTTTTGGTGGGGACATGATGGGATTCAATATAGTGATATTATCGGCAATGATCTACTTGATCTCGCAGTATGCAAATTAACAGGAGCACCTCAAATATCAGAAAGCAGTTACCCAATATTTAAAAACCTTCCGGAAAATCTTGAATATCTCCCTGTAGGCCGTTCATTGTGTAGACTTGGTTTTCCTTTCCATGAAATTCACGCAACTTTTGACGAACAAAATGGCAACTTCACATTAGCACCTGATACCCTACCTATTCCCCGATTTCCGAATGATGGCATTTTGACAAGAGGCGTTTGGATCATTAATCCAAATAACCAAAGCAAAGCACGCTTTATTGAAACATCAACACCAGGCTTGCGTGGTCAAAGCGGCGGGCCCATTTTTGATGTCAATGGTCACATATGGGGAGTCCAAAGCAAAACAATAAACCTGCCTTTAGGATTTAGTCCAACAATAAAAGTTAATAACAAAGAAGTTATTGAACATCAGTTCCTAAATGTAGGACTTGGCGTACATGCTTTTGAGATAATAAAATTCTTGCAAGAAAACAATATTAAAATTAATATATCTAACGATAGCTGATAATTATCAAAAACAAGGATTAAATTATGCTAGTAGAATGCACAGATTGCGCAGCATATGTGGACGGCGAACTTATTGCTGATTACATTCGCAAAGATGAAGATTCGGGCATAACGGGAAAATATAGTTTCCTAAAATGTCCAAGATGTTCTAGCCCTTTTATCGTTCTTCAATATGATGACGGTCCTGGTTGGAGTGATCCAAGTCCCATATACCCACCACTTGAAACGGGTGTAAGCCTTGCAATTCCGAATTCTCTTCGTTCAGCCTACAATGAAGCACGTGCATGTTTTAGAGCAAAGGCATACACAGCAACCGCTATAATGTGCAGAAAAACGCTTGAAGGAATAGCAGACGAAAATAAAATTACAGCCCATAATCTTGCATTAGCCTTAAAAGAGATGAAAGAAAAGGGAATAATTGAAAATAGACTTTACGAATGGGCAGATGCTTTAAGAATTTCAGGCAATGAAGCTGCTCATGGCGTTGATTCCAAAATATCATCCCAAGACGCCAATGATATTTTAGAATTTACACATGCTCTACTCGAATACGTATTTACGTTTCAAGAAAAGTTCGAGCAATTTAAAAATCGTCGAAGTCTTTCCAAACCCGTTGCTTAAAGTTCGTAAGGCTATTGTATCTGGAAATGGTAGATGGCCGGAACGTATCATAGAGCAGGTAATGGAATACAACATCCTTGATTTTTCCATTTGGAAGGATAATAGCAAATTCGAGAAGATGTTTGTGAAATTAATTGATGGACTGAATTTGTATTATAAAAAATGATGTCGTAGTTCTTTAGCCAGTTGATATAATCTATTAAGAGCGTCCTCTTATTTCATATAGGGGGCTAGCCTATCAATTCAATTTGGAGATAAAAATGAACGTCATCCTTGCCACCATACTAACCTTTGCAATTGCCCTTGCGTTCCTGCGTATTATGGATTTCTTTGCGCACAAAGGCTGGATCGAAAGCAAACTCAGCCGCAAATTGATCCACATCGGCACGGGCCCGATCTTTGTGTTGTGCTGGCTGATGTTCCCTGATTCACCTGCCTCGCGCTGGCTGGCCGCGCTGGTGCCTTTTATGATCGTCCTGCAGTTCGCCCTGGTGGGGCTGGGCGTTATGAAAGACGACGCCTCCGTCCAGGCCATGTCCCGCACAGGCGACCGCCGCGAGATCCTGCGCGGACCATTGTTCTATGGGATCATGTTCGTGTTGCTGACCATTGTCTACTGGAAAGATTCGCCGATCGGTATTACCGCGTTGATGATCATGTGCGGCGGCGACGGCGTAGCGGATATCGTTAGGCGCCTCGTGAAATCTCCCAAATTGCCCTGGTCGAATGAGAAGAGCCTGGCTGGTTCTTTAAGTGTGTTCATCGGCGGGTGGATTCTCTCCGCGCTGATCTTATTTATTTTTGTAAGTCTCCTGGTTTTCCCGGCGCCGTTCAGGGTTTATCTTTTGCCGATCACCTTGATCGCTCTCGGTTGTATGCTGGTTGAATCGTTGCCTTTCAAAGATATAGATAACATCACGACGACCTTAGCCGCAGTCGTGTTGGGAT